>Ga0187784_10001568_pt1 | contig 18191 bp, 18 predicted proteins | sample 1015_SJ02_MP15_2_FD_132964 | JGI IMG/M metagenome (GOLD analysis project Ga0187784, IMG submission 132964) | Tropical peat soil microbial communities from peatlands in Department of Meta, Colombia - 1015_SJ02_MP15_20_MG | ecosystem: Environmental > Terrestrial > Soil > Wetlands > Peat | place...
GCAATCAGACCTTTCAGGATTGCGTCGGGCGAAGGCGGGCAGCCGCGGATGTGCAGGTCCACCGGCACCGCTTGAGCGATGCCGCCGACGACGGCGTAACTGCCGGCGAAAACTCCGCCGTCGACGGCGCAGTCGCCGAGCGCCACCACCCATTTCGGGTCCGGTGTCGCGCGATAGGTGCGCTGTAGCGCCTCGCGCATATTCCGCGTCAGCGGCCCCGTCACCAGGAGAACGTCGGCGTGCCGCGGCGAAGCGACGAAGCGCAGACCGAAGCGCTCGAGATCGTAGAATGCGTTGTTGAGCGCATGGATCTCCAATTCGCAGCCGTTGCAGGAGCCGGCGTCCACTTCGCGGATGGCGAGGCTGCGGCCGAGCCGGCGGCGGGCGGCGCGCTCGACGCCCGCCGCCAGTTCGGCGAGCGCGGCATCGTCGGGCGACGGCGGCGCTTCGGTGAGCGGCCGGTGCGTCAGTCCTTCGAACAGCATCCTGCGCATGACGTGTCTTTTCCGATTGCCTTTTTCAGTTTGCCTTTTTCAGTTGCACGCGGTCGTGACGGAGAACTCCTGATCCTTTAGTTTCCGACCATGCGCTAGAGATCGTGTCCCGAATACGAGCAATTGAACGATTTGTTGCAGAGCGGAAAATCGGCGACGATGTTGCCTTCGATGGCGGCCTCCAAGAGCGGCCACTGAAACCAGGACGGATCGCGCAGATGACAGCGCGCGACCGTCGCGCCGTCGAGCCGCAGCGAAACGAGAATATCGCCGCGGAAACCCTCGGCGATGCCCAAGCCTTCGCCGCCGCCGCCGCCGACCGCGACGGCGACGGGGCCTTCGGGAAGACGCCCCATGATCTGTTCGACCAGCGCGAGGCTTTGCTCGACTTCGCGGATGCGCACCCAGACACGGGCGTTGACGTCGCCCTCGGTCAGCACGGGAACGAAAAAGTCGAGCGTGTCGTACGGTGCGTAACCCGGCGTCCTGCGGGCGTCGGCATTGCGTGCGCTGGCGCGGCCGACAAAGCCGCCGGCGCCGAACTGCCGCGCCAGCGCCGCGCGCACGATGCCGGTGCCGACGGTGCGGTCCTGCAGCGAAGCGGTGTTGTCGTAAAGCTCGATCAATGGCGGCAGCCGCCGGCGGATCTGCTGCACGGCGTCGCGGATGGCCGCGGCGCCGGCGGGCGCAAGGTCGCTGGCGACGCCGCCGGGCACCACGCGGTCCATCATCAGCCGATGGCCGAAGCTTGCGGCGGCGGCGCGCAGCACGTGTTCGCGCAAAATGCCGCAATGCGCGTGCATCAGCGAAAAGGACGCGTCGTTGCAGATGGCGCCGATGTCGCCCAGGTGATTGGCGAGCCGCTCGAGCTCGGCCATCAGCGCGCGCAGATAGCGCGCGCGGGGCGGCGCTTCGATGTCGAGCGCCGCTTCCACGGCATGCGCGAAGGCGATGCCGTAGGCGACGGTGCTGTCGCCGGAGGTGCGTGCGGCAAGCCGCGCCGCGCGCTCGATCGTCGCTCCCCTCATCAGCGACTCGATGCCCTTGTGCACGTAGCCCAGACGCTGTTCCAGCCGCACGATGGTTTCGCCGCCGGCGGTGAAACGGAAGTGTCCCGGCTCGATGATGCCGGCATGCACGGGGCCGACCGGTATTTGATGCAGGGCTTCGCCTTCGACGGGCAGGAATGTGTAAGCCGCGGCGGCCGCTTGACCCCTCCCCACGTCGCTTGCAGCGACGCGACCCTGCCCTTGCAGGGCAGGGTTGGAAGATGCAAGCGGATGGCGCACCTCCCAAAAGCCGAGATCGAGCCAGGGCCGCGGATCCGGCGCGTCGAGCGGCTCGAACCCGTAAAGGCTTTTGATCGCGCGCTCGAGGCGAATGGCGGGCGGATGTTGGCTCCCGACGGAGGGAAACGCGCCGTCTGCGCAGGCGAGGCTCAAGACGGCGATGTCGCCGGCTTCTTCATCCATGACGGCCATATGCACCACGGGCGTCGCATCGATATCGCCCCACAGGCCGAGCAGCGTGAGGCGACCGGCGCCGAGTTCGCGCGCCGCATCGCGCCAGGTCTGCGCCGTCACGACCGCGCGCGGCCACGGCCGGTGGCCGGCAACCCGTGCGCCCCGCGTGAGGATGTCGGTGAGCGAGGCCATCGGGCTAACCCAGCAGTCCGGCAATATTCTGGAACCAGCCCACGAGCGCCGGCGGCATGTAAACGCCCGCCGCGAGCACGATCGCAAGATGCGCGAACATCGGCGCGTAGGAGGCCGTCGGCTTCCCGACCGGACCGCGCGGTTCGCCGAAGGCGATGCTGTTGAGCCGCAGGAACAGTCCGGCAAGTCCGACGAGAAGGCCGGCGACGAGGATGATCGCCAATAACGGCGCGCGGGCGAAGGTCGAGCTCACCACCAGGAATTCGCTCATGAAGATGCCGAGCGGCGGCAATCCGGCGATGGCGACGACGCCGAGGATGAGGCCCCAGCCGAGCAGCGGGTGCGTTTCGGTCAAGCCGCCCATGTCGGCGATGCGCTGCGTGCCCTTGGCCTGCGCGATATGGCCGACGGCGAAAAAGATCGCCGACTTGGTGAGCGAGTGCATGGTCATGTGCAGCAGTCCGGCGAAATTGGCGAGCGGCCCGCCCATGCCGAAGGCGAAGGTGATGATGCCCATGTGCTCGATCGACGAGTAGGCGAACATGCGTTTGATGTCGCGCCGGCGGTAGAGCATGAAGGCGGCGAACAACAGCGAGACGAGCCCGAGCGTGACCATCAGCGGGCCGGGCGCCAGCGCCGCCGCGTTGGCGGCGAGCAGCATCTTGAAGCGCAGCAGCGCATAGAGCGCGACGTTGAGCAGCAATCCGGACAGCACCGCGGAGATCGGCGTCGGGCCTTCGGCATGGGCGTCAGGCAGCCACGCGTGCAGCGGCGCCAGCCCCACCTTCGTGCCATAGCCGAGCAGAAGAAAGACGAAGGCGACGTCGAGCAGCGCCGGATCGAAGGCGCCGGCGCGCTTGACGAGCACGGTCCAGACCATGGCGTCGAGCCCCTCGCCGACCACCGGGCGCGCCGCCATGTAGACGAGCACGGTGCCGAACAACGCAAGCGCGATGCCGACGCTGCCGAGGATGAAGTATTTCCACGCCGCCTCGAGCGCCTCGTGGGTCCGATAGATGCCGACCATGAGCACGGTGGTCAGCGTCGCCAGTTCGATCGCCACCCACATCAGGCCGATATTATTGGCGACCAGCGCGAGATTCATCGCAAACATCAGCACCTGGTACATGGCGTGGTAGAAGCGCACGAACGGCGGCGTCAGGCGCCCGATCGCAAGCTCGTGCCCGATATAGCTGGCGCTGAAGATGCTGGTGGTGAAGCCGACGAAGGTGGTGAGCACGATGAAGGTGGCGTTGAGGTCGTCCACCAGAAGGTAGGGGCCCGGCTGCGGGCGCTTGAAGAACAGCGAGGCCGCGCAAACGAGCGTCAGCGTCGTCGCCACGACATTGAGCCGCGCCGACACCCGGTAGCCGGGCAGCATCGCCAACAGCGCGGCGGCGGCGAGCGGAACGAGCAGCACGCCGGTCAGGGCATCGAAGGTCATCATCTCTGCTCTCCGCGGTAACGGTCGAGCGCCTGCACGTCGACGGTGTCGAAGCGCTCGCGGATGCGGAACAGGAAAATTCCGATCACGATGAAGGCGATGAGGATCGAGAAGGCGACGCTGATTTCGACGACCAGCGGCATGCCCTTGGCGCCGGTCGCCGCCAGCACCAGGCCGTTCTCGAGCGACATGAAGCCGACCACCTGGCTCACCGCGTTTCTGCGCGTCACCATCATCAACAGGCCGAGCAGCACCACCGACAGCGCGAAGGCGAGGTCTTCGCGCGCGAGCGGATCGGCGCCGTGCGTCACGCGCAACATCACCACCATCGACAGCGCCACCAGCCCCATGCCGGCGAGCATGGCGAGGCCGACGCCGACGACGTTCTCGATTTCGCGGTGGATGCCGAGCCGGGCGATGATCCGGTGCAGCGCCACCGGGATGACGATCGCCTTGAACAGGAGCGCGATCGCGGCGGTGACGTAAAGATGCGGCGCGTCCTGCACGAAAGCCTGCCAGGCTACCGATGCCGCGAGCACCAACGCGTGCGCGGCATAGACGTTGAGCAGCGAATAAAGCCGATCCTGGTAGAGTTCGAGAAAGCTGATCAGCACCAGCGAGCCGGCGAGCAGATGCGCGACGTCGAAATCGATGCGGCTCATCAGAAGCTCCCGGATACGAAGCGCAGAAGCGTGGCGAGCAGGCCGAGCATCAGCGCGGCGCCGAGGAACTCCGGCACCCGGAACACGCGCATCTTGGCGATCGAAGTCTCGAACACGGCGAGCAGGAAGCCGGCGGCGGCGAGTTTGCCGGCGTAGGCGACGATGCCGACGGCGAGCGCCGGCACGCCGGCGCCGGCCGCTTCGATGCCCCAGGGCGCGAACAGGCAGGCGAGCAGCGAAACGTAGAGCAGAAGTTTGAGCGATGCCGACAGCTCGATCAGCGCCAGATGCCGCCCGGAATATTCGAGCACCATGGCCTCATGCACCATGGTCAGCTCCAGATGGGTCGCCGGATTGTCGATCGGGATGCGGCCGTTTTCGGCGATCGCCACCATGACCAGCCCGATGACGCCAAGCCCGAGCGAGACGCGCAATCCGACCTGCGGCGAGGCCATGAATTCGGCGATGGTGGACAGTTGCGTCGAGCCGGCGATCAGCGCCAGCGTGAACACGACCATCAGCATCGCCGGCTCGGCGAGCGAGGCGATCATCACTTCGCGGCTCGCTCCGATGCCGCCGAAGCTCGTGCCGACGTCAAGGCCGGCGAGCGCGAGGAAGAAGCGCGCGCTGCCGAGCAGCGCGATGATGGCGATGAGGTCGGCCGACCAGGAGAACAACAGTCCGGTGCGGAACGTCGGCACCAGCGACGCGGCGACCCAGGTGGCGGCAAAGACGAGGTAGGGAATGACGCGGAACAGCCACGAGGCGCTCTCCGCCAGCACCACTTCCTTGCGGGTCAGGCGCACGAGATCGAGGTAGGGCTGAAGGAGCGGCGGGCCTCGTCGACGCAAAAGCCGCGCTTTGACCTTGCGCACGAAGCCGGTCAGCAGCGGCGCCAGCGCCAGCACCAGCAGCATCTGCGCCCCTTGATAGGCGAAGTCGCGGATCAGGACCATGCGGCGAGCACCAGGAGCAAAATGACGAGGGCGCCGAACACCAGGCTGAGGAATTGCCGGATGGTCAAAAACTGCAAACGATTGAGCCGGTCGGCGGTAAGCCCGATGCCGGCGGCGAGCGGCGCATAGAGGCAATCCCAGATCGGGTCGGAGAGTTCCACCGTCAGCCGCGCCGGCCGGCCGTCGCCGGGCGGCGGCATCTCGCCATGTTCGCGGGCGCGGAACACCACGGTGCCGAAGACGCGGCGGATCGGCTGCGCGAAGCTCGCCGCCGTGTATTGCGTCGCCGGGCTCGCGTCGGGATAGCCGCAATCCCACGCCGGGGCCCGGCGCAGCCGGTCCGAGGCGAGGCGGTGAATGGCGAACGCCGCAAGGCTGCCCGACACCAGCATGAACAGAAAAACCAGCAAGCCGTCGTAGGAGCTGCGGCTGGCGGCAATCGGCACGATCGACAGCCATTGCGCGCCGAGCTGTGCCGGCATGCGTTCGCCGATCAGCGCGACGCTGACCGGCGCCAGCGCATCGATGAACAGGCCGGGCAGGATGCCGACCAGCAAGCACAGCGCCGCCAGCAGGATCATGGCGGCAAGCGAGAAGCCGTCGGTTTCCGTCGCGGTTTCGGCGGCGCGCGTACGCGGCCGGCCGAGGAACGTCACGCCATAGGCCTTGACGAAGCAGGCCGCGGCCAGCGCCGCCGAGAGCGCCAGCAGCGCGCCGACCGCGGGCACCAGAAGCTTCAGCCCCCACGACGGCAACTGCGGACTGAGCAGGATCGCCTGAAACGTCAGCCACTCGGAGACGAAACCGTTGAGCGGCGGCAGCGCCGAGATCGCCGCGCAGCCGACGAGGAACACGAAGGCGGTCTGCGGCATGCGGTGGATAAGGCCGCCGAGATGCTCCATGTCGCGCTCGCCGGTCGCACTGAGCACGGCGCCGGCGCCGAAGAACAACAGGCTCTTGAACAGCGAGTGATTGAACACGTGTAACAGCGCCGCGGTGAAGGCGAGCGCCGCGGCAAACGGCATGGCGTGCGCCTTGAAGGCGAGCGCCAGCCCAAGGCCGATGAAGATGATGCCGATGTTCTCCACCGTGTGATAGGCGAGAAGACGTTTCAGGTCGTGCTGCATCAGCGCGTAAAGAACGCCCATCACCGCGGTGATGCCGCCAAGCGCAAGCACGACGACGCTCCACCACCACGCCGGCGTGCCGGCAAGATCGAACACGATGCGCACGAAGCCGTAGACGGCGACCTTGGTCATCACGCCGCTCATCAGTGCCGAGACGTGGCTCGGCGCCGCCGGATGGGCGAGCGGAAGCCAGGCGTGCAGAGGCACGACGCCCGCTTTCGATCCCGCCCCGATGAGGGTGAGGATCAGCACCAGCGCAGCGAGCGCCGCCGTGGGCGCCGCCGCGCGCATTTGCGCAAAGGCATAGAGCCCGTCGGACCCCGCGAGCAGGCCGAAGGCGAGCAACAGGGCAAGGGTGCCGAAGCTCGCCATGATCAAATAAACGTAGCCGGCGCGCACGTTCTCCGGCACGCGATGATGCGCCATCACCAGCGCCCAGGAGGTGAGCGACATGAATTCCCAGGAGATGAGGAAGGTGAAGGCGTCGTCCGCGAGCACGGCGAGCGTCATGCCGGCGAGAAAGGCCGGGTAGAACGGCAGCACGCGCTGCGGCGCGGTTTCATGTTCGCCGTAGCCGAGCGCGAACAGGCTCGCGCTCGCGGCGCCGAGATCGACGACGGCGAGGAAAAAAGCCGATAGCGCATCGAGGCGAAAATGCGCGCCGAGCCAGGGTACGCCGATCGGCAGCGTCATGGTTTGCGGCGCGGCCGCGGCAAGAAGATGCGCGGCGCCGGCGCCAAGCGAGATCGCCGCGATGATGAAGCTCGCGCCGTAAACGACGCGCGTCGCCGCCGCTGACCGCCCGATCACGATCGCGGCCGCGCCGAGCGCAAGCAGGGCCGCCGAGCAGGCAAGGGCGATCGTCAGCGTCACGTTGCGACCTTCTTCAGCCGCACGCCGCGGCCGCCGCCGTGGCTCGCGGCGTTGTCGGTCACAAGCTCGATGCCGAGCGTGTCGAGGGCGGCGATCAGCTTCATCAGCGAGTCGACGTTGCCGCGGATGACGCCTTCGCTCGCCTCCATGCGCTGGATGGTCGGCAACGACAGTCCCGCCGCCTCGGCCAGCGTTCGCTGGTCGATGCCCAGAAGCGCCCGCGAGGCTCGAAGCTGGCCGGCTGTGATCATGCGATTCCCTTAGAAGTGATATTTAAAACATGAGTTATAATGATTCTCAACAAGATATTGATGTGTTTGCGCGATTGTCCGCAGCCCGGCCTGCTCGCACCAATAAAGAGCGGCGTGCCGTCCAACGGGTGAGGCGCGGCGGACTTATCGGATGGATGGCGGCGGTCGAAGGCAGCCCGCGCAATTGCGGGGCCGGCGGCGACGAAAACGAACGCGACAGAATTTAAGAATGTGAGGTCGCTACGGCAGCTCTCCGCTAAAAGCCTTTCAGCGCTGCTTGCGCCGCAGCCGCACCACCACGTCGATGCGGGCGATCTCGTAGCCTTCCGGCGGGATCGGCGCCTTGCCGACCACCACGTCGGACGCAGGAATGTCCATGAGATCGTTCTGGTCTTCGATGAAGAAGTGGTGGTGCTCGGAGTTGTTGGTGTCGAAATAGGTTTTCGCGCCGTCGACCGGGACCTGCCGCAGCAGGCCGACCTCGGTGAACTGGTGCAGCGTGTTGTAGACGGTGGCGAGCGACACCGGCACCTTGGCGCGGTTGGCCTCCTCGTAAAGCATCTCCGCCGTCACGTGGCGGTCGCCCTTGGCGAACAGGATCCAGCCGAGCGCCATGCGCTGGCGGGTCGGACGCAAGCCCACGTCGCGCAGCTTCGCCTTGACGTCATGCCACGGGCAGCCGTTGAGGTCGGCGCGGCCGGCCGCGGGGGCCGGTTGAGACGACCGCGCGGCAGACGCGGCGTTGGAGAAGGTCAAGCGCGATGGCGGCGTTACGGTCGTCATTACGGCACCTGGCGGCCCGACAACGGGCCGAACGAGATCGTTGCAATTGAAATCATTATACGCGGTGCGGCGCTTGCTGCAACCGCCCGGGTTATAAGTCGCGGCGGCGCGTTCCGCTACGGGTGAAACGGGGGGTGCGGCTTTGCCGCTATGGCCCCATGTGTTAGGGAGTGCGCGACTGGCCCGGGGGCGGAGAGGCAGATGCAGGAACGGCGATTGGCTTTCGAGTACGAAGACCTGCTGGCGTGCGGGCGTGGCGAGCTTTTCGCCAAAGGCCCGCAGCTTCCCTTGCCGCCGATGCTGATGTTCGACCGCATTTCCGAGATCGCCGAGGTCGGCGGTCAGTACGGCAAGGGGCTGGTGCGCGCGGTTCTCGATCTGCGCTCCGATCTCTGGTTCTTCCCCTGCCATTTCAAAGGCGATCCGGTGATGCCCGGCTGCCTCGGCCTCGATGCGCTGTGGCAGATGCTCGGTTTCTTTCTCGGCTGGCTCGGCTCGCCCGGCAAGGGCCGCGCGCTCGGCGTAGGCGAAATCAAGCTTACCGGCCAGGTGCTGCCAACCATGAAAAAGGTCGTCTATGGCATCGACGTCAAGCGGGTGATGCGCTCGAAGCTCATGCTCGGCATCGCCGACGGCTGGCTGTCGGCCGACGGGTCGGTGATCTATCGCGCGCTCGATCTCAAGGTCGGCCTGTTCCTCGATGCGGCGCCGCACGCTAGCGCCACCGCTTGAGCGCGGCTGCACGCGGCACGAAGAGTTGACGAGGCGAAGATGAGGCGGGTGGTCGTCACCGGGATGGGCATCGTCTCATCCATCGGCAACAACACGCAGGAAGTGCTCGCTGCGCTGCGCGAGGCCAAATCCGGCATCGTGCGCGCCGACAAATATGCCGAGCTCGGCTTCCGCTGCCAGGTGCACGGCGCGCCCACGCTCGATCCGAGCGAAGCCGTCGACCGCCGCGCCCTGCGCTTTCTCGGCGGCGGCGCCGCCTGGAACCACGTCGCCATGGAACAGGCGATCCGCGACGCCGGGATCGAGGAAGGCGAGGTTTCCAACGAGCGCACCGGCATCGTCATGGGCTCGGGCGGGCCGTCGACGCGCACCATCGTCGAAGCCGCCGACACCGCCCGCAGCAAAGGGCCCAAACGCGTCGGGCCGTTCGCGGTGCCCAAGGCGATGTCGTCGAGCGCGTCGGCGACGCTGGCGACCTGGTTCAAGATCAGGGGCGTGAGCTATTCGATCTCGTCGGCCTGCGCGACCTCGAACCATTGCATCGGCAACGCCTACGAGCTGATCCAGCACGGCAAGCAGGACATGGTGTTCGCCGGCGGCTGCGAGGAACTCGACTGGACGCTCACGGTTCTGTTCGACGCCATGGGCGCGCTCTCGACCAAGTTCAACGACACGCCGGCGAAAGCCTCGCGCGCCTATGACCTCGATCGCGACGGCTTCGTCATCAGCGCCGGCGCTGGCGTGCTCGTGCTCGAAGAGCTCGAGCGCGCCAAGGCGCGCGGCGCGCGGATCTACGCCGAGCTCGCCGGCTACGGCGCGACCTCCGACGGCGTCGACATGGTGGCGCCCTCCGGCGAGGGCGCGGTGCGCTGCATGCGCATGGCGCTCGAAGGCGTCAGCACGCCGGTCGATTACATCAATCCGCACGCCACCTCGACGCCGATCGGCGACCTCAAGGAGATCGAGGCGATCCGCGAGGTGTTCGGCTCCGGCGACAAATGCCCGCCGATCTCCGCCACCAAGTCGCTGACCGGCCATTCGCAGGGCGCCACCGGCGTGCACGAGGCGATCTACTCGCTGTTGATGATGAACAACGGCTTCATCTGCGAGAGCGCCAACATCGAGAACCTCGACCCGGCTTTCGCCGACATGCCGATCGTGCGCGAACGCCGCGACGGCGTGAAGCTTAACTGCGTGCTGTCGAACTCCTTCGGTTTCGGCGGCACCAACGCCTCCGTCGTGTTCAAGCACGTGGATGCATAGGCGCCATGCTGTTTCATGGTCATCGAGCGATTTCGCAACCGCGACGCCGCGCCGATTTACCGCCGGTTCCGCGAGCAGGGCCGCATGCTGCCCGACGGCTTGCGCTACGCGGGAAGCTGGATCGCAACGAACTTCGACCGCTGCTTTCAACTGATGGAATGCGACGATGAGCGTCTGTTCGCCGACTGGATGGCGAAATGGAACGATCCGATGGATTTCGAGGTCGTGCCGGTGGCGACCTCGGCCGAGATGCAGCAAAAACATTTCCCTTAGAATGTGAGCAGCGAATGTCCGACCTGATGCAAGGCAAACGCGGCCTGATCATGGGGGTCGCCAACGATCACTCGATCGCCTGGGGCATCGCCAGGACCCTCGCCGCGCACGGCGCCAAGCTCGCCTTCACCTACCAGGGCGACGCGCTCGCCAAACGGGTCAAGCCGCTGGCGGCCTCGGTCAACGCCGACCTCGTGCTGCCCTGCGACGTGGAAGACATCGCCTCGGTGGACGCGGTCTTCGCCGAGATCGCGCGCAGCTGGGGTTCGCTCGATTTCCTCGTCCACGCCATCGCCTTCTCCGACAAGACGCAGCTCGCCGGCCGCTATGCCGACACCACGCGCGAGAACTTCCTGCGCACCATGCTGATCTCCTGCTTCGCCTTCACCGAAGCCGCCAAGCGCGCCGCCGCGCTGATGCCGAACGGCGGCGCCATGCTGACGCTCACCTTCAACGGCGGCGACCGCGCCATGCCGAATTACAACGTCATGGGTCCCGCCAAGGCGGCGCTCGAAGCTTCGGTGCGCTATCTCGCGGTCGATTTCGGCGCGCAGGCGATCCGCGTCAACGCCATCTCGGCGGGCCCGATCCGCACCCTTGCCGGCGCCGGCATCGGCGACGCGCGCTATATGTTCGCCTTCCAGCAGCGGCATTCGCCGCTGCACCGCGGCGTCACCCTCGAGGAACTCGGCGGCGCCGGGCTTTATCTGCTCTCCGAGCTTTCCACCGGCGTCACCGGCGAGGTCCACTTCGTCGATTCCGGCTACAACATTATCTCCATGCCGCATCCGGACGCGCTGCGCGCCGATCGCGCGCAAGCGGAGGAACAGGGTCAGTGAAGGCTCACGGCTTCTCCATGCATTCCGACAGGAAGAACCAGCGGTCGTCTCCCGCAAGCCCCTTTTTGTGCGCCTCGGCCCGGCAGGCCTTGAGCTTCGGTCTATTCTGACGCCATTTCGCCAGCATTTCCTCCATATGCCGCTTGGTCAGCTTCAGTCGCGACGGTTTCGGCGCCTCGGTGCCGGCCGGCGGGGTCTGCGCCGGCGCGGCGGACGCGGCTATCGCGGCCGAGAGCGCAATCACACCGGCAATAAAAATTCTGGACCGAGCCATGACGTTCTCTCCCTGAAGGTTTTCTAGACCGTGATCCGTTTAAATGGAATCGGATCGCGGTCTAATTTTTCGTTGATGCATGATCTTTTTCGGAAAACCGGACTCCACCCCCGGATCAAGTCCGGGGGCAGGCTTTTTCCGGATCATGCACTAAGCGGCGGATCGACAGCCGCGGTGGTTATTTAAATCCGAAGCCGGCTGCGGCGGTAGTCATTTTTCTTCCGCTGCCAATTTCTTGCGCTGCCCGAAAGCCTGATACGGGCGTTTCGAATGGCCGCCTGCGAGATTCTGCTCCCTTGCCGGGCGCCGCGCCGCCGGTCGCAATTCACCGCCCGGAGGCGTTCGCCGCTGGCCGCACGCCGCCCCTTGCCTCGATGCTCCGGGCACGCCACATCTGCGCCGGTCATGTCCGTCCCGCCCGCCATAAAGGTCGAACGCCTCGTCAAGATCTACAAGCAGACGCCGGCAGTCGACGGCGTCTCGTTTGCGATCGCGCCCGGCACGATCACCGGGCTTCTCGGCGGCAACGGCGCCGGCAAGACCACCACCATCGCCATGATCATGGGGCTGCTCGCGCCGACATCCGGCAGCGTAACGGTGCTCGGCGCGGACATGCCGCGCCAGCGTTACCGCGTGCTGCAGCGCATGAATTTCGAGAGTCCCTACGTCGAAATGCCGATGCGGCTTACCGTGCGGCAGAACCTGACCGTATTCGGCATGCTCTATGGCGTGGCCGATCTTGCCGGCCGCATCGCCGAACTCGCCGAAGCGCTCGATCTGACCGACCTGCTCGACCGCCCGACCGGGCGGCTCTCGGCCGGACAGAAGACGCGGGTGTCGCTCGCCAAGTCTTTGATCAACTCTCCGGAGCTTTTGTTGCTCGACGAGCCCACCGCCTCGCTCGATCCCGACACCGCCGATTGGGTGCGGACGCGGCTCGAACGGTATCGTCGCGAACACCATGCCACCGTGCTGCTCGCTTCCCACAACATGGCCGAGGTGGAACGGCTGTGCGAGCGCGTCATCATCATGAAGCGCGGCCGTATCGAAGACGACGACACGCCGGCGCGGCTGCTCACCCGTTACGGCCGCCGCACGCTCGAGGACGTCTTTCTCGATGTGGCACGCCGGCGCGACGAAGCGCGCGAGGCGGCGCAATGAGCGCGCGCAGCGAAGCCGCCGTGCTCGCCTTCTCGCCGCGCCGCGTCGCCGCGATGATGCTGCGCTATTGGTACCTGTTGCGTTCGTCCTGGCCGCGGCTGATCGAGCTGATCTACTGGCCCGCGGTGCAGATGATCACCTGGGGCTTCCTGCAATTCTACGTCATGCAGAACGCCGGCTTCTTTGCCCGCGCCGGCGGCACCCTGATCGGCGCGGTTCTGCTGTGGGATATTCTGTTCCGCGGACAGCTCGGTTTTTCCGTCTCCTTCCTCGAGGAGATGTGGGCGCGCAACATCGGCAATCTGATGATGTCGCCGCTGCGGCCGATCGAGTTCATCGCCGCGCTCATGGTGATGAGCATCGTGCGGCTGTCGATCGGCGTGATCCCGGTGACGCTGCTCGCGTTCGTCTTCTTCGGCTTCAACCTTTACGGCCTCGGCCTGGCGCTGGTGGCGTTCTTTATCAATCTGATGCTCACGAGCTGGGCGGTGGGGATTTTCGTATCCGGCCTGGTGCTGCGCAACGGGCTCGGGGCCGAGAACCTCGCCTGGTCGATCATGTTTCTGTTCATGCCGCTGACCTGCGTCTATTACCCGGTCACGACGCTGCCGGTGTGGTTGCAGCCGGCGGCCTGGCTGTTGCCGCCCACCTACGTGTTCGAGGGCATGCGCGCGCTGCTGATCCAGCACACGTTCCGCCCCGACCTGATGTTCGATGCGCTGGCGCTCAACGCCGTCTTCTTCGCCGGCGGAATGTTCGGCTTTCTTGCGCTTCTTCGCAGCGCCCGCCGCCACGGCTCCCTGATGCAGACGGGCGAATAGCAGCACCGTACCCCCGGAACGGCCGGTAAGGCGTTGAATCCCCGGCTGGTCCCGGGGTGTAACGAATAAGGAGAAAATTGCATTTATGATGGTGGCATGACATACCAATCCGATAATGCTGCATCGCAGCAGGCCGGGCAGGGAACATCGATGGCCATTGGGGAGTTCGGCGGCACTCCAGCGGTGCCGGTCGGCAACGGCTTATTGCTGTCGACGCCGCTCTATTGGCTCTACGAGATGAGCCATGTGGCCTTGAACCCGTCGCGCGCCTTGGCCGACGCCACGCGATTGTTCTTCAAGAACCCGGTCAATCCGCTTTACTTCACCACCGTCGGCAAATCGATCGCCGCGGCCTGCGAGGTGTTCGAGCGCTCGACCCGGCGTTACGGCCGGCCCGAATGGCGCATCTCCTCGACGCCGGTCGGCGGCGAGCGCGTGCCGGTGAACATTTCGAACGTGTGGGAACGGCCGTTCTGCCGCCTTATTCGCTTCGAGCGCGCCTTCGAGCGCCGCCCGCGCCGTCCGCAGCCGCGGCTGCTGATCGTTGCGCCGATGTCGGGCCATTACCCGACGCTGTTGCGCGGCACCGTCGAGGCGTTTCTGCCCAACCACGACGTCTACCTGACCGAATGGCGCGACGCGCGCACGGTGCCGCTGTCCGAAGGACGTTTCGATCTCGACGATTACATCGACTACGTGATCTCGATGCTGCACGCGCTCGGCGGCGATACCCACGTGGTCGCGGTGTGCCAGCCGGCGGTGCCGGTCATGGCCGCCGTCGCGGTGATGGAGGCCGAAGCGGACCCGTATGTGCCGCTTTCCATGGTGTTGATGGGCGGACCGATCGACACCCGTGTCAATCCCACCGTGGTCAATACGCTCGCCGAGCGGCGCGGCATGGAATGGTTCCGCCACAACGTGATCACCAAGGTGCCGTTTCCTCATCCCGGCTTCATGCGCGACGTCTATCCCGGCTTTTTGCAGCTCAACGGCTTCGTCACCATGAACCTCGACCGGCATATCGAGGCGCACCGGGATCTTTTCCTTCATCTCGTGCGCGGCGACGGCGACTCGGCGCAGAAGCACAAGGAATTCTACGACGAATATCTGGCGGTCATGGACCTCGCCGCCGAGTACTATTTGCAAACCGTCGAAACCGTGTTCGTGCGCCATGCGCTGCCGCGAGGCGAAATGAAGCATCGCGACCGGCCGATCGACCCGAGCCGGGTCAGGCGCGTCGCGCTGCTCACCATCGAAGGCGAGTACGACGATATTTCCGGCGTGGGCCAGACCGAGGCCGCGCATCAATTGTGCGTCAACATTCCGGCCGAGCGCAGAGCGCACTGGCTGCAACCCGGCGTCGGGCATTACGGCGTGTTCAACGGCTCGCGCTTTCGCGCCGAGATCGCCCCGCGCATTGCCGACTTCGTGCTGTCGATGAACGAGAACGGACGCAGCCGGCGCAGCGTTCCCGTCGGCCGCTCAGCCAATAGCGGCGCAGCACGGGCGCGCGAAACCGTCTGAGCGATTGCCGCCACGGGCACGGTAATCGGCGCCGGTGCAGTCCGTTAGCGCGCAGTCGTTTCAGATTGAATCGATTGTCGCTCTAACATTTTTGTGAAGTAGGATCTTTTCGGAAAACCGGTTTCTACCCCCGGATCGAGTCCGGGGGCAGGCTTTTTCCGGATCATGCTCAACTTTCTTCGTTGGTGCATGATCTTTCGGAAAACCGGTTTCCACTTTTCCGGATCATGCACTAACCTCCGATTTGTCAAGCGATCCGCCGCCTTTCACGCGGCCGCAGCGCCAACAGCTTGAGAAATCGGCGCTATTTTGGGAATCACCGGCGACGAATTTTCTCGCCCGCCGTCAACCAAGATGTGAAGCCATATTCACTCTATAAATTGCATGATGTAGGGCTAAAAGCGCAGCCATACTACCAGATATTGTATATACCGGCCGTCTCAATCAAAGGCGCTGCGGCACTCCTCGGATATGGCAATATCCGACGGTCGGGTCGGGTCTATGTTGGGTTCGGGGTCAGTCGGCCATGCCGCATCGTGCACTGCTCTATCGTCGCCCGAGCGAGCCTCAGGCGATCGAGGTCATTTTCGACCGCTCGATCTATCTCGTGCGGCTGCGACGACACCGCCAGGCGCGCCGCTATACCCTGCGCATTGCGGCGGCGACGCGCGAGGTGATGCTCACCATGCCGCCGCGCGGCACATTGAAAGAGGCGCGCGAATTCGCGCAGAAGCACGGCGGCTGGATCGCGGCGCGGCTCGGCCGCTTGCCGGAAGCGGTTCGGTTCGCGCACGGTATCGCGGTGCCGCTGCGCGGGGTTGCGCACCGCATCGCGCATCGCCGCGGCGCGCGCGGCACGGTGTGGGTCGAGGCCGACGATGACGGCGAGCCGCTTCTGTGCGTCGCCGGCGAGGCGCCGCATATCGATCGTCGGGTCGGTGATTTTCTGCGCCGCGAGGCCAAGCGCGACCTGGAAGCCGCGAGCCTTCGCTTTGCGCGCCAGCTCGGCGTCGGCATCCGCCGCGTGTCGGTGCGCGACCAGGCAAGCCGCTGGGGCTCCTGCTCCACCGCCGGCGTGCTGTCATATTCCTGGCGGCTCATTCTCGCGCCGGCTTTCGTGCTTGATTATCTCGCCGCGCACGAAGTGGCGCACCTCGTCGAGATGAATCATTCCGCGCGGTTCTGGCGCCTGGTGAAGCGGCTCTGCCCGGATCACGAGCGCGCCAAGGTGTGGCTCGACGTGAACGGCAGCGATCTGCACCGCTACGGCCTGCCCGGCAACGGCGGCGGCGCGTAAAGCCGCATCAAGGCCGCATCAATGCAGCGCCGGCGCGCGCACGGCCACGACGTCCGACGACAGCGGCAGCAGGCCGAACGACAGCTTCGTTGCCACGACGACCAGCGTCGCCGCCAGCACGAGACGAAGCGCCGGCTCCGGCATGCGCGCGGCGACATAGCTGCCGAGCAGCACGCCCGGCACCGAGCCCGCGATCAAGAAAACAAAGATGAACGGGTTGACCGCGCCCAGGAGCCAATGCCCGATGCCGGCGACGAGCGTCAGCGGCACCGCATGCGCAATGTCCGAGCCGACGATGCGCGCGGTCGGCAGGCCGGGATAGAGCAGGACGAGGCACGTCACGCCGATGGCGCCCGCGCCGACGGACGATATCGACACGACCATGCCAAGGACGCCGCCGACCACGATCGTGAGCGCCGCGACCTGTTTCGGCGTCAGAACGCTGAACCATCGCGCATAGCGCGCCACGATCCTGTCGCGAAAAACCAGCGTCACCGCCGTCACGAACAAGGCCACCGTCAGCACGGCGTTGACCAGTTCCGTGCCGGCCGCGCTGTCGATGCGAAGCGTACTTATGGCCGCCATCGTCAGGACGGCCATGGGAATGCTGCCGGCCGCCAGCCGCCCCACCACGCGCCAATCGATCGTTCCGTTGAGGCCGTGGACGAGGCTGCCCGCGGTTTTCGTCGTCGCCGCGTGCAGAAGGTCGGTTCCCACCGCCACCGCCGGATGAACCCCGAACAGCAGGATCAGCACGGGAGTCATCAGCGAGCCGCCGCCGACGCCGGTAATGCCGACCAGCATGCCGACGGCAAACCCGGCCGCCGTATATGTCAAGTCAAACGCCTGGATCGCGTTCATGGCGCCCTACCCCACCGCACACGGCGGCGGACGAGAAACCCATCATGATCACGTCGCCTCACGGCGGCCTCTTCGGATCGTGTTGCGCGGGAAGCAGGGGGGCGCTCAATGCGGCGCGCCGGTCGATGGATCGTAGCGCAAGAAAGACAAGCCGCGCAACGCGCGGGATTCCTGCCCGAAAAACCATCGACGGAATGTCGGGTTAAATGAAAATTGCGACGTATTTGCAATCGTCAGGCGACGGTCGGCTGACGGTTCGCCTCGTCACTGCGGCCGCCTGCTGCGGCGCATCAGGAGCGGGCTTTTTCGTTCGGGTGTCGCAACGGCAGCCTCGGTCAGCCGCCCGTCAAGCGCGAGGGCCGCCGGCCGGCGATCGGAGTGCGGGCGTTTTGCCGCACCGGACAACACTAACGCGTGATCCGCATTGTGTCCGCCACGCGCGCACATATTTGCCGGAGCATTAGGCCGACCGAGCGGCTCCCCATCCCCCGACACCCTGCCGCCCGGTCCAATAAGCCTAAGTTGAGGCAACAACTCTAAGGACCCCAAGTGCGTACTCGGCTTGGGGTTCTTTTTTATGGCAGGCTCGCTTTTTCGGTGGCCGAGCGCGAATAAGCGCCAGAGCGCAGTCGTTTCAGGATTGAATCGATTGTCGCTCTAACATTTTGATGGAGCATGATCTTTTCGGAAAACCGGTTTCCACCCCCGGATCAAGTCCGGGGGGGCAGGCGTTTTCCGGATCACGCTCTAATCCTTCACCAAATCGCCGAGCAGGCTCGCGGCGACGGCAAGTTTCGATAAAGTAAGGCCGGAACTGGCGATTTCGTGGATGGCGCCGCGAATTCGCTCCACTTCGCCGCGGCGCGGCGCGACCCAGGCCTCCACGGCCCCGGCCCCGGCC
>Ga0187784_10001569_pt1 | contig 18176 bp, 15 predicted proteins | sample 1015_SJ02_MP15_2_FD_132964 | JGI IMG/M metagenome (GOLD analysis project Ga0187784, IMG submission 132964) | Tropical peat soil microbial communities from peatlands in Department of Meta, Colombia - 1015_SJ02_MP15_20_MG | ecosystem: Environmental > Terrestrial > Soil > Wetlands > Peat | place...
CGGCGGTGGAGCGCGGTAGTTTCGTCGACCGATTTGCGAGATTTGCGCTTGTTTTGACTGGTGTTCTTGGCCGTAGCGGCACTGGCGTCTTTCATTGCAACCCCGTTTCCCATTTTCGTGAGCGATAACGTGAAATAGCCGGGAAATCGTCCGCGATTGTGACATTCCCGGCGCTACGACTGCGACGAAGCAACTCACATCAAGGGTGGTAAACCCTTGCTTAATCGGCGCCCTTCATAGTGGCTCGAGGGGCCGGCCGGAAAGGGCCCGGCCGCGGTTGACCGCCAGTGCGACATTCCTGCAACACTCAGCGACTACCGTGGCCGGAAGGGCGCCTGACGGCTGGCATATTCGGACCGATTTCGGTAATGAAATTGCCGAGATTCTCCGGAAGAATTCCAGCCTTGAACGGCGGGGAGTGGGCAAGTATGGCGATGCGTAAGCTGGCTTTCGTGATCGTCGCATTGGCGCTTGGCGGCTGCGTCGCGGACGGGGGCGGCACCCTCGACCCCTCGAGCAGCGCCAACTGGAAGCCGCGCGACAAGCAGCTGATGTCCAACCTTCCTTACAATCAGGCGGCGATCCCGCTGGAATTCCAGCGGCACATCGTCCAGTACGACCGCAAGGAAGCGGCCGGCAGCATCGTCGTCGATAGCGACAACAAGTACCTCTACTACGTGCTGCCGCAAGGCAAAGCGATCCGTTACGGCATCGCCGTCGGCGAGGACGCCCAGGTCTGGAGCGGCATCGCCAAGATCGGCCGCATGGAAGAATGGCCGGCGTGGGTGCCGACGCCCGGCGAGCAGCAGCGCCTCGGGCCGCTGCCGGCGTTCGTCACCGGCGGACCGCACAATCCGCTCGGCTCGCGCGGCATGTATCTGTATTCCGGCAACAAGGATACGCTCTACCGCATCCACGGCACCAATCAGCCGGAATATATCGGCCAGGCGATCTCGTCGGGCTGCATCCGGATGACGAATGAGGATGCGATCGACCTCTACAACCGGGTCAAGGTCGGCACGCCGGTCGTGGTGCTGGCGCCGCACCAGGGCTGGCCGTTCGGCTCTCACGTCGCAGCGGCGCCGTCCTACAGCGCCAACTGATCGCGCGCGGCCGCGCTACTTCGATTACTTTCACCGCTGAATTCTAACGCCCTGTGGCGGCGTATTTCGTGTTGCGACGATGGCCGCGGCGCCCCGAGGCCGCCTCCTTGAGGCCTCTCCTGATCGTTGCAAGCAGGCTCGCCGCGGCTGGGCTCAAATCGCGCTCGCGCAGCCGAACGATGCCGATTTCGGCGCAGATGCGCGGATCAGTGAGCGGGCGCGATACGACAGCCGGGTCTTTGCTGTGTGGGCATTCGCTCTTCGCCAATACCGCCAGTCCAATCCCATTGCCCACAAGGCTGTAGAGGGTCGGCAGACGGTTTGCGGTCGCGGCGTATCGCAGCGTCATTCCGGCCGCGCCGGCGGCGGCGTCCAGCAATTGGCGGGTGCCCGATTCGGCAGGCAACGAAACGAGCGGCAGATCCCTGAGCGCGCTTAGTCGAATCTCCCGCTGCGTCGCCAGCGCGTGGCCGGCGGGGAGAACGGCGTGAAATCGCTCCGCGCCGAGGCGCTCGGTGGCGAACAGCCGCGGCAGACGATCGAGGTAGGCGATGCCGAAATCGGCGACGCCGCTGCGCACGTCATCGCGAACGCCGCTTTGCAGTCCCTCGCGGAAATGGATCTCGACGCCGCCGAAGCGCTGCGCGAAGTCGGCGATGAGCCGCGGCGAGATCAGGCTCGCCAGGGAGATAACGCTGGCGACGACGACCTGGCCGCGCGGTTCGCTCGCCCGCTCGCGCACGCTTTCGATGCCGATCTTCAGATCGTTGATCAATCGCTCGGCAAGCGCAGCGAATTCCTTGCCGGCATCGGTGGCGGCGACTTCCCGCGTGCTACGGCTGAACAGCAGCACGCCGAGCTTGGCTTCGAGCTGCTTGATGGTGCGGGTGAGCGCCGGTTGCGACACCTTCAAGCCGGCGGCGGCAGCAACGAAGCTGCGGTACTCGACCAGCGCCCGGACTGCACGCAGCTGGCGGGAGTGAAGCTCCGGTAACGCGTCAGCCATGGCGTGCTCCTTCGCTGCAGCGCGGATCGCGCGGCCGGGCGATTAATGCACAAAGTGGAATAATACTCCTGATGAAAAATCATTTGCTATAGGCCTGGCTATCGCCGAGATTTCCCGGCGGGCTCGGATCGATGAACAACGCTGCGCGCCCGGAGGAGGAGGCGATGGAACTTTGCCTCTACACCAGCTGGTTTTCCCCCTTCGCGCGCAAGGCGGCGCTCGGGCTCGAGCTCAAGGGCTTGCCGTATCGCGCCGTCGATGCCCTCAAGCGCGACTTCCGGCCGCAATTGCTCGAGCTCAATACGCGCGCTGAAGTCCCGGTCCTGACCGATGGCGATCTGACCATCGTCAATTCGAGCGACATTCTGCAATATCTCGAATGGCGCTATCCGGAGCCGGCGCTCTATCCGGCGGCGATCGAGGAACGCGTCGCTGCCCGCGCGCTCGAACGCCTCGCCGACCACCGGTTCGATCCGAGCGTGGTCGATTGTTCGTATTGGCATTGGGCCGACCGCGCCGACGAGCTGCCGCCGGGATTGCGCGCTGCCGGGCAACGCGACCTCGAGATCGTGCTTGGCCGCCTGGAAGCGGCGCTTGCCGCGCGGCCGAAGCCGTGGCCGTTCGGCGCCCCCAGCATCGTCGAATGTGCCTGGTTCCCCAATCTCGTGGCGATGCGGCCGTTGGGATTTGCCATCGACGAAGCGAGATTTGCGGCGGTGCTCGGCTGGCTCGCGGCCATGCGCGGTCATCCGGTGTTTGCCGCCGACGCCAAGCGCACAGCGGCGTTCCTGAAAACGCTGTCCCCCGGCGATCACGAGCGTAAGAAGCTGTTTTGGAGCGGCGACCGGATGGAATGGCTGCTGGCGCGCGGCTTCTACCAGTGGTTTGCGGCCGAGATCGAGGCCGGTCGCGCCGCGTTCCCGGATTAAGGCGAGGCGGTCACGCCCGAATGCAATCCGCGCCGATCGGCACCGATGCCGGTCACGCCTGCGCCAGGCGCTCGCGCGTCACCCAGTCGAGCGTCTTGTCGAGCGCGCGGGTGAGCCGGTCGAATAGCTCCTCGATCTCCGCCGCGCCGATGACAAGCGGCGGACAGAGCGTGAGCACGTCGCCGATCACCGTGCGCACGAACAGGCCCTCCTGTTCGGCGAAACGCACCGCGCCGGCGCCGACGCCCTGCGGCGGCAGAAACGAGCGCTTGCTGGTCTTGTCGGCGACCAATTCCACGCCGCCGATCAGACCGAGGCCGCGCGCTTCGCCGACCAGCGGATGCTCGTTGAGCTTCTTGAGCCGGGCCTGGAACAGCGGCGCGCGCTTCGCCGCCTTCTCGATGATCCGCTCGCGCTCGTAAATCTCGATCGCCTTGACCGCGACCGCGGCCGCAACCGGGTGGCCGCTATAGGTGTAGCCGTGGCCGAACGTGCCGAGCTTCCTGCTCTCGGCCAGGAGCGCCTCGTACATCACCTCCGGGATCATCACCGCCGCGATCGGCAGATAGGCCGACGACAGCGCCTTGGCGACCGAGATTGACTGCGGCTTGAAGCCGAGCCTCTCGCAGCCGAACATGGTGCCGAGCCGCCCGAACCCGCAAATCACCTCGTCGCTGATCACGAACAGATCGTGCTTGGCGCAAACCGCCATGATCTTCTGAAAATAGCTCCGCGGCGGCACGATGACGCCGCCGGCGCCCATCACCGGCTCGGCAATGAACGCCGCGACCGTATCCGGTCCTTCCTTCACGATCAGCGCCTCGAGCTCGGCGGCAAGCCGGGTGGCGAACTCCTCCTCGGTCTCGCCATCAAGCGCGAAGCGGTAATGATGCGGGCAGCCGGCGTGCACGAAGCCAGGGAGCGGCAAGTCGAAATCGAGATGATTGGCGGGAAGCCCGGTGAGCGAGGCCGCGGCTACGGTCACGCCGTGATAGGCCTTCATCCGGCTGATGATCTTCTTTTTCTTCGGCCGGCCCCGGGCATTGTTGAGGTACCAGACGAGCTTGATCTGGCTATCGTTCGCCTCGGAGCCGGAATTGCAGAAGAACACCTTGGAGATCGGCACCGGCGCGATCTCCTTGAGCTTTTCGGCAAGCTCGATCGCCGGATCGTGGCTGCGCCCGCCGAAGAGATGCGCAAAGGGAAGCTTGCGCATCTGCGCCGCGGCGGCCTCGACCAGCTCCTCATTGCCGTAGCCGAGCGCGGTGCACCACAACCCGGCCATGCCCTCGATATAGGCCTTGCCGTCGCTGTCATAGACATAGATGCCCGCCCCGCGCTCGAGCACCAGCGGCCCGCTGTCGCGGAAGCTCGCCAGATTGACGTAAGGGTGCACCAGCGTTTCGACGTCGCGGGTGGCGAGATTGCTGAGCGGGGGCATGACGGTCCTTCGGCGATTCTGTGCGTGCTGCTTTGCGCCCCCATTGTGGCTGCAGCGGGCGCGTGCCGTCAAAGCCGTTCGCGTTGTTCGGCTGCGCGAAATCGCAGCGCCGCATTAGCGCTTGAAGGGGAGCGCATCAGCCCGTAAGTCAAGCGCGGACAACCAGTCGCATCAAGGAGCAAGCCTTGTCGGAAGCGCCGACGCTCGACACCATTGTCGCCAATAAAGCCGCGCAGGACGATTTCGTGCGCACGCGCTGGTGGTGGATCCGCCATGCGCCGGTGCGCGTCGACGAGGGCCGCATCTACGGCCAGCGCGACCTGCCGTGCGACTGCAGCGATGTCGGGGCTTTCTCCCGCCTCGCCGCGCACTTGCCGCGCCAGGCGACCTGGGTCACGAGCCACCTCGCCCGCACGCGGCAGACCGCGCAGGCGCTCCTGGCGGCCGGCGATTTCGCGGCGCCGGCGGAAATCCTCCAAGACAAAGACCTCGCCGAGCAACATCTCGGCGACTGGCAAGGACTCGACCGGCGCAGCTTCCTGATGAGCCGCAAGCAGGAGCCTGACTCCTTCTGGTACGCCGAAGCCGATGAGCGGGCGCCGAACGGCGAGAGCTTCATCGATCTCATTGCCCGGGTCGAGGCCGCGATCACGCGGGTGAACGCGGCGCATCGCGGCGGCGACATCATCGCCGTGGTGCATGGCGGGACGATCCGCGCGGCGCTGGTGATCGCGCTCGGGCTGCCGCCGCGCGGCGGCTTTGCCTTCACCATCGACAATTGCTCGCTCACGCGGCTCGACCATTACCAGGGCAGGGAGGGCGCCGGCTGGCGCGTGCCCATGGTCAATCGGCGGCCGTGACGACGACGCGCGGCAACCGCCATCAATCGCAGCCGCGCCTGTTGCCGAATAAGGCGGGACACTATATGGCGGGCGGGACAAACCCGACGAGTCATGTGGACGGAGCGGGATGAGTCGACCAAATGGCTTTTCAAGGAGCAAAATAATGAAACTCAGCGCGCGCAATCAGCTCAAAGGCAAGATTACCGACGTGACAAAGGGGGCGACCACCTCCCATGTTCGCATCGATATCGGCGGGGGCGTCGTCATTACCGCCTCGATCACCAACGAAGCGGTCGCCGATCTCAATCTGCAGAAGGGCGACGCCGCCATGGCGATTATCAAGGCGTCCGACGTGATCATCGGCAAGTAGTTCCATCGCCGCGGCGCGTTGCGGCGCGCCGCGCATTTGGCGCGTTGCGCCGCGATTTCACCAGCGAAACTTCTTGAGCCGCGGCTTCGCGCCGGCGTCCGCGAATACCGGGCGCGGGCGCGGCAGCGGCACTGGATCGGCGATCTTCGCGACGGCCGGCTCGGGCTTGGTCTTCGTCGCCGCGCCGGTTTCGACCACGCGCTCGGCGTTGGCTGCCAGTGCTCCCGGCTCACGCACGTCCCACTCGCAGATCCTGTAACCCGAACGGCGCTCGGCGAGATCGATGTGGATGTGCTCCTCATGGGCGCCGTCCGAGCCCGGACCGAGCACCGTCGTGAACCGCGCGCAGGCGCTCGCGCGCACGCCCTCGCGCCAGTCCTTGGCGACTTCGGGGTCGGTGAGCGCGATCACTTTGCCGTCGGCGAGCCGCAGCGCGCGGATGTCGAGCGCGTTGGCGCGGCCGTGCTCGCTCAGCGTCGCCCCGGGCACGCGGTTGCGGGTGCGGCATTCGTAGGAATCGTAGTTGTCCAGTCCGCGCAGCGCAGCGCCGAGCTTGAGCGCCTCGGGAGCGACGTCGTCGCGCAGCCAGAGCGCGATCTGTTCCGCCATCGCGCAACGCAGCGCCGCCGGCGGCGACACCGCGACCCTCGCCGCGCCGGAGAGCAGCACGCTCTGCAGCAGCACCACGTCGCCGGCGCCGCATTCGCCCGGGCCGACGAGCGGCGGCAAGGCCTGAAACAGCGCGATTTTCGCCAGGCGCAATTGGCACTCGGACGGCGTCGCCGGCGCAGCGGGCGCGGCGGCGGCTGCACCGGCGACGGCACTCTGCGCCGCGGACGCGGCGGCGGCTTGCTTCGCGCCAGCGGCGGCGCTCTGCGCCGCGGCGGCATCGGCCGCGAACAGCAGCGCGGCAATGACAATCAACCTCTTCACGCCGGGAAGCTTCCGGCGCCTCGCGCCGGCCGTCAACCGCGCCGCGCCGGCGCGGCAAGGTGCGGCCTGAGCGTCCAAGCGCAAGCAAGGCGGTCCGCACTTCTGACGCGAAACCGCATTTTCATTGACGCCGCGCGCCATTACATTAGAGAAAAGGCGTAGCAGCCTCCGGCTGTGACGCAACGCAGCAACAACAAACAGCCTCGTGGGAGGAAACATCATGCTCGGGCTTATGCAGGATTGGCCGCTCCTGTGCCATCGCATCATCGATCACGCCGCGCTCAACCATCCGGAGCGGCCGGTGATCACACGCTCGATCGAAGGACCGATTCATCGCACCAATTATGCGGAGGTCCGCGCCCGCTCCTTGCGCGTGGCGCAGCGGCTCGAACGCGACGGCATCAAGCTCGGCGACCGCGTCGCGACGCTCGCCTGGAACAGCTGGCGGCACCTGGAAAGCTGGTACGGCATCCTCGGCATCGGCGCGATCTATCACACCGTCAATCCGCGGCTGTTTCCCGAGCAGATCGTCTGGATCGTCAATCACGCCGAAGATCGGGTGATGATGACCGATCTCACCTTCGTGCCGCTCCTGGAAAAAATCGCCGACAAGCTGCCGACGGTCGAACGCTTCATCATCTACACCGACCGCGCCCACATGCCGGCGACGACGCTGCGCAACGCCGTTCCCTACGAGGAATGGCTCGCCGGGGCCGACGGCGACTTTACCTGGAAATCGTTCGACGAGAACACCGCCGCCGGCATGTGCTACACTTCCGGCACCACCGGCAATCCCAAGGGCGTGCTCTACTCGCACCGCTCGAACGTGCTGCACACTCTGATATCGCTGCAGGCGGAAGTGATCGGCCTCACCTCGGGCGATGTGGTGATGCCGATCGTGCCGATGTTCCACGCCAACAGCTGGGGACTTGCATTCTCCGCGCCGGCGGTCGGCAGCGCCTTGGTGATGCCGGGCGCCAAGCTCGACGGCCCCTCGGTCTACGAATTGCTCAACGACTATAAGGTCACCGTCACCGGGGCGGTGCCGACGGTGTGGCTCGCGCTCCTCCAGCACCTGGAAAAGACCGGCGATAAGCTGCCCTATCTCAAGCGCGTCATCATCGGCGGCTCGGCCTGTCCGCGCGCCATGATCAAAGCGTTCGAGGAGGACTATGGCGTCATCGTCGCCCACGCCTGGGGCATGACCGAGATGAGCCCGCTCGGCAGCGTCGGCTCGCTCAAGCCCGAATACGCCGATCTGCCGCTCGAGGGCCGCCTCGACATCAAACAGAAGCAGGGCCATTCCCCGTTCGGGGTCGAGTGGAAGATCACCGACGACAACGGGCGCGATCTGCCGTGGGACGGCAAGAAGTTCGGCCGCCTCAAGGTACGCGGCCCGGCGGTGGCCAAAGCCTATTACCGCGAGGACGCGGCGATCCTCGACGCGGACGACTATTTCGATACCGGCGATGTCGCCACCATCGACCGCTACGGCTATATGCAGATCACCGACCGCTCCAAGGACGTGATCAAGTCCGGCGGTGAGTGGATCTCCTCGATCGATCTCGAGAATCTTGCGGTCGGCCATCCGAAAGTGGCGGAGGCCGCGGTGATTGGCGTGCGCCATCCGAAATGGGACGAGCGGCCGCTCCTCGTCATCGTGCTCAAGGAAGGACAGTCCGCCAGCAAGCAGGAGATCCTTGCCTTCATCGAGGGCAAGATCGCCAAATGGTGGATGCCAGACGACGTGGTGTTCGTGAATGCGATCCCGCACACCGCGACCGGGAAGATTCAGAAAATCACGCTGCGCGACCAGTTCCGCGATTACGTGCTGCCGACGGCGGTTGCCGCGGAATAGGTTAATCCGCCGGTACAGGTTGTCGCAGGTCATGCCCGCTGTCGGGCGGGCATGACCGTTTCCGGCCCTCGGCACGATTTTACCAGCGCTTTGAAGGGTTTCCGCGGGGTTAACGCGGCGGATCCGTGCAGTATTGCCACGTATGTGGTTACAATAGTTCCCTTTACACATTGTTGCCAAAAGTATTATTACGTCCTGCGCCGCACAATTTCCACATTGTCCTATCATGAGCCCGCCCCGGCTTGCTTTAAGCGAGCCTGATCACCCTTCCCATCAACAACGGAAAAAGGAAGATCATGGCTGGGAATAGCCTGATTAAGATCGTGGTTGCGTCAATACTTCTCGTTTCTACACTTGCAATACCAATGACTGCTTCTGCGCAGAGCGGAATAGCTTCGATCTATTCCGGCGGCCGAACTGCCAACGGCGAAACCGCACGCGCCTCGGGCATGACCGCGGCGCATCGCTCGCTGCCGTTCGGGACGCTGGTGCGCGTCACCAACCAGCGCAGCGGCCGCTCGGTGGTCGTGCGCATCAACGACCGCGGACCATTCGTCCGCGGCCGGGTGATCGATGTGACCCCGGCGGCGGCGCGCGCGCTCGGCTTCTCCGGGCTCGCGCCGGTAACGCTCGCCGTGGTCGGCCGCTCCTGACGCGAGGCCCCTCTAGCGCAAGCCATTGTCGCAAATTCATTGTGACCCGGCGGGAGGCTTCGGCCTCCCGCTTTTTTTCGGCGCGGGCCGAAATGCACCCAGGCCCGTCCCCGTCCCACCGCTCGGCGCCGTGCAACCTGCGGCTGATGCCGCGAGCGTTCACCAGGAAGCAACCATTCTCGGCCACCATGCGCGCGAACTTTAGAGTTTTCGCCCACAACCCATGGCGCCGACCGAGGCAGTTCCGGCTTTCGAAGCTCGTCGGGCGCTGTACAGGCTCGACGATCGCGCCCGTGCCATCCTCGCCAAAGTCTGGCCGGTGATCGCGCCGCATCTCGGCGCGGCGCTCGACGATATGCTCGACGCCGCGGCGCAGCTGCCGGCCATCGGCCACGTGCTCGTCCAGAACCGCGATTTGATCAAGAAGCTCGAGGCGGCGCATTTCGAGGCGCTGCTCGGCGGGACGATCGACCAAGACTATGCCGAATCGTGCCGGCGCACGGTGCGGCAGGAGGCGGCGATCGGACTCGACGGCCGGCTGCGCAGCACGTCGGGAAATTTCGTGCTCAGGATGGCGCTCGACGTCTTGGCGCGCCGCCATCGCTTCTCGGCGATCAAGCTGGCCGAGCTCGGCCAGATCATATCGCAGGTGATCAGCTTCGACGTCGCCAACGCCATGACGCTGCACCGGCAGGCCTCCGAAGAGGCGGCGCTGGCGCGGCGCGGCGCGATCGACGCCGCGATCGCCGACTTCGCCGCCGCCATCGGCGATGTGATCGAGGCGATCAAGGACACGTCGGCTTCGCTGACCACCGCCTGCTTGGCGCTGCAGCAGGCCGGCGACGATGCGCTGCGGCGCATCGCGTCGGCATCGTCGGCGTCGACCGAGACCGCGCAGCGCATGGAAGCGACGGTGACCGCGACCGAGGAGCTCTCCGGCTCGATCCAGGAAATCGGCCAGCAGGCCGGCCACGGCCAGGGCATGGCGCAATCGGCGGCGGCCGACGCCGAGCGCACCCAGGACGTCATCCGTTCGCTCAACGACGCCGCCGAGCGCATCGGCTCGGTGGTCGGCACCATTTCGGCGATCGCGGCGCAGACCAACCTCCTGGCGCTCAACGCCACGATCGAGGCCGCGCGCGCCGGCGAGGCCGGCAGAGGCTTCGCCGTGGTCGCCGCCGAGGTCAAGACGCTCGCCAATCAGACCTCGCGCGCGACCGAAGACATCTCCCAGCAGGTGGCCGCGATCCAGGACGCGACCAAACACTCGGTCGGCGAAATCGCCTCGATCGCGCGCGCGATCGGCGAATTGACCAAGGTGTCGGTCAGCATCGCCTCGGCGGTGCAGCAGCAGAGCACCACCACCCGCGACATCGCCCAGAGCGTCCATGACGGCGCCGTCCATACCGCGCAGGCCTCGACCGAGATCAATTCGGTGAAACAAACCGTCAGCCGCGGCGTGACCACGGTCGGCGAGATCACCAATTGGACGGCCTGCCTGTCGGCGCGGGCGAGCGATCTCGAAGCCAAGGTCGCGACCTTCTTCTCCCGCGTTCGCGCGGCGTGAGGTCTTACGACTCGCGGTTTTACAGCCAGACTCGCGGCGTTACAGCCTAAAGGCGTTGGCAATTGAAACGCGCCGGGCCATGCCGGCGTGAAACGCGAGCGGGTGGAAATTTACTCCGCCGGCTGCTTCGGCTTCATCAGCCCGAACGAGCGCTTGAGATTGTCCCACAGCTCGATCTTGGCGCCGTTCCTGTGCATGATCGCGCTCTGCTGGAGCACCGACAGCGTGTTGTTCCAGGCCCAGTAGATCACCAGCCCTGCCGGGAACGCCGCCAGCATGAAGGTGAAGATGATCGGCATCCAGTTGAAGATCATCTGCTGGGTCGGATCGGGCGGCGCCGGGTTGAGCTTCATCTGCACCCACATGGTGATGCCCATGATCACCACCCAGGCGCCGAGATGCAGGAACGAGCCGAACATCGGGATCAGTGTCGGGTCGAACGGAATGATGCCGAACAGATTGAAGATGTTGGTCGGATCGGGCGCCGAGAGGTCGTGGATCCAGCCATAGAACGGCGCGTGGCGCATCTCGATGGTGATGAACAGCACCTTATAGAGCGAGAAGAACACCGGAATCTGGATCGCGATCGGCAGGCAGCCGGCGACCGGATTGATCTTCTCCTTCTTGTACAGCTCCATCATCGCCTGCTGCTGCTTCACCTTGTCGTCGGCGTAGCGCTCGCGGATCATGGTCAGCTCCGGCTGCACCGCCTTCATCTTCGCCATCGACGCATAGGATTTGTTAGCGAGCGGGAAAAACAGCAGCTTGACCAGCACGGTGACGATGAGGATGGCGATGCCGAAATTGCCGACCAGATGGAAGAAGAAGTCGATGGCGAGGAACATCGGCTTGGTGATGAAGTAGAACCAGCCCCAGTCGATCAGCAGGTCGAAATGGTTGAGCCCGAGCGCCTGGTTGTAGCCGCCGGCGGCCGCGAACGGGAAATTAACGCCGACCACCGAGACCTCCTTGGCGCCGGCGAACAGCCGGGCATTGGCCGTGGCGGTCGCGCCCGGTGCCACGGTCTGCGGCTCGAGCAGATAATCAGTCTGATAGGTCTTCTGGCCGCCGGATTCACCGGCCGAGAAGCGGGCGTGCACCTTGGCGTCGGTGTCGGGCAATAGCGCCGTCGCCCAATACTTGTCGGTGAAGCCGAGCCAGGCGTCGGTCACGTCCCAGCTCTCGGTCTTCTTGTCCTCGATCTTCTTGTAGGTTTCCTCCTGCAAGCCCTGATCGCCCATCACGCCGATCAGGCCCTCGTGCAGGATGTAGTAGCCGAGCGTCTTCGGCGTGCCGTGGCGCGAGATCAGGGCATAGGGATAGAGCGTGACCGGGCTGTCGCTTTTGTTCTCGACCTGGTCGCGGACCGTGAACAGATAGCGGTCGTCGACGGCGATGGTGCGGCGGAAAATCAGGCCGGCGCCATTGTCGTAAGCGAGCACCACCGGATGATCGATGCCGAGCGCGCCGCTGCCCTCCTGCTTCCAGACCGTGTCCAGCCCCGGCAATTTGGCGGTGGTGCCGGCGGCCGGCACCCAGCCGAATTCGGCGTAATAGGCGTCGGGCGCGCCCGACGGCGAGAACAACACGATCGGCGGCGAGTCGGGATCGATGGTTTCGCGATATTGCTCGAGCGCGAGATTGTCGATGCGCGCGCCCTTGAGATCGATGCTGCCGTTGAGCCGCGGCGTGCCGATGGCGACATGGGCCGAGGCGGCGATCACCGCCTCGCGCGCGAGCGTCTGCGCGGGCGCGGCAGCGGCGGGCGCACCCGGCGCCGGCGGCACGCCGGCCTGCGGTGCCGGCGTCGCCGGAGTAGCCGCACCGGGCTGCGTCTGGCTCTGCTCCTGCTGTTTGAGGAGCGCCTCGTGGCGCTGCTTCTCCATCTGCGGATAGCCGATGAAGACCTGCCAGCCGACCACCACGATCAGCGACAGCACGACGGCGAGGATGGTGTTGCGGTGCTCGTTCATTCAGCGCTCTCGCGGCGGTGCACAGTGTGGTCGCGCGACTTTCGGCTCCGGCGCGGCGCTGGCGCCGCCGGCGGTGAACCCGCCTCATGTAGGGGGCCGCGGCGACCGGCACCAGTTCCCCCGCCATCGGCCGCGTGAATCCGGCTCAGCGCCGCGTCGAGGTCGCTTAACATCGCGCTGAACGGGGCCGCGAGCGCCGCCCGCCGTCCGATCAGCACATAGTCGTGGCCGGGGCGCAAGGCGCCCCCGCCGCTCCCGCTTCTTCCGCGGTCGGCGCGCGCGACCACGCCGGCCGCCGTCAGCCGCACGATTTCCCGCAGCCTGCGGCGCACGCGATTGCGCTCGACCGCGTTGCCGACCTGCTTCGACACGGTGAAACCGACCCGGATCGCCGCGCTGTCCGCGCGCCGCCGCACCTGCAGCACGAAGGGTCCCGCCGCGGCTCGCAGCCCGCCCGCCGCGGCGCGAAAATCGGCGCGGCGCAGCAACCGCTCCACGGCCACGTCCGCCCGGGCGTCGCGATCAGGCACTGAGCCGCTTGCGCCCATGGGCGCGGCGCGACGCGAGGACCTTGCGGCCGCCCTTGGTCGCCATGCGAGCGCGAAAGCCGTGCCGGCGCTTGCGTACCAATTTGCTCGGCTGATAGGTCCGTTTCACGGGATTTCTCCACTGCGCGTAAAGGTGAACGGGGGCGCCGGATATTCGCGCCGGCTCGTCGGAGCGAGCGCGCCAATTCTGCGCGCCGGCGCTGAATTGGCGCGGCTTATACGGGAGCCCCTCCGACTCGTCAACGTGACCGGCCTTGGCGCGCGGTGAGACCCAAAACCCTGCGCCAAGCCACGTTCCCATATATATGACACACCGGGAGGCGCCCTGATGGCGCAAGAAACCAAAGAGCTCAAACCCAATATTTGCGTGATCGGCGCCGACGCCGGCGGCCTCGCCGTCGCCGCCGCAGCGGCCGCCTTCGGCACCCCGACTGTCCTCGTCGAAAACTCCGGCCTCGGCGGCGAATTTCTCAGACGCGACGGCAGCGTGGCGGTGCAGGCGCTGATCGCCGCCGCCGAGCACGCCCAGGCGATGCGCGACGGCGCGCGTTTCGGCAGCAGGGCGGTGCGCGCCGGCGTCGATTTCAGCGCGGTCAGCACCTATGTGCGCGAGGTCATCGACGCCGTGGCGCCGAACTTCAGCCGCGAGCGCTTCGCCGGCCTCGGCGTGCGCATCGTCAAGGGCGCAGCGCGCTTTGCCGACGCCGAAACGGTCGCGGTCGGCGACCTCGGCATCAAGGCCGGCCGCTTCGTCCTCGCCGCCGGCTCGGCGCCGGTCATCCCGGCGATCCCCGGGCTCCTCGACACGCCGCATCTCACCAGCGAAACCGTCGCCGATCTCGCCGACTATCCGCGTCATCTCATTGTCATCGGCGCCGGCGCGGCCGGGCTCGAGCTGGCGCAGGCGTTCCGCCGCCTCGGCTGCGAGGTCACCGTCCTCGAGGCGGCAACGGCGCTTGCCCGCGAGGATCGCGAATGCGCCGCGGTCGTGCTCGATGCGCTCGAACGCGAGGGCGTCAAGCTGCGCGCCGGGGTCAAGATCACCAATGTGCGGCGGGCGTTCGCGCGGGTGCAGGTCGCGTTCGCGACCGCCACAGGAACCGAGACGATCGAGGGCTCGCATCTCCTCCTCGCCGCCGGCCGCCTTCCGAGCCTCGACGGCCTCGGCCTCGATGCCGCCGGGATCGGCCACACCGCAGAAGGCATCGTCGTCGATGAGCACCTGCGCACGACCAACAAGCGCGTCTATGCGCTCGGCGACGTCACCGGCGCGCCGCCGCTCCCCCACGTCGCCACCTATCACGCCGGGGTAGTGCTTCGCCAAATACTGTTCCGCACGCCGGTTAATGTGAACCCGCTCGCCGTCCCGAGCGTGATCCACACCGATCCGCAACTTGCCCGGATCGGCCTCCTCGAGGACGAAGCCCGCAGCCGCGATCGCGCCATCCGCGTCTTGCGCTGGCCCTATCGCGAGAACGACCGCGCCCAGGCCGCGGGCACGACCACGGGTCACATCAAGGTCATCACCGACCGCGACGGCGCCATCCTCGGCGCCAGCATCGTCGGGCCGGAGGCCGGCGAAAGCATCGCCACCTGGGCCCTGGCGATCAGCGAGCGACTTAATATCCGGGCCTTTGGCGGTCTCCCGGTTCCCCATCCAAGCTATGCCGAGGTGGGAAAGCGGGCCGCCATCAGCTATTTGACCCCCGGTTTGACGTCACCGCGCGTGCGTCGCATCATAGGGTGGCTACGTCGTTTCGGTTAACGGGCGCAGCAAGGCTAACCATGAGCGATGAACAAGCCGCACGGCCCGGGCCGCTGCGGGTGCCGCGCTTCGGGCTTTCAGGCAAGCTCCTCGTCTTCACGGCGCTGTTCGTGATGATCGCGGAGGTGCTGATCTATGTGCCCTCGATCGCGCTCTACCGGCTGATGTGGCTCAACGACCGGCTGACCAGCGCCTACACCGCCGCACTCGTCCTCGACGCCGCGCCGAACGGCATGGTGCCGGACAGCCTCGCCAAGCAAATTCTCGACAGCATCGGCGCGCGCGCGGTGGCGATGAAGCGCGGCACGCAGCGGCGGCTCCTCGCGGTCGGCGACGCGCCGCCGCCGATCGCCGCCGATTTCGACATGCGTCACGTCTACGCCTTCGATTCGATCGTCGACGCATTCCGGGCGATGCTGGTCAACAAAAAGGACGTGATGCGCGTCGTCGGCCCGGCGCCGATGGGCGGCGACTACATCGAGATCATTCTGGACGAGCCGCCGTTGCGCAAGGCGATGCTACGTTATTCGGTCGACCTCCTCGTGATCTCGCTCGTTATTTCCGTGATCACCGGGGCGCTGGTCTACCTCGCCTTGCACTACGTGTTCGTGCGGCCGATGCGCCGGGTCACCGCCAGCATGATCGCGTTCCGCGCCGACCCGGAGAACGCGGACCGCATCATGGCGCCGTCGGCGCGCACCGACGAGATCGGCTTTGCCGAGCGCGAGCTCGCCACCATGCAGACCGAGATCGCCTCGATGCTGCATCAGAAGAGCCGCCTCGCCGCGCTCGGCCTCGCCGTCTCCAAGATCAACCACGATCTGCGCAACCTCCTCGGCTCGGCGCAGCTCATTTCCGACCGGCTGTCGAGCCTGTCCGATCCCGACGTGCAGCGCTTCGCGCCGAAGCTGATGCGCGCGCTCGAGCGCGCCATCGCCTTCTGTCAGTCGACCTTGTCCTATGGCCGCGTGCAGGAGCCGCCGCCGGAACGAAAGCCGATGCTGCTGCAGCCTTTGGTCGACGAGGTGCATGAGACGCTCGGTCTCGGCGCCGACGCGTCGATCCGTTGGATCAGCGCGGTCGAGCGCGGGCTCGTGGTCGAGGCCGACTACGACCAACTGTTCCGCACCCTGCTTAACCTCGCGCGCAACGCGGTGCAGGCGCTGGAAAGCCGCGCCAGCTGTTGCGATCCCGACCGCGACCAGGTCCGCATCACCGGCCGGCGCGAGGGCGCGGTGGTGGTGATCGAGGTCTCCGACACCGGACCCGGGTTCCCCGAAAAAGCCCAAGAGCATTTGTTCGAGGCGTTCCAGGGCTCGACCCGGACCGGCGGCAGCGGCCTCGGCCTCGCCATCGCCGCCGAGCTCGTCCGCGCCCATGGCGGCGACATCCGCTTGGTCGAGGGCACGATCGGCGCGACCTTGCGCCTCACCATTCCCGACCGCGCGGTGGAATTGAGCGCCCGGCGCGGCGCGCGGGCGCAGGGGTAATCGAAAATCAATCCGGCGGCTGCCAGGCCGGCGCCGTGAGCCGGCGCTTGCCGTCGCGGGTGCGCCGTTCGCCTTGCTGCGAGGGAAGCTTGTCCCAGAGCTGGCAGGTGACCGGCTTGTGCTTCTGGTCGAGGCCCTCGCAGTAATTGGTGTATTCGCAGGTGCGCACCGCGCCGCCGTGTCCCGTGAACACCTTGCGAAACCAATCCGGATCGGCGAGCGATTGGCGCGCCGCGCCGACAATGTCGCAGACGCCGCGGGCAAGATAATCCTCGGCCATCTCGAAATTGTGGATGCCGCCGGTGCACACCACCGGCACCGCGCTGCCGGCGTCGCGGATCGCGTTACGCACCGCCGCGGTCGGCTCGGCATTGCGGCCAAACGGCCCGCGTTCGTCGGAAATGAACTGTGGCATGCACTCATAACCGCTGCGGCCGGTATAGGGATAGACGGCGACGCCGACCGCGGGCTGCTTGGCGTCGTCGAACTTGCCGCCGCGCGACAGCGAGATGAAATCGACGCCGGCCCGCGCGAAGGCGACGCCGAAATAAACCGCGTCCTCGACGCGGCTGCCGCCCTCGATGCATTCGTCGGCCAGGAAGCGCACGCCGACGGCGAACGCCTTGCCGACGCCGCGGCGGATCTCGGCAAGCACCTCAAGCGGCAGGCGCACGCGGTTTTCGCGCGAGCCGCCATAGCCGTCGTTGCGGGTGTTGGTGCGCGAGAGAAACGACGACATTGTGTAGGCGTGCGCGTAATGAAGCTCGACGCCGTCGAAGCCGGCCGTCTCTGCGCGCACCGCGGCTTGCGCGAACAGGTCGGGCAGCACCTGCGGCAGGTCGCGGATGTGCGGGCGACGCATGTCGGTAACGCGCTCGCGATAACCGAACTGCAGCGCCTCCCATTCGTCGGGCGCGAGCACGCCGCGAAGCTCCGCCTCGCTCATCGCGCTCAGCCGGGCGCGAATTTCGCCCTCCGGCAGGTCGGGGGCACCGAGCGCCCGGCGATGCGCCGCGTTGATGGCGAGGAAGCGCTCGAAGAATTTCTGCGGCTGCGGCCGGCGGCGCACTGCCAGGAAATCGATCAGCTGAATGAGGAGACGCGTGCGGCCTTGGCTCGCGCGGCGCACCGTCTCGACCAGCCGCGAGAGCCCCGGCAGAAAACGATCATGGCCGATGCGCAACAGCGGCCCGCTCGGCACGTCACGGATGCCGGTTGCCTCGACCACGATCGCGCCCGGCCTGCCGCGGGCGAAGCGCTCGTACCAGTCGATGATCTCTTCGGTAACGTAGCCTTCCTCGGTCGCGCGCCACGGCACCATCGCCGGCACCCAGGTGCGCTGTTCGAGCGCGACCGGGCCGATATCGACCGGCGAAAAGAGGCGCGAGACCGCAGCCTCCGCGGCCGACGGCACACGGCCGGCCGAGGCGGTAAAGCGGATCCGTTGCGGTGGTCGCCACACGGGCTCAACTCCGCGGCATGGCGCGCTCGCGCGCCAACGCCTTGTATATCATAAGACAAATTGCGGCGGCGCCCGAGCCGCCGGCGCTTGCCAATGCACGGCGGAGCCTATAGCTATGGCGCGCGCCGGCGACTGCCGTTTCCGAGCCCGACGCTGATCGCGCCCGTAGCTCAGCTGGATAGAGCACCAGACTACGAATCTGGGGGTCAGGAGTTCGAATCTCTTCGGGCGCGCCA
>Ga0187784_10001570_pt1 | contig 18176 bp, 12 predicted proteins | sample 1015_SJ02_MP15_2_FD_132964 | JGI IMG/M metagenome (GOLD analysis project Ga0187784, IMG submission 132964) | Tropical peat soil microbial communities from peatlands in Department of Meta, Colombia - 1015_SJ02_MP15_20_MG | ecosystem: Environmental > Terrestrial > Soil > Wetlands > Peat | place...
AGGATTGAAAAGGTGACCCTTCATACAACCGCTCGGCACACCCTGCACACCACACCTCACCACGCCATTCAGCATGCGCAGGTCCGGACTCGTAAGGTCAATGGGAATGGGCGTTCCAGTCAGCGCGTCGAGCAGCTGCCCAGTACCCGGGTCCACCTTGACTAGAGACGCCAAGGTTGGATTGAAAGCGGAGGCTTCCCAGTTGTACGCGTTCCGATACCGCTCGTACCAAAGACCGAAAAGGCTAAAGCGAATACCCAGGTTGAGTGTCAGACGCGAGCTGATCTTCCAATCGTCCTCGGCGTACGGCTCACCGATTTGGTAGCGGTTGTAGTAGCGTTGCTGTGCGCTGTCTTGGGTGTAGCTCTGAATGGCATTCGCGCCGCCACCCTCTTCGAAGAAGATCAAGAAATTTGCAAATGCGTTTCCCGTGTTCAGGGCGCCGCCATTTACGTTGCTAAACGTGAGCAGCCCCTGAACGTCACCGGTAGCAGCGCCAACGGCTGGGTTGAGCTCATTTTTTTGGAAAAAAATCGCCTGCGCGCCCAACTGCAGGGTGTGCTTGCCAACGCTCTTGGTGAGATCATCGCGAAAGCTGTATACCGGGTCAGTGTGATCCCAAGGCATGTAGGCGGTATCTGCCGTGAATCCACCGCCTCCGTACGCTCCGTTGTTTCCACCGATCACGATTCCGGGTGTCTTTCCGCCAAAGCCATTGTTGAAGATCGCACCCAGATTGCAGTCCACAGTCTCAACGAAGAATGCCTGACAGTTGCCCCCCGGAGGCGCCAACCCTGCCGGGCGCTGATAATCCACACCACCCGGTCCGTTCACATTCGACAGCGTGATATGAGAGTTTGCAAACGTAGCTGTCAATTGGTTCAACAGAGTTGGAGTGAGCGTCTGAGTGAGACCGGCAACGACGCTGATCCCTGGACCAACAAACTTGTTTTGGACCGACGGAAAACTATTCACGGTGTTGGTCGGGAGATGCTGCCACTCCGGGATGGGCACAACAGTGTCCCACGCGTCATGAATAAAACGAAGCGACAGTCGAATTTTCTGGCTAAAGTTGTGATCGAGGCGAACTAACTCTTCCCGCCAATGGGTGGGCTCCGAGATCACGGCGTTATAGCAAGAACCGATCGTCGAATCGCACCCGCCCACAGCATTCGGGAGCGGAATCAGATTTGTGCCTAGCAAAGCGATTGCGTTAGGGTCGATCACACCCTCAGCATTCACCGGGCCATTCGGCAGGCCAACCTGATTGTTAATAAACTCCGCTAAATAGCCAGCGCGAGACGATGGGCCCGAAGCCGGGCAATCTGGCCATGCGCTAGGGCTGAATACGCCGCCGCTGGTGAGGTAATTCGGGCAAACGTCGCTGAAGTTTCCCTGCCGTTCGGCGAGGGACGGTACACCCCGATTAAAGTCTGGCTGCTGGTCGGTGGGAGATCTCTCGATCCGAAATTCCTCAGACCCGAAAACGTAAGTCTTGCCTTTTTTGATGGGGCCGCCGATGGTGACTCCAAAGTCGTTGCGCCGGTAGTAGGGAGCTTTAGTTGTCTGATCAAAATAGTTCCGCGCATTGAGGGCTTCATTGCGGAAGAACTCGTAGCCGTCTCCGTGCCAGTTGTCGCCACCGCTTTTGGTTGTTACCAGCACGGTGCCGGAGGCGGTGCGCCCATACTGCGCTCCATAATTCGAAGTCAGCACTTTCACTTCCTGGATCGCGTCCAGACTGGGATACACAATCAGAGTGCTCTCAGCACCATTTAATCCGGCGTTCAAAACGTCTCCGCCGTCGACCTCGAAGGTGTTATATTCCACGCGTCCGCCGTTGACGCTGTATTTAGCACTACCGGTCACGCCAACCTTCGCCTCGTCTTGTCCAGTCTGGTTGCTCACCCCGGGCGCGAGAGCAATCAGCTGGATAAAATTACGTCCGTTCAGCTGCAGCGTCTTCACTTCGTTTTCCGTGACCGTGCCCTGGACCTGCGCGTTCTCGGTTTCCACCTCGGCAACCTTCTGGCCCTCCACGTTAACTTCCGTGACCTCTCCGGCGGGTTCGAGGGGCGCATCCAGCGGAATTCCCTGCCCGGCTACTAGGTTCACACCCGCCGCCTCGAACACTTTGAACCCTTTCATGGTCACTGATATGTTGTACGAACCTGATGACAGGCCTTTAAAACAGTAATTGCCTTTTGCGTCCGATAGCGCATTCTGAACGGCGCCGCCGGCACTAGTCAGCTTGATATTTGCACCGACCAGCACGGCGCCAGTCTGGTCTGTGACTGCCCCACCAATCGTGCCTGGCCCATCGCAAGAGGTCACAGCAGGTCCAGCTTGTGCGCCAGATGTGGCTGGTGCGCCGGCAAGGACCGGCATCACGGGCTGCCCCGCCGATGGCAAAGTCTGGATTCCCGACGGCTGGGCCGATGCCTCGCTCTGCTGTTTTGTTGGCTCTTGTGAAGGCGAGTTGGCATTTCGAGCTGCGCCCGATTCGGAAGAGGCAGGCGGAGTCTGGCTCTCCGGCTGCCCCGCTGGCGGGTTGCTCGGTGCCGCTGGTGGCGGCGACTGTTGGCTCGCATCATTTGCGTTTGTCGCCGAATCTGGACTTGCTTCGGTTTGCACCTCCCGCGATCCGGAAACGCTGAACGTCAGAACTTCGCCGAGGCCGAGGACAACTTTTCGTTGAAGAACTTTGGTTTCTTTGACCAGCACGGTCAGCGTATATGATCCGGGCTCCAGGTCCGTAGCGGCGTACAAGCCATTTTCATCCGTGGTGACTCGGCTGATGCTGGCTTTCGGCCCGCTCGGACCCTCGATCGTCACCGTCGCACCCTTTATGCCGACACCACTTGGGTCGCTCACCTGGCCGGCGACCGCCCCCTTGGTAGCTTGCGCTTCGCCTGCGGCGGGCGGCGTGTCTGGCTTTTGCGCGAAGAGAGTCGTCGTACCGGCGAGAACGCAGGCACACATAGCCAGAATCGCTAGCGAAAGTTTCATTCAGCTCCTAAACAAGGACATTCTGAAGTTTTCAACTTCCTGCTTCGCGGCGAGGTTCCGTGATCGAAAGCCGCAGTCCCGAGTGCGCAAAAACGATAAGGAAGAGGGACGATACTCTGCAGTTGTTACGAGGAGATTACTGAGGCGTTAAATTGCGGTTACAAACTTCCGGATACCACACGGCGGGAACAGATTTCCGCACAGCCTAGATTTCCACACGACAAAGGGCGACGGGCCGCAAGAAATTTATGGGAGTTTAATAATAGTGTCATCGTTGTATCACCGACTTATTGGATAGTGGCGGCGGAGAACTACGAGTCGTTTTTACGGGTCTTCCTCGAACGCTTATGCAAACAGCAGCTCCGGGCGAACGTGTGTCGGCTTTTGCGGCTCAATTCTCTTTCGTTTTTGATCGCCTCCTTGGACAGGCAGGCATTGCCGCCGCCTGTGCCTTACTCGGCTACTCACCACTAAACCTTGTGGTTAACTCTTAAGGAGATTCCCAGATGAAAAGAATGTCTTCGCTCTTCGCGGTGCTGACACTGGCCGCGATGGTAGCCGTCGTTCCTGCCGCGAATGCACAGCGCGTGCATCTCATCGCTGCAGGTTCTTCGGCTGTGTGGCAAGGTATCGGCATTGCGGCCTACAACGATTTGGCCCTCTCAATTGTCGCTACATCTCCCTGCAGCGGAAACGGTACCACGACAAATGGCGTCACCTGCACGGCCAGTCACTGGTCAGTAAGTTCAAGCGCATCCAGCAACTTAGCAAATGTGAAGGATCTTCGCTTGAGCGTCCAAACCGAGCCAGGCAACACTTGGATAGTGTGGGTGACCTGCACCACCTCCGGCCCCGGCACGTGCCCTTCCTACACCAGCGCTACCAATGGTATCACCGACATTTGGACAGATGTGTCGATTGACTCCGGCATCGGTGACCGCATGTATCTTGGACGGACTAGCCCAGCTGGCAGCCCCGGTATCTTGGAGTTGCCGGGACCGTTCTCTGGCGGCGCGAACAAGATCAATCACTTACTCTTTAGCGATGGATCGAGCGACACGACGGTTGCCCCTCCCGCCGACGTCATCAACGCCCTGAATAACGTAGCCCTCACCGCTGCTTTCACCGATGTCCGTGCGGAAGATATCCTGCAGGCTACCATTCGCATCCTTCAAAACTGCCCGGCCGCCGGTTGCAATACCGCTGGCATCAGTGGCGAACCGGCCCAAGCTAACGGTTGCCCAAGTTCTGACACCGGAGTTCCGGGCTCCGCGGTCTGCAACGACCCGGTTTATTACCACTCGTACAGTTTGGGTTACGGTGCCGGTACTTTCCCAACCCTCGCTCAGAGTGGTACCGGGATCACCAGTTTTTGGAGCGGGACTCAAGTAGTTCCAGTGCAGTTCGCCTTGCCCGGCCAAAATGATCCAATCACGGGGCAAGCGGTTCCCACCACGATTCAGGAGTTCCCGATCGGCCAAGCGGCGGTCATCGTGTTGGCAAATCGCACAAACGCCAGTGGTCTTGGTCAACTTCTTCAAGGTATTCCGGCCTGCAACGGCCTGAATAACGACACCGATTCTGCCTATTGCGTGAACGATTCGGCCAACGGCGGACCGGTCGCCAACGGCGGCAGTGGAGAAGGCTATGGGACTGCGGCAAATCCTGAAACCGCAGCGGGAAACAGCTACCTGATTCGCAACCTGTGGGATCAGCACCCCTACCCACCGCAAGCTGGTGTTTTCGCTAGCACTACGTATGCTTCGAACAATCCGGGTTCCGGACTTTGCTACAACACGGCGGATTCAGCGACCGGCCAGTGCAAGACCATCCGCCGTCCGCTGGGCGCCTTGTTTGCCGGCAATCTGTGCGAGACGGTGAGCCAGGCTTTCACTTGGCCACTGGATTCCGCTATTCAGGGAATCCGGCCAAATTACACCTTCGCCACTGCGCAGTCGGTCGCTCCGGTGTATCTTATGATTCGCGAGCCTCTGTCGGGCACCTACAACACCTTCGAGTACACCGAGGTTCGGCGTTTCGGAGGCACAAACGGCAACTTCACCTACAGCTCCTCTTCTGCCAGCTGGGGGTATCAGGCTTACCTCTCGCAGGAAGACAATATCGACGGCAGTCACCCCGGAAACGCTGGCATCGACCCGGTGAATCAACGGTGCACAGCAGCCTTTGCAGATCCCGGTCTTGAAGGCATGAGATTTAGGAGCATCGGGACCTCAGAAATGGTTTCTGGGAAGGGCACCAGCGCTGGTGCTGGTAACGGCGGTGTCTACAATGGAATTGTAGATACTTCGCTCGGGACTTCCACCAACATCAGCACCGACGTTCTCGCGTATCTTTTCTTCAGCTTCGGAAACGTAAACCCGTCTGTGCCCTCGGGGGCGCAGATCATCCCCAGAAACACAAACTTCGGCTACCTCATGATCGACGGCGTCGATCCGCTGTTTACGGATTATGCCAACAAGTCCGGCGAACCGGGACAGCCGGCTTCCCCGACAGCCCCAGCGACTTGGGGCGAGTTACCCAACTGCAGTGGGGTCACCACGTCTGGTGGGGTACCAGCCTGCAAAGCGAGTGCGATCTGGACCAGTGGCCTCAGCTATCCTCACCTGCGTGACGGTACCTATCCTTCGTGGACCGAGCTGCGCATGATCTGCGATACCTCCCTTGCCAGCTGTTCGACCGACGCCTATGGGGCCGAAGCGCTGATTCAGAACCTGCAGTGGGACATTCACAACAGCAATGCAGGCGGCGTGCCTGACATCCTTCCGTTCTCGGATTCCGCGGGAACAGGTGCGCTCTGCCCGACTTGCAGCTTCAACCCGCCGTACGGCGATGTCAGCTTCATTCGCGACCACTCCGCGACCCTCCCATCGGGTACCCAATTCCCGGCGGGATCCGGTAACGCTTCAACGTTCCAATACAGCAGTTTCCTGCTGGCGGATGACTACGAAAACACCTTCCACACCGGTGCTCCGTACATCCGAAACAATAACCCGCAGACTCAGCACCAAACCATCCCGGCAGTCACCCCGACCTGCGCGGTTGGCGTGAATTCACCGCCCAAGAATGAATGCGGCGGCGACGTAGGTGGCTGGGTGATTGCGGCTCCGGGCAACGTATCCACCACCGGATCAGGACAGCTCCAGTAACCGGCGGTTGGAGACTTTAACCCGCAACCAGAACTAGAGAGGCAGGCCGCCAGTATGGGGCTTGCCTCTTTGTTGCGGTGTAAGACAGATTATGCAGAGGGAAATTTTCTCGAGGAGAGAAGCCTAGTCTTATGTGGCCTGATCCGGAAAGAAAGATGGTTGTTTTCCTGCTTTTTCTGCTTTGCTTCCACACAAATTCCAGCGCCCAGCAGGTTTCGGCTGCATCGCCTGCGGTCCAGGACGTCGGGAAAAGTGCCGGATCGCAGGGCACAGGCACTCCGCTGCCGCCCTCTGCGAAGGAGAAACCCTCGTCCGCCGCGAGCCAGCCGGTGGAAGACAAGGACATCCCTTCGCTCCCCGGAGCGACTGTCCGCGTGCTTAAGGAAGGTGAAAAGCTTCCCCAACGCAAGGATACAGAGTACGAAGACTGGAGTCGGCCGGAACTCACGCCCGCCGTCAAGGGGAAGCTGGAAGCCGACCCGATGGGACGCGTGGAACGTGACGGTTTCACCCGCGAATTCTGGCGAGTGCAATGGCGAGAATTGGATCCCATTGACTTGTGGGTGATCAAACCGGCGAGCGTGAAAAACCCGCCCGTGGTTTTGTATCTCTACAGTTACAATGGCTCCAACGCACGTTACAAGAATGACGATTTCTGCAAGTCTCTGACCAGAGGGGGAGTAGCTGCCGTGGGGTTTGTATCGGCTGTTACTGGACAGCGCTTTCACGACCGGGCGGTGAGACAAACATTCGTCAGCGAACTCGAGGAATCGCTAGGCGCCACCACGCATGACGTGCAGAAGATCCTTGATTTCTTGGAAATGCGCGGGGATATGGATATGAACCGGGTGGGCATGTGGGGGGATGGCTCAGGAGCAAGCATCGCCATCCTGGCATCGGCAGTGGATCCGCGGATTAAAGCACTCGATCTACTCGACCCTTGGGGAGACTGGCCAGAATGGCTGGCAAAATCCTCCCTTGTGCTGGAGGATCAGCGTGCGGAGTACCTGACGCCGTTTTTCCTGTCAGGGGTGGCCGACCTCGATCCACTGCAGTATTTCTCGAAAGTGAAGGCACAGAAAGTGCGCCTGCAATACATCAAGGACGGAATCTCGATCACCCCGTCGATCGTGCGAGAGAATATGGAAGCCGCTGCCCCGCCGAACGCAGAAATTGTGCACTACGAGAATACAGAGGCATTCTTGGAAGAGGTTGCGACGAAGGGAGTTGGCTTTGACTGGATCAACGCGAACGTATCCACGTCGAACCCGCAGAGCAAGACGCGAGACAGTGCACAAACGCTCTTGAAAGACAAGATTTCCCAGCCACAGTAAGTATCGAGTCCACAAGCAGAGTTCCGCGAGGAGCAGAAGGAAAAGCGTGTCAACCGATCGATCCCATTTCTTGTGTGCTACCCACCACCCCGTGTAAACTCTCTACCCCAACATCTTCGAAAGGGTGCGAGTTGACTTGGTACTTCATATTTTTCTGCCGTTCTGGTTCTTTACGAACTTCCCTGGATGCGATCGTCCATTGCGAAATTCAGCATCACCGCCGCCGTAGTTTCAATCGTGCTCTCGGTCGTGATGGTCGGCCTCAATCTGCCGTTTCGGCGGAGGTTCTGGATGGCGGATGAAGGGACGGCCCGTTTGAACACAGTCGATAAAGCAGTTTTCCTTCTGATTGGGATAGGGGCCGTTCTTCGAGTCGCTCAATATCTAGCAGCCACTTCTCTCTGGGGAGATGAACTCTATGTTGTTCGCAACGTTGTCTCAAAGGGCCCCGTCGCTCTTCTTACCCAGCCGATCGGCGACCTCCAAATTGCTCCCTGCGGATTCGTACTTCTGCTAAAGCTGGTAGTCACTCTTATGGGTACAAGCGAGTATTCCTTGCGCTTCATTCCATTCCTGTCCTCGCTTTTGACTCTACCCCTATTCACCTCCCTCGCCCGCAGGTTCTTTCCCCGCCCCGCACTACTGCTCGCATTGGGACTTTTCTCGACATCCATACCGCTCATTCGGTACGCCGGACAAATGAAACCCTATTCCTCCGACGTACTGGCTTCTTTGCTCTGCCTACTGGTGGCCGGCTCGTGGAAGGAGGCAAAGACTCTGCGGGCGTCTTTTGGTGCCGCGGCGACGGGCGCTATTGTGATCTGGTTCTCCTACACTTCAGTTTTCACTCTCGCTGCCGTTGCCCTGCTGGTGTTTGCGCGGTTTGCAATTCGTTTTTCCAGGGATTCTGTAAAGCATGTTGTTGTCGTACCTGCTATTTGGCTCATTTCGGCAGCAACCTTCGCCATTGTGGAACATCATCGTCTGTCGCCTGAGACGCATTCGTATATGCAGACGTTTTGGGCGCACTGGATGCTGCCCACGCAGTTGACACTCCACAGCGTTGCGGCGTGGCTGCTCCGGCTACCGCGAGATTTGTTCGCCTTTCTTGGCCTATCGAAATGGTGGATTTTTTGCGGGCTGGCTTTTACCGGGAGCTGCTACCTCCTTCGTCGCACTTCGGAGACAATCCTTCTCCTGGCACCGTTGTTTTTGACCTTTGTTGCATCGGCGGGGCGGTTCTACCCCTTCGGCGGTCGACTGATCCTTTTCCTGGTTCCCAATGTGTTGCTACTGCTCACTGCGGGAGCTCTGGCGGTCACCGATGCCGCCGCCAGGTTACAGCTTCCCCGATGGGGCCAACACACCTTGTTGCTGGTAGCCGCGTTGGCTCTGGGAGTACGCCCGATATGGAGGTACCCTCCTCCGTATCGCGATAGTGAAACCAAACCGATCCTGTCCTACTTGGGGGAGCACCGACTCAGTAGCGATTCGATCTATGTTCAAGGGGATGCATCCGGCACCGCACAGAATGCACTTGAATTCTATGGCCCGCGATTCTCTCTTGCTGTAAACCAGGTTACCCTCGAGCAGTACACGGGCCCGCATCCGCTTGAGACTCTGAAGGATCTCGACCAGTTCCGTGGGCGTAAGCGTCTGTGGGTGGTTTTTGGGCCAACCCATTACGTGCAATTGAGAGCTGCAAGATGGTACCTGGATACCATCGGCCATCGACTCGATTGTCTGAGTTCCTATCGGGCTGCAGTCTATTTGTACGACCTCAGTGACGCGCAGCGTCTGCCTTCCGCGAAGGCGGAGGATTTCTCTTTTGAAATGCGCGAGACGGGTGATTTCGGCCCCTACGCGGGCGCGCCCGTGGAACTGTACGAATGTCACTGAATTCGTCACGGGCGCAGTCCACAACTTGGTGACGCCGCTTCCGCGCTGCGGATGGAATCTCGAGACTCCCGCTTAGAAGTTAACGCGGATGAGACCCTCATGAAGCCAACGCGCAAACTCACGGAAAGCTGAGACTAAAATTTCCCTGGGCGGAAGGGCAGAAATTCGATAGCGGACCAAAAAGATACGTTCCGCTTATGGAGCTTCCATCTGGAGTGACCGTGACCGTAGGGTTTGCACCGATATTTCCAAGCTGTGCATATTCGACACCGTTCTCGCCGTATAGGTTCAGCGAAACTGCTGTTCCGCTGATAAGCCCAGTGATTGTTCCAGTCGACAGGTAGGGACAAATACTTGCGGTACCAGTCGGAGTCAACGTTCCGGAAAGGGTTGCGGTGCTGGATCCCGTGTTCGGCCCTTGGCTAAGTGTCCCAATTACGTTGATCGACCCAAATGAACCATGAAAATTTCCGCCAGGACTATCGGTGCCTATGGGAGCTATTGGGACTGCCGACCATGTGCCTGAGCTGGCAGAATTGCACATGTCAGCCTGGCTCGTGAACGCGCCACCCATGGGTGCCCCCAGGTTAACCGTTGTACCTATGAGGCTAGTCGTTCCTCCAGACAAGCTTATGCCGAGGGAGACATTCTGCCCGTTGGAGACATTCTGCCCGTTTACAGTTCCAGTAACGGAGCCCACACCGGAACAGTTTGAATTTAAAGCTTGAAGGAGGCTACCGGTTACGGAATTACCTGACTGGGTCAAGAATCCTGTGAAAACAATGTTTGGAGCAGTTGTATTGCTCAGTGTGATTTGCCAGTTGCCCGACACCGAAGTGCCTTGAGGCACGGCACTGGGTCCGCTACTACACGCCATGGCCGAAATCAGCACCAGCAGCAACACCACCAAAAAAAGTCTCAAGTCCTTCTCCACGCAAAAACATTCCTCAAGCACGAAACGTGTGGTGCTCGATAAGGGCTACGGGCGATGCACCTGAATGACCAGAGATCGCGTCAGTTCCCGGACAGAGGGCGTTCGTCCGAAATCAACTTCAAAGTAGCGTAGTCGTTCGCCGTCCCAGTGCAACTCCTCCGCTTCCATGGAAGGGTGCATCAAGATGTTGACTGAAATCTCCAAGGTCATGAACATTAGGGACGTTTCATTACGGCGCCATTGCGAGAATGTGAATTTTCCATGAATATTCGGGACACGCCGAGCACCGAAAAGGAAACGGAAATATATCTCAAATTCCGAGCCCCAAAATGCCGGCGGGCTCAGAACAGATATTTCATAATTGAGTAAAGACTTAGCCCAAGAATTGCCCCCACCCCAATTAAACCCAACATTCCGGTCCAGTGATCGACGGGCTTGGTTTCGACTGGTCCCGTTTCAGCAGACAAAAGAGTGCCTTCCTGTGGGATCAGGTGGATAGTATCGCTTTCAACTTCGTCATTTGTAGGAACAATCAGATGTGCCGACACCGTTTGCCTCGTCAGGGATACTTCGACATTCGACTACTCTTGCCCTGGGTATGTAATGTCGAAGGTTGTGTGCCAACATGCTTTGTTAAGTTCGCATGCTCAGAAGGCACCTCGAATGCTTCGTTCGGCCATGGACCGAGCGGTGAACTGATGGGCTACTACAATAACGCTGGGGTTGCACTCCCGTGTTTCGGTTATGTGAATGTTTGGTTAATTTCTAATCTGAGGGCTTGACTCTGCGCTCATAAAGCCGACGAATCGGATGTCGATAAGCAATCCACTAGACTATAGCCGTAGTTCTTCACGTCATCCTCGTATTTGGCGACGACATTACGAAATAGCGTCCGTCCCTTCGCGTCCACGGACAACTCTCGCCAGGCTCGGAAGTAGTGATCGTTTCCTGTCGGATTCAAAGCGGACGCTGACCGTTTCTCTAAACCAAGAAACCTGTAGATTCCTTCCAGTTCGGTCTCAGTCGCACAGATGAGATGCTCGTACTTGATGACTCGAACGCGGCGCAGGTGTGGGCGGTCCAGTTCAAAAAGGCGGTGGCAGTGCAGCCAATGTTGCAGCAGGGTTTCCAAGCTCAATCCTGTCCATTTCACGGTTGCCAAAGACACAGCGACGGGATGGCGTGAGATTACGATGAAATAACTATCCGGGAAAACCGCCTGGAGAAAACGAGTTTTGATTAGATTGGGCGGGGATTTTTCCAAAAGATACCGCTTGCCGAGGTCCCAGTACTTAGACCATTCCTGGAACAGCTTTTGCTTATTCTCGGTCGTAATCAGCGCGGATTCCTCCGTTAGATGAGCTTGCTGGGCAAAGCCAAAGCGTCCGGGGCCTCCGAAAGCCTTGGCTGCGGGAAAGATACTTTGGAGAAATTGGCCCTCATCTTCTGGCGCACCGGTATCGCGGAAGCCGCTCACCACCGGGTGTTCACGAAGGATTCTAAAGAGGGGAGATGTCCCGCTCCGGTGAAGCCCGCACAGAAAGACGAACTTGTGGCAATCCAGCTTATTCATGAATACTCACACCTGAGCAGAATGGCTCAATGCGAGCAAAGGGGCTGCAAAACCATTCAGTCCCGGCAACCAAAAAAAGTCGAGCATGCCAAGTTGGTTTCGCGACATGGGGTGCCGAAAGGGCGAACAAGGGCGGATGCGTTCCTTGACCACAGTCACAACATGAATATCTGTAAGTTGAATGAGTATCAGCCTGAAAAAAGACGCCGCCTTATTTGGCAAGTGCTTCCACGGTTCTGAATATGGCCTCACTGCTCACGTCCAGGTTAGTGGGCGAGCCCTCGGACGTATTTTGAAGCAGGCTACGTGAGTTTCCGTGAATTTGTTCTCCTTGACAAGCATGGTCAGGTGCTGCTCCAGTCTGAGAAAACGGCCCCTTGTACTGCTGAGGAATCTCTGTATCTACTGTTTGGGCGAACTCTGCTTGGGTGAGTTCTCCTTGGGCGGATTGGAATAGACCTCATACCGCAGAACTCCTGTAGCCGGATCATCCGACTCCGGTCCTTTTGTGACCGAGACTTGCCAGGGGATTGGCGCTTCTGCAGTCGAGGATCCCCAAACCACAGCGCTTTCCTTTGGCGCAAGCGTTGCCTCACGCTTACAGTTCATCGTGTAAGGCAGCTTGCCTTGCGCTAACACCGCCACGTTGACCCAATACGGGATTTCGACTTCACTCTCGTTCGTGATCTTGGCGTAGACCGCCTGCCCGCCCTTGATGGAGGCGACACCGTCATTGTCCAAGACCACCTTACCCCGCGCCAGCCTAACTTGGTCGGCTGGCACCGCCGAAGCTGTCTGGCACTCCTGTGAAAAACCGAAAGTGGCTCCAACGACTAGGAGAAAAAAGAGCAATCCAAGCGGTTTCATAGCTCCGTACGTATAACACCGGAAGAGCGCATTCGGAAGTTAACAGATGGTTAATCTGCAGGAGAGCCAATAGAATGTCCATCTAAAGACCAACGATCGCGTAGCCATGGTTTCAAACTGGAGGACGGATTTGAGGCTCATAGAGAATTTCGTGTGTTTCAACTCCCCTAGCGAGAAAATACGAACACGGAGACCCCGGGTGATTCGGCGATCGTAGACGATTGAAAACCCTGAGCCAAAGACCATCCGCGCATCCAGTTGACAAGGTTCCGGTTGTAATCCCTGTCAATCAGCACAAACTTGGGAGACGTCTTTAACAACTGGACACCAACTTCCTGCAAATAGGCGATCGACTCCGGGTTGAGACCATAGGGCACAAGTACAATTCGGCCAGGCACAGGGTACTTGGAAAGCGGGCAGAGTAGGGGGCTATCCGGATCGATATCGAGGCCCCAGCGGATCTTTGCTGTTTCAATGAGCCCCACATGGATTAAAACTGGCGTCGAGGGAGAAATGTTTGCTGCGCGTACTGATTCCGCTGCCGCCCTCCAATCCTCTCCATTCGCAGATCGGATCCAGGAGCTCCAGTGGAGACCCAGATAGGTTGGAATTGATCCAAGCGCGATGAAAAGAGCGATGCTCATCCGCATGCGAGGAATAGCGAAGACCCTTATATAACTACCCACGATCAATGCGAGTCCGACGAAACTGGGAAGGTAATATCTCATTACAAATACCTTCAAGGGGCTTACTCGGGCCACGATAAACAACGTGATGACCGGTATTGCAAACAAGGCGACGAACAGAAAGTTCGCGGACGCCGGAATTCTGGCCGCTGTGAATCCTGCCATCCGGCATGCGCAACAGCCAGCCAAAACCCCGATAAAGAGGGTGCCAGCAAGAATTGGTGGGATAAACGATGACACCAACTGGCTTGCGTCAGGCGTAGTCGAGAACGACCATTCCGAAGATATTCGATGCCGATAGATCGAATTCGCCACCAGTGGCGACAGCAGAATCCCGATGAGCGCGGCCGCTATGACCAGATCCCTGACTCTCAGTCGCCGGTCCAATCGCCAGGTGTAAAGCGCGTAGGCGAACAATGCAAAATAGACCGTTACAAATAAGCCGTGGAAGTAGGGGATGGCAGCAGTAGCGAAAACGAATCCGATCAGATTTCGCAGCCTGCGCTCCTCTAACCAACGAACCAACTGTAAGACACTCGCAACCACCAGCAACAGACCAATGGCATAGGGTCGGGCGTTCGTGGCCGCTTCCGCCGCGACCGGGTGCAGGGAAACAAACACTACAGCCACGATGGCGCCCCCCTCTTTGTCAAGAAAGTGCTCGCCCAAGCGGAACAGCAGCCAGGCGGTCAGCATCGCAGCGAGAACCGAGGGCAGGCGCAGCGCAATCTCGCTCGTCCCGAATACCCGAATCACAAAAGCGGCCAGAACGCTATACGGCATGTTCTGGCCCGGCCAGAATTGACTGCGACTCAGAGCCGGCATAACACCCTTGTAGGCGCTCCAAAAAGTGATGAGCTCGTCTACCCAAAAGCTTGACCTCAGAGGAATGACCCATAGACAGATGCTCACCACGACTGCGAGTGCTACGAGTATCCTTACTTGATATTTGGGCGGGAGTGGAGGCAGTCCGACTTCGTCGTCCAGAGATCCAATCGGAGAAACTTGATTTTGTAGTGTCATGCCTGGGCGTTCTTTTTCGATCGGGAACGGAAGAACTGCACTAACCTCTAGCTACAGCTAGACCTGTGGCTTGGGGGAATCCAATTCCACGGTGCTAGCTCAGCAATCCAATTCAGTCGCGCATTCTATTGCAGCCCTGTTACGGGGATGTTAACGATAGCATTGCCAACACGGGACCTTCTCGAATAGTGCTTCTGGGCTGTCCGGTCGTTTTTCCCGTTGACAGGGCTCATCGGTGAATGGAACATTCCTGGAGCACTATGAACACTGGCCGCATCCTGGAGCTTGACGGTCTGCGAGCGTTAGCCATCACGGCGGTCATGCTGTTCCACTTTTCGCCACACCGGAATCTTTTCAGGTTTGGGTGGGCTGGGGTGGACCTGTTCTTTGTGATCTCGGGCTTTCTGATTACGGGAATTCTGCTCGACCTGCGGTCCGATCCAAGCCCGTACCGGACGTTTTACTGGCGCAGAGTGCTGCGGATCTTTCCACCATATTATGCAGTGCTCGCGATTGCAGCAGTGTTTGCGTTCGTTATACACCACGAGCCGTTTGAGGCTCGCCAATGGTTTGCCTGCCTGTTCTTCGTTCCGGGAATCTTCCGGGGTGTTCATTTGGGTTTGATATTGCACCGCATCCTGGGAACTGCCGAGTTCGATGTCTCATCTAACCCGTTTTTCCGGCCAAGATTCCCGTATTACTCCTGGAATTTGTTCGCGTACTGGTCGCTGATCGTGGAGGAGCTTTTCTATCTGCTGTGGGCACCAGTTGTTCTAAAAATCGGCAAGCGCTGGATCGCAACCCTGGCTCTCGCATCGTTAGTCTTGTGCCCCTGCGTTCGTGGACTCACCCACGTCGTCCAATTTGAGGAAAGCATCGGATTTCTTACGCGATTCGACAGCCTTGCGATTGGCGCCTGCCTTTCGCTTTTGTTGAGGGCCCGGCCCGGCCTGTCACCTCGCTGGCTGATTGCCCCGGTTCCGATTCTCGTCGCGATCTTGCTTGGGTTGAGCGTGCGCTGCGGTGCATTTGAAGGTAAAGAAATTCGATCCACGGAACTCTTCGCTATTTGTGGATACAGCGTCATCGCCCTGCTCGCCGCATGCATCGTAGGGTTGTGCGTGCGCTGCCGAAATCATCGCCTGCTACTGCCTTTACGAATCCGCCCGATGGTGTACCTCGGTACAATCAGCTACACGATGTATCTGATCCATCTCTTGGTCTACGTGGGTGTGCAACGGCAGCTTGCCGGAGATCTGCTGCGCGCAGTTGTTGCCTCCACACTGACCACATGGATTGCCTCAGTGTCCTGGAAGTGGTACGAGTCCCCGATCCTGCGTCTGCGGAACTGGTCCCCGATTGCTGCCATCAGCCGCAGACTGAATCTGCTTCCAACAACGGCCGAGTAGCGCGCAGCTTCCTGCCGCACAGTTAGCCCATCGAGTTGGGCGGACAGATACCACTAGGCGAGTTCAGATTGCCAAGCCCTTGCCCTGAATAAGTCCCGCTGTCCATGAGGTACAGCGATTTTGCGTCGACTACGAAAGTGTAGAATCGTTGCTTTGTCCCGGGTTCGAATTTAGGAATTTCGGTTGGGCGCCCACAAACTATGGTGAATCAACGGAGCACCAATTGGACAGCCATCACGTGTCTGCTAGCGATAAGCTGCATTCTGTTCTTACAAAACCTCGGCACGCCGTACATCACGTTGTGGGATGAAGCAATTCAAGTAAACGTCGTTAAGAACCTGGCGGAACATTGCTGTTTACCCCAGTTACATCGATCAGTGAACGTCAACGCCATGAACGGGGACGCCAGGGCTGACTCCGGAAGTTTGCCCCGTTTCGACTACAAGAATTGGACAAACAATACGCTCTGGCTTCACAAACCACGGCTTCCATTTTATGTAACTGCCGGGATATACAGACTCCTGGGCGGTTCTCTGTGGGCTCTCAGGCTTCCAGGTGCAATCTTTGCATTGTTGACTGCTGTGGTGATCTATTTGATCGGCCACAAATTCCTCAGTGATCGCATTGGCCTGTGCGGCGCAGCCATTTTCAGCCTAAATCCGTACACTAACCAACTTGTGCATGGTCGACAGTTCAGCGGGTTCCCCGATCTGGCCTTCGCGTTCTTCGTTTCGGTGGCGCTCTACCTGATATTGGACTGGACAAAAAGTAAGTCCACCGCGACTCTGCGCTGGCTTGGATTGGTGCTCGGCTTGGCCTCTCTGTGTAAGGGTGGATTGGCACTCGCTCCCTTCGCAGTTCTCGCGGGAGTTGCAATCCTGACAGGCCGGACCCGCGACCTTATCCCGGGTCTGCAGGCTATCCTTGTGTTTGGCATCGTAGCGTTGCCAGAAAGGCTGTACTGGCTGACGAATTATCCCCTCGAGTTCCGGTACGAAGAGCATCAACAACTGCTCCACCTCTTTAAGGTGATCGAGGGGCACGGAGGCCCTTGGCACTTTTACTTTACGCATTATCTGCCTTCCATGCTGGGAGTTCCGCTCGTCCTATTTGCGTACGTTTCGATTGGATGGGCTTTGACATATTGCCGGCCAAGCCAACCGGAACACACTCTGAGTATTTGGGCCCTGGCTTACCTCGTACCGCTTAGCTTCGGCGCCAGCAAAGTCGAGAATTTTATTTTTGCCGTGCTCCCGGCCATCGCTCTCCTGGTTCCTGGGATGGTGGAGAGTCTGATGTACAGTCGGCGATTTCGATTCGTCATCTCCCTTTGCCTGGGTTCTTTGGCGGTATTTATTATTTCGCGGGCAACTGAAGGGAATACGATCTGGACTTTCATGCGGGCTCGGGGATACGAACACCCGTATCGGCTGGCATTGCTTGCCGTGAGCACGATGCTAGCAGCGGCACTGGCCACCTTGTTCCTGATCAAGCTCGAATCGAAAACCGTAACGACGAGCCTCGTGGTGCTGACACTGGGTGGCCTGCTCTTGGTGTATATCGGCACAGATATCCTTGCCAACCGTGGCCAGCCCGCAGACAGTTCGGCACAAGCGACTCTTCGTCAAACCGGATCCAAGCTGCAGGCGCTGGTCGACGATAAGAATGGTCTCATCCTTTCTCATTACGGGTCGGTCGAGGACGCATACCTCTATCTTATGTATTGGTCGGGGTTGGACGTCCTAGATGTATGCCATGGGCCGCAGCCAGCAAGGACCGTTGGACGTTTTCGGGAACGCAAAGACATCTATCTAGTCACTGATCGATCATTTCCTAGCGAACCCCTCGCGACATTGCCGATTGGTAATCTCTACACTCTTCAAGCAGTTCCTTTTGATGTTTGGGGTCCAGCGGCTACTCAAGTGTGTCAATGAGAAGCGGACGATTACGATGTGTCGGGCGATGAAGCCAGTCATCTCCCCGGAGCTTTACCTGAGCAAAACGAATTGACACTCCGCCATCGACTGACGTAGGACCGATCGATGGAGGGCAGCCCAAGGGAGCTGCATATTTTGAGCTGGACCCTCGACTCGTGGTCTGGAGTGGTTCACGGCGATGATCCGGCGAACCACGCGCGATGCCTCTGCGCAGACAAATGCTACGCGTAACGCGACCGCATTGGACGCAGCGAGTGGAAAAGTGAATTCTGCCGCCCGCACGCGCAGTTTATGGTCTGCAATGCACCGCATAAACACTAAGGTCGTCCCCGACTTTG
>Ga0187784_10001572_pt1 | contig 18154 bp, 11 predicted proteins | sample 1015_SJ02_MP15_2_FD_132964 | JGI IMG/M metagenome (GOLD analysis project Ga0187784, IMG submission 132964) | Tropical peat soil microbial communities from peatlands in Department of Meta, Colombia - 1015_SJ02_MP15_20_MG | ecosystem: Environmental > Terrestrial > Soil > Wetlands > Peat | place...
AGCTTGCGGAAGTGCACTTCTTCAGTCGCGATTTCAGCGCGTTTCGCGAGACTGCGGAGCGGGCCATGTCACTCAACCCGCGGGATGGTACCACTTCGGCTCTCATGGCGATCATGATTGCATATTCCGGCGATTGGGAGCGCGGCGCGGCGCTGGCGCAACGAACGATGGAGCTGAATCGCCATCATCCCGGTTGGTATCACCTCGCCGTGGTTCACCATCAGTATCGCAAAGGCGAGTACGACGCTGCGCTGCAAACCGCCAAGAAGATCAACATGCCCGAGTTCCATTGGGCGCAACTGATGACCGCGGCGGCTTGCGGCATGCTGGGCCGCCGTGAGGAAGCTCACGCGGCCATCGAACTTCTGCGCAAATACAATCAGACGTTTCTCGACCTTGATAATGTGCGTGACGATATCGAGAAGTGGCTCGCGGACAAAGATGCGGTGGAACAGCTTTTGCTCGGATTGCAGAAGGCCGGCCTCAAGTTCGGCCCAGCGGGATCTGCGGCACGGGAGGCTGTAACCAATCCCAAGAGTGAGGGGAGCCGGGCGCCCGCTGCCGCCTCGGATTCTGCCCGCAGGCAGGAACTTCGGATGGACTCCGGCCACGTCCGCGCCGATGAGGGTTTCTGGGTCGCGGTTCTGCCCTTCAAGTACACGGGCAGCAATTCCGATCTCAAAGCTCTGGCCGAGGGATTATCCGAAGAAGTGATCACTGGCATGGCGCGCTTTTCCTACCTGCGGGTGATCGCGCGGGGCTCGACCGCAAAGTATTCCAGCGAGTCCGGAGATGTCCGCGCCATCGGCAAGGAATTGGGCGCCCGCTACGTCATGGAAGGCAGCTTGCGCCAGGCAGGAAGCAAGCTGCGCCTCGCCGTACAGCTTGTGGACACCGCCTCCGGCGCGCATCTCTGGGCGGAGACTTACGAACGCAATTTTCAGCCCGAGGCCGCGTTTGACCTTCAGGATGAGCTTGTGCCCCGCATTGTCGCCACCATCGCCGATCAGTACGGCGTTTTGCCACGCAGCATGAGCGAAGCGCTGCGCAACAAGAGCCAAGATGCCCTGACGCCGCACGAGGCCGTGCTGCGCGCCTTCAGCTACTTTACCCGCATCACTCCCGAGGAACATGCCGCGGTGCGGAACATTCTCGAGCGCGCTGTCCGCGAAGCTCCTGATCATGCCGATAGTTGGGCCATGTTGTCCATGATGTATCGCGGCGAATTCGCGCAGGGATTCAATGCCGGGCCCAATCCCCTCGACCGGGCGCTCGCCGCGGCGCAGCGCGCCGTGGACTTGGCGCCCACCCAGGCGCTCGGTCACTACGCGCTGGCAACGGTTTATTTCTTTCGCAAGGAATTTGTCCCTTTCCGTGTCTCCGCACAGAAGGCCCTCGCGCTCAATCCGCTGGACGGCTCCGTGCGGGCCTACCTCGGCCTTCTAACGGCATCGGCGGGCGAGTGGGATCGCGGTTGTCAGATGGTGGAATCGGCCATGAAACTCAATCCCAATTATCCGGGCTGGTTCCAGCTCGCGGTGTCTGCAAACGCCTATCGCCAGGGCAAGTACGAGGAAGCGATGGAGGCGCTCGTTCGCGCCAATATGCCCGGTTATTTCCACACCCATGCCGCGCTGGCGGCGTGTCTGGGCCAGCTCGGTCGGCGCGAAGAAGCGCGGAAAGCCCTTCAGGATTTACTCGCGCTCCGGCCTGATTTTGCCGCCGCGGCGCGCCAGGAGTACACCAAATGGTACGGCCCCGAGGTGATCGAGCACCTCATGGACGGCCTGCGCAAGGCCGGACTCGAGGTTCCCGCCTCCGGTCCCCCACAGGCGTCTTTGTCCGGTCCCATCCCGGCGAAGGTGTGAAGATATCAATCTCCATCATCCTGAGCCCTTCGCTTGTCATTTCGAGAGTTTGTGACTTTTCTGCCTGGATGCATGGGTGGCGCATACATCGTTCTTCATGTATGCGCCGCAATTCGCTCCCATCGGTCGACCTACGGGGCGCATACATAAAAAGCAATGCATGCGCCACCCATCAACTCCGAAAAAAGTCACAAGCGCTCAGCACGACAGAATCGGGTTCTTTCACAACTTCGGCAGAAATGCGCAGGCATCAGGTTAAAGGTATTGAGGTGGGCGCTCGCGAAAATGACCCCGGCACTGTTATGATTAGGCATCGAAGGGGCAATCCTCAGCAGTGAGGCGCAGGGGTAGTGTTGCGATGAAGCGGATTGTGAAGTGGGCAGGGATGGTTCTTGCTTCCCTGGCCGGGCTGATCGTGCTTGCGATTGCCTGTGTCTTCATCGCTTCGCAGCGGATGCTTGACAGGACATATCCGCAAAGGCCCAGCGCGGTTCACGCAGCCTCCACCCCCGAAGCATTAGCGCAGGGCACGCACCTCGTTGTCGTCGCGACCTGCACCGATTGCCACGGCAAAGACCTCACCGGGAAGCTGCTCCCGGTGCCAGGCTCCACGGTCTATGCGCCCAACTTGACCGTTATCACCAATAGTCTTTCCGACGCAGAAATCGACCGGGCGATCAGGCAAGGTCTTCGCCCTGACGGAAAAAGCGAGTTGCTCATGCCTTCGCACGGCTATGCGAGCTTCAGCGACGACGAGGTGGCCTCGATCATCGGCTATTTGCGCTCGCTCCAACCCCATGGGACCGCCTCGCCAAAGCTCCGCTTTGGACTAAAGGTCCGTGTAGCCCTTGTCTTGGGAATCTTAAGGCCCGAAGCCCAGGAGTGTGCCGACGCCGCGCCGCCGCTCGATTTGGGCGCGCGCTACGAGAAAGGCCGGCATCTCGCCCAAGTGGTCTGCGGGCAGTGCCATGGGACGAACCTGAGCGGCACGCGGCCGAAGGATCCGGTGCCGGCCCCCGATCTGCTGATCGTCGGCGCCTACGATCCCGGCGCTTTCCACTCTCTGATGCGCACAGGAAAGGCCGCTGGCGGCCGCGAGGTCGGCGTCATGTCGCAGATCGCGCGCGGGAGCTTATCCAGGTTCACCGATGACGAGATTGATGCAACCTACGATTACCTCGCCGCGCGGGCGAAGGCTCTGACCGCGAGCCAAAGCTCATCGAGTGGGCGGTAATTCCTCCAGAGGTTATCCGGTATTTCAAGTGCGGGCTTCACCTTCTCGAGTACAATGACCGCGAGTACGCCGCTGTCGGTTCTGACCATTCGGACTTGTTTCGAGGATGAGGTCGAGCGGCTAGCGCAGAGCGAAGCTCTGGGGTCTCGAGGTGTCGCGCCTCCACTGATCGCAGGGCTTCGCCCTGCGCCAGCCGACGTGCGGGCTACGAGTATCGCGCGAGGATCGATACGGGTCACGTCTAAACGCACCCGGCGTGCTTCCCAGGATCGAATGTCGAAGGTTTGCTTGATTATCTCGGCTTCGCGTACTCTGCCTGAGCTTGTTTGAAGATGGGGATGTCCGGGTCAGCGTCTTTCCAGAGCGCGAGGAAATCCTGATAGGCGGTGCGCGCTCCCGCAGCGTCGCCGGCCAGGGCGCGAGCGCGGGCCAGGCCCAGGTGCGCCAGCGCGCCCGTCACGCAATTCCAGACCAGGCCGCGATGGTCGAGTATTTTCTGGAATTCCCCGGCCGCCGCGCTGCCCTGGCGCATGTCGAGATAGGCTTCCCCGCGCAGGTAGGTTGGGAGCATGCAAGAGTTGCTGAGGATACCAATCGCCGCACCGAGCTCGTAGGGCGTGATGGATTGCAATTGCTCAGTCGCTTTGGTGGGGTTTTTCCGCTCCAATTCGATTTGCGCGCGAATAGCGGGCAGCCACAGCCCCTGGGTAATTGTATTGGCGGGAAAACGCTTGTTTAGGTCTTCCGCAAGCGACTGGGCGCGCTCCGCGTCACCCGAGCGGCCGAAAATGATAGCCGCCAGAGCCTGTGTGTCCCGGCTGTCGGGGGCGATATTGAGGGCCACCGCTGCGTCCTCATGGGCCGGCCGCTCGAGGCCGAATACCGCCTCGCGCAGAGCCGCATTCACCTGCCACAGCGCTGCCGATTCTTTGAGGTCCGCACCTCGCGCGGCCTCCACGGCGCGGCGGGAGAGTTCTCGGGCCTTTGCCAGCCGCCCACGGAAAGCCTCCGTGTCCGACTCGAGCGAGAGAAGCCAATCTTCCGAACCCGGCTTGCCTGCGGCCCACGCCACTTCTTTCTGCGTCGCCGCGGAATCACCGCGCAGGAAGGCTAAACCGTAGGAATTCGCGTGGAGAGGGGTGTCATCCAGCTTGCGCGCCCATGCGTCGCCAATCACGGACTGAGCCTCGTCAAAACGATTCAAGCTAAGGTACGCCTGCGACAAGTTATCGTAATCGACGACGGTATTGGGATCGAGGCGCATTGACTCGCGGGCCTCTGCGGCAGATTTCTCATATTGACCCAGATGTAAATAGGCGTCTGCCAAATTGGTATGGGGGATCGAGTCGCGGGGATACGTCTGCGCCCATTGCGTCAAGTTCTCAATTCCTTTATTCAGGTCGCCGGCCGAGATAGCATAATAGAAGGCCGTAATATGCAGCTTTTCTCTCTCCGTCACGCGATCGCGCAGTGCGAAAGCCTTGGCCATCTCTACCTGGCTGAGTGCGACTTGGTTCAGATTGCTGTAGTAGATTCCCAATCCCGCGTGCGCTGCGCCAAAATTCGGGTCCAATTCCACTGCGCGCTTGAAGTACGGGATCGCCTCAATTGAACCTTTCTCGCGTGCGACCTTTCGGCCCAGGCTGTACGACTTCAAGGCTTCGAGTGACGTGGTGGTAGCCTCGTCGAGCGGCGCATCGAACTTTTGAATCGAGGCCAGCGACTCTCCCAGCTTGCTGCGAAGATTCGAGGCGGCCTTGCCCAACGCGGGAAGAACCTTTTCTTTGCCGCTGGACTCAACTTGCTCGCGGGCCAGCGCTTCCCCGCTCGCGCAATTGAAAGCGTCGAGCGAGAGAACGTATTGGCTGCCCAGGCTCGAGATGGCGCCGGCGACGTACACTTTGCCTCCCGCGCGCTCGCAAACCTCCTGTGCCAGGTCCTTTGTCAGTCGCTCGCCCGGCTGCCGGCCCATCATACGCAGTGTCGCATTTACCTTCTCGTCGGAGAGGACATTCATGAAGGGGGACTGGCCGAACTCCACCGCCAAAGCTTCCTTGAGCGTAGGACCGTCGAAAACCGAATCTCCGGTCGTATTCGCGAAGTCAGCCAGAACGATGGTGTCTTTTTCAGTCAGAATCGGTTTGCGATGGAAGAAGTAGAAGAAGGTCCCTACCCCTGCGAGCACCGCGATCACCGCCGCGGTGAAAATCGGCCATCGCTTGCGTCCGGCTGCGGGGGCCTGAGGGCTTGACTCGCGCTCGGCCATCGGCTTCGAGGCAACGACCACGCCGGTGACTACGCTGCGACCGGATCGCGAATCTCGCTCCAGGCGCTTCAACTCGGAGCGCACATCTGCCGCGCTCTGGTAGCGGAGTTCACGATCCTTTTCCAGTAACCTGCCGATGATCTCGGCCAGCTTGGGCGGCACTCCGGAGTTTAGCTGTGCCGGCGGCATGGGCGGCTGGTTCAGAATGGCATTGAAAATGGCTGCTGAAGTATTCCCTTTGAAGGGAAGCTCGCCCGTAGACATCTCATACATCATCACGCCAAGGCTGAATAGGTCCGACCGCGCGTCCACCTCTTCGCCCAGGGCCTGTTCCGGCGACATGTAAGCCACCGTACCCAAGGTGGTGCCGGGACTGGTCAACTGCGCCTCATCCACCGTCGGCCCGGCTGTGGCCGATGTCACTGGAGACGCCGCCTTGGGTACCGCTAGCTTGGCCAAACCGAAGTCCAGAATCTTGGCATGCCCGCGATTGGTGACGAAGACATTGGCCGGCTTGATGTCGCGATGAATGATCCCCTTCTGGTGCGCAGCGTCCAAGGCGTCCGCAACCTCAATCGCCAACCCCAATACCCGTTCGGTCGACAGCGGCTTGCCTGCAATGACGTGCTTGAGCGTCTTGCCCTCGAGCAGCTCCATGGCGATGAAGCTGTGCTGTTCGTGCTGCCCGATTTCATAAATGGTGCAGATGTTGGGATGGTTCAAGGCGGAAGCGGCACGCGCCTCACGCTTGAAACGCTCCAGGGATTGCGGGTCCGAAGCCAAGTGCTCCGGGAGAAACTTGAGGGCCACGTGGCGCCCCAGCGTGAGGTCCTCGGCCTCGTACACCACCCCCATCCCACCGCCACCGAGTTTCTCCAGGATGCGATAGTGCGAAACTGTAGTCCCAATCATGAATTTGGAAGTCCCCCGAAATCAACAGAATCTTAGCACGATTCGTCGAATCCCAACCCAAGATATGGAGGGCGCTCAGGCCCCACGGCTATTCGGTGTCGGAGCCAGTCCCAGGGGATTCGTCAGCCACACGGATGCTGCTGCTCGACCTCCTCGCCGATTACTCCCGCGTAGTCGGCCAGCGTTTAACGGTCTGTCCAATTCAGATGCCGGCATACCAAGCGTAGCCAGCTTCGGGGGCCGCTGAGCCCAGGCCTTTGCCGAACCCTTTGAGGCTATCAGTCAGGGTGAGGCGGGTGATGTATTTCACGCTTTTGTAGCCGAGTTGGCGTGGAACACGCATACGTAGCGGGCCGCCGAAACCAACCGGAAGCTCGCCGCCATTCATGCCGTAGGTGAGCAGAGTTTGGGGGTGCAAGGCATCGGCCATATCGACGCTGTCCCACCAGTCGCGTTGGAACGACTGATAGACTACGTAGCGGACCTGCGGCAGAGTGCCCACCGCATGCAGGATGTGAGACAGCGGCACGCCTTTCCATTCGGCGATATAAGACCAGCCTTCCTCGCAGGCGATTTCCGTGATCTGGGTGCGCCAAGGGAAGCCTTTGAGCTGCGTGAGCGAGAAGGATGCCGGCTGGGCCGCCATGCCATCGACGGTAAGACGCCACTCCGCGAAGGCTCCCGTCTCGAGGCGCTTGAACTCCTCGCCCAGGGGGTAGACAGCGTTGGCGAAGGGAGATTTCGAGATATGGCTGGGGGCAAACTCGCGCGCCAGAGAGTGGCGGGTCAGCAACCGCTGCGCCGCATAGGTCAGGGTTTCGCCCGCACCGTAGAGGACACCCGAATCGGGTGGGATCAATCCATAGCGCGTGGCGAGCTTCGCCGCGACGGCTAGCCCCGAGGCGCCTGCGGCGGTTGCCAGCCCGCCGGTAATGAGTTTACGCCGTGACAGCTTGTTCATGTTTGCTCCATTCGTTTGGTGAGACGACCTGTGATCATCGCCCCCACCCGGCTCCGGAATCCGGCCAGAAAAACCATAAAGACGTGAACCAAAAGAAACAGCACCAAGAGCCCTGACACGAAGAAATGCAGGGTGCGCGCGGTTTGGCGGCCGCCCAGAACCTTGACCGCGGCCGGAATCGCCGACGTGAAGCCCGGCGACATGGCCAGGCCCGTCCAGATGACCAATGGAAAAAGAACGAAGATGACCAGCAGGTAGGTCACGCGCTGAATCGTGTTATACGACCAGGCCTCTTCCTCGCTCGGCCGCCGGAAGCGCAAGTGCCGGGCGAAGGCGATCGCCAGCGCTTTCGGCGAGAGGTCGGAAGAAGCTGGCAGCAGATTCCGCCGGAAATGCCCTTTGAGAAGTCCAAAGGTGAGATAGACTAAGCCAGTTAATACCGCCACCCAGGCAGATTCAAAATGTAGGTAACGGCTCCAGCCATTCTGGTCAGGAAGCACATAGCCGTAGCCGGTGGGGACGGTGCCTCGTGAAGCCGGAATTCGCAGTGTGAATAAGGGAGGAGTGTTCACGTTGCCGGTCTCACCCCAGTAAAAGCGCGGGTGAGAGATGACAATTTCCGCTCCGGTGACGAGCAGCGCCAAGAAAGACACGGTGATAAGCCAATGCGTTGCGCGAACCAAGGCGGAGTGCCGCACTGGAGCCTTGGGCGAATTGGTGCCGATCTCGCCCCCGTTGTGCCCGGGGAGCGGAGCGGGGACTGATATGGGCGGGCTGTCAGCCGTCTCACCGCCCGCCACGGCGGTCCGCCCGGTAGTCTGAACCTTATGTAGAATTCCCATTGTGAGTCTTTAGCCCTACGGACACGATACATCTGATAGCTTTTGAATGCAACTACCTATCCCGACAGCGGCGTTCGGCGTTTCAAAGGAGCACGCAAGGCGTCGGCCAACCTACACCCCGTGTAACGGCGAGGGGTAGAGCGAGGCGCCTCATCCCGTCGCGCGGTGAGAGAGGGACAACGTGGTGGAGATTTTTCTTGACACCTGTCAGGCGCTTCCGTAGCATAGGAGTGACAATTGAATAGTTGATTCAGTAACCCTGAATCTCATCTAGAGTGGCCGAGGGACGGGCCCGATGACGCCACGACAACCGCTCCGATTAAAGATCGGGGGACAGGTGCCAACTCCCGCCCGGATATGGGGAAGATGAGAGGGGCCGAACGGTCTGTAATGAGCCTCTTCCCAACCGGAAGGGGCTTTTGAGTTTTTAGCCTCTTCAACGACCTTCCTTTACTTCCCCAGCGACCACTCGGATGAGCAGGGGTAGCGCAGACCTGCTTTTTAGGTCTGCGGCTTTTCTGCGCTGATTGCCTAAGGGTCAAAAGCCGCAGACCTAAAAAGCAGGTCTGCGCTACCTCTCAAGGGGAGGAGTGGTGACTTACGCCGTTCATCTCAAGTGTCGAGAATGCCGGCGGACATATCCTTTGGAACCGCTCGCAGCCTGTGAAGAGCGTGGGGCGCCGCTGGAGGTAGTTTACGATTACGGGAAGTTGTGGGCAGACCTGAGCCCTGCACCGACCGCGGCGGGCTGCTGTCCAGAGTTACACATCTCAAATAGGAGGCTACGTTGGACAGAAAACTTGGATTCGACTCGCTCGCACTGCACGCAGGACAGCTTCCCGACCCTGCGACCGGGGCACGCGCCGTGCCTATTTACCAGACCACTTCCTATGTTTTCAAAGACACGACTCACGCCGCGAACCTCTTCGCCTTGAGGGAATTCGGCAACATCTACACGCGCATTATGAATCCCACTTGCGCGGTGCTCGAGGCAAGGGTCGCGGCACTCGAGGGCGGGGTTGGGGCGCTGGCGACGGCCTCCGGGCAAGCCGCAGAAACACTCGCCATCCTGAACATTGCCCAGGCTGGGGACCAGATTGTCTCTTCCGCCAGCCTTTACGGCGGCACCTATAACCTCTTCCACCACACTTTCCCTAAGCTGGGCATTGAGGCCGTCTTCGCTGACCCGGCGGACCCGGAGAATTTCCGCCGATGCATAACTCCAAAAACCAAACTCATCTTTGCGGAAACGCTGGGCAATCCCAAGAACGATATGCTGGACATTCAGGCGGTGGCCAACATTGCCCATGAGGCTGGAATTCCGCTCATGATTGACAACACCGTGGCGACTCCTTACCTCTGCCGTCCTTTCGAGTGGGGCGCGGACATTGTCGTTCACTCGCTAACCAAGTTCCTCGGCGGGCATGGCAACTCGATTGGAGGCATCATCGTCGATTCAGGGAAATTTAACTGGGCGAAGGGGAAATTCCCCTCGCTGGTCGAACCGGATCCCAGTTATCACAATCTAAAGTTTGTGGAGACCTTCGGGAATCTCGCTTACATGATTAAGGTGAGAGTTCAGCTCTTGCGTGACCTCGGCCCGGCTTTGAGTCCCTTCAACGCCTTCCTTGTCATTCAGGGAGTCGAGACTCTTTCGTTGCGGGTGCAGCGACACAGTGATAATGCGCTGAAGGTAGCGCAGTTCCTCGAGAGCCATCCCGCCGTGACGTGGGTGAATTATCCCGGGTTGCCCAGTCACCCCACGCATGCGCTGGCAAAGAACTACCTTCAGCACGGTTTCGGCGCCATTATGGGCTTTGGCATCAAGGGTGGCTTGCAGGCTGGAATCAAGTTCATAAATGCTTTAAAGTTGCTCTCTCACTTGGCCAACATTGGGGATGCCAAGTCCCTGGTCATCCACCCCGCCAGCACCACACACCAGCAGTTGACGCCGGCGGAACAACTCGAGACAGGCGTGACGGAGGACTACGTCCGGCTCTCGATCGGCCTGGAGAATATCGAAGACATCATCGCCGACATCGACCAAGCGCTCCAGGCCGCCGGGCAGTAGGAAGCTGAACCGCTGCGGGGTAGCGCGGACCCCCGGTTTTGGGGTCCGCGGCTCTTTCCTTGGCGCGCGGACAAGCCGCGGACCCCAAAACCGGGGGTCCGCGCTACCCCGCCGGTGGTGAGGAGGTTGAGAACAGTATGGCGGAAGAAGGCTCAGTCGGAATTGTCGAAACCAAATTCCTCACGTTCGCCGCGCCCCCCAATGAGATGACCTTGGAGTGCGGGCGCACCCTGGGACCTATTACGCTTGCCTACGAGACCTATGGCGAGCTGAATGAGGCCAAGGATAATGCCATTCTGGTGGTTCATGCGCTTTCCGGGGACGCTCATGCCGCCGGGTACCATCATCCGCGCGACAAGCAACCGGGCTGGTGGGATATCATGATCGGCCCGGGAAGGGCTTTCGACACCCGCAATTACTTTGTGATTTGCTCAAACGTTGTTGGGGGATGCCAGGGCTCCACCGGACCCAGTTCCATCAACCCTCAAACCGGGCGACCCTACGGCCTCTCCTTTCCTATGGTCACGATTCGCGATTGGATTGACACGCAGAAGGTTCTCATCGACCATCTGGGGATCAAGCGCTTGCTGGGTGTGGTGGGTGGGTCAACGGGCGGGATGCAAGTTTTGCAGTGGGTTGTGAGTTACCCGGACATGGTGCGCCTCGCCATCCCCATCGCCACCACCAGCAAGCTGTCGGCCCAGGCTATTGCCTTCAATGAGGTCGGCAGGCAGGCAATTCAATCCGACCCCAACTGGCGGGAAGGAGACTACTACGGGAAGACGGTCCCCCGCCGCGGTCTGGCCATTGCCAGGATGATCGGCCACATTACCTATCTTTCCGACCGCTCCATGCACCAGAAGTTTGGCCGCAAGCTGCAAGACAAATCGGCTTATGGTTACAGTTTTCTCACCGATTTCCAGGTGGAAAGCTATCTGCGCTACAAGGGAAATCATTTCGTCAACCGCTTCGACGCCAACTCCTATCTCTACATCACCAAGGCGATGGACTACTTCGATCTGACCCAAACCTACGGGAGTCTGGAGGAGGCTTTGGCGGGGATACAGGCCAGGTTCCTCGTCATCTCATTTTCGTCGGACTGGCTGTTCCCGACCTACCAGTCGAAGGAAATTGTCAGCGCGTTGCGGCGCGTGCATGCCGACGTGATTTTCACCGAGATTCACACTGACTACGGGCACGATGCCTTCTTGCTGGAGTCCAAACAACTGAGTTCGCTCATCACCAATTTTCTTAGCCACGGTTGGAAGCAGAAGTCGTAAGATCGCCGGCGTTGTCTCCCCCGCGCAAGCGGGGGTCACCAGTCCGGAAGAGGCTGGATTCCCGCTTTCGCGGGAATGACGTTGGACTCAGGATGACAGTGGAAACTATGGGTGGATTGACCGAAGAGCTGCGATTGCCTGAGACGGGGGCGGTCGTCCGCCTCACTCCCGAACACAAGCGCATTCTCAATCTCATTGAAGAAGGCGCGCGGGTCGTGGACTTGGGCTGCGGCGAGGGTGACCTTCTCCTGGCGCTCAAACTTTTGAAAAGGGTGCGGGCAGAGGGGATTGAGCTGTCGGACGCCTGCATCCAGGCCTGTGTCGCCAAAGGCCTATTCAGCGTTCACCACGGCGATTTGGACGAAGGATTGGCGGATTATCCGGACAAGTCGGTGGACTACGTGATCTCGACCAATACCATTCAAGTCTTGCATCGGCCCATGGTACTCATTCGGGAGATGGCGCGGGTAGGCAAGCGCTGCATTGTGAGTTTTCCCAATTTCGCTCACTGGCGGGTGCGTTCGCAACTTCTCCTCAAAGGACGCATGCCCAAAACCCTTAAGCTGCCCTATGAGTGGTACGAGACGCTCAACATTCACCTCACCACTATCCGTGACTTCCGGGATTTCTGCCGAAAAGCTGGGCTAAACGTTTTGCGCGAAATCCCGCTTCGCACTTCGGACTCCGGGAAATGCATCGAAGTGAGACTTCTCCCCAACCTGCGCGCTGAGACTGCCATTTTCGTCCTGGAAGAAGTCCTGCCCGCAGCCGAGCCATTCCCCAAGACACCTTGAGGGCGGGCCTCTTGCCCGCCCGTTGTTGGCGCCCCGAGTCAGAACGGAAGGGCATGGTGAGAAACCCCGGCTATGCCTTTCCGGGCGCTTTCCATTTCGATGAAACCCTGTCCCTAGCTGACCGCTAGCCCGTGGCCTCCGAAAAAACTCCTCTGCCGCCTCCGGTTGCTGGGTCACCGAGGGTAGGGCAAGCCCTGCAATTCGTAGTGGGATCCAGAAGGTACGGCAGAAGTGGGCATTTTGTCCGCTCCAAGGCCGTTGATTTTTTCCGCCATTTTCGGCTAAACGTGGGACATTTTGCTTGACGCGGCTGGAGTCCGTTGATATATTTGCCCCATACGGACAGTGTTCGTCTGAACTTAGGCGTGGTCGCGCGCGCCCTATTGTTCCGTGCATTCACGCTTTTGCCAATGTGGCACTGTTATTTCCGGCTCTGGGTCTGGGAGAAAACCAATCGAAGTGTTGGCCGCGACCTTGGCGGTCATTTCTCGTGCGGCGCAGCACTTGCCAAAGGGGGCATCGGAATGCGACTCACCATTCGAGTTTGTCTGAGCGCCTTGGTGGCGCTCTGCGTAAGTCAAAGTATTGGTTTACGAGCGCAGCAGGTCCAAGGCAGCTTCACAGGAATAGTTACGGACCAGTCGGGCGCGCTCATTCCTGGCGTCACAATAACCGCGACGGAAGTTGATACAGGTGCTAGCCGAAGCACGGTAACCTTGCAAGATGGTTCTTACACCATTCCCCTTTTGCAGCCCGGCCAGTACCGCCTGACGGCAGAGAAGGCGGGTTTCGAGAAGGCCATTCAAGGCCCCATCAGCCTCCTTGTCGACGCGCATCCGCGAGTGGACTTTGAGATGAGAGTAGGCTCCCAGACCACCGCCATCACCGTGGAGTCCACCCCACCCCTGCTGGACACGCAGACGGCCACGGTAGGAACCACCGTGGAGCAGGCCAAGGTCAGCGAACTTCCTTACAACGGCCGCAGTTTCCTCCAAACCATGCTCTTCACCCCGGGAGTGGTGCCGGGGGTCCAGGGGTCAGAGTTGAACGATAACCGCGGCGGGTCCATCAATGTCAACGGACTGCGCGAGGACATGAACAGCTTCCTGCTGGACGGTATGAGTGATACCTCGATCGCCGTCGGGGCTTACACCGCTGCGCCGTCGCTCGATTCGATCCAGGAATTCAAGATGGAGACTGGCGTCTATGACGCCAGGTTTGGTGTGTCCGGCGGCGCCCAAGTGAACATCGTGACGAAGTCGGGCACCAACCAACTACACGGCACGCTTTATGAGTACTTGCGCAACAACAATCTGGACGCGCGGAACTTCTTTGAGCCCGAGGTGCCGCCCTTCCATCGCAACCAGTACGGGGCGAGCCTGGGGGGGCCGATCGTCCTCCCCCACATCTATGATGGCCACGACAAGAGCTTCTTTTTCTTGAACTACGAAGGTCTGCGCGACAACCACTCCTTTTTCAGCTACGCGCACGTGCCCACAGTCGCCGAGCAGGGCGGCGATTTTTCCGACATCGCGCCGGGCTCGCCCTGCTCCCACACTACGCTTCTCCTGGATCCCCTGTTGCTCGTCAATCCAGCCGCTCCCGTGACGATTCCCGGTAATAACCTGAACACTATCGCTCCCGATCTTCCGGCAGGCACGCTCGACCCCGTCGGTCAAGCCCTCGTCAGCCTTTATCCGTCTCCCAACATCGCCAACGCCCCATGTGGGGGAGAGGATTACACGCAGCAGGTGCTGCGCATCATCGATACGAACAGCTTCGTCGGCCGCTTCGACCACCGCTGGGGCTCGAAGGACAGTCTTTTCTATCGCTATACCCTGACGACTGAATCCACATTGACTCCTTCCGGCCTGCCCACCGGCGTGCCCGGCTTTGGCACCCGCCGCGTAGACTGGTTCGACCAGACGGGACTGGATTGGACCCACACTTTCACCCCCACGCTGATCAGCGAGGCGAAAGTCAGCTACAACCGCTGGCAATATCGATGGAACAATGAGGACCAAGGAAACGACATTAATCAAATCCTTGGCCTCAAGGGCGCGCCCACCGCCTACCGCGACACGGGATCCCCCAATCTGGGCTTCGCGGGTTATGATGGCATGGGGTCCGACACCAGTTACCCTCAGGCCGGCGCCGTCAACACCTTCCAGTTCGCCGAGACGCTCACTTACATTCACGGCAACCACTCCTTCGATTTCGGAACAGACATTCGACCCATCAAGCGCGGGAACTTCTTCGAGGACATTTACGCGCGCGATTACTACGGCTTCAACGGGGTGGTTACGGGCAGCGCGGTCCTGGGCGCTCTGCCCTCGAGCGATCAGGCGGCGCTTTTGGCGGTTTGTCCGCCCTCCAGTTGCGGCTTCGGCAACGGCGTCGCCGACGCGCTGTTCGGCCTGCCGACGAGCTGGGTCCGCGGCTCTTCCGGCTATATTTCGGGGACGGGCACCGAATACGATTTCTTTGCCCAGGACCGCTGGAAGATTCGGCCAAACCTCACCCTATCGCTCGGCCTCCGATATGAATACAACAGCTTGATCACGGACAAGTACAACCACTTCGGCAGCTTCGACTTCAACAAGGGTGAGGTGCTTGCCGCGGGTACGAGTGCGGCTTCCCTACTGAGTTTTGTAGGCACGACAGGGGCCTCGGGCCTGCCCATCGGGCAATTCGAGCAAGTTGGTACGGAGAACCTGGGAAGCACTCCGGAAAACCGCGCGCTCCAACTTCCCGACCACACCGACTGGGGGCCTCGCCTGGGCCTCGCCTGGATGCCCTTTGGAAATGAGAAGACGGTCATCCGCACCGGCGGGGGCGTCTACTACGACCAGATGGTCGGCGAGCTTTATTTCCAGAAAAGCTTCAACCCGCCCTACTTTCAATTGAGCCAGGGAAACCTGCTGGATAATGAACAAGCCGTTTTCACCGCCTTGGCTACGCCGCCCTCGGCGGGTGGGCTGCCGTTGGCCACCGGTCTTCTTCTCCAGAACCTCTTTGTGGCACCCTCGCTCTCGCAGGCGCTTTTCCCGGAACTTAGCCCGGTCAATCTGCACGTCAAGGAGGCGAGGATTTTTGAATGGACGCTGGATGTGCAGCGGCAGATGGGCTCCTGGCTGCTCGACCTGGGCTACGTCGGCACGCGGGGACTGCGATTGCCCTATTTCTGGGACCCGAACCAGCCCAACAACGCGCTCTATACGGGCGGCCCCACCTGCATTGCGGGCACGCCGGCTAACACGCCCTGCCCGCGGCCCTACCCCAATTACGAAACCATGACCTACACGGACCTCATCGGCACATCGATCTATCACGCGTTGCAGGTCAAAGTCGAGAGACATTACTCGAGCGGCCTGGCAATAATTGCGGCTTACACTTTCAGCAATTCACTCGACACGAATTCTGCCTACGACGGCACCAGCGCTAGCCCCAATTTTCCGCAGAATTCCTACGACCTCGCGGCGTCGAAGGCCCGCTCGGACTTCGACTACGCGCAACGCGCTTCCCTCGCCTACGTTTACGACCTGCCCTTCGGGAACAAAATCGGAAAGTTGCAGAACTCGAAGGCCAACTACCTCATCAACGGCTGGGAAGTGGCGGGAATTGCCATGCTGCAATCCGGGGCGCCCTACACCCCCACCGTCGACGGCAATCCCAGCAACAATATTGACAACAACGACCGGCCCAACGTCGTTTCCGGCGTCAGCTTCTATCCCGCCCACAAGAGCGTCGACCAATGGACAAACCCGGCCGCGTTCTCCTACCCGGCCCCATACACCTTCGGAAACGCAGGACGGAATATTCTGACTGGGCCGGGTCTGGCCGACTGGGACTTCTCGCTGATTCGCAACTTCCGATTGGGCGAGTTGAAAACCCTCCAATTCCGAGCCGAGATGTTCAATATTTTCAACCGGCCCAACTTCACGCTGCCCAACGCTGACTGGAGTTCCACCTCTTTTGGCGTGATCGGGAATACGGTGCAGCCCATCGCCGGACAGGCGTCGGGCGGGCCGGGCGACCCGCGCGAAATCCAGTTTGCGCTGAGGCTCACTTGGTAGCGGCGCGTCGTCGGGGCGAGTCCGGAACCAAAAGGGACCCCTCACCCTACCACCCCTTTCCCCTCTTCCCTCTCCCCAGGGGAGAGGGAAGAGGGGGAGGGGAGTTGGGGTGAGGGGTCTTTTCTAAACGAGAGAGCAAGCGGGGGCACCCAACGGCGGTGCCGCGGTCGATCGACCTTTTCTTATTCTGCAATACTGAAAATCGAACAAAATCATTTTTCTTTGTGGTCTATGTGACCTCTGTGCTGAGCCTTCTCTTGGGTTGCGGCCGGGCCGCGCTGTTACACGATCAGGAATTGCACTACGAAGAGAGCAGCGAAGATGTAGGTAAGAGCTGGGCACTCACGCCAACGTCCGGTGGCCAACTTGGCGACTGAATAGGAAATGAGACCGAAGGCAATCCCGGTTGCGATACTGAAGGTCAAGGGAATTCCCACCACGGTGAGGAAGGCGGGCAGGTACTCGGTGGGGTCGTCCCATTGAAATTCGCGAAGCACCTTGAGCATCATGGAGCCCACTACGATGAGCGCGGGCGCGAGGGTGGGATAGCGGAGGATGGGATTATGGCCGGCGTCCACGCCGACGGCTACTCCTCCACCGATCATCGAGGCCAGCGGGCTGAAAAACATGGAGGCGAAGAGCAGGGCTGCGGTGACCAGGCTGGCCAAGCCGGTGCGCGCACCGTCCGAGACTCCGGCAGCGGATTCGATGTAGCAGGTTATGGTTGACGTTCCGAGCCCCGCCCCTACCGTGGTCCCGACGGCGTCGGCAAACAGGGCACGGTCCACTCGAGGCAGCTTTCCTTCACGCAGCAATCCTGCTTGCTGTCCCACGCCCACCAGCGTCCCCACCGTATCGAACAGAGCAAGGTAGAAAAGCACAAAGATTGCGGAAGCGAGCTTGGTGGGCTGAACCGCGAGCAGCCCGCGCAGGTCGAACTTCATAAATGTGGACGCCAGGTGGAGTTCGGCTGAGAAGGCCCCCTGGTAATGGACCAGCCGGAAAGCAGCAGCGATCGCCGTGGTGGCAAGGATGCCGATCAAAATCGCTCCCCGAACCCGAAAGGCCAGAAGCACCAGCATGACCAGAAGGCCCAGGATGCACACCAGGGTGGCTGGATGCCGGAAATCCCCCAGGCGAACCAGCGTGCCCGGAGCGCCAACCACCAAGCCCCCGTACTCGAGTCCGATCAGGGTGATGAACAGTCCGATTCCTGCCGCGATCCCGCATTTCAAGGATTGCGGAATGGAGTTCACAATCTGGGCGCGAATGCCGGTGAGTGTAATCGCCACAAAGAAAATTCCCGCCAGCAGCACCGCGGCGAGCGCTTGTTGCCAGGTCAAGCCAAACCCCAGAGGCGCCATGCCGCAAAGCGTGTACACAAAGAAGAAATTCTCTCCCATGCCCGGCGCCAGGGCCACGGGATAATTGGCGATCAGGCCCATGAGCAACGTGGAAAGCGCGCCGGCCAGGCAGGTGGCCGCCAGAACGGAGCGAAAATCCATTCCCGCCTGCGAAAGCACCCCCGGCTGGACGAAGATGATGTAAGACATGGCCAGAAAAGTGGTGATGCCGCCTATCACCTCGCGCTGTAGAGTGGCGCCTTGCGATTCAAGCTGGAAGAAGCGGACGATGAGTTCCTTCATGACTCGCTCCGTACCGCGGGATGGGTGGTTTCATCATCTGTCTGCATGAACGCGTGAAAAAACCAACGGGCCGTCATCGTAAGAGCTTGTGACTTTTTTCGGGTTTAATGGGTGGCGCATACATTGCCTTTTATGTATGCGCCACGTAGGTTAAGGGGTGCGAGCAGGCTGGGGCGCAGACATAAAAAGCGATGTCTGCGCCAC
>Ga0187784_10001573_pt1 | contig 18146 bp, 19 predicted proteins | sample 1015_SJ02_MP15_2_FD_132964 | JGI IMG/M metagenome (GOLD analysis project Ga0187784, IMG submission 132964) | Tropical peat soil microbial communities from peatlands in Department of Meta, Colombia - 1015_SJ02_MP15_20_MG | ecosystem: Environmental > Terrestrial > Soil > Wetlands > Peat | place...
CGTCAGAACGAAGCCGCTCGCGCGGCGGACGCTGCCGCGTGGGTGATGTCGGCAGCTGTGGTGGCCACCATCAGATAAATTGTGGGTCACAAGGAGGTCCCTGTGACCCATCTAAGAAAAATCATGCTGGAGGAACTCCAGCGTCGTCATTACTCCGAGGGTACCACACGCTACTACATCCGCCATGTCGAAAGATTCGCACGATACTTTCACTGCTCTCCGGACCGTTTAGGTCCACGACATATTCGCGAATACCAAGCTCAACTCTTTTCCAAGCAGAAGTTATCACCGGGCGCAGTAACGAACCATCTCTGCGCTCTGCGATTCTTCTATGTCCAGACACTCAAGAAACACTGGAGCATCGCCGATACTCCATACCCGAAGAAAACCCATCACCTGCCCACGATTCTTAGCCAGGAAGAGGTAGCACAACTCATCGACGCCGCTCCCACTCCGTTTTACCGCACCATTCTGATGACCCTCTACGCCACCGGCATTCGCAATGCCGAGCTAACGCGCCTCGAGGTCAGTGACATCGATAGCCGACGGATGGTGATTCACATTCAAGGCAAGGGTTGTAAAGACCGCGATGTAATGCTGAGTCCCGTTCTGCTCGAGGAACTCCGCGGGCACTGGCGGCGTCTGCCCAAAAAATCCAGAGTCTTGCTCTTTCCTGGCAATCCCTGGCACAGCGGCGACCAGCCCATCGACACCAAAACACCGCGTCACGCCTGTCAGTACGCTGCTCGCCGTGCCGGTATTAAGAAGAGGGTGTATCCTCACCTGCTCCGTCACTGCTTCGCCACACATCTACTGGAAGCCGGCGCCGATCTGCACACCATTCAGATTTTGTTGGGGCATAACCATCTGAAAGAAACCGCTCGCTATCTCCATCTCTCGCAGCGTCACTTGCATGCCACGGCCAGTCCTTTGGACTCGCTGGTGCTGAAAGGCGGGTCCCAACCGGAGACATAGATGACTCGGCCGCCCCTAGAGGTGGCCGACCTCATCCGCGCCGCAGGCACTGCTTTCATCGAGCGCAATCGTCATTGGCTCCGTTGGACACACATTAAGGTGCTGCGTGCCATCGCACGCTGTCGCACGGCCGCACTTGGCGGTCACATCGATGCGTGCACGCGATGCGGACTTCGCGCTGCCATCTCGTATAACAGTTGCCGCAATCGCCATTGCCCAAAGTGTCAGACCGGCGCTCGTGAACGCTGGATCCAGGCACGTCGCCGCGAACTTCTGCCCGTACCTTACGTCCATGTCGTTTTCACTCTGCCACCGCAACTGGCTTCGCTGGCTTTGCAGAACAAGAAACTCATCTATGGTTTGCTACTTCGCGCCAGTGCAGAAACTCTCCTTGAAGTGGCTCGTCATCCCAGACATCTCGCCGCCGAGATCGGCTTCTTCAGCGTGTTGCACACCTGGAACCAGAAACTCCAAATTCATCCCCATGTCCACTGCGTCATCCCAGCGGGTGGGCTCTCGCTCGATCACACCCGCTGGATTCCATCCCACCCTCGATTCTTTCTCCCCATCCATGTGCTCCGGCGGGTATTTCGCGGAAAGTTCGTCGACGGGCTCAAGTTGGCTTTTCAGCGAGGGCAGTTGCACCTTTCCGGCAATCTGGCACCACTCGCTCACCCTAAGGCCTTCGCCTCTTGGCTCCGGCCACTGTTTCGAAAACATTGGATCGTCTACTCCAAACCACCGTTCGGTGGTCCGGAGTATGTGCTCCACTACCTCGGCCGTTATACCCACCGCGTAGCCATCTCGAACCACCGACTGGTTTCCTTCGATGACGGCCAGGTCACCTTTCGTTGGCGCGACTCTGCTCACAATAATGAGCAGAAGCTGATGACGCTATCGCTCGATGAGTTCCTGCGCCGCTTCTTGTTGCATCTGCTCCCCAAGGGCTTTGTCCGCATCCGCCACTTCGGTTTCCTCGCCAGTCGCCGCAGAGCTCAGCTTCTGCCGCTGTGCCTTGCAGCCCTCGACTCCGCAGCAATGCCAACCGAATCCGCAACATCCACGGTTGAAGACATCAACCCGCATTGGTCCTGTCCCCGATGTGGCGGCCCTATGGTAATCATCGAGCGATTAACTGCCGCTCAGATCCAACTGCGTTCCCCACCCAAGGTCTTGATGGCTGCAGCATGAAGTCGTTCTCTCATTTCGAAAACTTCGCGTGCTTTGCCGCGCTATGCCGACTGCTGTCTTGTCCCAGAACGACTCCTCACTTCTCTCCCCTCGTCCTCCTCAATACCACCCTCCAACACAGCGAACGCCCAGATCGGGACCACTCGTTTGCCCCTCCCACATCAGCGGCGTCTGTACTCCACCTACATTCAATTCCCATAGACCCACCGCGTCCGCCGCAAACGCGAGCGGCTTCCTTCTAACGGTTTTATCGAAAGCGCGCCACAGCATCGTCGCCACTCCCTCTCCGTCTTGAATGCGCGCTTCCGATAAAACACTAACGTCATCCGGGCGTGGATCGAGCTGTATTGAACGCCCTCCGGGTGATCGTACGTTTCCGACCCTGAAGCATTGTTCGGTATACTCATGCGACTTCTGGCACACATCCGTTATCCCCACTGCAAAGTAAATTTTGGAGGGTTTTGTGAGAAGGGTCTTTTTCTTCACGTTGGCTGGGTTCCTCCTGTTGCCGTCACTAACCGCCCAGCAAAACTCTGCCGCAAAGCAGGGGCCGATGGTTCTTACTCATGTCACTGTGATCGACGTCGCAAGAGGGCAGACCCAGCCAGACCGCACGGTCGTGATCTTGGGCGGACATATTACAGAGATCGGCGAAAGCTTGAAAATCGCTGCACCCAAGGATTCGCAAGTCGTGGATGCAACCGGCAAGTTTCTGATCCCGGGGCTGTGGGACGCACACTATCACCTCGCGCATGAATACTCAGCGAAGTGGGCCAGGGAGGTTAGCCTACCGCTCTTGGTGGCCAACGGCATCACGGGGGTTCGCGATATGGGTGGTGATTTCGACCTCATCAAGGCGCTTCGGAAGGAAATCGCAGTGCAAGCGCTCCCCGGCCCTCACATCATAGCCGCCGGTCCCCAATTGATCGGGACGAGCAAGGATTCCGTTCAGTTCCTTGCTTCGAACAACGCGGACGCCGCGCGCCGCTCGGTGATTCATTTAAAGCAAGCTGGCGCCGACTTTGTCAAAGTCCAATCCCCTGTGCCCCGAGATGCGTACTTCGCGATTGCTGACGAGGCGAAACGGCAGAATCTCCGATTTGTTGGTCACGTTCCGGAACTGATTACCGCAGTGGAGGCGTCCGACGCCGGGCAGCACAGCATGGAACACTCAATGGGAATTTGGCAGAGCTGTTCTACCGCCGAGCCTGAATTAAGAAAATTCATGGCCGAAGCACTGAAGGATCCCAAGACTACGCCTGATTATATCTGGGGTCGCGTTGAATTCGGACTGCCTCCCCGCGGCACACTGGGCACTTTCAGCGGCGAAAAAGCTTCACAGCTTTTCGACCGATTTGCGAGAAATGCTACTTGGCAAGTGCCAACACTGGTCGAAGAACAGTCGTTCGCCCTGTTGATCTCCGGCGGTTTGATGGATCAGCGAGGCATGAATTTGGTTCCCCAAGCGATGCAAAAGGCGTGGGATCTTCCTAATATCCTAAAGCCCTTGGGTGCCGAAGACCGGCAAGACTTGGTGAAGATCGTTCCGATGATGCTGGACGTAGTTGGCCGCATGCATCGGGCCGGAGTAAGGATTCTTGCGGGAAGCGATGCGCCCTGGCTCGTGGTCCCTGGTTTCAGTTTGCACGATGAGCTTGTCCTGCTGGTTAAAGCGGGGTTCACTCCAGCAGACGCATTGCGAGCTGCCACTTCGGATTCAGCGGAATTCCTTGGCCTGCAGAACTCACTCGGCACAGTCGAGACCGGCAAACTCGCGGATCTCGTGCTGCTCGACGCCAACCCGCTGGAAGATATTCGGAACACGCAAAAAATCAGCGGTGTTTTTCTGCAAGGCCGCTATTTCAATCGGCGGGATCTGGATGGTCTCTTGCAACAAGTGAAGACCCAGAGGGCACCCAGATAGTGCCCCAAGCAAGCGCGCTAGTATTGACCGAACCGGCCGACTCCCGAATGGTCGGTAACGCTTATTTTACTGGATGATGGAAGGTTTGCCCGTCGCACTTAATGGCTGAATCACTGTTTGCCGAAGCCGGTACTGCTGAATCGTCTAGCTCCAGCTGTTTCGGCAACTGGTTCGCAGACGCCCCGATTCGTGCGTTGGAAGTCGATTCGCTACCGCCCGTTCCCCATGGGTATCCAGGACAGCTTCTTAAGCGCTAGGGTTCAAGGCGCAGCAGCCAATTGCCAAACCTCGCCGTACCCGCGGCAGATACGAAAGTGCGCGTCTTGGAAACATTGTCCCTAGTGTGTTGTGATTGGGTGGGTCAGGAAGAGGGGCGTGAAGCATCGAGCATGGTCAAGCTCCTGGAAAAAAACTAGTTCTGAGCTGTTCGGCCAGGCCAAGGTAACTCTCAGACCACGAGTCATGAGTTCCTTTCCACTCACGATGTTGTCATGAGAACTGTGGTCGTGAAATCGCAGCATGTACCGAGTTTTCGACTTCAGCCCCTTCAGTTGAAATGCATGCTTCTTCTCTTCTCCCGTGCCGCGAAAGGCATATAAAACACCGCGCGATCGGTTCCCGTCCCAGTATTCAATTCCATCCCAGTGAATGCCGTCGGGCCGTTCGGACACATGATAAAGGCTGCCGTCGCGAATCAGAGGGCGAAGCTCATTTTTATAAGTAGCAACTTCCTGTTTGGCGACCCGGTGTTGTTCGGCCGACCACTCATTGGTGTCCTGCATGATGGTAAGCCATCCCATCATGCCGCTGCGCAGCATGTAGTGGAAATTCTCAATGCGCATTGCCGGCCATTTCTCCACATAACTCTCCAGCATGGCTGGGGGTAGCACGAAGCTTGTATCGTAAAACGCGCGGCGATTAGACAGCGGATCGTAGGTATCCGTAATCGAGAAGTAATCTCCGTGTGCCGCGCTGCCGAAGTCGACCATTCGCCCGCCATCATTGCAGATTTCAAACCGCAAACCGGGATGATTGCGACGGAGCATGGAATAGATGTCGTAATAGGCGAGGACAGCGTGATAGCTGACATCGGTGGAATTAGAGCTGTCAACCCAGTACGAGCCCCAGGATTTGTAGATGCATTTGTTGAGAGGGTCCGGGGCTGCGTGAGGATGATCGTCACGGTCGCAACCGTGGGCCACAAGGTAGCCATCGTGTTCTAGCATGTCGACATGGTAGGCGGTGACGATGCGCTCGAGTTCACCGTGTGCCCACTGCTCGGCCTCGGGTACTCCTAAATCAATGGTCTGACCTTTGAATGGCTCGGGCTTCCAATCGGCTGGAAGATCGGTGACCATCCAGTCCCGAACCTTAGGGTCACGTGCATTCAATGCCCCGCTTTCAGTGGAGAGGCCGGCTTGGGTCCAATCCACCCAAAGGCCGAATTTCAACCCCAGCTTGTGGGCATCGTCGGCGATGACGGTGAGACCGTGAGGAAATTTCTGTGGGTTGGGGAACCAATCGCCCACTTGACGAAACCATCCGGCATCCAAGTGGAACATGTCCACGCCCAACTCAGCGGCATCGCGAATCATACGGCGGGCGATTTCTTCGTTGATGTTCATTCCACCGCCCCAGCTGTTGTTGACAACCCAGGGATAATTGGGATCGTTCCAAGTTTCGGGATTGCCAAGAACGGCTCGGATCCAGCGGCGCAAGATGTTTCCAGCGCCGTCCACGCCGTCGCGAAAACCGCCGAGAAAGACCACAGGGGACTGGAACACTTCGCCAGGCGCAAGTCGAGTGCGGAAGGGACCCGGATCAGGATTGAGTCCAAGCATCCCTTGGAGCGAGTCCATTTCCCGAGTGAGCGAGATACGAGTGCGACCGCTGAATTCGATGCCCGCGTACCATCCCGACCGAGTGGAGTCGTTCCTCTGCACCAAAGACCACGGAATAATTTCGCGGGGTTCGTCCCGTAGGTCTCCGTACGTGCTGGATGCGCCCGTCCAGCGATAACCATCTTGGAGCGCGACCGTGTGAGTGCCGACAGCGGAGGGGGTGTTCGCTCCTTTTTCCACATAGACGTGTTCGAACGAATTCCGGGGATCGATCTGCCAGCGAAATGCAAAGCTGTCTTGCATGGGGATCCATAGTTCCTCAGACTCGCGATTCTCGATGCGGATCTGGTGCTCAACCGGGCCGTAGGCCTCACGAACGCGCCATTCCCAGGTTAGCTGGAGCCGAGGAGAATCGGAATCGTAAATGAAAGCGACCCTCTCCTTGCCGATGTAACTCAAAGCACGATTCAACCTCCAGTTACACGTTTTTTGCGTGCCCGAGATTTCCGCGAAAGGGATGAGGGACGCTGAACCGGTATTGATCCACGCTGATTGTCCAGGGTGGGCGAGACTGATTAAAGCGGGGGCGGCAGGGCCAGCCTCGAAAACCAGCTCCGTGTCAGAAGTTTGCAAGCTGGCTCGCACTTGCGCTTGGACCAAGAGATTCCACGTGAGACAAAAGAAGCTGATCCATGCCAGCCGAATTCTGCTCGACATATGAAAGGAGAGTTTCAAAGGAGAAACGAACGCCCGAAAATCGGGGATTCTGCCTCCCTCCCATTCCTAAGTTTGCCGCAACGTCGGCGAGAAGGCCACATCTTGCAGATGGTCGGCTACCCTCCCCAAGACACTGTGAGCCGAAAACGCGAGGTTTCTGGAGGTCCAAATTATTGTTTTCAGCTGGCCAAGGTCGATCTCCGTTTTCGCCAACATGGTTGGTTTGGCACCACCAAGCTTACTCGGGTCTAGAGGAGCCGGCATTGTTATGGCATCAATTGCGCGTTTTGACCTCGCTCGCGCAATAGGTAGGCCTGGTATTCACGAACGTGCTTTGGACCGAGCTGCTCGGGAGAGCGCTTAAAGTAGCGCGCGAAATCTTCGATTGTGTGGATGTAACCGTGTGTTGTAGTCTGAGCGAAATTACGACGCTCGAGTTCCTCGAGCATCATTTTGCGAAGGTGGGTCATAGGTTAGCTCCTTTTGGGAATTCTCTGTTGATTCCCATACCGTTTATCCCACGCAAACGTTAACCACTTGCAGCCAAACGACCTGTACCGAGTGTTCGAATGTCTTCCACTCCGCCACGCAGTGTGGACTGCAGAGAATTCCCACCGTCATTTCCGGCAGAACTCGCGAATTCTCCCCGTTTTTCGCGATTCTCGCTCGACAAATCGGACTGCAGAGAGCGGACTTCCCCAGCGTCGGCTCGCACTAATCCACCTTTTTCGCTGCAGCGACGATAAGCAGTCCAACTTCCACGAATTCGTCCGGCGAAGGCTTTGGCGATCAGATTCGAACTCCGGACGAACCCGACTTGACTTCTTCCCCAGAGATCCCGGTGTCGTGCCTATGTCCGGGTTGCCTATTTATTCGGAAATGCTGGAGAGCGATGTGCAGCTTCGAAACCGTCAGATCAGTGTAAACGGGATTCCATCACGCTTTCTCCCGACTGAGGGAATTGCGCGTTGTAATCCGTTTACAAAGTGCACGCTCACTCCTGTCTGAGCAGATACAAATCGGCTTGGCCGCCGGGACGCGCATAGATCACGGTGGAAAGGTCCTTGGTGAATTCGTAGCCATTGCCGCTAAACCCAAGCCGGAAGGCAAACGGCAGCTTGACGGCGACCTGGGCCGGGCCAGTCAACTTGCCATCATGCCATGGAATCCGATAAATGGTGGCGCCGTCGCGCGCTGGAGTGAGATAGAGAATCGACCTCCCGTCCGAAGAAAAGTGGACCACGAGTGTCTCCGCATCCGGTATCAGATTGGTACAGGTGTGGTTCACCAAATCCATCTCAGCGATGCCTCCGGTGCCGCGCGTGTCGAAACCCTCCAAGGACGAGAGCAAGAACCTTCCGTCCGGCGATGTATCCCAGGTCGCTCCGCAATCTCCCCCGACCTTCTCCACTGTGCCCTCGGTGCTTACTTTCCAAACGGTTATTTTTGTGCGGTCCTTTTCATTGCCGCCAAGGTAAAAGAAGTTCGGATCAGGGCTCGCTGTGCCCCAATTGATTTTCGTGTCAAATAGTGGAATTTGGTGCAAGCCGGTGCCGTCCGTTCGAATCACAAAAAGCCTATCCGAACCGTTCTCCACATCGCCAAACCAGAATCTGGTGCTGTCCGAAGAGAACGCCAGCGTGGTCAGCGCCGTGCCGGAAGCCAGTTTGGTGCGGTTGCTGCCGTCGACATTGGCCACCCAGAGATCGCCTTGCTGGGCGTGTCCAGATAGCGTGACGTAGGCCACGAACCGGTGATCCCATGAGGGGACGGGTTGCGTAGCCAGCTCATTGACGATGTCCTGCGATCTTTTCGTCTGAGTGTTGTAAGTCGTCAGCACACCGGAGCGCCTGCCATTCACATAGTAGAGGCCTTTGCCCGACGCCGGCATGGGCGAGAGATCAGGCCCAGCGCCGGAGGTTCTTTGCATCAGGCTGTGGTCGGCCAGGCGGTACTCCCAGATGTTGGTCACGTCGTTTACTGTCCGGCTGCAGAGCAGTGTCTTCCCGGGATCGCCCCAAACGAGGCCGGTGGGACTGCCCGAGACTTTTCCGATCTGCTGAGAAGCTAGAGTGTCCAGGTTCAGCCGAAACAGCACCACCTCGGTAGAACCCTGAGTCGGATCATTTCCGCTGACAATCAGCAAATCCTTGCCATCCGGAAACGGCAGGGCCTGAACGGGGATCCCCTGCCCCGGCGGAGACTGGAAAATTTTTTCCTCCGCCATGCCGGTTTTGAATTTGCGGAAGACCCGATTCAGAAAAGTATTCACGTAATACAAGGTTTTCTGGTCCGGAGACGTAACTAACCCGGATCCAGTCGCCACAAACGTTGTGGATCCACCCAGCGTCGGCACACTTCGGATTTCGGCGCCCACCGAATTCAAAGAGTAATAGATCTGCGTACCGTCGGGGAAAAAGCTGTCCACGATCTTATTGACCGGATCATTTGTAAGCTGCAGCGGTTCGCCTCCCGAAGCCAGAATGACAAACACCTGGTCGAAGTCCGCTACCGGTGAAGTAAATGCCACCGTGCGGCCGTCGGGTGAAAGCACGGCGCCATCCATCGGCTTGTTCCAATGACTGATCTGCACAGTCTTTCCGGGTCGATTCGATGGCGTGCGGAAGTAGCGGGCGAGCAGCGTTCCTCCAGCCGCGAGCAAGATCAGCGCGGCTGCAACGTAGATCATGGGCGCGGTTTTCCATCCCGCGGCTTCAACTTTGACGCTGGCGCCCGCTGCGGACGGGGCGGCTGCCTCCACAATCGCCGGGGTGGCGGCGCTGACTCGTCCGGAACTGGTGTCCCGTTTCGACCGTTTCAGGTCGCTGCGCAGTTCGGCCGCTGACTGGTAGCGAAGGTCGCGGTCTTTTTCCAGCGCTTTGTCCACGATGCGATCGAACTCCGCCGGCAAGTCCGGGTTCAAGCGCAATAGCGATGCGGGTGCTTTGTGGAGGATGGCATCGAAGATCACGGCCGAAGTCGAGCCGGGAAACGCTTCCCGGCCGGCAGCCATTTCGTACAGAACCCGCCGAACGAAAATAGGTCGCTGCGGGCATCCAGCTCTTCGCCGCGCGCCTGCTCGGGCGACATGTATGCGACCGTGCCCAGTGCGCTACCGGGACTGGTCAAGTGTTCTTCGGCCTCGATGGTGGGGGCGCTGGTTGCACCATCCAGCGCTTTGGTGCTGACTTTGGCCAGGCCGAAATCCAGAATCTTGGCCTGCCCCCGATTGGTCACGAAAAGGTTGGCTGGCTTGATGTCGCGGTGAATAATGCCCTTGGAGTGCGCCGCCTCCAGCGAGTCGGCGATCTGGATGCCCAGTTCCAGCGCCGTTTCAAGATCCAGGGCTTTCCTGAGATTTTGTGTTTCAGCGTCATGCCTTCCAGGTATTCCATGGCAATGAACGCCTGGCCGGCCTGGTCGTCAATCTCGTAGATGGTGCAGATGTTCGGGTGGCTCAGAGCGGAAGCTGCCTTGGCTTCACGCTGGAAGCGAGCGAGCGCCTGAGAATCTCGCGCCACATCCTCGGGAAGGAACTTGAGGGCGACAAAGCGGCCAAGTTTCAGATCCTCGGCCTTGTACACAACCCCCATGCCTCCGCCACCCAGCTTCTCGAGGATGCGGTAATGCGAGATGGTTTGTCCGATCATTGCGCTCAAATGCTATTGCTCGCGACGACGGCAAGTCAATTAGCGTGCGCTGATTGAGAAGCAGCAGTGACAGCATCGGACCAGAGGCAATTGTGAAGGATATCGTTTTGCGCGTTCTGTGATCATCGACTGGCCACGCACTCGCCAACGCTCAAAGAGCTGACCGCCCGGCGGCGAGGATTCCATGTGCGGCATCGCCAGAAGCGCGTCCGCGTCCGCATACGTGCCAGGCCGTCTTACGTCTGTGCCCACGTGCCCAGTGTGCGCGGAGCTTGCCATACAGTTCGTTGAAGCGATCCGCTGGGCGACGTACGGGACCGTGTCCTCCATGGACAACGTTCTCAGGCATTTGCTTTCTCCTCTCAGCGGAGACCTACTTTTGATTTTGAAGACATGCCGGAACTTGATGATCTCGAGCAGACTGACAAGGCAAAAGGTCATTCCGGTCACGAGAGTTTTTACCAAAGAAGTCATAATCTCTGTGCCACTACCACTGCGCCGGTGGCGCAGCCGCGGGATTTCTCTCCGTGAACTGCCGCTGGTGCCAGTACGGATAGATCGGAGTCATGTCGCTGGCATGATCGAGATTGGCCACCTGCTCCGCAGTGAGGTTCCAGCCCTGTGCGGCCAGGTTCTGCCGCAGTTGCAGCTCGTTGCGCGCGCCCATGATCACGGTCGCGATCGTCGGGCGCTGCAGCAGCCAGTTCAGCGCAACCTGCGGCACAGTCTTACCTGTCTGTTTTGCGACGGCGTCCAGCGCCTCGACGACCTTGTGTAGATACTCGTCTGAGACCTGCGGCCCCATATTGCCCGTTTTGTGCAAACGGCTCTGTGCCGGCAGAGGCTGACCGCGCCGAATCTTCCCTGTAAGCCGTCCCCAGCCCAGCGGACTCCACACCAGCCCCCCCACACCCTGATCCATCCCGACCGGCATCAACTCCCATTCGTACTCGCGGCCAATCAGCGAGTAGTAGACCTGGTGTCCCGCATAGCGTGGCCAGCCATAGCGATCGGCAACATCGAGCGACTTCATCAGATGCCAGCCGGAAAAATTCGAGCAAGCGATGTAGAGCACTTTACCGCTCAGCACCAGATTGTTCAGCGTGCTCAGAACTTCTTCGACGGGGGTGAGCGCGTCGAATCCGTGCAAATGATAAATGTCGATATAGTCGGTTCCCAGCCGGCGCAGGCTCGCCTCGCAGGCGTGAATCAAGTGATGACGCGACGATCCCAAATCATTTGGTCCCGGTCCCATACGGAACGTAGCTTTTGTTGAGATCAAGACTTTGTCGCGCCGCCCGGCAACCGCTTTGCCCAGGATGGTCTCCGACAATCCGTCGGAATAAATATCGGCGGTGTCGAACAAATTGACTCCCGCATCAAGGCAGATGTCGACCAGCCGCGTTGCCTCGGCCACATCGCTCGATCCCCACGCTTTGAAGAATTCGTTACTGCCGCCAAATGTGCCGGTGCCAAAACTCAACACCGGAACTTTCAATCCAGAGCGTCCAAGCTGTCGGAATTCCATAGGAAGAGATGCTAAATGGTACGGGATGGTACGCGCCAATCTCTTCAGATGCCTGTGCCCATGTCGTATAAGTATTCCGCTCCCTTTCCGTCCCAGGATCGCAAAACAGCTTGACCAATAGGAAAATCAAGAAACGATTTCAGAGCGCATGGAGAAATGACTGATGTGTCCAACTGCGCTAAGCGGGAGCTATTGGGCCTTATTGGTATCGAGGTGAACGGCCCGAAAGGAAAGCAGCCTGAGCATCAGCAGGAGTTCCAGTGGCAGCTGGAGGCGGGCCGGCAGGCCGACAGTACCCGAAACTCTCACCTGTCGCTAGGCATAAACTTTTGTATTCTTCCGCCGGTAATGTCGCCGACGTATACCGAACCGTCTTTAGCGACCGCGATGCAGTGCGCCATCTCAAATTGACCGTCGTAGTTGCCCCACCTACCAAATCGTTCCATGATGCTGCCATCGGACCTCACTACGGCTACACCCGACCGGTCAGGCGGCTTGCTAGGTTGGTCGCCTCCATCGGCGATAAAGGCCGTACCATCTGAGGCGAGGCCAATATCATAAGGTCGGCCGATGTTCGCGTTCTTCCACTCTCCTAGATACCTCCCGTTGGCATCGAAGATCTGTACCCGCGCATTGCTGCGGTCCGATACGTATACACGCCCCCTCTGATCGAGTCTGACACCATGTGGTAAGTCGAACTGGCCCGGGCCATTGCCCCTGGTGCCCCATTGGGATAGGAATGTTCCCGTCGGTGAAAATTTCATCACGCGAGTGTTCAGGTAACCATCGCTCACGTAGAAGCTGCCATCCGCTGCAACTGCTACTTCTGTGGGCCTGTTGAAATGAGTCGAGTCATTCCCTGCGATTCCGCGCTCACCTATACTCAGGAGCTGCTTCCCGTCGTGTGAAAACTCGAAAATCTGCTGTAGCGCTACATCGGTGATCCATACGTTATCTTTGCGATCTACAGAGAGCCCATGGGGCATGGCGAAAAGGTTCTCTCCCCACTCGGATAGCACTTGGCCGGTTCGTCCGTCGAAGAGAGTGACTGTCGGCGAATCAATTGGAGTGGTAAGAAGCTGGTTTGATGCAGGCCAAGTGCGTTGGTTGCGATGAAATACAAAAACGTTGTCGTGAGAGTCCACTGCACATCCAGCGACGCTGCCCAAAACCCTGCCATCCGGCAACACTGGCCAGCCATGGATCACATGATAGCCGCTATGTGGTGCAGGTTGAGAGGAGGCTTGTGTAAGCACTAGAAACAGCAGAGTTGCAACTGTGATGGCGAATAAGACTCCTCGTGTGTTGCCGATCTGATTCTTGCTGTTGCGGGCCATATGGACCCTCCACTTGCCAGATTGTTGGGACGACGAAACGCACCACAAAAAGCTGCGCAAACTATATGCCCTATTCGATTGTGTCCCCAAACGTCAGTTGTTGAAAAATAACGTCATCGTCTTAAAAAAAGGCGAATGGAAGGTGCGAGCTTGTGAAATCTGTTTACAACCGCAAAGCTCTCCGGCGTTACAATCCTGACCTGTTGTGTGGGCGAATGCGTACAGAGGGCGGCAGAAGGTAGGCAGCGCCCGGCTTTTCCGCCTCTGCCATTAATCGTTGTTTCGGAGGGAGACCCACCGTGCAAAGGTTATACAAATGGATGTGGCCTGTATTCGTAGTTTTCTCTGTTGTGGCTGCTGTATGTGCCCAACAAGAGACTCCCGCACCGACCGTGGGGGTGCGCGCAGGACGGATGATCGACGTCCGCAGCGGCAAGGTTTCGACCAATGTGTATATCCTGATTGCAAAAGAGCGCATTCTGCGCATCACAGATTCTGCGCCGGCCGGATTGAATGTTATCGATCTTTCTAAATATACGGTCGTGCCGGGGTTGGTCGATTCTCATGCGCATGTCTTGGGGAATCCCAAGGATCAGTCTTCCACCAGTCACTTGCGAATGTCTTCCCCGCAGAAGGCGATCTGGGGCGTACGAAACCTTGAGGTGTGGCTGGATCACGGATTCACGGCGCTGCGCGACGCCTGCGAAGGCGATGCAGCGTATGGACAGCTTGCGCTGCGCGATAGCGTGAACCAGGGACTGATACGCGGCCCGAGAATGGTGTCGGCAGGCGGCTGCGTGTCACTCACTGGAGGACATGGCGACGGCAACGTTCTCGCCCCCGACGCCGGTCTGCCGCGCAGTCCAAACATTGCCGACACGCCGGAGGAAATCAGCGATGTGGTCCGGCGCGACATTAAATACGGTGCAGATTGGATCAAACTTATGGCCACGGGCGGCGTAATGGACCCGATCAGCGATTATCGGGTGCAAGAGCTCAGCGAAGAGCAGATGGCAAAGGCGGTTGACATCGCCCATCGCGCAGGCAAGAAAGTGATGGCACACGCGGAAGGAGCCGAAGGCATCAAGGCTGCGGTTCGAGCGGGAGTGGATTCCATTGAACATGGCACTGTGATGGACGAGGAGGGTGCGCGCCTGATGGAACAACACGGCACCTGGCTCGTGCCAACGCTATTCTGTTTTCAGCACGACATGATCACGGGAACTTCCCAGGGTCGCGACCCGGTGAGCTTCGCTAAGGGCGTCGCCATACTGAAGGAGCAGGAGCCTGCTTTTCAAAGAGCGTTGGCGCATCACATCCGGATTGCGTATGGAGTGGATGATGATCCGGAGTTTGTATCGAAGGAATTCGACGCGCTCGTTAAGGGCGGTTTGTCGCCGATCGATGCGCTGCGCGCCGCAACGATCAATGGCGCGGAACTGACCGGGCGCGCGGCGGACATCGGGAGTCTTGAAGCAGGCAAGTTTGCCGACATCGTTGCCGTGGTTGGAGATCCACTGGCTGACATAACCGTCATGGAGAAGGTCGTGTTCGTGATGAAGGGTGGTGAAACCTACGTGGATCGGAGACAGTGAGGGGGCCTCGCGACCCTCGTGACCGCTGCGAGGGCGTTGTGAGCGCGAACGCTGCCCCGCCACTACAATCGTCCCTATGCAGAAAAAGATATTCTGGATGGTCTTCATGCTGCTCGGGCTGGTGGCCGATTTCCTGCTTCCTTTCTGGTGGGCCTGCGCCGCCACCATCCCTATCCTTTTCGCCGCATGGTGGGTCGCCTACCGCAGCGACTGGTTTTAAGGCGACAGGGGTCAATGAGCGCACTCGCCTGGTTTCGACAGTTGGCGAGCAGTCTTCTCAATTCTTGCACTCCTGGGTATTACTCGCAGCGCAAGACTGCCGCAGGCTCAATGTTCATGGCGCCGCGAGCCGGAATGTAACACGCGAGAGCCGCAACTGATGCAATCACCGCGAACACCGCAACGAACGTCATGGGATCGAATGGGGTAATACCAAATACGAAATCCTGCAGAAGCCTCCCGCTCATCAACGCTGCGACCAGTCCCACCCCAAGGCCAAGTCCGACCGGGCAGAGTCCCTGGCTCATGACCATCGCCAGCAACTGAGCACGCTGCGCCCCGAGTGCCGTGCGGATGCCGAACTCGCGCCGTCGCTGTTGAACCGAGTACGCAAGCACTCCGAAGATTGCGATGGACGCCAGCAGCAAAGCCGAGATGGCAAACGACCACGTCAACAATGTTTGGAACCGGCGATCCTGTAAGTTCTCGGCGACCACTTCCGACATGGGCTGAAGCGCGACGATGGGTACGGCTGAATCGGAGGCGTGAATTACAGTACGAACTGCAGGCGCAATGCCGGCGGGATCTCCGATTGTTCGCACCACAATGGAAGCAAAGTCCGGATCACCAGGTGGAGTGTCGGCCCAAGAGTCGGCAAAGTAAACTATGTAGAGTGGAGGCCGATTCAGATATGTAAGAGTGTCGCCCGCGACTCCAATCACTTCGCTCTGTTGCAGCGATCCCCATTCGGCAAGGCACTGTTGACCAATCGGATTTTGATCGTGCCACAAGCGTCGAGCCAGGCTCTGCGATACGATAATCCTTCTTTGCCCGCGATCGTGCTGGTCGAGAGCCCGTCCGGCGAGAATAGGAATGTTCATCGTGCGGAAATAGTCCTCGCTGACCGGGATGTAGTTCGCCATGGGAGCTCGGTCCTCCGGCAGTTGGTTTCCCGGCAGGTTCACACTGCTGACCGCGTTTTCTCCTTCGAGAGGCAACATCTGCGTCCAAGCCACCGATCGAACTCCAGGAATGCCGCGGATCCCATCGAGGACTCTGCGGTAGAACGCTTCGCGCTTAACGTTGTCGGCATAGGCTATAGGCGGAAGGTTGACGTTCGCCGCAAGGACATTCGAGACATTAAAGCCCGGATCGAGGCCGGTCAGACGCAGCCAGCTTCGACCGAGCAAACCGGCGACGATCAGCAGCACCGTACATATGCCAACCTCAGCGCTCACCAGAGCTGAACGCAATTTGCGCGTCCGGCCATTTTCGGAAACGCTCCTTCCCCCGGAATTAGTCGTCGCGTGCCAGTCGGCACGCGATCCCAGCCATGCAGGCAGTACTCCGAACAGTATGGCCGTCCCCAGAGTCACGAGCACGACGAACGCGAGAACCCGCCCATCGAGCCGAACTTCGTTCAGACGAGGGATCCCTGTTGGTCCGAAGTGAGCGAGCCAAACCACGCCGATCTCGGCAAACACGTAGCCTAGGGCTCCGCCGACAGTTGCGAGCACCAGGCTCTCGGTCAGCATCTGCTGGAACAGGCGTCGTTCGCTTGCGCCCAAGGCTTTCCGCACGCCAGCTTCCCGCAGGCGGCCGGGCAGCCGTGCGAACATAAGGTTAGCCAAATTCAGGCAGATCATGAGCAACACGGCCCCGACGGCCGCCAGCAACAGAATCAATCCGCGCTGCGAGGATGCGACCACTTCCGACTGCAACGGAACCATATCAGCTTGCAGGTCAAGATCCGCATGAGCTTCTTTTGCGATTCTCGCCTGAATGACGTTGAGCTCAGAGAGTGCCTGAGCGCTGGTCACGTCTCGTTTCAGTCGACCGATCGCCGTGAAGTCGAATTCACCGATCAGATCCTGCTCGTAGTATTTAGGTCCGTTCAGAGGGAGAAGGAACTGTGAGCGACTCGAAAATCCATTTACTACTCCCGGCATTTGAAACGATGGGGAGAGAACTCCTGCTACCGTATAAGGACGTTCGTCGAGCATTACAGAGCGCCCAACGATCGTAGGGTCGGCCTTGAAGCGCGTGCGCCAAAATGAATTCGTCAGGATCACTGCGTATCCGTGATCCGTCTCATCTTCCTCTGGAAGAAACAGACGTCCGATTGCGGGATGCGCCCCCAGCAACTGTAGGAGGTTCGCCGAAGCGCGTGTGCCTCTTACCTGCTCCGTTTCCCCAACTCCGGCGAGAATCATCGACGTGGATTCCAGGATGGCGATGTCATCAAAGGAACGAGATTCTCTCCGCCAGATTTTAAAGTCCGGGAGATTGGCAGCGAGCACGGGGGCTGAATTTGCCCATTGCGGAATGATTTCGTGGATCACATATAGCTGCTTCGAATCTTCAAAGTTGAGCGGCTTGAGCAAGACACTATTGACGAGGGAAAAGATGGCTGTGTTGGCGCCGATACCGACTGCCAAAATCAAAACAACCACAGCGGTAAACCCGGACGACTTCCGCAACAAGCGTAGGGCGTACCGTAAGTCGTAGGCGAAGGCATGCATATATGCCCCCCCGATGCGCATCAAAGCACTCGCGCGACCAAACCAACTAGTTTGGGCGGATTCTTCGCCGATTCCGGTTCGAGGGCTGTGAATCAGATCACATGGCCGTGTGACGCTGAGTTCTTGAGCGCGGTCCCCCCCAACCGCGGTAACTTCTGTCTTGCCTAAATTTCGGATCAAGAGTGGTGGTTTACCTCAAACCGCCCTTCGGCGGCCGACAGATGTGCTGCGCTGTCTCGCCGGTCACACCCACCGTGTCGCAATCTCGAACCATCGCCTGGTCACCTTCGAGCAGGATCAGGTCAGCTTTCGCTGGAAGGATTATGCTCGCCCAAACAAGCAAAGAACGATGACCTTGTCTTCCCGAGAGTTCTTGCAGCGCGCTTTTGCTTCACGTCTTGCCGCGAGGATTCGTTCGCGTTCGTTTCTATGGCTTTCTCGCTCAGCGACGGCGAACTCACTGGTTATCAGTTTGCCGCCAACTCCTGCGACAGGATCCCGAACCACTTTTAACTCCCAGCCCAACTCCAGCACGAGCTACTTCCTAAGCTGCCCCTGATGTGCATCCCCGCTGCGCATTCTGGAAATACTTCTACCCACTGTCACAAGCGCTGCCCGCAGACATGCAACACCCGACTCTTCCTAAA
>Ga0187784_10001574_pt1 | contig 18141 bp, 20 predicted proteins | sample 1015_SJ02_MP15_2_FD_132964 | JGI IMG/M metagenome (GOLD analysis project Ga0187784, IMG submission 132964) | Tropical peat soil microbial communities from peatlands in Department of Meta, Colombia - 1015_SJ02_MP15_20_MG | ecosystem: Environmental > Terrestrial > Soil > Wetlands > Peat | place...
CACCGACCTCTCGGCCGGCGGCGCGACCGGCACGTATGGATGGAATTTCGGCTACAATGTCCATCCCCAGTTCAACACGGTTCGGGCCGGCGTGAACTATCACTTCAACTGGGGCGCCCCGGCGCCGGTGGTCGCGAAATACTGATCGAGACGCCAGCCGATCCCTGTTCCGGGGATCCTGACGATAAGCCCGGCCTCGCGCCGGGCTTTTTGCGTTTCTGAGGCGACGACGGGGTTTTTCTGGCGGCGGATTTGGGCGGACGCTCCGCAAGGATCTGCGACGTCCCGCGCCCGGATAAATCGCGGTCTTGACATCCCCTTGCGCGGCGCCTATCTCCCGAGCGCGCTGCTGGCACTCGCAGCAACCGAGTGCCAGCAGCGCTTTCCCATATCCTTCGCCGGGAGGTCGATGCGGCGTTCCGGCGCAAAAATAGGAAGATTGCGACATGGCGTTCCGTCCCCTCCACGATCGCGTCGTGGTCAAGCGCCTCGAAGGCGAGGAGAAGACCAAGGGCGGCATCATCATCCCCGACACCGCCAAGGAGAAGCCGCAGGAAGGCAAGATCGTCTCGGTCGGCCCCGGCGCGCGCGACGAGAGCGGCAAGCTCGTCGCGCTCGACGTCAAGGCCGGCGACCGCGTGCTGTTCGGCAAATGGTCCGGCACCGAGGTCAAGATCGATGGCGAAGACCTGCTCATCATGAAGGAAAGCGACATTCTCGGCGTCGTCGAGTGATCGCTTCGAGGATTCCCCAACCGGAGTTGACCCGCAATGGCAGCTAAAGACATCCGCTTCTCGTCCGACGCGCGCGACCGCATTCTGCGCGGCGTCGAGACGCTCAACAACGCCGTCAAGGTGACGCTCGGGCCCAAGGGCCGCAACGTCGTCATCGAAAAATCCTTCGGCGCCCCGCGCATCACGAAGGACGGCGTGACCGTCGCCAAGGAGATTGAGCTCTCCGACAAGTTCGAGAACCTCGGCGCGCAGCTCGTTCGCGAAGTCGCATCGAAGACCAATGATCTCGCGGGCGACGGCACGACGACCGCGACCGTGCTCGCCGCGGCCATCGCCCGAGAAGGTTCGAAGGCGGTCGCCGCCGGCCTCAATCCGCTCGACTTGAAGCGCGGCATCGACCTCGGCGTCGATGCGGTCGTCGCGCATCTCAAGGCCAATTCCAAGAAGGTGACGTCGAACGACGAGATCGCCCAGGTGGGAACGATCTCGGCGAACGGCGACAACTTCATCGGTCAGGAGATCGCCAAGGCTGTGCAGAAGGTCGGCAATGAGGGCGTGATCACGGTCGAGGAGGCGAAGAGCCTGGAGACCGAGACGGTCATCGTCGAGGGCCTGCAGTTCGACCGCGGCTATCTCTCGCCCTACTTCATCACCAACGCCGAACGCCTCATCGCCGAGCTCGAGGACCCTTACATCCTCATCCACGAAAAGAAGCTCTCGACGCTGCAGCCCTTGCTGCCGATCCTCGAGGCCGTGGTGCAGACGGGGAAGCCGCTGCTCATCATCGCCGAGGACGTCGAAGGCGAGGCGCTGGCGACGCTCGTCGTCAATAAGCTGCGCGGCGGGTTGAAGATCGCCGCCGTCAAGGCGCCGGGCTTCGGCGATCGCCGCAAGGCGATGCTCGAGGACATCGCGATCCTCTCCGGCGGCGAGCTCATCGCCGAGGATCTGGGCGTCAAGCTTGAGAACGTCACGCTCGGCCAGCTCGGCCGCGCCAAGCGCGTCAAGATCGACAAGGAGACGACGACGATCATCGACGGCGCCGGCGAGAAGAAGGACATCGAGGCCCGCGTCAACCAGATCAAGGAGCAGATCAAGGAGACGACCTCCGATTACGACCGCGAGAAGCTCCAGGAGCGCCTGGCGAAGCTCGCGGGCGGCGTCGCGGTGATCCGCGTCGGCGGCGCGACCGAGGTCGAGGTCAAGGAGAAGAAGGACCGCGTGGACGACGCGCTGAATGCGACGCGCGCGGCGGTCGAAGAGGGCATCTCGCCCGGCGGCGGCGTCGCGTTGTTGCGCGCGATCGCCTCGCTCGCGAACGTGCAGACGGCGAACTCCGACCAGAAGACCGGCGTCGACATCGTCCGCAAGGCGATTCAGGCGCCGGCGCGGCAGATCGTCGACAACGCCGGCGGCGACGGAGCCGTCGTGGTCGGCAAGCTGCTCGAGTCCGCCGACTATGGCTACGGCTTCGACGCGCAGAAGGGCGAGTATGGCGACCTGATCAAGGTCGGCATCATCGACCCGACCAAGGTCGTGCGCACGGCGCTGCAGGACGCGGCCTCGGTCGCGGGCCTGATCGTGACGACGGAAGCCACCATCACCGACCAGCCGAAGAAGGAGTCTCCGGCGCTGCCGGGCGGCCACGGCGGCATGGGCGGGATGGATTTCTGATCCGCTTCCGCTTCAGCGGTGGAATTTGGACCCCGGGCGCGCACGCGCCCGGGTTTTTTTTGCGACCGCGGGCCTGACGCTCTGGCGAGCTCAGTCCGCCGGCCCGAGGATGACACACAAAAGTCCGGCTCGACGTCGCAGAAGCAAACCAGCGGCGCGGCTAGAACAGCTTCACCAGAAAGGTCCCGCCGAAATAGCGGGGCTGCGTCGTCAGCGCGATCGTCGCCGGCGCGGACGAGCTGCCCACCGACCAGCCCGTGTTCGTCGGGCTGGCGTTGAGAATCTCCCGCCGATCGAACAGGTTCTTGACCCAGAAGGAGAGGCTGTAATGCTCGTCGTCGGTGCGCAGGCCGACGCCGAAGTTGACGATCGTGAAAGGCGGCTGCCAATACTGAAAGACGGAGCGCGGATTGGTGAATTGAATTTTGTCCTCCCAGCTCGCGTTGAAATAGCCGAATAGGGACACGGGCGCGGTGAATTGCGGCGCGAAATCGCGGAAGATCGGACCCAGAGGATAGGAATAGGTCCCGCCGACATTGAACGTCCACATCGGCAGATTGCTCCAGCGCGTGTTGGAGAGCGACAGGGTCGTAGGCGCTGGCAGGTAGCCTGGCGGAGGATTTGTCGGGGTTTTCCACGTCCAGTCCGGGGGCGGCGGCGCATCGACGTAATCGATGTAGCGCGCGTCCGTCAGGGCGCCGTTGAGCGTCAGCCAAAGGCGATCGATCGGGCTGTAGCGCGCATCCCATTCGATGCCCCGCAACCGCACATGCGGAACGGAACCGAGATAGGTTATGCTGATTTGCTGGCCGGTGTTGTTGGTGTAGGTCTGGACCTGGTTGGCCTGGAAGTTAAACACATCGGTCCAATAGAAGTTGACGTTGGCGATGAGATGGTTGTCGAACCAGTTGGTCTTGGTTCCGATCTCGTAATCCCAGCTGTATTCCGCCTTGGTTATGACGGGCTGAAATCCTTCGTAAAGCGTCCCCGCGTAATTCGGCAGGGCGAAATTCACGGCCCCCGCTTTCTCGCCGCGGGCGATCAAGGAGTAGAAGAGAATGTTCTCACTGTATTTGTAGGCGGGGTTGACGATGCCGGTGAGAAGGTTGCGCGTGACTTTTTGTCCGCCGGTGTCGAAGAAGCCGCCCGTGTTGCCGGCGGCCTTGACGGCCGCATCGATTGCGACAGGGCTGAAATTCGCGCCGGTGTATTGTTCCCAGCCGAAATTGGAGCCCTCGCGCACCTCATAGCCATCGCGCAGTCCGAAGGTCAGCGCCGCTTGCTCATTGTAATGGTAGGTCGCCTGCCCATAGGCGGCGACGTTGGAGTCGACCGCCTTGCCGTCCTGGTGGTAGTCGAGACCGTTGAGGAGCAGCGGACTGGTGGTGTAAGTGCCATAGAACTGCGCCGCATCGCTGCCGTAGATGGTCTCGCTGCCGTTCCAGATTTTTTCATAGAGGGCGTAGAGTCCCGTCTTCCACTCTAGCGGCTGATCCTTGGGAGACGCGAGCCGCACCTCCTCCGAATATTGGTCGGTCCAGTTGTTGGTGTGGCCATTCGAGATGCTGATGAGCTCGTTGCCTGTCGTGTTGCGGGGCAGCAGCCGGAATTCTCCCCAGGCCGAGATCGAGGTCAGCGTGTTCTCGCCTATTTGATAGTTCAGCTCGTTGGAGATCGTGTTCTGGCGCTCGTCCAGCGTGCCGTTGCCGACGTTCGCGGGCTCATAAGGATCGAGCGTGATAAGAACTCTGTGCAGCTTGGTCGCGATCTGCTGTGCATACGTGGTCTGCAGCGTGCCGTTCGCGTAGACGTTCAATGAATTGTCGAAAGGGCCGCTGCTGTTGTTGTTGAACTCGTGGGATGCGCTGTAATTGAAGATGAATCGATCGGTGATGTCGCCGTTGACATACAAGAGCTGTCCGCGCGCGCCCCAGCGGTTGTTGTTCATTAGTCCTTCGCCATTGACGGCGTCGTGAAAATATCCGCCGCCCTTATCGTAGTAGAGAACCAATCGGTAGGCCAGCTGATCGTCTATAATAGGGCCGGTAAGATTGACTTTTTCGAGGATGTGGGCATAGTTTGAGAATGTCGTTTCGATCGACGCACTGCGCGCGAAGGAAGGCAGCTGGGTTTTCAGGATGATATTGCCGACCGTCGTGTTCTTCCCGCCCGCCGTGCCCTGCGGGCCGAGGCCAAGCTCGAAGGCCTGAACTTCGGGAAAGTCGGCCCACTGGAAGCCCGGGGACTTCCAGAAGACATTGTCGATGATGAAGCCCGTGTCCGACTCGACGCCGTTGCTCGATCCGGCGCCCGAGCCGATGCCGCGTATGGCCGGCCGCGACGTTTGCGGATTTGCGATATTGGGCCGGTAGTTCGGCACGAACTGCGACAGGTCTGAGAGGCGTTCGAGGTGCTCCTCCTGCGCCTTCTGCTCGCTGACGATCCCGCCGGAACGGGGAGCCTCGAGCAGAACTCGGTTTTCGTCCCGGGTCAGCCCGCCATCCTGGTTGCGACCGACGATCACATCTCCGACTTGCGTATCCTCGGCGAAGCTCGGAAAGACGAGCAGAGCCCCCAAAAGTCCTCCGGGCAGCGTCAAGTAGACCGGCCTGACAGAGGTGAGAAGCCGCTTGCGCAGCAACCGAATACGATGACGCATGTACCGCTCCTGCCGCCTTGCGAGCGAGGCTGGGACGCCAACCCGGTGGGCTTATCTCTATTAACTAGACCAATTTAATAGCTGAATGTCCGGTTTGTAAATCGGACGATTCGTGAAAATCAAATTAAAGAGGTTCCCAGGATCATTTATTTTTGCAAGAGTTGCAAAAATATCACACCCGCTGGCCTTTTCGACGCAAGTTACTAAGAATTCATTGGGTTATCCAGGCGGATCGCTTGCAAAATCCGTCGCGCTGTCGCCTTGCTTCGCATCGCAGCCCGGGCGTCGCCGCTGCTATGCTCCTTGATCGGCCTCCTTGGCCGCCCGCCCAAACCGCTGCCTTCGATCTTTATGAGTGCATAGATTCGATAGATCTTATCGGAGATAGGGGCCGCTCGGGGGCAGCGTTCCCGGCCAGATCGAAGCAAGGATCGCGGACGGCGCGGGGATTGGCGCCAGGCGATCGGCGGCCTCACGAGGATCAGCAGGTTGACCGCGCCGATGAAGCGACCTTCAACGCGCGCGAGCAGGCAAACAGGCCTTCGGGTTCCGAACCCGCTCCGAAACGATCATCGAAGCTCTGGCGGCGATTTTGAGGCTTGCGATCCACGGCGCTCGCTGTTGGGCGTCGGCCTTTCAGAGGCTGTCGGCGCCGCTTCAGATCGAATGACGCTCAAGCTCGTCGCCGCTTCCGCCGGCCTATTTCGACACATATTCCGGGGCGTTGGTCGGCGCGCCGATCGAGACCCAGATGTTCGGGTTGGCCTCGGACTGGCGCTTGACGAAGCGGTACGGGGCGTCGCGCCAGAGCTTGACGTCGTCGGCCAGATTATCGAGCACGAGGTCGCCGCCCGTCGTGCGCACCATCAGCAGGGCATGGCCGTCGCCGTTTTTCTCCTTGACGACCGTCATCAGCAGCGCCTGGCGCGGGAAGCCGGCCTTCATGAGCATGCGGCGCTTCAGCAGCGCGAAGTCCTCGCAGTCGCCCTTGCCGTCGCTCGGATAGTCCCACTGATCGATGACGCCCCAGTGATCCATGTCGGAGACGGGCTCGATCGCGTGATTGACCTGCGCATTGACGCTGCGAATGCGGCGCATGACTTGCGGCGTGAGTTCGACCGGCTGCGCGGCGCGCATGTCGTCCGGGCACTCGCCCTCATAGCGTGCGCAGAAGTCCACCCAGCCATAGGGCACGGTGGTCTCCGCGCCCGTCGCAGCGAAAGCGGCGAGGCTCGCCTCGGCGGCGCCCGCAACGTTCGAAGACAAGAGGGCGACGCCCGCCAGGGTCAGGGCTAGAGCGGTATTGCGTGCGACGCCGAGCATTCTCGCCTCCATTTGTCGAAGCGAGAGTAGCCGCCGGGTTTTGCCGTCTACAAAAGTAATTCGGCCGCTTTTTACGCGAATTCGTTTAGAGTTGGCCGCGGTCCAATTAAGAATAAAATTTCGACTCCGATTTGCGTAAAATTGCCGCCAACTCCGTATCTAGCTGATTTCAATTAATTTCTTGTCATGCGATGCGCGGTTTCCGCCGCCCCGGCGTCGGCGAGGAAAGACTTGGGCGCCGAAGATTAACGCGAAACGCGCCAATGGCGGTTAATTGGCGCGAATTCGCGACGAATTTTTCGCGCGGCGGATCGCCGCGCGCCCGCTAACCGTTCCTCGGGCGCTCCGGCTCCTTTTCCGTGGGCGCCGCGGGCGCGCGCGGGGTCGGATCTAGGCTGCGGATATAGGCCGTGATGTCCTCGATCTCCTTGCGCGACAGGCTCATGTCCGGCATCTTCGGATGCGGGTCGGTCAGGAAAGCCGAAATTTTCTTGTCGTCGAGCCTCTTGGCGACGTCGGCGAAGGGCGGCGCGTCGACCTTGGCGCGCTTCTGATCGCTCGCGACGACATGGCAGTCCGCGCACCATCGCCTGGCGATCACGCCCCCGTGCTCGGCGTCGGCCGCCTGGGCTGGCGCGCTCAGCAGCGCGATGAAGCTTACGGCGATAAGGGCTTGTCGTGTGATCGTCATGGCGGGTCTCCGGACTGCGCGGCGTTGGCTGCTCGAGCCTAACGTAATCGCTCGAAGCAGATTTGCAGCACAAGCATAACGATGCGCGCGACGCCTTGCGCAAGGCGAAAATTGCGCTATAAGCCGGCGCTTCGCGACGCCTCGGCCGGGGGCTGAACGGAAGCCTTGCGGCGATGCGCCGCAGGGAGGGTTTTTCGGCCCGCCTTCCCGTGTCTCCGCCTTCAACCACTCCCTCGCCGGGCCTTTAAAAAAGGCTCGAAGGGCTCCGCGCCGGGCGGGACGCGATCGAAAAGAAAGGCAAGGGAAGCATGCCGCTCTACGAGCACATCTACCTCGCCCGGCAGGACATTTCGCAGCAGCAGGCGGAAGCGCTCACCGGGCAGTTCAAGAACGTCGTCGCCTCGCGCGGCGGGACCGTGCAGAAGGTCGAATATTGGGGCGTGAAGACGCTCGCCTACCGCATCAAGAAGAACCGCAAGGCGCATTTCACGCTGCTCAACATCGACGCGCCGCCGGCGGCGATCGCCGAGCTCGAGCGGCAGGAGAGCATCAACGAGGACGTGCTGCGAACGCTGACGGTGCGCGTCGACGCGCTGGAGGAAGGGCCCTCGGCCCAACTGCGCAAGCGCGACGACGAGGGCTCGGAACGCGGCGACCGTCCAGAGCGCGGTGAGCGCCGCGGCCCGCGCGGCGACAGGGGCGAAAGGGGCGACAGGGGCGACAGGGGCGAGCGCCGTCCCCGCCGTGACGAGGCCGCCAAGACCGAACCGGAGGCGAACCAATGACGACCGCAGCAGCCGCTCCCCGCCGCCCGTTCTTCCGCCGGCGCAAGTCCTGCCCCTTCTCCGGCGCCAATGCGCCGAAGATCGATTACAAGGACACGCGCCTGCTGTCGCGCTACATCTCCGAGCGCGGCAAGATCGTGCCCTCCCGCATCACCGCGGTCTCGGCCAAGAAGCAGCGCGAGCTCGCGCAGGCGATCAAGCGGGCAAGATTTCTGGGGCTCCTGCCCTATCTGATCCGCTGATTTTTTTTGCGGCCCCCTCTCGCAATGGAGGGGGCCTCCATCAGCTTCCGGAACGGGAGCCGTCCGTCGCCGCGCATCATGGCTTTTCGTAGCGTCCGTCCAATTTGATCCCATCCTTCGCCGCAACGACGCCCCTTCGGCAAAGGTCCTCGAGATGGGCGAGCACGTTGAGAGCCGCCGCAGTGTGCAGCCACGGGTCCACGCCTGCATAGATCTGCGCGACGATCTCAGCGATCGTCTCGTCGCCCGCCGCGAGCCTCTGCAGGATCGCCGCCTCGCGCTGCCGCCGGTGCTCTTGCAGCGCGCGGACATGGAGGCGCGGCCGGCGCACGGGCTCGCCATGCGCCGGCCAATAGATGTCGTCGTCTCGTCCGCTCAGCTTTTCGAGCGAGGCCATGTAGTCGGCCATGTTCCCGTCCGGCGGCGCGACGACCGTCGTCGCCCAGCCCATGACGTGATCGCCCGTAAACAGCGCGCCTTCCTCGCGTAGCGCGTAGCAGAGGTGATTTGCGGTATGGCCGGGAGTCGCGACGACATCGAGCGTCGCGCCGGCGAAACCGAGTGTTTCCGCATCCTCCAGGATCCGGTCGGGCGCATAGTCTCGATCATGCGAAGCGTCGAGACCATGCGCGCCCTCCGCGCGCCCGCGGGCCGGCGCATAGGGCGCGCATCCGAGCACTGGCGCGCCGGTCGCCTCACGCAGCGCCCGCGCCGCCGGCGAATGATCGCGATGCGTATGCGTCGCGAGGATCGCGACCAGCCGTTCGCCGCGGATCGCCTTGAGCAGCGCATCGACGTGCCGGGCGATCGCCGGGCCGGGATCGATGATCGCCGCCTCGCCTTCGCCGACGATATAGGCGCAGGTGCCGGTATAGGTGAACGGGCCGGGATTTGGCGCGACGAGCCGGCGCACACGGCGCGAGACGCGCGTCGCGACGCCAGTGGGGACGCGGGATCCAGGTTCGGGAGTTTCGGCGATGCTGTCCGACACGACGGAGCCCCTTGGAACGCTGCCCGAATTATTGTGGCGATCGCCGCGCCCATTATGATGGGCGAGCAGATCGAAATGTCACGCCACAGATTTGCGAGCAAGTTCGTGATCACCCGCCTCGCCGTATCGGGCTATCGCTCCCTGCGCGACATCAGGCTCGCGCTGGCGCCGCTGACCGTCGTGACCCGCCCCAATGGCTGCGGCAAATCGAGCCTCTACCGCGCCTTGCGGCTGCTCGCCGACGTCGCGCAGGGCCGGATCGTGCAGTCGCTGGCGCGCGAGGGCGGACTGCAATCGGCGCTCTGCGCCGGCCCCGAAAGCTTTTCTCGCGAGGTCAAGGCGGGGCGAGAACCCGTCGAGGAACGATCCGCAGCAGGCCCATCGCCTTGAAGATGGGTTTCTCAAGGCCTTCTTAGGGTCCGAGCAGGAACAAACGATTCGAAGTGCGTGAGAGAGAGTTCGTCCGCCTTATCGAGCGTGAAAACGTTCACCAGCAACACGGGGCCGGTTTCGATCCCGAGCTGACGGTCGATCGGGAAGTTCGGGTCGAGGGGACGCCGCAACGGCATGGCGCGCTCCATTCTGCTTGAATGTTTGATGCCTATGTGACATGATGGTGTCATATCGCATTTGACATCACAGTGTCAATAGCAATCTATGGTGCGAAATGACCCGCCCAAAACGAACGCCCGGCGGTGACGCCGTGACCAATCTCGTGCTCGATCTCTTCAGGCTGAACAACCAACTTTTGGCCGAGGGGGATCGGCTGGTCGCGCCGATCGGACTGACGAGCGCGCGCTGGCAAATTCTCGGGGCGATTGTTGCAGCCGCCTATCCGCAGCCAGTGGCCAGGCTCGCGCGAAACCTCGGCGCACATCGGCAAAACGTGCAGCGGATCATCAACGATCTGTCCAAGGAAGGGTTAGTGGCGTTTGAAACCAACCCCCATCATCGGAGGGCGCAACTCGTCGTGCTGACAAAGAGGGGAAGGCAGACCTTTGACGCCGCGATGCGCTTGCAGGCTCCCTGGAGCGATAGCCTTTCCGAGGGTCTGTCGGTCAAAGACATCGAGGCGGCTCATCGGGTGATGTTGACTCTGCGCCATAACTTGAGCACGAAAGATGAAGCCGAAACGGCGCATGACGAGGATGATGGCGCGACTGAGAAGTGACCGATCTCGTAAAAGGCGCCCTTTGGAGGCTATTCACGAATCCACCGTTTCGCGGCGCTCGAAAACGCCGCACAAATAATCAGGCCGACGAGGGCAGCGATAAAGGCGATTGTCATTGCGGGACGCCAACCGACGATAGAAGCGAAAAAGCAGGCGCCAAACAGCATGACCAGCAATACGCCCGCGGCGATCACTTGAATGGCGAGCACGATCCGGCGCTGTTCGCGCGACAAACCCCGCCAGCAAGACAATATGGAATATGCCATCAAGAAACACAAAAAAATCGCCGAGCGATCGTCGATGGCTCCAGCGATTTGGCGTTTCACATCGGCCAAGCTGAGATCAAGAGAAAACCAGCCGCAGGCGCCCAAGGGCGGTAGAAACTCAAGGAAGGCGAATACGCCAACCGTGATAAGAATAAATTCCAATATGTCCTTCTGAGTCGGGCGAGCGGCGAGCATGTGATCCCCTTCGATATTCTTTGGATGATCGGCGTTTGGACTCCTGTCGCCAGGAGAGGCGCGGCGTCCGAAATTGCGTAAGCCCTCGCGTCCCTGCATACCACACTGCCAGGTAATTTTCCCACCGCCGCCGAAAGGCTGGCGGCTATTTGTCGCCCGCGCCGGAGAACCAAGCTTGCGACGTTCCCGCGCCTTGACGCGCGCCGCTTTGCGCACCTAACTCCCGCCATGACCAGGATCCAAAAAGGCGCCGCGCTGCTCGGGAGGAAGGCGGCGCTTCCGGCCTCGCCCGACGAGGCCGAACTCGACCTTGTGCCCAACCCGCACAGGGGCGAAACCTATCTCGTGCGCTTCACGGCGCCGGAGTTCACCTCGCTCTGCCCCGTCACGGGCCAGCCGGACTTCGCGCATATCGTCATCGACTATGTTCCGGACGAGTGGCTCGTCGAGTCGAAGTCGCTGAAGCTCTACCTCGGGAGCTTCCGCAACCACGGCGCCTTCCACGAGGACTGCACGCTGCGCATCGCGCTCGACCTCAAGCAGGCGCTGGCGCCGGCGTGGCTGCGCATCGGCGGCTATTGGTACCCGCGCGGCGGCATTCCGATCGACGTCTTTTGGCAGAGCGGTCCGCCGCCGCAAGGACTGTGGCTGCCCGACCAGGGCGTCGCGCCCTATCGCGGGCGCGGATAGGGCGTTCGAGACGCCTCCAACCCTTGGAGACAGGCGATGACGAAAGGCCCGGCGGCTCAAGGAAACGAGGCCTTCTATCTCGACGGACGAAGCAGCCGAAAGCGCGTCGTCTCGCTCAACTTCGGGCCCGGGCTCGAGATCATCGAAGATGGCGCGTTTGTGACCGTGTGGCCCTATGCCGAGGTCAGGCGCGTCAACGACGCGGATGGCGTGTGGCGGCTGAAGGCGGTGACGGCTTCGGAGCTGGCGCGGATCGAGATCCACGATGAAGGGCTCAAGGCGCGCATAGCCGCCCATTGCCCGCTGCTCGCCGGCGAGACCCTCCGCGACGCCTCGCTGGCGCGCGTCGCCCTCTGGTCGTTCGGGGTTCTCGCGGCCTTCGGTGGAGTGATCTGGTTCGGCCTGCCCTATGCGGCCGATCGCATCGCGCCGCTCGTGCCGCTTTCGCTCGAGCGCCAGCTCGGGCGCGCCTCGGAGAGTCAGGTCCGCGCCGTCTTCAACGGCAAGCAGTGCCTCGCGGGGAAGGGCGCAGCGGCGCTCGACAAGCTTTCCGCGCGGCTACAGGAAGCGGCCGATCTGCGCCTGCCGGCGACGATCGTCGTCGTTTCCTCGAAAGTCCCCAACGCCTTCGCGCTGCCGGGCGGCAAGGTCTATCTGCTTTCCGGCCTTCTCGCCAAGTCAGCAAATGAGGACGAGGTCATGGGCGTGCTCGCCCATGAGCTCGGTCATCTGCAGCATCGCGACCATCTGCGGCGCATCATCGCCGACGGCGGCGCCGGCTACCTGATCGGCCTGCTGTTTGGCGACGTGAGCGGCGGCGGCGCGCTGATTCTCGCGGGCAAAACGCTGCTGTTCGCCGCGCATTCGCGCGAGGCGGAGGCGGAGGCCGACGCGTTTGCGGCGCAGACGCTCGAAAAGCTCGGCCACCCCGCCCGGCCGATGGGCGAGCTGCTATTGCGCATCACGGGCAAGGATGACGAGGGCGCGATCTCCATCCTGCATGACCATCCGTTGAGCCTGGCGCGGCTCGATTATCTCGCGTCGCAGGACAAGGGCGCGCGCGAGCCGCCGCCACTGGACGATGCGGAATGGGCGGCGCTCAAAGCGATCTGCGACTAGCAGCCTGCGTCAGCCAAACTGATGGGTTTTCGAGCGAGCCTCCAGGCTCGCATCGCCGCCCTTGAATTGGCTGACGCAAGACGCTAGGCGTTTTGGATCGAAGCCAACGCCGCGCCGTAGTCGCGGATGAGCGTCTGGAGCTCTTCTTCCGCGACCTCTTCGGCCGCCGCCTCGTAGGAAAACCATTGCGTCGTGCGCTGGTTCTTTTCTGGCCAGTTCCTACGCTGCCGCGTGACGCGCAGGGCGAACACGTCGACCCTGCAAAAGAGCGCAGCGCCGTTCTTGAGGCGCTTGCGGTAGTGGTAGGCCCCGAGCGGCTTCCTGTCGATCTTGCCAAGCAGACCGGCCTCCTGCAGCGCCTCCAGCGCCGCCGTCGCGAAAGGCTTGCGGCCCTTCATCGGCCAGCCCTTGGGGATCACCCAGCGCCGCGTGTCGCGCGAGGTGAGCAGGAGGATCTCCGGACCATCCTTCAGTCGCCAGGGCAGCGCCGCATATTGCCGGCGCGGCTCGCCCGCGTCGCGGCGCTTTTTCTTTACGGGCTTCGGACCGCTCATGCGAACTGCTTCATGAGCTGGTGTTGCGGACCGGCGCGGCGGCTGTGTATGGGCCAAAGATCATCAACGTCCTCCACGGCGGGCGCGACGGCATCAAAAAACCGTCATAAGCAATTCGTCCGCCAAGGCAAAGCATGGCTGGTCGGGACCGACCGAGCCTGCGCGGGGAAGAAAGAGTTAGCCTTCCTGATCGCGCCGGGGCCGGCCCGCGCTTCTCAGGCGAGATTCTAACGCCCCCTTTACCCGTCCCGCCGCATTAAGTTAGTTCGTGGAGCGCTAGGTCGCTCAATTCCAAGGACGAGCCCTCATGCAATTGCGCCATCTCGCCGTTCGCGCTGCTCCGGCGGCGCCGTCGCGGGTTCCAGGGGACGGATCTGCGATCGTCGGGCCGGGCGAGGACGGGGTCCCGTTACTCGTCGGCGCCATCCTCGAGTCCATTGGCGAGCTGCCCTATGAGTGGGATCTGCTGACGGACCAGCTCTCCTGGGGCGACAACGTCGCCAAGGTTCTGGGGCCGCTCGCCGCCCTGGATATTTCGACGGGCATGGCCTTCGGCCAGCGGCTCGCGCCCGAGAGCGCCATGTCCCGCTACGACGCCATCATGAAGTCGCAGCAGAAGGACGAAGGCGTCGGCGTGCGCTACCAGATCGTCTATGCGCTCGCGCAGCCGCGCGAAGCCGTCTCGGGCGGCGCCGTCTGGCTAGAGGACGACGGCTGCTGGTTCGCCGGCCCGGACGGTCGCCCGGCGCGCGCGCACGGCCTCGTGCGCGTCATCACCGAGCGTCATCAGAACGAGCGGCGGCTCGCGCGCCAGTCGCAATTCGACCCGTTGACCGGCGTTCTGAACCGCACCCACCTCGCCGAGCGCGTCCAGCGCCTGCTCGAGACCGCCGAGCGTGAGCGCAAGCCCTTCGCGATGCTGCTCGTCGCTCTGGAGAATCTGTTCGCGCTTAATCGCACCTATGGCTACGACGCCGGCGACGACGTCATTGCCGGTCTCGCCGTGCGCCTGTCGCAGAACCTGCGCGCGACCGACCTCATCGGCCGTCACGCCGGCAACAAGTTCGCGCTCGTGCTGGAGGGGTGCGACGCCGAGCAGGCGCAAGCGGCGGCGACGCGGCTTATCGAAGCCGCGGCCGCTGCGCCCTACGAAACGTCCGTGGGCGCCGTGCCGGCGCGCATCCGCGTCGGCGGCGTCATCGCGCCGCGCGAGGGCCGCTCGGTGCAAGCCCTCTGTCAGCGCGCCGAAGAGGCGCTCGACCTGGCGCGCCAACGAATCGGCTCACGCTATGTCGCGTACAGCACGTCGCTCGCGCGCGAGGACCAGCGTCTGCGCGCCCTGCAGGTCGCCGACAACATCATGGCGGCGCTGAGCGAGCATCGCGTCGAGCTCGCGTTCCAGCCGATCGTGCACGCGCTTGACGCCCATACGGCCTTCTTCGAGGCGCTGCTGCGCGTGCGCCTGGCCGACGGCTCGCTCGTGTCGCCCGGAGCGATCATGCCCGTCGCCGAAAAGGCGGGACTGATGCGGCTGCTCGACGAGCGCGTGCTCGAGCTCGCGCTCGCGCGTCTCAACGAGAGGCCCAAGCTGCGCCTCTCAATCAACGCGTCGCTCGGCAGCATCCTCGACCCCGAATGGCTCGACCGGCTGTCGCGCGGCGTGGCCGCGACCGAGGGGCTCGCGGAGCGCCTGACCGTCGAGATCACGGAGACGAGCGTCATCGAGGACATCGACGCGACGCGCCATGTCATCGCCGCTTGCAAGCGCGTAGGCGTCAAGGTCGCGATGGACGACTTCGGGGCCGGCCACACGTCTTTTCGCAACCTGCGGGCGCTGGAGTTCGACCTCGTGAAGATCGACGGCGCCTTCGTGCAGAACATCTCGAAGTCGGCGGACGACCGTTTCTTCGTGCGCACGCTGATCAATCTCGCGCACCATCTCGACCTGCGCATTGTCGCGGAATGGGTCGAGGACAGCGAGACCGCCACGCTGCTGCGGGAGTGGGGCGTCGACTACTTCCAGGGGTCGCTCTTCGGCAGCGCGGGTCCCGAGGAAGGGCTGCCCGCCCTCGAGCCCGGTTAAGAGCGCCCGCAAGATTCTTGCTTGCGCAGACGGGGAAAAGCCCTAGCGGGCGCCCTATCTCTGCGGCATGTCCATTTCGCCTGCGCAGTGCCGCGCCGCGCGCGGCCTGCTGGACTGGTCCCAGCAACGGCTTGCCGACGCTTCCGGGGTCGGCAACACGACGATTTGCAACTTCGAGGGCGGGCGTTCGTCGCCCCAGCCGGGAAAGCTTTCGGCCCTGCGCCGCGCGTTTGAAAGAGCCGGCGTCGCCTTCATGGATCGGAATGGCGAAGGTCCCGGCGTACGGCTGCGCCTCGCTGACGCCACTCCCGCCAGCATTCCGCTCGAGGATTTGAGCGCCGAGAACGACGACTGAGTCCGGCGGTCGTCACTTTCGCGTCGCGCGCGCCGACGCGCTAAGCGACATCTCTGGACAATGAGCGGCTCAGGTCGCTCAAGCGGCGAATTTCGATCTTGCAGATTTCTCGGGCCCGCCAGTCCCATTCGCGCTCATAGGCCATGCGCAGCCGGGCGCGCCAGCCGTCAAGCTCCGTCTGCAAACGGCGCGCCCGCGCGCCGTGTTCGAATGAAAGGATTCTCGCGCCGGTCATGCCTTGCACGCGCCGCGGCGCAACCGCGACGCGCCTTTCCTTCCTGCGATCCAAAGCCGTCGATTGTAAATAATGCGTGAATCGAGGCGCGCACCGTCCACGGCGACGAAAATCGCGCCCCGGCGCGGCCGGCGTCAGGCCGCCGGCGCGATGAGCGACGGATCGTCGTCGTCGGCGCCGGACCGGTTGACCCGCCGCGAGACGGTCCACTCCTGCAGGGTGTCGTCCGGCGGCGGCCGCAGCAAGGAGGCTGCATCGTCGCCGGACATCCAGGCGCCGGCGTCGCGCCAGTCGAGGATGACCGGCATGCGCTCATGGAAGCGCCGCATCCAGGCGTTGGCGGGCCCGACGACGATCGTCGCCGAGAGCGTCTCCTGCCCGCCTTCGTCGCGCCAAGGGTCCCAGAGACCCGCGAGCGCCAGCGGGCGGCCGTCCGGCGCCGAGAAGTAGTGCGGCGTGCGCGCTGACTTTTCCCCGGTCCACTCATAGAAGCCCGACGCCGGAACGACGCAGCGGCGCGACTTGAACGCCGATCGAAACATCGGCTTTTCGGCGACCGTTTCGGCGCGGGCGTTGAAGGTCGCCGGCAGCTCGGCGAGCGGCTTCCGCCACCAGGAAGGGACGAGCCCCCAGCGCATCGGCGCGAGCCGCCGCGCCCCGCCTTCCTCCCGGATGACGAGGATCTCCGTCGTCGGCGCGATGTTGTAGCGTGGGCGCAGGTTTGGCGGACGACCGACGAGATCGGCCAGGCGATGGAGCTCTTCCCAGGAGAGATGCTGCGTGAAGCGACCGCACATGCGATCAGTCTCGTCTCTCGCGAGACAGATGGCAAATCGATGCAGCCGTTCGATGAAGCCCTTCGCCGTCCCTGAGCTTGCGCTAGCGTCTCCCGGCGGCATAAGGTGCTGGCCTCCGCTCTCCAAGGGCTCGCGACGAAATGACGGGTATTTGGGCGCAGGTCGCGCTGATCTTCGGGCTCGCGCTGATCGCGACGGTGGTCGCGGTCCGGCTTCGCGTCTCCGCAGCTTTGTCGGAGATCATCGTCGGCGTGATCGCGCGCGCGATCTTCAGCGTCACGATCGGCGCCGAGGTCTTTGGCGTGCAGGAGCCCTGGGTCAAGACGCTCGCCGGCATAGGCGCGATCCTGCTGACGTTTCTCGCCGGCGCCGAACTTGATCCCGACGTGTTCAAATTGAAGTGGAAAGAATCCGTCGCGGTCGGCGTCGCGAGCTTTCTCGTTCCCTCGATCGGCTGCTGGGCGGCGGCGCATTATCTCCTCGGCTGGGAGACGGATCCCGCCATACTCGCCGGCATTGCGCTCGCGGCGACCTCCGTCGCGGTCGTCTATACGGTGATGATGGAATACGGCTTCAACAGGACCGATTTCGGGAAAACGATTCTCGCCGCCTGCTTCATCACAGATCTCGGCACGGTCGTGACCCTGGGGCTGGTCTTCGCGCCCTTCACCTGGAAGACGGCGATCTTCGTCGGGGCGCTGGTCGCGGTTTTCATCGGTCTGCCCCGCCTTATTCCGGTCGCTTTCCGACAGTTCGGCGGGCGGCCTTCGGAGTTCGAAACGAAATTTCTGCTGTTCGCGCTCATGGCGCTCGGAGCCTTTGCGACCTGGGCGGATAGCGAGGCGGTGCTGCCGGCCTATCTCATCGGCATGGCGCTCGCCGGAACCGTCGGCCGCGACCATGCGCTCATTCGACGGCTGCGCACGATCACGATCGGCCTGCTCACGCCATTCTATTTCATCCGCGCCGGCTACTTCGTCTCGCTGCCCGCGGTGGTCGCAGCGCCGCTCGCCGTCGTCGCGCTCGTCGTCGTGGAGATGTCGACGAAGGTCTTGAGCGTCTATCCGGTGGCGCGTCGTTTCGGCTCGCCGCACAAGGACTCGATGTATATGACGCTGCTGATGGCGTCGGGCCTGACCTTCGGCACCATCGCGTCGCTGTTCGGCCTCTCGCACAAGATCATCGACGAAAATCAATATTCGACGCTCGTCGCGGCCATCGTCGCGACGGCGATCATCCCGACGCTGATCGCGAACGCGGTCTACTTGCCGAGGCATCTGCTGCCCGAGGGCGAGGCTCCGACCATCGGCGCCGTTGGAGAAGCAGCGCCGCGTCCGGCGTCCGTCCCCGCGGAATGATCGGGGCGACAGCGCTCAGTCCGAGGTCGCGCAGGCGCGCTCGCCGTCCGCTCCTTTGCCCGCGAGATTCTGCTTTATGATCTCCTCGGCCCTCGTTCTCCCCCGGAGGAGATCGTCGTCATAGATGCTCGTCTTGTATTCGTTCGTCGAGGTCGTCGCCTGCGACGCGTCGACCGGCGTCTTGTCGTCGCGCACGTCGATCGTCGTGACCGTGGAGAG
>Ga0187784_10001575_pt1 | contig 18132 bp, 17 predicted proteins | sample 1015_SJ02_MP15_2_FD_132964 | JGI IMG/M metagenome (GOLD analysis project Ga0187784, IMG submission 132964) | Tropical peat soil microbial communities from peatlands in Department of Meta, Colombia - 1015_SJ02_MP15_20_MG | ecosystem: Environmental > Terrestrial > Soil > Wetlands > Peat | place...
ATAGCTTACATATCCCTGTTTCTGTCACAGATACTTCTGGCACGCGCTTTTCAACCCATCCAATTCGGGTTAAACCCAAACGCTGGACCAGGATGAAAGGAGAAACCACTGTTTGCCCACGAGCTCTTTTGACACTTTCTTCGCATGTACAATCATATTGGCTGCAGCTTTGATAGCAACCGGTTTTGTAACCTCAACGATGCAGGTCAGGATTGAAAACACAAAAAACATAAATGAGCAAAGTTACCTGCAAGCCATCGCCGACCACATGGTTACAAGCCCTGGAACCCCGAGCAACTGGGGAATAGGCAACAGCGTTCCTGCCGACTTCGGGTTAGCAGCCGCGTCTTCCACGATTCCGTATGAATTAGACGTTGATAAAGTCACCCGGCTGAACAGCTTAAACAATTATTGCCTATCCTATTTTGACATGGAAACCTCCAGCAAGCTGAACGGCGTAGCTTTAGGAATAGCAGTTTCTCAAATTTTGGACGTAAGTATCGAAAAATCGAGCAGCAGCTTAACAGGCAACGATGCATCTTTTACTCTTTCAATCTCAACTAGTATCGATTCTGAACCCGTAAGCGCCAGTCTAAAGTGCTACGTTGTAGCAAACAACTACCTGAACAACATAACAAGCAACACTTCAAACGTTGGATTAGGATACCTAAACGTCCAAATTCCAAGCCAAGCAGTGGGCAACGCAATGGTCATCGTTTTTGCAAGAGCTTCTTTTGATGACAGAATAACCTCTTACGCGGTCTATGACCCTGCCAATTCAACGCAGGAAACAGTTTCAAGCAGCAACTTTTTGACTTTAAGCCCGCTCAACTACAAACTCAGCTTAAGCACAAACTCGTCAGAGTTAACAATCCAAGGCGGGTACGTCTTCTCCTACGCGTATGAGCAAAGCCTCGCACTCACGCCGGGCGCCACGCAGTGCCCAATCACGGAAATAGTTGACAAAAGTCCTTTAATCATCGTCGTCAACGGCGTAGATAACGGCGCGTATTTTCAAGAGTGGGTTTCTTACCCTCAAGTTCCATTTAGCGCAGGATCAGACTTTTCTGCTCCACCACAAAACGTCTTCAGCTACACTGTCACAATAAATGGCGCGCTCTACAAGCTTGAAATAAGTTTCGGAGGCGTTGCTTCCTGAAGCTGTTGAAAGACAAGAGAGGGGTGGTGCGCGTGATAGAGGCATTTTTAGCTTCAATGCTGCTCATGTCCTGCCTCGCCATGATTCCGTCCCAACCGAACTTGCAAGATTCAACGGGAAACCTCTCTTCTACAGGTCAAAATGTCTTGTTAAGTTTAGACAGCAACGGTCATCTGGCAACGTTGGTTGACAACCGCGACTGGACAGACCTTAAAAGCTCCATTGAATCTGCGCTTCCGCTAACCGTGTGGTTTAACTTAACTGTGTATGACGAAAACATGAATGTGCTAAACAGCTTTCCAATCTGCGACGGCGGCGCGGTAAGCAACAGCATCGTCTCAGTGGATTATATCTGCGCCAGCCAAAACAGCCTCTACACCCTCTACATACTTCAGCTACAACTGTCACAGGTAGGATCCACGTGAAAAACCGCAGGTTGAAACGTAGCAGTTCAGGCCAAGTTATAGTTATCACGGCGTTGATGGTGGCGCTGGTTTTGCTTTCTACAGCCATTTTCGTTGTTGAAACGGAAAAAGATGTTCCCACGGGCGGCGCTGACGCAAACGATGTTTACTCGGCGTATCAGCAGGCTGCGAGAAGCACGCTAATTAGTGCGTTAGCAAACGTGACAAACGGCGGGAATCCCGCGGTCTTAACAGCCGACTTCAACGAATTAGACTCGTTAATCACTTCTCACTCTTACCAGTCTATACTGCTCATGAATTTCACCCCGCTAAACGAAGCTCCATACGTCAATGGCGTTTGGATTTCTTGGGGGACGAATGGTCAAGGAATCTCAAGCGCTTACGTCACCTTGGACTTTAACTCCACGGGGACTTCGACAACCTCCAGCTTGGAGTGCCCCGTGGACATTACCTCACAAGCCAATCTAAGCGGAAGCTGCCTGCAGCTCAACGCCACTTTATATCAAGTGAATTTGACAGTTAACATGCTCAACGAAGGAAAGCCTGCCCTGGCTCAAAACTTCGCTTTCTACTACGAGGACGCAGCTTTGTCGGCTGGAAACTGGACGCAAGTGACTTCTCCAATCATAACGGATTTTGGGAATGGAACGTACGCGGTCTCGTTTGATGCACAAGTGCAGCAGCCGGGAGACCCCCTAGCGGTTTCGATGCGTTGTGAAGACCAACGTGGAATACTAGTTTGCGCGAACGTTACCTGCGCTAACTCTGGGTAGCAGGAAAAAGACATTCGGAAAGGGGGTGGGACTTGGTTGAAAGCGTTTGCGGTTTATGTTTCGGCCATTTTAGAGAATAGTGTGCGTAGGATCTTCACAAAGGCACTGTAGTTTGTCCATATGGCTGCTGTTTTGTACTTCTTTTTAGCGTCTTCGTCCTCAGCTTCTTTCTCGTGGAACGCAATAAGAACTTCCTTATTGTCTGAGATTATAAAGCAGGGCAAGCCTTGGTCATCCACGATTCTGCTGAAGTCGCTTAGCCATTGGAGTTGCCCGGTGAAGTAGGCGCTTTTCAATGAGCTGTCCGTTATCAGGGTAACGTTTACTTTGTTTGCTTGTTCTTTTAGTTTGTCGGAAAAGTCGCTGTAGTACAGTTGGCTTAGATAGTCAGCTGGAGCGAACACTTGGAATTCTTTTTCGGTTCTATCAAGCAGTTCGTTGGCTTTCATGAGTACTTGCTGTTCCCCTTCAAGCATTTGAAACAGTTCTTTTTTTGCGTCCGTAACTTTGGGTTGAGGCAAAGAAGACCAAAGTTCCACGACGCTTGCCTTCTCTTGCTCAAGAAGTTTAATCTTTATTTTTTGTGCATCCACGAGCAGGTCTATCGCTTTATCCAACGGGACAGCTGTAAACTTTAGAGGCTTCTCAAATATGGAAAAGACGATTCCTTTCTTCTCCAAATCCCTCAGGATCCTGTAGGTTTCGGTGCGATGAAGCGAAATTGCTTCCGCTATTTCTCCAGCCTTCTTTTCACCTGCTCTTGCAAGATGCAGGTAAACTTTAATCTCGTTTTTGAGTAGGCCGAACCTTGAAAGTGTGTCTTCAATGGTTGAAATCTGCTTGGTGTAAGCTTGGTCCTTCTTAACTAGTTTCCAAGCGTCGGTTTGCTTGTTGTACACTTTCGTCAGTTCAGAGTTTTCCATTACAAGAGTCATTTTCGGGAGGTTCCACCTTTTTCATATTTTAGGTCTTGCTACTCAATTCTGACAATTTGTATATAATATGATTACGACTTACAAATCTGAATTCAAAATCCACATTTGATGATCAAGCGTTTCAAGAAGAACTCCGCGCAAACTTCCCACGTTTCATCTTCAGCTTGGACACGGATTTTGTCCTTTCGATTTAGTAGGGTTTGCCGGCGCTTGATCAATACTTTAATTTATCCGCCTTCGATCTGTAGAACCTTGAACTTGAAAGTATATAGTGTTGTGCATAAACTTTTAAGACATACAAGCGCTTTTGTGCCGAGAAGTTTCTACTACCATTCGATGAACCTTGAGCCAGCAAGCACCCGTGGTTAAAGAAGAGCCTCAGGAACTCTTTAGCTCGCAGGAGCCGAAACAGCGAGAAAAGAAAAAGCAAGTGCCAATTCAAGAACTTGTTGAATCCCTGAAAAGCACTGCAGACGATGTAGGACAAATAAGCGAGTTAAGCTCGGAAGAAAAAATATTGGTAACGCAATTTTTCTCTTCTCTCCTTAAGTTGATGCAACCTCTGTCTCCTTCAATAGCCGTTGACCAATTAGTACTTCCATCCGAGCTCGGCGACGTAGTCCAAGCAAACATCGACCCGACAGGGCGTCTGATACTGCAATTCCAAGACGGCCACGTGGAACTCAGAGATTTAAGTGAAGAAAAAAACCGCGACCTCATGACGATAGTCATCGAAGATGTGGTGCCAAAATTCAAGGGCTTAGTTAACGCGCAAAAACGCAAACTTGAAAACCGAATAAAACTGCTTTCAAGCCTGACAAAGGAAATGCAAAACAGTTCTGAGGCTCTTTTCGCTGCGCTTTCGGCAGACAAATAACCATTTTCCATCATTCCAGAATATAATTAACAGTAAAGCTTGTTCCATTGGCTGCAAGAGTTGAAACTGAAGCTAACTCGACGTTTTGGCTGTTCGCCATTTCCATCCTCGAGAAATAAAATTTGCTTATCGAACCTGAAATATTGTTTGCGTTTAAATGGCAGTCTTTGAACGTTACGCTTCCAAAATCCGCCAGAGTAGTAAGCTTGCTACTTAGCATTGGCCTCTCGATTATCCACTCGCCTGAAGTGCGTGACGAGTTGTAAGTTACTGTTGTACTGAAGTCTTGCCCAGTTGTTATGTCGCTTATCTTTATGCTCCACCGGTTTGTGGTTGAATCCGACAGGCTTATAGATGCAGCCATTACGTCACCTGGAGAAACCGTCATTGCAGTTAATCTTACAGCGAAGCTGGGCAGTAATTCATACCATGCATAATACATGTATTGCCCATCACTCACGTCTTGCTCGGTTCCCACCTGGATCAACGTTTTTTCCAGTTGGCCGCCGACTCCAATCCACATAGAAGAGTAGCTGCTGCCTGCGGAAGCTGTGATTGTGGGAACAGCCCAAGAAGCGCTTATTGAAGCAACTTCAACCTTGGCAGAAGTGACCTTTGAAACGATGTAGCCAGCCCAACTGGAGCTTGAAATGCTTTCGCCTTGCGGGTTTTTAGCGAATTGCGACGCCAGAATCGACAGGAAAGAGAGGCAAAGCGCCAGCAGTAGAACCCAAATGACGACAAGCAAAATCATTCGAGTCCTAGATCTTCTTTTTTCTTCCAAAACATTCACCGGTTTAAATCGACTAGCCACAGCGAAATCGCTGCGTTGCTGGTCGGAAGCGTGTTAACTTAATTATGCTGATTCTGTAAATAAAGCATTTGTTAACGTGAAGAAACTTGCATGCGTTACACTTTTGCCTCTTACTTCATGCATGATTGACTTTGTGATAACGTTACGAAACTGCTTGGCAAACAAGAAGTAAAATCCAAGCCAACGCGTTCGCGCAAAGAAGAACAACAACAAATGATTTCCCACTGTTGTACTTCTACCGTCTGTAGCGTCGATAGGGTCATAATATGTGCAGCCGAGGCCTATCTTTTCCGCTAAGCGAGTTTCCCGGATTCTTCAGAGACCCAGTTTTCCTTTTTAATGCTTAATTCTGAGAAGTTGCAGTTTATATTTTCATGTTTAAAGTGAAACTAATGCGCAAAGGCGATTTTCAGTTTGCGACAAAACTAGCCAACACCATGAACTGGAACATGGCAACCGAAGACTTCAAGTTCATAACTAATCTTGAACCCGATGGCTGCTTTGTGGTGTTTAACGGCGGAGAACGAGTTGGCATATCAACAAGCATTAGTTTCGGCAGGGTAGGCTGGTTTGGCAACTTGATAGTTGAGGAAAAATGGCGAAACATGGGCGTGGGAAGCCTTCTTGTAAACCACTCAGTAAACTACTTGAAAAACAGAGGCGCCCAAACCATCGGGCTTTACGCTTATCCCAACCTCGTTAACTTCTACAGCCACCTAGACTTCAAGCTCGACGAGGATTTTTGGGTTTTGCATGCGGAAAACTTGTGTTCTTTAGCCGCTGAAGCGTTGCCCCCCGTGGGAAAGCGGCAGGTTAAGGCGGTAGAGAAGTTTGATTGCCGATGCTTCGGAGGAGACAGGAAAAAACTGCTTGAATCCATAATTTTTGAAGAAGGCAATTTAAGCTGTTTTAAGTCTGTGGGTAACTTGGTTTTAGGCTACGTTGCGGCTACGGTTTACGAGAAGACAGCTTGGGTCGGACCATTAATGTGCCGAGAAAGCGAAGGTGACATTGCAGTTTCGCTCCTAAAAGCTGTTCTTGCCAATTTAGCCGGTAAAAGCGTTTACACAGTTCTTCCCAAAAAAGAGGTCGCTCTCGCAGATTTGCTTTTTAGCGCTGGCTTTAAGGAAGAATTTTTCGCGTCAAGAATGTTTTTAGGCAAAGCTGTCGCAAAAAATTGTATATATGTGGCTGAATCTTTAGAGCGGGGTTAAACTTTGAGTGAAGATTACAGTAAAATTTTGCTTACCGATTTTCTTAAAAGTTCCATGTCAACCGTGAAAATCTTAGTCAATAGGTTAAGCACTTTTAAAGAGGAACCTCATCGCGGTCAGGTAAAACTATTTCGTTTCGTCAACGGCGAAAGGATCGACACGCAGTTTGAGGGCAACCGGTTCTTTTTAAGAGGCTCAGTTGAATACACGAATCCCCAGTTGACAGTTGAGGAAGTCCAAGGAGTTATCGGCACTCGCCTGCTTGAGGCATCCGCAAACTACTTTGACAAAGTCGGGCTACATGAACCCGACGGCGACGATGTTGCTCAGCTTTGTGAACTCTTAAAGAAGCCGCCTGAAGGCTGCATTGTCCCCTTTTTGCTGAACACTGACGACGTCGAGCCTGACAGATACTCCATTAACCCGCTCAAGCAATCTATATTAGCGAGTGAGCAAAGCGCCTACCCAGCCGCTTATGTGTTGACTGACGAGTTAAAAATTGATGAAGCCTACGCGAAAAAATATGATGGATCCTTAATCTCAAAAGGCGAAACAGAATTAATAACCAACTGCCTCAAAGCGACAAACGGTTCTTACTTGGACTTGGTTGATTTAGTAAAGTACAAGCAGCTTGAGCAGTTATCAAACCTTTTCGGCATTAACCTGTCGCTGTACTCGTTGCGCATGCCTATTTCAATGTTGAAGGCGGAAGGAAAGGATGGCTTGCTGCATTACATTATCAGTGAAAGTCACCGTGACTACGAAGCCGTCAACGAAGCCTACTCGTGCATGGGAAGGAGCATTACAAAACGCACTACACTGCTCACGGTGCCGCATTCAAAGAAAGGCTACGGCTCTAAACGGGCAGCCCGGGGGAAAATACATTTTGAAGACGACAGTCTGCTGGATGTTGCCGTTAAGTACCAATCAACCAAGCTTTATCCCAACGGAATGGATCCGAACGATGTAGCCGTCGCGCAATGTGACGACAGCTTCACGGTTTCAGGCGAAAAACTTTCGAACTACAGCTTTGAGGAAACACCTTCTTCACCACAGTTCTTCCTGTACTCGCTGGGTTCACCCGAGGATGCGGCGGTTTGGCATGGAGTCGGTGTCTTTGCTGCTCCAAAACTGTTGCAGAGTTACTCTTCTGCTCGACAAGCCTGCAGAGAAGGAAGGTTGATCAAAAATTTGAACACAAAGTACAACATTAACGCTGATCTACCACTGCAGTTTAACCTTGCACCAGAAGGCATGTGGAGTCACCCAGTTCACCGTAATATTGACGCCAGCATCGGGAGCGTTGAAGACCTTGCAGATTTGGCGCATCGTGGGATGAAGCTGGAGTACCTTTCATCTTTCAAGTAGGAGCAGCTGCAAACTTTGTCCTCTGTGGAGTATACGGTTTTCAGAATCTTGCGTTTGCTTAGAAAACTCCCTGTTAACCCCCTCAGCATTGCAAGTCAGAAAGTTGTTTTCGCTGAATACTTCAAGGGTTTTGAAAAAATCGACGCTGTAAAAGGGATTTTCGGCGATAAAACAGACGAAGTTCTCAGTCACCTCACGGTGGAGCTTAGCTTGTTAATGGGGTACATGTACGTGGACGGCAATGACGGTCACCTGGTAATAAGCAGAAACTACCTGAACAACGGCAACCGAATCGACATTTACTTAGACCTAATCCACGAACTTTGCCATGTCAAGCAGTTTATGGACAGCAGAGAACTCTTCGACCCAAGGTACAGCTACGTTGATCGACCAACAGAGATTGAAGCTTACCGTTACACTGTTCAAGAAGCCAGGCGCCTAGGACTCAGCGAAGAGAGAATTTCCCACTACCTGCGGACGGAGTGGATGAGTGACGAGGACTTTTTACGGTTAGCCAAATCAGTTAACCTTGACGTGCCAATGCTTCATGATAAACCTGCAGCATCCTTCGAGCACAAAGGTCCCAGGTGAAGTTCTCAGAAACAAACGCTCGAGCGTTAGCTCCCATTTCTTCACTCAAACCCTTGTCGGAAAGAAGCTTCATCACAGCATCCGCCAATTCATCCGTGTCGCCACGGTTCACCAGCAAACCGGTTTCTCCGTCGCGTACGGCTTCGTTGACTCCGCCCACATTGAAAGCGACAACGGGTTTAGCTGAGGCTTCAGCTTCAAGCAGCACTATGCCTTGCCCTTCCTGGATCGACGGCAAAACAAGCAGGTCAGCGCAATTGTACGCCGCGACGAGAGTGCCTTCTTTAACGTTGCCTAAAAACTTGAAGTTACCATAAAGGTGTGCAGCCTCAAGAGTCCCGAGCAACCAGTTCTTTAAGGGTCCCTCCCCAACAATCATAAACTTGGTTTCCGCATGCTTTTTGACGATTTTCTCGGCTGCTTCAACTAGAAAGGACAGCCCTTTACGCGGAATCAGACTGCCGACAAAGAGCACACACGGTTCATCGTCTAACCCGAATTGCCGTTTAGCCACCGCCGAGTTTGGGAATGGCTTAAATTTCTCCGGGTCAACACCGTTTGGGACAACCCGAATATTCAACTCTTCAACGCCGTAGAGCTGCCTTATTTTCTCGAGGGAATAATTGCTTATCGTCACCACGAGAGTCGCGTTTTTGGCTGCTTCCTCCTCCAACTTGGCAAGCCGATGCATGGAAAAGTTGGCAACGCGTTCCCGAAAAGATTTGTAGCCGCTCTGGCGTGCCTGCTCATACTCGTCCTCAAGAACCCCATGAATAGTTTGAATAAATGGCTTCTTGATGCCCTGCTTTTTCAACGCTTCGGAAAGGCCGTACCCGCTTACCGTATGAGCCTCAAAAACGTCTGCTTCGAAAGAGCTGGCTTTTTTGGATATGCTTCTGTTGAAGACCCAGTTGTCTAAGGGGAACAGCCGGTCAGTTGAATGGCACGGGACAAAGTTTACCCCGTTAATGATGCTGGGCTTTTTGAAGCCTGCCTTTGTGCCGCTGTAAACCGTGATGTCAGCTTGGTCTGTCAGCCGCTTGGTGGTTTCGATTATTCGCGTCTCGACGCCTCCGAAATAAAGTTGAGGTGGCTGAGTGTTGAAGATGGCTAACCGAAACTTTCCCATGGGCAAACACGCTTTGGCCATTTTTTGTTTAATGTTAGTGTGGTTTTACATATAAGTTAAACTTTGCAAGACGAAATTAACCCTGGTTGCCTTTGTTGCACGTGTTTTCTATCATGGAAATGCATTAACTTACGTCCCGTGAGTACGTAGAACCTATCCGCGTAGACATAAAAGCAAAATTTACTTCGACGCTGACTCTTCATCGCTCAACGTTTAATACTTTTATAGTCTTTCAGCGTATTCTGCGGTGTGACCAAAAATGGCTTCCACGGATGAAGAAGAGTCAAACCAAGCTCTGCCAGCAAATTATTCGCCGCTTCAGTTGGAGAAGGAAATCAGGGAATTCTGGGTTAAAAACCGAATCCGAGAGAAACTTGAGCTCACTGAAAAGGGCGCGAAAGGCATCTTGGGCTACGTGGAAGGTCCTCCTACGCTTAACGGTATCCCTCATGTTGGGCATGCCCGGGGACGAGTGATGAAGGATGTTCGTTACCGATGGAAAACCATGGAGGGTTATTACATGCCTTTTTGGGCCGGATGGGATTGCCAGGGCTTACCCGTAGAGTTGGAGGTTGAGAAGCTTCTGGGAATCAAAAACAAGCGTGAGTCGATCGAGAGGTTTGGGCAGGAGAGGTTCATTGAGGAATGTAAGAAAACCATCATGCGCTACCACGCTATGTGGCTTCAAGCAGACTTAAACCTCGGCGTATTCATAAACCAAGATAAAGCTTACTGGACCTACAAGGATAGCTATATCGAGCGGGAATGGCAGATCCTGAAGTGCGCTTGGGATCAGAAACTGCTTGAAGAAGGGCGTTACGTCGTCGCTTATTGTCCAGGCTGCCAAACCAGTCTCAGCAGTGCTGAAGTCGGCTACGAAGGCAGCTACCAAGAAGTTGAAGACCCGTCTTTGTACTTCAAGTTCAAGGTTGCAGGCAGCAAGGACGAGTTTTTCCTCGTTTGGACAACCATGCCCTTCACGATAATAACGGACACGATGCTTGCGGTTCATCCTGCCGCGGAATACGTCAAAGTCCGCGTGGGCGAAGAAACGTGGATAATGGTCAAGCAGCGGGTTGAGCCCGTCATGGCGGAACTTGAAATAACAAAATACAAAATCGCCGAGTCCATGCTGGGAAAAAGCCTGGAGGGAACCGCTTACGAGTACCCGCTCAAAGACATCATCCCTAAACAGGCTGAACTCGAAACTCAAAACCCGTTAGTCCACAAGGTCATATGCGAAGACTTCGTTGACGTGAACACAGCCACGGGCGTCGTGCATCTTTCACCAGGCAACGGCGAGGACGATTTTTGGGCAGCTCAACGCAGAGGCGTACCCATCTTCGCTCCCTTCGACGACGAGGTCAAATTCACGGAAGACGCTGGACTATTCGACGGGGTTTTTGCCCGCGACGCTGACTTCCCAGTTGTTGAGGAACTTCGCAGCCGCAACGCCTTCGTCAAAGTCTCGATTGTGAAGCATGAGTACCCGACTTGCTGGCGTTCCCATCATAAGCTGGTTTGGCTGGCTAGAAAAGAGTATTTTTTACGAACGGACAAGATAAACAGTAAAGTGTTGGAGGCCGCGGAGAAAGTTGAGTACTTCTTTGACGAACCCAAAAACCGTTTCTTAAGCTTCCTAAAAGAAGGAAAGCCCTGGTGCATCAGCCGCGAACGCCTCTGGGGAACGCCACTGCCGATTTGGACGTGCGAAAAATGCGGCTACAAGCTTGCAGTCGGAAGCAAAAAGGAACTCTTGGAAAACGCTCAGGAAGCCATTCCTGAAAACTTTGAGCTGCATAAACCGTGGGTGGATCGCATCACGTTTAAATGCGAAAAATGCGGCGGAACCATGCGTCGGGAAGACTTCGTCTTGGATACTTGGCACAACAGCGGAGCTTCACCGTACGCGCGGTTTACGGATGAGGAAGTTGCGAAGTTTGTACCCACTGATTTCCTAACTGAAGGCATCGATCAAACCCGAGGCTGGGCAAACTCCCTGCTGCTTGAATACGTTATCTTAACGGGGAAGCCACGTTCGCCTTACAAGTCGTTCCTGTTTCAGGGGCTCACGCAGGATGCGAAGGGCAGGAAAATGAGCAAAAGCCTGGGAAACATCGTTGAAACAAACAAGCTGTTGGAGAAGAACTCTGCTGACCTCTGCCGTTACTACATGATGCGCAAGTGCTCGCCGATTGACTTCATGAATTTCGACATGCAAGAACTCAACCGCCGCTCATACCAGGTGCTGTCAACCCTGTACCACCTTAGCAGGTTCTTCCTGCAGAACGCGACCTTCGACGAGTTCACCCCCAGCAAGTACACTTTGGACTGGGCGTCTGAGGCAAAAAAGCTTCAAGCCGTCGACCTGTGGCTTCTCTCTAAGCTGCAGGAGAAAATTGAGGATTACACGGTTAAGCTTGAACGATGCGAATTCAACGCCGCAGTCGCGGTCCTCGATGACTTCGTGATTGAAACGCTCAGCAGGCTTTACGTGCCCATGATTCGCAAAGAACTCTGGTCTGACGAGCCTGACACGTTTGATAGGCGCCAAACTATCTACGCGCTGCTGTACCACGCGTTGAAGACAGCGACGTTGCTGTTCAACCCAGTCACGCCTTACCTAAGCGAGGCTCTGTATCAGAAAGTTTACAGGCAGCTTGAGCCAGACCTTCCCGAATCAGTTAACTTGGCAGCTTGGCCCGTGCCTAACGGGAAATTCCGGAACAAAACCCTCGAGCAAAAATTCGAAACCCTGCTTAACGCGGTTTCAATAGCTTACGCTGCGAGGCAACAGGGCAAGCTGAAGCGTCGATGGCCTCTAAGCAAGGCAATCGTGGTTGCGCCGGAAAAGACGTTGGAGTCGCTGAGGCACTTGGAGTCTTTGTTCTTGGAGCTTACAAACGTGAAAGTCGTCGAGTGCGCGACGCAGGTTCCCGAGTGGGTTGGAGGCGAAAACTGGGTTTCAGCGCAAGAAGGCGACGTCACCGTGTTCGTAAGCGGCCAGCGGGATGACACGCTGCTGGGTGAGGGCATAATGCGGGACTTAGCGCGCCGCGTCCAAGCACTACGCAAAGAGCTGGGTTTTGTGCCAACCGAGGTTTTGGAGTCAGTTCACATCGCAGAGTTAGACTCGGAAAGCATGGGTCTGCTTGAGCCTTACCTTGAGGAGATGGCTGGGCTGGTGAGGGCTAGGAAAGTGTACCTGCATGGCAGCCGCGAGGAAGAAGTTGGCGCGGACTGGCGCGAATCAGAGTTAGACGGCAAGAAGATATACCTGAATATTCACTAGCTCGCGCTTAAAGGAATGCCAAGCTTCAAACGTGCAACTTCTAAAAGTTCGTCAGATATTCAATTCCATAGCATTTGGAGTCAACAGACCTTTAAACAGGCTAAATTGAAAACTGGCGAAAAGTGAACGGCGCCGCAATCATCTGAAGTTTCTGTCTGGCTCTGAAGCAAGTGAAACTTCCTGTGTAGAAGTGCCGAACAGCCGGTAGATGAATTTTCAGAGTTGCGCGTGCTTGAAATCTCTAATTATATGTAGGTTTCGGAAATATCGTTTATATATTGTCTAAACGTCGCATCTAACATTGTCTATAGATGGCTATACGTTTTAGCCGTTGCCTTTGGTTAAGGCGAGAGGAGACAGGAGAATGCTTGAGGGAAAAAGGCGGTCGGTTTGACGCCAAAGCGTCGGAACAATTTCAACATTACCGCAGACATTCTGAAAGTTTGCTTGTACGGTGCAAACAAGACTCGCATTGTTTACGCTGCTAATTTGAATTATAAGCGTGTTGAGGGGTACCTGGAACTTTGTATACGCTTGAGGCTGCTGAACAAGCAGCTTGATGGAGTTTACCGAACAACCACTGAGGGGGCGCGTTTCCTGAAAAGCTACTTCGGCGCACTCTCAGGAACAGAACGGGGCGCAAATTAGGCCATCCGACAAACTTGTTTCTCGATGTCTATGCCTTCAACAGTTGCAAAGTAGTGATTTTCCCGATCAAAACTACTTAGCTCGATGCCTTTTGTTCTGAAGATAAGGTAAAATGTTATTTTTTCAGGTACGATTTGTTGCGGTTTACAGACCTTGTGGTACGTACCTACTGGTTCTATAATTTTATAAGCGAAAACCGGAGAGAAGGGATTTCGCCGTTATCGTGCTTTAGCGGTTGCTATCACGCGATGGCGAAGAGAGAGGGGGCAACTGAAAGGAGTATGTCCTTGTTTGAGGACCAACGTGATACCGCAAGGTCAACTGATTGGCGTAAACGGCGCCGCCGTCCACTATCATCGCCGCGAATTACTGTAAACGCGGGCATTGTTGACTCAAGTTAATCAATCTGTCACTGGAGAAGCAATATGAAGGATTGGAGGAGAAACAACAAAGCCGTTATGACGCTTGTCTTAATACTAATCATATTGCTTCTTCTGGGTCTATCGTTCTTCACTTCACATTGGATGCCTCACAAGGCACCCAAACCGCCTTGCAAACACAAGGTGACGTCGAAAATGGTAACTGCGGCCTTTAATGACGGGACAAGTTCTGTCAACACCGTAACCATTGATGGTGTTACAGCGTCCCTAGTAAGCGGTTACCAAACTGGCTATTCTACTTGGGAAGCTATTATCCCCGTCAGTGACGTAAGCGGCGGGTACTCGGTAAGCTATTACTATTCTGCCTATAACGGTGCCCCAGCTAATACATACGGAGTCGCTAACGGTCTAACTGGAACGTACAACGAAATAACTGTCAGTTACCTCGATGAAGTCATGAAGTGAGGAAATAGAACGAATACGAATGAAGGCAATGTGACTATTGAAGACATCTGAAATCAAGGAACGACGGCAACCTGCCTTACCGAAACCCCCAATCCCTTTTCCTCCTTTCCCTCCATTAAGATGAGTTTTTATCCAGAGGATGAACCAATAAAGATTCTGGCTTAGGGCCTTTTACCGTTGCAAAGTTGATGTTTTCTCGAGCTAAAACTCCTTTGCGCTGATGCTTTTATTTTTGAAAACAGGTGAGATTGATATTTTTCGAGTTGGAATTTGCTTCGTTTTACAGACCCTTTGGTAGATGTTTGTTATTCTGAAGTTTTAAATATGAAATGTAGTGTAAGGAAGCCACAAAGGGGAAAACAGGCGTCAGTCTGCCTGGGAAAGGAGGCGGTTGATTTGGGGTTAAAGCGTCGAAGCGGATTTGACATCACCAGAGATATCCTTCAAGCCTGCGTGAATAGCGCAACCAAGACCAGCATTGTCTTTTCTGCTAATTTAAATAATAAACGCACCAGCCGGTATCTTGATTATTTGCTGTCGATGAAACTGCTGGTTAAAGAGGACAACGGAAGGAACGTTGTCTACCATACTACCCCTTTTGGTGAAGATTTTTTGGAGACTAATTTAAAAGCGGCCTAATCCGCGCCAAGAGGAAGGCTCCCAACAATTTTTTTCTTACCTTTCCCCCGTACCTAATGGTTCTTACCGTCTTAAATGCAAAAGCGAAGCAGATACTGAATTCGCGAAGAGGAGAGCGGTAAATGCAGAGGAAATATAAAATAATAGTAGCTATTATAGCAGCCTGCCTCATGTCAATAGCCATGGTCGCAGCCGTCAGTCCATACTTTTCATCGTACACCCGAAACTTCACGTGGACGCAGTACACGATACCGTTCGAACTTGACGTGAACGGAACACAGCAAACAAGCCAAGTAGTTAACGTGTTTCCATACTTTGTCAACCCAACGGACCAATACTGCGAAGTTTACACGTTAATCAATGATGGCAACTCGCCGATAATAATCACAGCCAGCGTATCTGGAACTGGAGCAACACCCAACTGGATGAGCAATAACGTAGCCTATCTCGCCCCAGGACAGACAACTGCAATGGCGATTTACTTCACAAGTTTCACCAACGCAGGGACGAATACAGTGACGTTTAACAGTGCAGTGGCGTTCCCAGGAGCGACTCTAGTGACTAGTTACAACGTGCAAGAAACTGGTGACGCGGATTCAGGTCAGGGCCCGCTAAACGGCGGCTACTGGTCACTTGACAGCTTCACTCAGAACATTCAAATCTACCACATGAGCGGAGATGTCGGAAACAATTATGTGGCATTTGTCGACTACGTAGGATCATGGAACACGTTTGAAGGCGTATCAAGTCCATCAGCAAGCGTCGACAACCCCTCAAGAGCAACAGAAGGTGCAAGCGCAAGTGGACCAATGCTATTCAGCTACGCAGCAACATTCAACTACGCAGGCAGCACGTTCCCAACAAATGGCGCAACACTAGTTGAAAGCGGCGGCGGAACGGCCACAGGCCCAGCGCCCTACACCATTACACCAGGCGTTACGCCATATCACTGGTATGCTGACACAGCTTTCGGAGGAAACGGAAATACTGGAGGACTGACTGTAACCGAGATAGACACAGGCGGCGCAGGCGAACAAGCACTGTACGTATACAGTCCCAGTTCAACTTCTCTTGACCCAGCTTTACAGTCAAATAATGCACAAATCTGGACAGGCTTCGGCAGCGGACACGGCGACATCGTGGTGCCGTAACAATCTGAGGTTACAAACTCAAAATCTCCCTTTTTTCTTTCACTCATAGCGTTCCGGCTTCAAGATGACGAGATAATGACCAAAAGGGCGCCTATGCCCGTTTCAGAAAACGCAGCGCCATGCCGAATCAAAAGTCACTTACGCAGTAAACTGGCAAAAGCCAGCGCGCAATCACGCAAGTTGCGATGTGGAAAGCGAGTCAATTTTTTGTAGATTACTAATCGCTATCTTTGTTCTGTATAGTTTATATATTGACTTAAGACATAGGGGTTACGTGGAAAAATGTTCAGAACAAGCCTGGAAGACAAGAACGCCGGGCTAATCAAGAAAATCATATTACCGGCAATCGCCGCATCTTTTTTGATTGCCTTCTTAGCAAGCACAAACCTTGTTCCTTCCAGTTCCGTTTTCGCATGCCTCAACAACAATTCATCAAAACAGCCAGCGTTTAGTCTATCGGTAAACGGAACCCTGCAAACTGGCCAAGTTGTCACCTTAAACTTGGGAGCAACTAGCAGCGTAACTCTATACTGCGAAGTATACACGCTAAAAAATGTGGGAACCGAACCCATCGTCATCACAGCAACCACGTCCATCTCGCCTTCGAATGCGGCAACCTTAAAGTTGCAGGGTGGACCAACCGTCACCCTATGCCCAGGCCAAAGCAAACAAATGACTCTTACACTCACGGACTTCACAGCTGCTGGAACTGGACAAATAAAATTCTCAAGCTCAAGCCTTCCAAGCCCCATACCCACTCCGACTCCTAAACCAACCCCACGCCCAACTCCGACGCCAACACCTAAACCGACACCTACCCCTACAACCACGCCTAAACCAACGCCAACGCCATGCCCAACGCCTAAACCAACTCCAAAACCGACCCCTACAGCAACACCTAAGCCGACGCCACGCCCAACTCCGACGCCGAAGCCGACGCCACATCCAAAATAGTCCGCGCTCGTTCAGCGAGCCGACTGGGGTTAGGATAATACCTTAGTGCAGTAATATGCCTGACGAATCTACTTACACGCTGATCGGGCGCTTTTTTGGTCGCTTAACCTGAAGGCTCGGCTCATCGGTCGGGATTTCTGCCGGCGGGTTTATTTTGCCGTTTATCGGCAAATTCTTGCAAATAAGGATTAACGATTCCTCGGTGAAGTCGAGAAATTTTTTCCCTTCGCCCGTTAACCTGTAAACCTTTTTTGGGCGCCGGACATTTTTTTTCCATTCACTGTCGACGTACCCATTTTCCTCCAGCAGTGCAAGAAGGGGATAAACTGAACTGGGTCCAATGCAGATGCCGAAGGTACTGCGAATCTGCGTGATTATCATGTAGCCATGCATCGGCTTTTGATCCAGAAGCTGAAGGATTATCATGTCAAGTAGGCTTTTCGCTATTTTTGTCCGAACTCGTTTTTGGATGTTGCTCGTTTTTCCTCACTTTCTTCTTTTCCGTTAATTTTTGGCAGCCGACCGAGAGAGCTAATCAACGCCTTCCGTGCTGAAGTCTGATTTCGACCGTTAACCTATTAGAATCTTTCTATAAAGCCAGCGGACGAAAAACCCATGGTAAAACGCTTGTTTATTTAAGTAGATTATCCGGGCTAGTTTTTTGACTGCCAGAGTTGCACTTAGATTTTTCTTTATTTGCATTTCGCTTTTCATGGCGTAACACTCAACTCAAATCTGACGTATCGACCATCATTTAATCGATTGAGTGCGTTTGTAAGAACATGGTTTTTCTGTATTTGTTTCTTACAGTTTATGTGTTAACCTCCAACACGCATCGCCCCCTGGATCTTCTAGGGAACAGGCTTGTTTCATACTCCTTTAATTCTCAAAAAAGATTTGCAAAAGACTCCCGAGCAACACATGTATGCGGCAGCTTAAGGATTTCAATCGCCCGTAAGCCTAAAATATAGAACATCGCCAAGCCAAATATAGAACAATTTAATTTTTTTCCATAAGGCTCAATAACCAAATTCAAATCCCAACATTATCCTTCGAAAGAAGAAGAAAAAGCCTAAAATGAACAGGAGCCCGGTTTTTTTCCGAAACTAAAACACCGAAACCTCTAAATTCGCTTGCAGTGCTATTTTTTCCGAAAGCCCCAAGTTGGGCCGGTAGATCAGCTCGGTATGATCGCCGCGTTCGCAACGCGGAAGCCGCGGGTTCAAATCCCGCCCGGTCCACCATCCCTCAATCATTTCAGGTACATTTCGGAAACTTTCAAAGTTATGAAACAGCGAAAACAAAACTGGTAAGTGCA
>Ga0187784_10001576_pt1 | contig 18130 bp, 14 predicted proteins | sample 1015_SJ02_MP15_2_FD_132964 | JGI IMG/M metagenome (GOLD analysis project Ga0187784, IMG submission 132964) | Tropical peat soil microbial communities from peatlands in Department of Meta, Colombia - 1015_SJ02_MP15_20_MG | ecosystem: Environmental > Terrestrial > Soil > Wetlands > Peat | place...
AAGAAGGCTGCGGAAGGCCCTATGAAGGGCATTCTCCAATTCGTCGAAGAGGAGTTGGTCTCCAAAGACTTCACCGGCAATCCTCACTCTTCCATGGTGGACGCTGGCTTCACCAAAGTGATTGATGGCACCTTGGTGAAAGTCGTCGCTTGGTACGACAACGAGTGGGGCTACTCCTGCCGCGTCCGCGACTTGATCGGTTTCGTGGCGAAGAGCCTCTAGAGTACAAATACGCAGTCGGCAGCAAGCAGTAGGCAGAACGCAGTAGGCGGCTTAAGAATTCCTAACCCTCTCGCCCTTGGGGGAGACGGTGTCCCATGTCGGCGCTCTCTTCAGCCGAAGCGGGACAGGTGAGGGGATTGGGGTTCAAAGCCATAAGCGCCCAGGCTGCGCAGTCTTACCAGCAAGTGGAGTAGTACGCGGGTCAGGAGGAGGCGCATTCCTCTCGGTCCTTTAACCTTAAAAGCTCTTGGCCTTTCTCCGGACCCACCGGGGCGCGAGCTGAAGCCTCTCCCGCTGATCCTGGCCGCCATGACTGAAGGTTGACCACTGACCCTCTACGAAAGGAATTATCCATGACAAAATTATCTATCCGCGATATTGACTTAACAGGAAAACGTGTCTTCATGCGCGTGGACTTCAATGTTCCGCTGAACGACGCCTCCCAGATCACCGATGACACCCGCATCCGCGCCTCGCTTCCCACTATCCAATACGCTTTGGCCCATGGAGCGCGGCTGATCCTGGCCTCGCACCTGGGAAGACCCAAGGGGAAGCCCAACCCAAAGATGAGCCTGAAGCCTGTCGCTACACGGCTTTCGGAACTGCTCGGCAAGCCTGTGGTCTTCGCCACCGATTGCGTAGGCCCAGAAGTCGAGAAGCAGGTCGAGGCGCTCAAGGACGGGGAAGTACTGCTGCTTGAAAACGTGCGCTTCCACCCGGAAGAGGAAAAGAACGTGGCGGACTTCGCCCTGCGGCTGGCGGCCCTGGCCGAGGTCTACGTCAACGACGCCTTTGGCACCGCTCATCGCGCGCACGCTTCCACCGAGGGGATTACTCATTTTCTTTCGCCCTGCGCAGCCGGCCTGTTGATGGAAAAGGAGCTCGAGTATCTGGGAAAGGCGGTCGAGAACCCGGCGCGTCCGTACGTCGCGATCGTGGGTGGGGCCAAGGTATCCGATAAGATCGAACTGCTCGAGAACCTCGCCAAACTCGCAGACACCGTGCTCATCGGCGGGGCCATGGCTTACACCTTCCTGAAGGCACAAGGAGTGTCAGTGGGCCTATCCAAAGTGGAAGATGACAAGCTGGATAGCGCTCGGGACCTGCTGAAATCCGCCAAGAGCAGCGGCAAGAAGTTCCTGCTGCCCAAGGACCATGTTGTGGCGGCGAAATTCGATGTCAGCGCCGCGGCAGAAGTCGTCAACGCGGTCAGCATCCCTCCCGACCGGATCGGCATGGATATCGGACCCGCCACGCGCGCCGCGTACGCCCAGGAAATCGCCGGGGCCAAGACCATCGTCTGGAAAGGTCCCATGGGCGTTTTCGAGATGCCCCAGTTCGCGGAGGGCACTCTGGCCGTCGCCAAGGCGGTTGCCGCTTCTTCCGCAGTCTCGATTGTGGGCGGCGGCGACTCCGTGGCGGCAGTGAAGAAGATGGGCGTGGCGGATAAGATTACCCACATATCAACCGGCGGCGGCGCCTCGCTCGAGTTCCTCTCTGGGCTCACACTGCCTGGGGTGGCGGCTTTGACGGACAAGTAGGCAGTAAGCAGAAGGCAGTAAGCAGCCCGCAGTAGGCAGTCGTGTAGCGGCGACTTCACGTCGCCGAGCAACAGCGATGCAAGATCGCGAATTCCAGGCGCGGTCGATTTGGTAAAATGGGGACAGATGAGGAGGCCCGCCATGAGCAACGCGCAGAAACCTCGCATCTCACGCAGCGGCCGCATTGTGCGCAACTCGCAAATCTGCGGAGGGCAGGCGGTATTCAAGGGCACGCGGGTTACTCTCCGCACTGTCCTGGCAAGTCTTGCGGATGGGGATTCTGTCGAGGACATCCTGGAGGATTTCCCGAGCCTTAAACGTGAGGACATTTGGGCAGCCATAGCTTTCGCTGCAGCTTCGGCGGAGGAGGACGAGCCTGTCCCGGCCATTCCCCGGATTTGATGAAGATCAAACTTGATGAGAACATGCCAGCACGCTTAGCGAGTCCGCTAGGCTTGCTTGGCCATGAGGTTCAGACCGTTCGGGACCAAGGCACGGAGGGTCAACTCGACGCGACCATCTGGGAAGTCGCGCAGAGCGAAGGCAGGTTCCTCATTACTCAGGACATGGACTTCACCGATGCTCGATGCTTTATCCCGGGGTCCCACTGCGGAATTCTGTTGATCCGTCTTCGTGCCCCTAAGCGTCGCGCTTTAATTCGACGTGTCGAGGATCTGTTCCGACAGGAGAATGTCTCGGAGTGGGGCCGATGCTTAGTCGTGGCCACAGAAACTAGGCTTCGGGTGCGACGACCGGCGGGGTCGCCCTGAGCGGACAGTGAATAGAATGGAACTCCCACACGGCCCAGGTGGTTGACGTGAGAAAGTGCCATGGCAACGGAAATCAAGATTTTGGAAATTGAGGGGAAGAAGATCAGCCCCGTCGAAGATACGTCTCTGCCCGACCGAGGAGGTAAGTTTGGTAAGATCGCACAGTTTCGCAATGTCGATTTGGAGAACCACGACGTATGGCCCGGGCTTACCCTGTGGCTCAAGGAAAGGGCGGAGGCGTTCCACAGAGTTTTTTCGCCTCGCGTGGAGGCGTTGAAGCTGCAGATCGTAGTGGATTCTGCGCTGGAGCGCGCAGAGGAGACTGAATGACCTCATGAGAAAACCCGTAATCGCCGGTAATTGGAAAATGTACAAAACCATTGAGGAAAGCGTGGACTTCATTGAGAAGATCAAGCCGGTGGCGGCGCAGGCCAGCCACTGTGAGGTGATTGTGGCCCCGCCATTCACGGCCCTGGCGGCTGCCGCTGCTGCCGCTAAAGGAAGCAAAGTGTTGGTGGCCGCTCAGAACTGCCACTGGGACAAGGAAGGCGCGCACACCGGAGACGTCTCGGCGGGGATGGTCCGGGATGCCGGCTGCACCCACGTGATCATCGGGCACTCGGAGCGCCGTCATGACTGCGGTGAAACCGACGAGCAGGTAAACAAAAAGGTCAAAGCTGCCCTCGCCGCCGGACTGACGCCGATTGTTTGTGTGGGGGAAACACTGGCTCAACGCGAAATCGGTGAAACCGAAAAAAACCTCGCGCGCCAGTTTACGGGCGGCATGGACGGGTTGACCCCAGAGGACTTTTCCCGTATCATGATTGCGTACGAACCTGTGTGGGCCATCGGCACTGGGCGCACTGCTACGCCGGAAATGGCGGCCGCGGCGCATCAGTTCATTCGGGAGCTGGCGAAGCGCCAGTTCGGCGAAGAGGAGGCGAGCGGCGTCAGGATTCTATACGGCGGCAGCGTTAAACCTGACAACGTGGGAGCACTGATGGCGCAAGAAGAAATTGACGGGGCGCTGGTCGGCGGCGCGAGTTTGAAAGTTGATTCCTTCACAGCCCTAGTGAACTACCCGCGCGGCTGAGGCGGCCGAAGAGAGATTCCACAGCATGATGGCAGTGATTCAGTTGATTCACATCCTGTCCAGCATCCTGCTCATTGTCACGGTGCTTCTTCAGGGTGGCGAGAACGTCGATATCACAGCGGCGTTTGGCGGGGTAAGCCAGGCCGCCTTCGGGCCCCGTGGCTCTGTGACCCTGCTGGCAAAGATCACCTGGGGGTTGGCGGTGGTTTTCATTGTGACATCGATTACCCTGGCGATTCATGCGTCCAGGTCCACCTCGGGATCGGTGCTGGAGCACGCGCCCGTCAAGTCAGCGCCCATGACGCCCGCCTTCCCGGCGCCCACGCCGCCCGCTCCGGCGAAAAAGTAAGAAGAGCGATCATCAGTCGTCAGTTGTCAGTAATCATTAAGAACTACTCTGGAACGCGCGTCGGGACCGCCGGCTGACGAGTGGGAGTTCTAAGCTGAGAGGGCGGCTGTTAGTTGACTGACGACTGAAAACTGAGAACCGATAACTGATAAATGCCCTTCGTGCGGAAGTGGCGGAATTGGCAGACGCACCAGCTTGAGGGGCTGACGGTCGCAAGACCGTGGGGGTTCGAGTCCCCCCTTCCGCACCAACTGTGCCCTTCGTCATGCGCTCCCCGCCGTCTGAAATCTCAAATCTCCAATCTCAAATTCCCCGCCCGCCGTAGCGCCCTTTTGGGATCTCAAATCTCCAATTTCAAATTCTCGGCTCTTGAATCTGGGATCTTGAATCTGGAGTCCCGCCGTCTGGAAGGCGGCGTGGTATTGCTGCGCCGCCTGCAGGAACTCCAGCATCGCCCGCAGATATGCCGCAAGTGCCCGCAGACGTTCCAGCGCCTCCCCGTCGCGGGTCTCGGCCAGTCCCAGTAGTTTCTCAACTCCCGCTGTCGCCTGCTTCCGCCACTGCTCGTCGCTTAGCCGCCGTGCCAGTCGCTCGCATTCAACAATTCTGCTCTCTCTCGTGTGCATCCTCCCCGGCCTCCTGCTGCACCGCCACCGTCGCCGCGCGCTCAAGTTCAGCAGCGTCGCGCGCCCGATTTTGTGATTGTCTTTTGCATATTTCATCGCTATCCTTTTGCGCTGGCAACATAGCTTGCCAGATTCGATAGGCGTAATTGTTACGCGTAACGGTTGCGATGTCAAGGAGAATTTTCGGGGTTTCGACAGCTTTCTTGGGGACGGAAATAAAGTCCGTCCGCCTTGGGCTTGGGTTGACTCAGGTGGCTTTCGCCTACGAAATCGGCGTTGCACCCTCTACGGTCCAAAAATGGGAAGAGGACCAAACCCGTCCATCAGAATGGGCGATCCAGAAGATTTCCGAGCTGTGCTCAGTTAAAGGACTATTAATTGACCATCTCAAATCCGACATCTCGAATCCCGAGCCGTCCGCCGCCGAGCCGATCAAAAAAGCCCCCACAGCTACCCGCCCGAAGTCTGGAATCTCGAATTTGCGATCCGCTGCGCCCAAGCAGCAGGATCTGACACCTGAACAGGAAGAACGCTTGCGCCGTTTTAGTAACGCGATGGTTGGCCTTCAGCTCATTTATGATGCTGCTGAGGCCGGCGCCGAGGGTGCCGACGAACTTCTCAAACACCTGGAGGATCAGCTAACTGCGCGTGGGGGGGACTGGCGCCGCGTCAAATATATGCGCCTGAGAAAAGATGCCTGAGCTTAAGATCGTTTCTGGAATCATGAATCTCGAATCGGAAGGCCTGCCACGAACTCCGCCCGCTACGGCTTCACCTTTAGTATTCCTTGGAGAAGTATATCGGCTGACGACTTTCCCACCATAATCTCAAAATCTCCCGGCACTACCCGCCAGTGCATGTCGATATCGAGCAACTGGAGATCTTCCGGCGTAAGGTCCAGAGTCACAGTTTTGGTTTCTCCGGAATTCAGGGCCACGCGAGCAAACCCTCGAAGCTGCTTGACGGGAGTTGATACCGGCGCGTATTTCTCGTGAATGTAAAGCTGTACAGTTTCCACCCCAGCCCGCTCGCCGGCGTTCTTCACGTCCACGGACACGCGCGCTCCGCCGCCCGCATGAATCTCCGCTGGCGCAACGCGCAGATTGCTATACTCAAAACGGGTATAGCTGAGCCCGTAACCAAAGGGGTAAAGCGGCGTCGCGGGCATGTCTACGTAACCTGGGCCCAGAGGGTAACCTCCTTCCATGATCATGTAAGCTTTGGAAGGTTTGTAATTGTAGTAAACCGGCAACTGGCCCGAATGTCGAGGCACCGAGATGGGCAGGCGTCCGGAGGGATTGTAATTCCCAAAGAGCACGTCGGCCACCGCTTCGCCGCCTCGCTCGCCGGGCTCCCACGCCTCCGCCAGGGCGGGAACATGCTCAGCAGTCCAGCGCGTCGAGAGTGGCCGACCGTTGATCAGCACCACGACCGTGGGAGTCCCCGTCTCGAACACCGCCTGAATCAACTCCTCCTGCACTCCCGTGAGATCCAGGCTGGCCACGTCGTGCCCTTCACCATCGGTGGGCCGGCCGCGGAGGTCGCTCCCGTTCGTCTGGTGCTGCCTCTCCCCCACCACCACAATGGCGACGTCGGCGCCCTTGGCGGCCTTCACGGCCTCGCCAAACCCGCTCTTGTCCATATCTGTAATATCGCAGCCCCGCACATAGGTGACTTTGGTTTGTGGTGAAACTGCGGCTTTGACCCCCTCGATCACAGTCGTCACGTGCTGTAAAACCCCCTTCGGCGAATAGTCGCCCAGTTGGTTCATCACGTCATCGGCGTTGGGACCAATCACCGCTACCGATTTCAGATCCTTCTTAAGGGGCAACAGCTTTTTATCATTCTTGAGCAACACGATCCCTTCGCGGCCGGCGCGCAAAGCCAATTCCTGATTCGCTGGTGAATGCACCACTTGCACGGCACGGTCCACACTAGCATAGGGATTCTCGAAAAGCCCCAGGCGGAACTTCAGTTCCAGAACCCTGCGTAGAGCCCGGTCCACCAAGGCCATGGGCACTCGACCCTCTTCCACGCTCTCCACCAGCGGACCCATGTAGGCGGGTTCGTAGGTGATATTCAGGTCAACTCCAGCCCGCAACCCCAACAGGCCAGCTTCCTTTTGGGTTGGAACGATGTGCTCATATTGCAAAGTCCGAAAGCCGTGACCCTCGCTCTCAACCACACCCTTGAAACCAATTTCCTGCCGCAAGACATCGTTCATCCATTTCACCGAAGCGTGCGACGGTATGTCTTCAACCTCCGGATAGCCTGCCATCACACCCAAGCCTCCGGCTTTGGTGATCGCCCCGATCCAGGGAGGCATGAAATTCTCGCGCAGAGAACGGTCCGATAGCTCGATCGCTCCCCGCTCTAGGCCGCTTGCAGGTTCGCTCTGGGTGGGGAAATCCGTCAGCACCGCGATGACTTTGTCAGGGGCGGAGATGTCGTAGCCCTGGGTCGCCCGCACCACCATCTCGCCGATGCGCATGTAGAGGTAAGGATCTTCGGTGTAGGCTTCCTCGTTTCGGCCCAGGCGCGGATCGCGATCCACTTCCATCACCAGCGTGGAAAGCATGTGGATCCCGACCGCTCGCGCCTCCGCCGCCGCCGTGGCATAAATCGCCTGGACCAGATCCATATCGAACGAACTTCCCACAGCCAGGCCTTCCGGGAAGACCGTTGCACCGGGGAACATCGCTCCGTGCGTGCCCTCCTCATCTTCCATTACAGGTATCTTCAGGCGCGTCTGGGTGAGCGCGATTTTCTGTAGTTCGTTGAAGTATTCCGCTTGCTGGCGAGGGCCTTCCTTGAGAATCTCATTGGCAAGGGTGAAAAACCCGCAGGCTGGGCCGATCTCCTGAGTGTACGTTCCGGCGGCGAATCGCTTGCACGCCTCTCTCTTAGCCGGGATGGTCCTTCCCAGCTCATTAACATAAACACACGGTAAATTAAGCTGCCCGACTTTTTCCTTCAGCGTCATCCGGCTGATGAGGTCATCGATCCGTTCCTCGACCGGTCGTTTCGGATTGAGGTAGATCGGCGTGGCCTCTCCAGCTTGCGCGAGGATCATAGAGATTGACGTCAGCGTGGTGCACGCTGCCGCAATTAACCACCAAATGGTTTTCTTTTCCATCTTCAAACTCCGCGAGCCCATACGGTCTGCCCCTGATTGTAGGCCAACGGCTGGATTTTAGCCACGGTTTCTACAGTGATTGACGGTCCGAATCGGGTCCTTCCTCGGATTAGCCAAATCGAGGGCTAAATCTCCGGCCTCCTTTCCCAACTGAACTGTGTGGTCCCAACCGATGCTGTGATATTGTTCGTATTCAGCGACGCGCCGGGCTTCACTTATGACCCGGTTTCGGAAGTCCTGTCAGGCGAGGTTCCTGCAGTTTTTTTCAGGTGGAACATGATCAAGATCCCATACTTCCGATGGTGGATTGGCTTTCTGCTTTTCATCGCTACGGGGCTGAGCTTTTTTGACCGTCAGGTTCTTTCGATTCTGGCGCCGGCGATCATGCGCGATGTCCACCTTAATGACGTGACGTACTCGCGCGCGGTTTTTGCTTTCATTCTCAGCTACACGGTGATGTTCACCGTGAGTGGCCGATTGATCGATCGGCTCGGGTTACGGATGGGGCTGGGGCTTTCGGTGGCGATCTGGTCTCTGGCGAGCCTCGGACACAGCATGGTGCACAATGTTTGGGAACTTGGCCTGGCACTATTTGTTCTGGGGGTCGGGGAAGGAGGGTGCTTTCCCGGGGCCACCAAGGGGGCGGTCGAGTGGTTTCCGGAAAAGGAAAGGTCAGTGGCCATCGGACTAGCGATTGGAGGTGCTTCATTTGGTGCCGTTGTCGGCCCTCCACTGACGGTGCGGATCAATTCGATCCTCGGGTGGAGGGGAGCATTCCTCATCGCTGGCGCTATGGGATTCCTTTGGCTAATAATCTGGGCTGTGTTTTTCGCACTTCCCGAGGACTCGCACTTTCTCTCTGCCCAGGAGCTTCGGCGCATAACAGCAAGGGAGGGTGATGATTCTTCATCGCCGACCGCGCGTCCGTCAGGATTACGACCAGAACTTGTCCCCCTAAAAATGTTGTTGCGCAGGAAGGAAACCTGGGGACTCATGACCGCGCGGTTCCTGCTCGATCCGGTTTTCTATTTCTACATGTTTTGGATCCCCCAATTTCTTAGTGAGGCGAGACACGTTCCCCTCGCCACCATCGGGAGGCTGACCTGGATCCCGTTTCTGACCTTGGGCGCGTCACAAGTGGCCGGGGGGTGGCTATCCGATCACTTGGTAAAAAGACGCGTATCGGTCAACACGGCGCGCAAGACGGTCATGGGCCTTGCCGCTTTGCTGACGCCATTTTCGATATTGTCCATGCTCGCGCAAGGCCCCGGCCTTGCCATCTGCCTCATGAGCATCTTGATGTTTGCCCACGGATTTTGGATTACCAACTACATTACGATGACCAGCGATCTATTTCCAGAGCAGAGTGTGGGGACGGTGGTGGGTCTATGCGGATCTGCCGGAGGCTTCGGCGGCATTCTTTCCAGCTTGGCTATTGGCTTGTTGGCGCAACAAGGAAGGTACAATGCGCTTTTTGTTGCCTGCGGTGTCATGTACCTGGTCGCGTACGTCCTTATCCTCTTGACGGTGAGGAAGGTTCAACCCCTGAATTTCAAGCCTTTCCCGTGGGCTGAATGACAGACAGGCGTTCAATCGTGGTGAAATCTGATAGGTCAATTCTGTTAGCGCCTGTCCGAGGCAAGGCATATGATGGTGCAATTCAAACTGTAAGGAACTGAACTATGGGCGAGATGAAGAACGAGCGTACGGCGCTTTCACGAAGAGAATGGCTGAGGTTGACGGTGGGGAGCGCGGCGGCGCTGCCTCTCATTGCCCAGGGCCACTATGAGGTCCACCCTTTGCCCGCGGGTCCGCACAGTATGTGGACCGAACCCAGCTTGTTCAAGAGGGTGACGCTTGAAATGAGCTTGAAGCCCTTCCGCAGCGTCGACCTGCGGTCGATCCAGTCCGTTTGTGAGCGTGTATTCCGCCAGTGGGCGGCGCTGCTCCGGCGAGCCGATGGAAGTGCTCTGATGCTTTGGACCGCCGATGGGAGCGAGATCCTCGAATACCGCGGGCAAATGAGCGGCGAGATCGAGTGGGCCCGTTACATCGGAATCGCCAACCCGCCGACCTTGCCGCCCACAGGCGATCCGTCTGGGATCAACATTCACCAGCAGGCGCGGCTTTACATGGATCATCCGCCAACAATCACCTACGGCACACTAAGAGCGATCGTTTCGAGTCTCCGAAGCGTCGGGCAATCGATGACCGGCAAGCCTGTAAGTGTGGGCGCAACGTTTGACCCTGGGCCGGAGTTCGCGCGCTCGCCCTTCAAATACGAGCGGCACAGGGAAATTCTAAAGGGCCAGTGGGTTGATTGTACGTCGTCACTGAACGCAGATTCCGTTCCCTACGCCGGGTTCCCCGAGGGGATTCCTGAAGGCACTCCCTTCGGCACGTTTTTCGGGCGCCAAACGCAGCATTTCCTCACCGACCTTGGCTTCGACTATATCTGGTTTTCCAATGGCTTTGGATTCTCAGCCACCGCTTGGAGCGTGAAGGGGCCAATCTTCGACGGCGAGGCCTTCTACCCGGAGAAGGCGGAGGCCATCCGCGAAAAGGTGGTTGGTTTCTGGGAAGCGTTTCGCCGGGGGTGTCCTTCCTTCCGTGTGGAAACCCGTGGCAGCAACCTTTCCACGGGGGCGGATCTAAGCGCCAGCGCTTCGCCGATTCGCGACATCTATGATGGGGGATTCAATATGGTAGCCCCGCCGAACTCGCCTTGGGCAGCCATCGACGGCGATTTTGGGCTGGAGGTCAGCGGCTATCTCTCCCACATCGCGCACCTCCCCCCCGGCGACGTATTTCCCTTCCGCCTTTACACGCACGACCCCTGGTGGCTGAACAGTCCCTGGTTCGACCGCTACGGGCACGAACCGCACGACATCTACTTGCCGCTGGCGTTGGCACGCCTGAACGCAGATGGGAAGGTCACGCCTCCGTCATTCCTGGAGTTCTTGACGATCGACAGCTCGTACGGTGAACTTCCTGACGAGTGCCCCAACGAGGTGACCCCGCACATTCTGCGAGCGATGGAGCACTTCTCCGACCGGCCAGGCTTGCTTACCTGGGTGTACCCGTTCCAGGAGTTCCATGAGAGTCTCTTTGGCGCATCACCCCGGCCGGGTGGGGTTTTCTTCAGTGACTGGTTCATACGCAATGCCGTGAGTGCCGGGTTACCTTTGAACACCGTAGTCTCGGCAGATAACTTCTTATCCTCCCGCCAGGCCAATCCCGAGACATATGAAGACACCATTCTGCTGACACCCGTTCCTTCCGCAGGCAGCCCGCGCGAGGAAGCCCTGCTTGACCACCTCCGTCGCGGAGGCAAGCTATTCCTTTATGGGTCGGTAGCAAACTCCAGCAAGGAGCTTCTCGATCTACTGAATCTGGAGTTGAGAGAACCCCTAAGCGGTGAGTTAGAGGTGCGGTCCGGACTTATCGGTGACGCGGTCAACCATGGCACACCGGCCACTCGTATGCTTCATCGCAATATTCTGTCGGACGGTGGCATCGACACGGTGCTGGCCGGGACGAACGCAGCAGATTTTGAAGTCTGCGCCACAGTCTCTGATGGGTCAAGCGAACGCATCTTTGCCATCACGCGCACACTCGGTGCCGGGAGGCTCGCGTGGGTGCGGGGCAGCCTTTCCTCATCGATTACGAACGCCTACTTGCCTCAGCCCGACGATCCGAAACAGCGTTTTCAAGCGGAGTATCTGATGCGTTACATGCTGGCAAAGTTCGGCTGCGAGCTTCGGGTCGAACGGCCCACGGTGGAGAGCCGCACCCCGCTGGTGCTCGTGGCTCGCAGCAATAATGGGTTTTTCTTTTCCGGATACAGCCCCTCGACGGCTGCCACCTTGCGGTTGCGGTTCCCGCACGGCGCGCCACTTCTGCATGGATACGAGACCTGGCTCGAAAATGGCTATTCGTCCTACAACATGCCGCGCGCTTGGCACCGCGAGTGCCGCTGCTTTGTCGAGCAAGCCGCGGAGGGGGAGATCTCCTGCGTCGAGGGCATTTCCGAAGAGATTGGCATTCGGCGTCGCCTGATGTTATCCGGATTGAACAACGCAACCGTGCATTTTTATCCCGAAGCGCGTCCCGCCGGCCCGCCAGTCCGTATGCAAAGCATCCACTCGCGCGAAAACCCCTTGAATAGCCAGGATCGTATCGAGTACACATCCGAAGAGTCAGGAAGGCGTCTTGTGGCCCGCAACATCACGGGGAATCTGCTCATATCTTGGTGATAGGAAGGCATGATGATTCGAACAACCAATGCTCAGCAGCGTGCGGACACTCCTCATATCCCGCGCCGGAAGCCTCTCACCTCAACGATTGGGGTTTTCGGTGTCGGCCACCACAGCTACTGGCCGCAGTTTGACGGGTTGTTGGACGAAATGAAGCGGAAGCTTGCGCTATTCGTGAACAAGGTCCGCGCCCACGGCGACGAGGTGAATGATTTCGGCATCGCGGACGACGCGCGTTCGGCTTATGCTTTGCGGAGTCAACTTAAAGCCGCTTCCTCAGATTTGATCTTCTGCGACATGTTAACTTACGCCACTTCGGCATCCTTTGGCGTGATCGTCCGGGATCTCGATGTGCCGATTGTTCTGGTAGCATTACAGCCTTTGAAGGCCCTGGACTATTCACGCGCCTCCACCTTCATGCAGCTCTCGAATGACGACTTTTGTGCGGTGCCAGAGTTCGCAGGTGTCGCCATACGCATGGGAAAGCGTCCGCCGCCGGTCATCCTCGGAACGCTCGAGGATGATCCAAGTGCCGACGTCGAGATTGCGGACTGGTGCCGCATCGCACGCGTCTTGCACGACCTCAAACGGGCGCGCATCGGCCACTTAGGGCATGTGCTCGAAAACATGCTCGATATGCAGACGGATCCGACGGCGCTGACGGCGGCCTTCGGATGTCACATTGTGGAGACCGAGCCTGACGACCTCATGCGGCAGTTCCGGCGGGTTTCTGATACCGATGCAGAAGGGAAGAAGCAGCAGATTCTGGAGATTTTTGAGACCCCGGATCCTAAGTCCGATCCCATCACCCGGAAGCTGACCACCGAGGATCTCGACATAGCGGCTCGGGTTGCTGTGGCGCTCGAGAGGTTCGTGGATGAAGAGGAATTGGATGCGCTTGCCTTCTATTACGTAGCAGAGCCGGACAGCCCCATGCGTCGACTTTTGTCTAACCTCATTGTGGGCAATTCGCTGCTTACGGCCGCGGGTTTCCCCATGTGTGGCGAGTCGGATCTGAAAACCTGCATCGCCATGCTGATCGAGGACCGGCTAGACATCGGCGGGAGCTTCGCCGAATTTCATCCGATTGATTTCCGTGAGGGATTCGTCCTCGTCGGGCACGACGGCCCGCACCACGTTAACATCGCTGAGGGCAAACCCGTCCTGCGCAGCCTGCTCAAGTACCATGGTAAGCCTGGGGCGGGCGCCAGCGTGGAGTTCCGAATCAAGGAGGGACCCATCACCATCCTCAGCATCGGCGTCACCCGTGGCGGGCGGTTTAAGTTCGTGATTGCCGAGGGCAAGAGCGTACAGGGTCCCATTCCCCCGACCGGCAACACCAACACGCGTGGCTTCTTTCAGCCTGACGTTCGCACATTCCTGAAACGCTGGGTGGCCGAAGGCCCCACCCATCACTTCGCCGTCGGCACGGGAAACGAAGCTGGCGTCATCAGACAGGTCGGTGAGATTCTTGGCCTTGAAACCGCCATTGTCGCAAGTGGGGCAGATGTGTATCATTTGGCATCTCGTTCCCATGAAGTCTGAGGAGCGCCTTGCTCAGCTTGTTTGGCCGGACTTCTCCGCTTTTCCCGATATCGAAACTGCCTTCATGGATGTTTCCAAGCGAGTGGGCAGGTTGGCGCTTTTGAGCGGAATGGCCTTCATCCTCACCCCATACCTCCGGTTTTGCCCGCGCCTGCCCAGCGGCGCAGGCACACATGACGTGCTTATTTGTGGCCAAGTATCAATCCGGAAGCCTACACCGCTAATCGCGGGTAGTCGCCCGTGCAAGACACCCCCACTGGGATCCCGTTCCCGAGTAACGCACTTCTACGTGCACACCGTTTTTCGTCAAACTGGTGCGTGCGGTGCCTCTTGCCACCAGTAAACGTTAGCCAACGAGGCAGGACCTAATGCCAATATTGCATTTTGAGGTTTCGGCCGGGCAGGGCCGCGCCGCGGTCTTTTCCGTGAATTTTCTTACGAAAACTCCGGCTACTTTCTCAAATTGCGTCCGGCTTTCGTGGCTTTCAGGTATTCCGGCTCGATGGGGTTGGGTACTTGGGTGTGTAGGCCTATGGCGGACGACAAGGGGCAGTGAGGGCGTCATTTGGGGCTTCTGGGGGGCGGCTGGATGGAACCCGAGGCAGATCGAAGCAGATCGTTCCGAGACGAGGCAGTGCGTGGTATACTCAGGCCGTCAGAAATGTCGCAGAGGAAATTCTAGATGAAGATAGTTGCAGTGAGATCTGCATGAAGTTGTTGATCGTCTTCCTAGTGCTAATGGCCTTGCCACCCCTATCCTCAGCAGGAGCTCAGCAGGCCAATGATACGAAGAGCCTTTTCGAGAAAGCGCAGCGCGCTTTGTCAGCCAAGAACTATTCGGAAGCTGAGAAAGACTTCCACGAAGTATTAAACCTCGACCCGCATTCGGCAGCCGCCTACATCAACCTCGGTGTAGTCTATATCCGGACTAATCGCTTTGACGCTGCGGTTAAAGCCCTCGACGAGGCAAAGCGGCTTGCCCCGCAGGTGATGGGCATTGACCTTAATCTTGGGCTCGCTTACTACGACAAGCAGGACTTTGAAAAAGCGATCGCCGCCTTCCGCCGCGTGCTCGAGGCTCTCCCGGAGAATTCCCAGGCGCGCTACCTTTTAGGCATGAGTTACTTCATGGCGGACGAGTACCAACACGCCGTCGACACTCTGCTGCCGCTGCGCAACGAAGAGAAGGAAGCGCTCGATTACCTGTTTGCCATGGGCATATGCTACGGAAAGCTGAGGCGCAAGGCGGATTCGGAGCAGATGTTCGCGCAGCTTGTACAAGCGGGTGGCGACACGCCCTATCTGCACCTGCTCCTGGGCAAAGCTTATCTCGACCTCTTTCAGGACAAAGATGCCCAACGCGAGCTCGAGAAGGCGGTAGCGCTCGATCCTAAATTGCCATTTGCGCACTTGAATTTGGGCGTGGTGTATCAGCGGCTAGGCAGGTTTGACGCGGCCGCCAAAGAATTTGAGGCGGAAATGGCGGTCTCGCCGCGCGAGGCATGGAGTTACGAAGATCGCGGCACCCTCTATCTGGACCAAGGCGATCCGGAACGCGCCTTGGCCATGTTCCGCAAGGCGCTGTCGTTAAATCCACGAATGCCCCAATCGCTGGCAGGCGCAGCGAAAGCCCTCCTCCGCAAGGGCGAGCCGGCACGGGCGGTGGCCTATTTAGAAAAAGCTGTGAATCTAGATCCGGACAACGCAAATTACCACTATCAATTAGGCCAAGCTTACATGAAAGCGGGCAATCAGGCCGCGGCGGAAACGGAAATGGCAAAGGCCGGCGCGCTCCAAACTGAGAGTCGCAACCGTCAGGCTCGGCACCTGTTTGGTCAAAGCGAATCACCCATGCCCAGTAAACTGCCTCCCCCTGGAGTGCCCCAAGAACAGTAATCACGACACCTGGGAGCGCGGGCTTCCGGACCGCTTCTCGCATATGGACGGGCGGGCCGGAAGCCCGCGCTCCCAGGAATGTGAACGCCGGACGGCGACAGCATGTAATTCTGCAAATCCATATACAGCTATGAAATATTGTAACGATTGCTGCCGAGCACGACTCTAGGGCTCGTATTTCCAATTATCTACACAATAAAATTTCTTAATAGTTTGGCCGTGGTCGTGCTAGTGCCTACATGCACCTCGTGTGGTTACCCAACCACGGCGGACCTTGAGGCTGCAGATTTGCAACAACAGACTTTTTGTACCCGTCCCGGCTCACCGATGCCGACTCTATCCTATGCAATGGAGGTCAACGTGAAAAGGGTCATTTTGTCCGTTACTTCTTTTCTGGTTTTCGTTTCGCTCACGGCATGGGCTCAAGATACAGCAAGCATTGTGGGCACAGTGTCTGACAACACAGGGGCGGTCATCCCTGCGGCAAAAGTCACGGTAGCTAACTCTGACAAGGGCTTTACGCGCTATCTGGTTAGCGACGCGGCAGGTATCTACTCGGTGTCTGCCGTACCCATCGGCAATTACGTGATAACGGCAGAGGCCCCTGGCTTCCAAAAACTGGTACAGTCCGGCATTACCCTTACGGTCGGACAAACCCAGCGAGTTGACCTCCGGCTCCAAATCGGGGCGATCAGCCAGGAAGTGACGGTCACCGGCAACGTGACCAAAGTGCAAACAGAAAACGCTACACTTTCCGATGTGGTGACGGGCACCCAGATCGAAGATCTGGAATTGAACGGGCGCAATTTCGTGAGCCTAGCCCTGCTGGTTCCCGGCGCCGTGCCCAATGGCTTGATGACTACAACCGTCGGCGTGTACGCGAACAACAGCATCTCGTTTAATGGCGGCCGGACAACGAACAACAACTGGGAGATCGACGGCGGCAGCAATACCGACGAGGGATCGTCGAGTACTTTCAACACCTACCCCAACCTGGACAGCATCGCGGAATTCCGCATTTCGACGTCGAACTACAGTGCCACAATGGGGAAGCACGCAGGCGCCCAGATCGAGGTCGCCACCAAGTCCGGTACCAAGGATTTCCACGGCGATATGTTTGTGTACAACCGCAACAACGCCTTCGCCGCCAACGACTGGTTCCTGAACCAAGTCAACCAACCTATTTCCTATCTCAACCAGAACGAGTTCGGGTACACCTTGGGAGGGCCCGTCGTCATTCCCGGCCACTACAACACTAACAGGTCCAAGACGTTCTTTTTCTGGTCGGAGGACTGGCGCAGAATCCGCCAAAGCTCCGTTCTGACCGGAACCGTCCCTTCCGCCCAGATGCGCGCAGGGGATTTCAGCCAATGCGATCCGGCCCTGAACCCTGGCGGCAACCTCCTCATCACCGACGGGTGCATCTTGCCGCAACTGAACGGCGTCACCTATGACACGGTGCAGTCGATGCCGGGCTTTGACCAGCAAGCCTATACGAATGCCGTGGATTTGTTGAATGCCTTTGTTCCCTTGCAGAACACTCCCGAGCTTGGCTACTGGGCAACCGCCGCGCCCTCGCCCACCAACTGGCGGCAGGAACAAATCCGCGTCGATCAGAACATCAGCGACAAGACTCAGATCTTCTTCCGTTACACTCAGGACGCCTGGAACACGATCACTCCTACATCCCTTTGGACGTATGGAAGTTATGACACCGTCAAAACCTCATTCGTGGGCCCCGGCAAGAGCATGGTGGCGCACATCACGCATAGCTTCAGTCCAACCTTCATGAACGAGTTCATCGCCAGCTACACGGTCGACCACATTGATAACATTTTCTTCGCGAGCGCCGACTCGGTGGCGGGTTCACTTGACCGGCCCTCGAACTTCGCGATGAATCACCTCTACACTGCCAACGACAGCGATCCGACCTTGCCCTTGCTTGATGTCTGTGGTGGGACGAACTTCTGCATGGGTGAGGATCCTTCCTATCACTACCTTAACGCCAGCCCTGTTATCTACTGGAAGGATAACGTTGCCTGGACGCACGGCAAGCACACCACCCGGTGGGGTTTTATGCTCGAGAATTTCCGCAAAAGGCAGCCGTTCGGCACCGACCCTGAGGGACAGTTGTGGTTTAACGCCGGTGGCACCCTCACGACAGGTAACTCTCTGGCGGACATGTTTCTGGGCCGCATACAGTCTTACACCGAGGGAACTGCTACGGCCGATAACCAGCCCGTGGGCGGCTTCGGCTACGGCCATTGGCGGATGTACGACTTGGAGCCCTATATCGAGGACGACTGGAAAGCAAGCCGGAAGCTCACCTTCAACTTCGGCCTGCGCTATTACGATTTCACGCGCATGAACGATTTCTCCACTCCCCCGGTGGTTGCCGATTTCGTTCCAAACGAGTACAACCCCGCCGACGAGGATCCGCTGAACGCGAGCGGCAATATTAATACCGCTTTGGGCCTCCACACCTACACAGAAGTGGGTAACGGCCTGGTATTGTGCGGGAGGCACGACCCGCCTTGCCAGCTCAACAACAGCGGCAAGAACTTCGCGCCACGGATTGGCTTTGCTTGGGACCCGTGGGGCACAGGCAAGACTTCCATCCGCGGCGGTTGGGGTCTCTTTTTCGAGTCCAGCAACGGCAACGAGAGCAACGCCGAAGGCACTGCAGGCGATCCCCC
>Ga0187784_10001579_pt1 | contig 18110 bp, 14 predicted proteins | sample 1015_SJ02_MP15_2_FD_132964 | JGI IMG/M metagenome (GOLD analysis project Ga0187784, IMG submission 132964) | Tropical peat soil microbial communities from peatlands in Department of Meta, Colombia - 1015_SJ02_MP15_20_MG | ecosystem: Environmental > Terrestrial > Soil > Wetlands > Peat | place...
CCAAGGCACGCGTGTCGATGTGGGAAATCACCGGCAGACCGTATTCCGAAAGAAAATCCGAGGTTTCTTCGACGGACCGCCAGTTGCTGGCAAGTTCGGATAATTCACGCACCACCAGACCCTCCGCGTAAGGTCGCGCCGATTCGGAGTCCAGCGGGTTTATGCCGTAATTCCCGATGTGAGGGTAAGTCAGAATAACGATCTGGCCGGCGTAGGAGGGGTCGGTCAGGATTTCCTGGTAGCCGGACAGCGAAGTGTTAAAAACCACCTCACCATAACGTTCGCCTGAGGCGCCGTAGCCGCGCCCCTTGAATAGTCTTCCATCCTCTAAGGCGAGTATCGCATCCATAAGGGCAGTCGAAAGTCGAGAGTCAAGAGTTGAGAGTCGAAACTCCAAAGTTTAGAGTCGAGAGACAAGAGCAAAGAGTGGAGTCGAAAGCCGGGACCCTGCACATGCGCACCGTACGATTACCCAACAATATCAACTCTAGACTATCGACTATGGACTCTCGACTGCTCTTCATTCCAAAGATCCAAACACCCTGAAAGGCCAGTAGACGAACACGGCTTTCCCATAGATGTATTTCCGGTCGACGGTCCCCCAAACTCTGCTATCGTTGGACGAATCCCGATGGTCGCCCAGCACGTAGTAGTGATCCGGCTCGACATGCACGGGTGGATAGCTCTGGTGATCCTGGTAATATGCGGGGAGGTAGGGTTCCGCAAGAGGTTCTCCGTTCACCAGCGCCCGGCCATCCTGAATGCTGACCCACTCACCCGGCAAGCCGATAACGCGTTTGATGTAAGACTTCGAGGTGTCGCGGGGATACCAGAAAACCACGATGTCGCCCCTTTGGATGGGCTGGAAACTGTAGACGAATTTGTTGATGAAAATCCGCTCGTGGTTCTCCAGCCGCGGCATCATACTGGTTCCCTCCACCTGCACCGGCTGGTAGAGGAATACAATGACGATGAACGCCAGCAGGATAGAGAGAATGAGGTCACGCAACCAGTAACGCGTCTCGAAAAATCGGCGTCGCGGGCTTCGTTGCGTTTCCCGACCGTCGGTTAGTTGCCCCTGGTGTAGCTCTCGTCGCAGCATTGGCTCCTCAAAGATTTTATACCACATGGGCAACTTTGCGCACCACTTTAACGGAGCTGGGGAGGATGAGCCGGCAATCGGCGATAGACAACCAAGGGTTAGGCGCTGGCGGCCGGCAGTTGGAAACTGCCTGACCACGCTGCTGATCCGGAAGCTCTAGATGCCACGTTCACCGACTTGCGCCCCATGCGCATGCTCAGCCGCCAGGCGCTCGATCGGCTAATCCTTCAGGATCTTGACTTCGGCTGCAAGGTGGAAATGCAGGCTGGAAGGCTGAGCCTTCGAGCCTCCAGGCGATAGGATGAAGGTTACGGAATGGGCCGGAAAGCCGGAGGCTTTCCGCAAGTCGGGGCGGCGGAGCCGCTCCAGCGGTCGCTAATTTGGACTGCGCTAGGTGCCAGCCCTGCCCTTACTACCCGAACACGTCTTTGACCTTTTCGGAAGGTCGGCGTTCGAGGGGACGATTTTCCACTCGCAACGTGGAATTCAGCATTTCGAACATTCGGCGTTGCTCCCGCGAGAGCCCGGTAGGAGTGAGCACATGGACTGACACGTACAGATCCCCTTGCCTCCGCCCGTCCACGCTGGGCATGCCCGCGCCGCGCAGGCGGAACACCGATCCATTCTGAGTTCCCTCAGGGATTCTCAGTCTTTCCAGGCCCCGGAGAGTGGGGACTCTGATCTCCACGCCGAGAATCGCCTGTGTAATGGAAATGGGAATGGTGTAATAAAGGTCGTTGCCTTGGCGATCAAAATAGGGATGCTCACGGACGCGCAGAACAACATAAAGATCGCCGTGCGGCCCTCCCCTGCTGCCGGCTTCGCCTTCTCCGGTCACACGCAGCCGCGTTCCCTCCTCGACGCCTGCGGGAATCTTGAGGCCCAGGATTTTCTCCTGCTGAACTTGTCCTTTGCCCCTGCAAACCTGGCAAGCCTCGCGCATTATCTGCCCCATACCCTGGCATTGCGGGCAAGTGCGCGCAACGGTGAAAAAACCCTGTTGATGTCGTATTTGGCCTCGCCCAGCGCACGCCGGACAGGTGACCGGCTCGCTGCCTTTCCTTGCTCCGGTGCCCCGGCACTCGCTACAAGTTTCCGAACGCGGAATCTTGATTTTGGTTTCCAGACCTTGCGCAGCTTCTTCGAGCGTAATCTCCAGGTCATAGCGCAGGTCGGCGCCGCGGGAAGGGCGTCGGCGCTGCTGCGTGCCACGACCGAACCCGCCAAAGCCGAAAAAGTCCCCGAAGAGATCTTCGAAGTCCGAGAAAATCGACGAGGAGAAGTCAGGGCTCCAACCGCCTGCGGAGCTCACGCCAGCATGCCCAAACTGGTCGTAGGCAGCCCGCTTTTGCGAGTCAGCGAGCACCCCGTAAGCTTCGGTAATTTCCTTGAATTTTTCCTCCGATTCCTCTTTGTTGTCGGGGTTGCGGTCCGGATGGTGCTGCATGGCGAGCTTGCGATAAGCACTCTTGATTTCCTGGTCGGACGCCCTGCGATGGATGCCGAGGACTTCGTAATAGTCTCGCTTGTTATTCAACTCTCAACCCCGCTGGACAAAAAGAACGGAACGCACTCAGTTTGCCCCCGCCATTTCTTTCGCTGCTTGGGAACCGCCCACCCTTGGCTTTACTGCCACTTTGACGATAGCAGGACGAAGCAGGCGGTCCTTCAGCTTGTAACCGCGTTGTAATTCTTCCACGATTTCCTGATCGCGCCGGCCCGCGTCCTCGACCGTCTCGACAGCTTGATGATAATGCGGATCGAACAATTGGCCGGATGTCTTTATCGCCACCACACCCGCCTGCGTCAGGACGTCGAACAACTGCCGGTGGATCAATTCCATTCCCTGGTAAAAGGTTTCAGGGACTGCCGGCGCACGCTGTCTTAAGGCTCGCTCGAAGCCGTCCAGAACAGGCAGCAAGGCCCGAATCAAGTCCTCCGCCGCGCGTTGGCGAAGTTCTTCCTTTTCCCGCTGCGCGCGCTTGCGGAAATTGTCCAGCTCGGCCTGCTTGCGCAGCAGGCGCTCAAAAAGCTCCGCCTTCTCCTCCTTCAACTTTTCGTAAGCCGCCCAAGCCTCAAGGGCGGCGGGCGGGCTTGTGGTTGCGTCACCGCCTACAGGCTCAGCATTCTCCTTCAGACCTGGTTCAGCGGTGATCCTAGCAGCTTCGGGCACGCGCGTGGCAAGTTCTTCTTTTTCTTTCTCCATGAGGTTACGATTCTATACCCCTTGTCCGTGACTGGTTGGCAAGCGGTGGCCTGTGAAGCGGGAGCCTTTTCCCCACCTGCTGTTAACCGCCTGCCGGTTCTTCCTACGGCCTCCTGGTTTTGAAGACCGTCAGGTCCAGGGGCGAAACCTGCCCTGCGACGCCTCCGATGAGCCAATGGATCAATGACCCAATTCTGGGAGCCCCGCTCCCGCCATTCAGTTGGAACTGAGGAGCCTGCTGCAGAGGTGGGCGATATAGTCCACTGTGCTGATCGCGCGGTCGTACTCCATACGCGTCGGACCGACGACCCCCAGCGCTCCCACAGCGCGATCCCGATAGTGCAGCGGCGCGACCACGAGGGTGCAATTGTGCATCCGACTTTCGGAATTCTCGTGCCCGATCAGGATCCGAACCCCGGGCTCCCACCGGTTGAGGCAGGCGTTCAATATCCTTACCAGCTTGGCCTTCTCTTCGAAGGTCTCGATCAGTTCCTTGATTTTGCGCACATCATCGAACTCCACGTGATCGAGGATCCTCGCTGTGCCATCCACGAACAGGAAGCCGGGCGCTTCACTGATCAAGGCGCTCCACATGAAAAGTGTGGCCACGTTCTGGAGCAAACGATCGGCAAGGATTTTTTCTTCCTCCATGCGCTTGAAAATTTCCAGACGAATGGCGCCCAGTGACCAACCCGCAAACTCGGAGTTCAGGAAATCCGCCGTTCGGTCGAGCTCTTTCTGCAAGAAATCTTCCTCCAAGCGAATGACCTTGCTTTCCACCCAATGCGGTTTCGAGACGATCACCACCAGAATACGGCGGTCCGGGAGCAGCACGAACTTGATGTGCTCCAGCACCTTTTCCTCGAGCGCCGGCGCCAGAGCCAGACCCACGTTGTGCGACACCTCGGATAGAAGGCGCGAGGCGCTGGCCATCATCGCTTCCAGGGCGCCGCTTTCAACCCGCAGGCGCTCGTCGATGTATTTTTCAATGGCGGGAGCGAGCCGAAAAGAACTCACGGTGCGGTCCACGTAATAGCGATAGGCCTTGTCCGTGGGCACGCGGCCGGCGGAAATGTGCGGCTGCGACAAGTAACCCAGGGACTCCAGGGTAGCCATCACGTTGCGGATGGTCGCCGAACTCAGGGGTTCCGGCAGCCTCCCCGCCACGGTCTTGGAGCCCACCGCCGCCCCGGTCTCAATGAATTGGCGCACCACGGCCACCAGGATGTCACGCTCGCGCCGTGCGAGCTCGCCGCCGTCCCTCATGTTCAACCTAACTCACCACGCCTCAAATGATTAGAGGCTACCAATATCCACCTTCTATTTTATCGGCCCTGCCCCGAGCTGTCAAGAAACAGGCCCACAAGCCGCGGCGGTGTTGGGCCAGTTTGGCTTAGAGGCGGCTCAACGCCGCCATTGGGCGAGATATAGGCGCCGCTACGATGCCGAACTGACCCACCACCGCTGCGGGACCAATGGGGCGCTGCTGAAGCAGATGCCACTAAGGAGGTGGAGCAATGAGCAAGAAACATGTGGGTTCGACCATCGATGATTTCCTCAAAGAGGAGGGCATCTTTGAAGACGCGCAAGCACAGGCCGTCAAGGAGGTCGTCGCGTGGCAGCTCGCCCAGGCCATGAAGAAGAAGAAAATATCCAAGTCGCGGATGGCGGCGCTGCTCAAAACCAGCCGGACGCAGGTTGACCGCCTGCTTGATCCGAAAAACGACATCACGCTCTCGAGCCTTCAGCGCGCGGCCGCAATGGTCGGACGCCGGCTGACCATCGAGCTGGTGTGGAGCAGGGCGCAGGCGTCCATAAAGCGTGCCGCAGAGCTTCGCCCGGCTCCAACCCGCGTCTCGACCCGGGAACACTCCTACAACGCGGTCGAAGACAAAAGCTTCGCTGCCCTTCGTAAAGGTCAGCGCCCTTCGCGCATCCCAGCCCTGTCAGGAAACAGCCCCGGCATCCATCGGGAGGTCAGCGCCGCCGGGAAGGCCAAGCGGAGCGGAGCCCGGGAGCTGTCGGAGGCCAAGACACCACGCTGGACGAGCGCCGCGACAGCCCTCCGCGCATGACGCTCCCCCGCGCCAACGACGCCGGCCACATCAGCGCGGGGCACCTCCCCCCGGTATAGGACAGCTTCCAGCACGCTCCCCGATTTTGGCGGCAGGTTGCCGAGCCTGATCTCCTCTTCCGCCCACAGCAGAATCCGCGCGCGCAGGCGGCCCGGCTGCATCAAACTCTCCATGAAGTTGACCTGATCGATGCATACCCCCAGAAAGAACTCCGCGAACGCCCCAAGCGCTTCTTCGCTTAAGTGCCCGCGGCCGTCAAGATCGTTACGCCGGGTCCTGTCGCACGCCGCAAGATGTCCCCTGTACGATTGCACGTTGCGTGCCAAGCCGCGCGCGACCGACCATACAGCGCCCGTATCTAGCGTCTCCAGCAGCATTGCGTGCGACATAAGACGCGCCACACGCCCGTTGCCATCCAAAAATGGGTGGATCCAGACGAGCCGGTGATGTGCCGCCGCAAAGGACAGTATCGACTCCGTCTTGCTCAAACGCCCATACACCTCCTCGAAGCGTGTAAGGAATCGCGGAACAGCGCCTGGACTAATAGGGAAATGGGTGCCGACCCTCACATCCCGTCCGCGCAATTCGCCCGGAACTACCCGGAGCCGCTCCTGCGTATCAGGGTCCTCCACCCACAACAAATCCTCCGGTAGCAGCTTGCAGAACCGAGCATGGACCTCGCGGGCTCCACCACCGCTTGCCGCACGTCCTCTCAGGCCCCCCTCGTCAATCCATTTCTGGACCGCGATATGCGCTCTCGCTTCCAGTTGCAGATCGCGCCTCCGCGCATCCTTGCTGTAATCGCCGTTTAGAGCCCGCTCGATGTCCACGGGATGGGTGTCGTGGCCCTCAATCAGGTTGCTGTAGTAGCAGTTCATTGCCCGCACCAGACTGGCAAGGGAGCTAAGCATGCTTTCGGGCAGACTCCTCCGAAACCCGGCTGACTTTTGCGCAAGCTCCAAGGCCAGATCGGCCAGGATAGGCCTATGGCGTGAGGTTTCCCCAACGAGCATGGGCTCCATCATCGAAACCGTTTCTCCCCGATCTACGACCGCTTTTATGTCCCGTTCCATGTCCGGTTCCAAAGTCATCTAACATTCTATTTTACCATGGTGTAGCTGGTTTTCAAGGTGATTTCAACAAACCAAAAAGTCCGCTTAAAGGTCCGCTTGGAAACATCTCTAGTCGCATAACCCGCCAGACCGCGCCGTCTTGCCACGAAGAACTAATGCCCCTCAGCCAACGTCGGCGCCGTTCGCCGTGAGGCCCCTTTCCCCCTGCGCTTCGTTGTTTTCAGTCCCCTTAGAATCAACAATATTTTCAGACAACGAACTCAAAACGAACTGGTTTTTGAGTGCAAGAATGGCCGACTGAGGAGGTTTATCAGGCTGCCGAATAGCCCGTCTTGCATGTCTCTCAGGGGAGTCCGTCATTCCTATTGCCAGACGACGAGGAATCCCGCATTGTCTTGAAAACGCGACAACTGATGCTGCGAGACCCCGGACCCCCTCACCCGGCACGCGTCCCGATGAAGTGCATCGGGATCGCGGTCCACCCTCTCCCCCAAAGGGGAGAGGGGGACGCTTCACACGGGGAGGACGCTTCACACCGGACGCTTCACACGGTTGATGGCGGGATGCAATTCCTATATAAGCGCCTACGGACTGGAGGCTGGGGGGATTTTGGATTTCAGGTTCTCGGCTTCGGATTGACCCTGCCAACCCCCGCTGCCTTGTGCTTCCTGCCGACTGCTTACTGCTGACTGCCGACTGCCTTCTCTGCGGCTTGTGCGCGCGCGAGTGGTGTATAATCCGCCTTCACTTCCGGCCTGCGTGGCGCGATTTCGGTTAACGGTGCACGACAGAGCGGGGCGTACTTAGGAGCTTTCAAGTGAGAGATATCAAGGGTTACCATTTCGTGGGCTTTTCCCTGGTACTTTCGCTATTCCCCCCAGCGGCCCGTGCCCAGATGTCACGCGGCGCCCCAGCCGGGGAATCCAGCACGGGACAAGTGAAGCTGGTTGGCACCCAATCTCAGCCCTGAGCGGGCAGCAATTGGAGGTTCGCATGAAATCCTGGCACACTCGAGCACTCACCCTCGCCTTCTTGTTGGCCGTCGCGCGCCTGTCACCCACACCTGTGGCGGAGATTGCCAAGCCCACGGTCGATCATTCCATTTACGGGCACGTGAGTCTGATCGTGTGGGTCGCGAAGGACCTTGGCCCGGTATTGAATTACTACGAGAGGTTGGGACTGAAGGATATTCAGCGGACCAACATCTCAGATCGTCCCGGTCTGGTTTACAGGGGCAAACTCGTGTCCACCACCGCCCAATCGGCATTCGGCCATATCGGCGATGTGTTGCTCGAGTGGATCCAACCCGTCACGGGAACTAACCTTTATACGGAGTTCCTCGCCCGCCACGGCGACGGCATCCTCGCTCTGGGCTTTGCTGTCAAAAGCGACCAGGAACTCGAGCGCCAGATTCAATACTTCCAATCCAAGGGCGTGCAGGCCGTCCAGCGCACACAATGGGCGGGGCCGGCAGGAACAGGTCATGGCGTTTACTTCGACACCGCAGCCCAAGGCGGCGGGCTGACTCTAGCGCTTTACTACGATCCTGCGGGCCCCACCTCTGCTCAGGCAGTAACTCTGGAAAACCACGCCCCCTTCACTAAAATCGGCCATTACGCCTTCGTGGTTCACGACGTCAGGAAGGTGGGAGAATACTGGCAAAGCCTGGGGTTCGGCGGTCTGGCAGTGGATCACAACGTCAGCGTGAACCGTGTCTACCGCGGCCAACCGGGAGAATTCGAAATGGACTTGGGCTGGGGGCGATTCGGCGACGCGCCCTTCGAGTGGGTTCAATCAACCCAGGGGCCCAACGTTTATGAAGAATACCTCCGCGAACACGGCGAAGGATTCCACCACTTCGGCGTCACCGTCCAGGACATGGATGCAGCCCTGAAGACGATGGGCGCCGAAGGCGCTCCGCCCTCGATGGCCGGGGGCTGGGACACACCCACGAGCAAGGGCCGGTTCGCCTATCTGGACACCGACCCTCACGGCGGCGTCACCGTGGAACTGATTTGGAGCCAGCGTTGATTGCCGATAGATGATTGCCCCGCCGCAGCGGGTCGATTGGAAACGCGTGGTGGCGAGCCGCTGCGCTGTCAATGGGCGGTCGACTGACCTCGGTCCCCTCCGGGGAACTTCGGGAACTCTGACGCGATCCTTGTAGTACACCTCTCGTGCTTGAAGCCCTCGCCGGTGTTTGCTATAGTTTCCCCGCTATCGTTAAAGGCAGGTGGCCGATGGCAGGTAGGCGCTGGGTCAAACATTCGCCGCTGCCGGCCATTCACCACGTTCGACCTGCACATTCAACCCGCGGCTGATGCGGCTTCCGGCCTTCGCGGGCTTCATGGAGGAGGGGGAAAATGGCGCCACCCAAAGTCTACAAAAACTACCTCAACGGCGAGTGGGTTTCGTCGGAGAGCGGACACACTTTTGATAACATCAACCCCGCCGACACGCGCGAATTGGTGGGCATATTCCAGATGTCCAGCCAACAGGATGTTGAGAACGCCATTCAAGCCGCCAAGGAAGCGTACAAGTCGTGGCGGCTTACGCCGCCTCCCAAACGCGGCGAAATTCTTTATCGGGCCGCGCGTTTGCTCGTGGAACGAAAGGAAGCCTACGCTGAGCAGATGACGCGCGAAATGGGGAAGATCCTGGAGGAGACTCGCGGCGACGTTCAGGAAGCCATTGACATGACTTATTATATGGCGGGCGAGGGCCGGCGGCTCTTCGGGCAAACCACCACTTCCGAATTGCTCAACAAGTTCTGCATGTGGGTGCGCAGCCCGATCGGCGTGTGCTCGCTTGTGACACCCTGGAATTTCCCCATGGCGATTCCGTCCTGGAAGATCATGCCGGCGCTGATCTGCGGCAACACACTAGTGATAAAGCCTGCCACGGACACCCCGCTCTCGACCTACAACCTGGTCCAGACGCTGGAGGAAGCCGGAATTCCGCGCGGAGTGGTGAACTTGGTTACGGGAAGCGGTGCCCAGGTTGGAACTGCATTGATGACCCATGACGATGTCCGCGTAGTTTCCTTCACCGGCTCAACCGAAGTGGGGAAGAAGGTGGCCGAGGCTTGTGCGGGCACCTTCAAACACTCCTGCCTGGAGATGGGCGGAAAGAACATCATCCTGGTGATGGAGGACGCAAACCTGGATCTCGCCGTGTCGGGCGCCGTGTGGGGTGGGTTCGGGACCGCCGGACAGCGTTGCACCGCCTCCAGCCGCATCGCCGTGCACAAGGACGTGTACAAGGACTTCGTCGAAGCTTTCGTGGCGCGGGCGCGTGCTTTGAAAATCGGCAATGGCCTCGAGCCAACCGTCAACATGGGGCCTCTCATCAACGAGAACCAATTGAAGACTGTTGAAGAATACGTTGAGATCGGGAAAAGCGAAGGCGCCAAGCTGCTTTGCGGAGGACAGCGCCTGGCTGGGGGCGACTACGATGGTGGCTGGTTCTACAGCCCCACCATTTTCGGCGAATGTGATCCCAAAATGCGAATTTGCCGAGAGGAAATCTTCGGGCCCGTCGTCTCGATCATCCCCTGCTCGAGCCTCGAAGAGGCCATTGAAATCGGCAACGGAGTCGTCTACGGGCTCTCCTCATCCATCTACACGCGAAACGTCAACCGCGCCTTCCAGGCCATGCGTGATATGGAGACCGGCATTTTCTACGTCAACGCTCCGACCATCGGCGCCGAAACCCACTTGCCTTTCGGCGGCACCAAGCAGACCGGCAACGGCCACCGCGAAGCTGCCACCGCCGCCCTGGATTTCTATTCGGAGTGGAAAGCTGTTTACGTGGATTACAGCGACAAGCTGCAGCGGGCGCAAATCGACACGTAGGGAGCAGGTGCCAGGTGTCGGGTGTCAGGTGCAAGGGCGGGGACTAAGGAAGAACAGTCGGCAGTCGGCGGTAAGCAGTAGGCGGTAGGGCCTAAACAGGAAGCAATGCGCAGTCTGTGATCAACAAGTCATAATTTACAATTCATAATTCACAATTTCACAGGCACCTGACACCTGCTCTTAGGGTTGAGGCGCCGATGTGGGCTGGTTCTGCTGGGCCTGCGGACTGGAGGGAGGCTGGCTAGCTGCGCCTGCGCTGGGCGTGGCTGCACTGCTGGGATCAACGTCTGCGGGCAAGGGATGCGGGCCGAGACCGAGTTTCATCAATGATTTCGCCTCAGGAAGGCCGGTCGTTGCAAACCCGTGATCGGCTTGGTAACGTCGCATGGCCTCGCGTGTCTGATCGTCCCAGCGGCCATTAGGCTCTGCGTTCAAGTAGCCTGCCTGGACCAAGGCTTGTTGGATCTCTTGAACGCGTTCCGGTTCAGGACGCTTATGTGCCCGCCGGCGCCGGTCCGCAGCGGCTCGCCTGGCCTTGGATGAAACGTGCCGCGTTGCAGGCGCGCCGGCTCGCTTGGTCTTGGAAGAAAGTTGCTGTGTCGCAGGGTGGTGCGCGGACGGGGGCTGGCCCGTGTGAGCGGCGGCCTTATGAGCGCTATGAGTACCGGCCTTGGCGGGTGTTTGGGAAGTCCGTTTCGCCGTGCTCGTGCTTTTGTGTGTTGTGGTGTTGTCAGCAGGCAACTGCGCTGCCAACAGCCACAGCAGCGCGGCAAGCAGCGTCAGCCCTGCGTAGGTTTTCTTATTCCAGAGTTTCAACTTCCGTTTCCTAGTCTTACAACCGTCTTCTTTCATTCTGATCCCGCAGTCGCGGGAGAAGAACCTCCGTAGTTCTGGAATCGAGCAACTGGGGGGATTCTTCGCCCAGTATGACACACCAAAAGAATTACCGACGCTAAGGCAGCCGATCCGCAAGGAAGAGCGTGGTAAACGAGTGAGCGCCGCTGCTTCGTGCAATAAGCAGCAGCACATCCTCCCCGGATTTCAGAGAAGATTGGATGCGGTTAAAGGCCTCCACCGAGGCGACGGGATGATGGTTGATGCTCAGAATGATATCGCCATGCTGAACGCCCAAATCGGAAGCGAATCCGCCCGCCTGGACGTTCACTACCAAAACTCCCTGTTGGCTGTCCAAATGGAGTTTGTCGGCGAGGTCCTGCGCCTGCTCACGGGTCAGGCTTTTTAGCGATACCCCGAGGACGCTGGAGTTTCCCTCCTCGATAGTTTCCCCACCCTGGCTTACGGGGCCCTCCTGCAACTCGGCAACGATCTTATTGCGGTCGCCCACTTCGACGTCCGCAGTCAGCGGTTTTCCGTCGCGAAGGTATTGCATTCGCAGCTTCCGGCCAATTTCGGTCTCCGAGACGATAGCTACCAACTCGTCCGCATTGTGGATCGGTTTGCCCTCGACGCTCAAGATGTCATCTCCGCGCTTCAACCCCGCGCGCTCGGCAGGGCTGCCCGGTTCGACGACATTAATGACAACGCCGTGATCAGCGCCGAAGCTTCTCAGCATCGAGGGATTAGCCTGGCTATCGAACGTCACACCAATAGCGCCGCGCCTCACGCTGCCCGAGGTAATAATAGCGTTGTAGACCTTTCGGGCGGTATTAGAGGGAATGGCAAAGCATATGCCATCGTAGACGCCCCGTTGCGTGGCGATAGCGGTGTTAATCCCAATCACCTGCCCCGCAAGGTTGACCAGTGGCCCACCGCTGTTGCCGGGATTGATCGCCGCATCCGTCTGGATGAAGCGCTTGAACTGCCCCTGCACTCCGCCCTCGATGTCGCGTCCCTTGGCGCTCACGATGCCGGCGGTTACAGTAGACTCCAAACCGAAAGGGCTGCCGATTGCTAGCACCCAATCGCCCACGCGCATGGCGTCGGAATCCCCAAATTGGGCGGCCGTGAGCGGCTTGTCCGAGTCAATCTTGATAATCGCGAGGTCCGTCCACCGATCGGAGCCGATGATCCTAGCCTTGTACTTGGTACCGCTGTCACCGCGCAGGAATACGTTGATCCGATCCACCGGTTTTTCCTCGTCATTCTGCGTAACCACGTGATAGTTGGTCAGGATGTAGCCGTTCGCACTCAGGATAACTCCGGAACCCAAGCTTTGCTGCCTGAGATCCCCCAATGGAGCGCCGGGCGAGTCGAAAAACTTGTCGAAGAAATCGCCGAAGGGTGTCTCATCGGGCGCATGAAAGCGCCGCCGGGCGACGCGGACCGTGCTCTCGGTGTTAATGTTCACCACGGCAGGCGCGAGGGCATCCGCAACCTGGGCAAAGGAGCTTGAAAGCGCGGCAGGTGAAGGGAGAGGAAGGAGCTTGGCGTCCCCAGCCACCGGCGAACTTCGGGCGGCACGCACCCCGTGGGAAACCACCGTGCCGATCAAGATTCCGATCCCCAGCGTCACCACGATTACCACCGCCGGGAAAAACTTGCGTCCGCTTCTGCTCATTCCCCTTCCCCTCTCAACGCCCGCACCGTTCCTCAGGGGCGCACAAGTCCATTATAGCATCACCATGCTCCCGAACCCCTAGCCACTTTTGACGCGTGTTCGCTCTTCGAAAACGGGCCGGGAAGACTTCAGAACGCAAATGGATTCGCCTTCCCTGAGGCTAGCCTTCCACGGGAGAAGGCAGCCTGCCACCCCAAATCTCCGAAATCACCATACCTGCCAGGATCAACCCCGAGCCTAGCAGGGCCCTGCCTCCAAAGTGTTCCCCAATTACCAGCCAGGAAGAAAGTGCGGCAAAAACAGGCTCCAGCGCAAAGATCAGCGCCGTGTGCGCGGCCGGGGTGTATTGTTGCGCCCAATTCTGAACGGAGAAAGCTACCCCAGTCGCCAGCACCGCGGTGAGCAGGATTGCCCCCATCAGCCGGCCAGTCAAATGGAAGGATTGATCCGGCACAAAGGGAAGCACGATTAAAGAGAGCAAACCGACCACCAGAATCTGCACAGGTACGAGATGCAGAAAGGAAAACTTCTTCGTATAGTGCCCCACAAGGACGATGTGAACCGCAAATGAAATTGCACCCGCCAGCGTGAGTATGTCTCCTCGGTTCACCCCTGCCATGCCCGACGGGGCCACCAGGAGATAGATCCCGAAAAGTCCCAAGACTCCCCCGAAAAGGGTCGCCGCGCCCATCCTAACGCCGGAGAGCATCATGACCACCGGCACCAGGATTACACTGAAACCCGTGAGGAAGGCGCTCTTCGAGGGTGTGGTGTACACCAAGCCCCAGGTCTGAAAGAGGTAACCTGCAAATAGAAAGAATCCAAGGGTAGCCCCGGGCAACACCGTTCCCCGATCCACCTGCCCTCGACCTAATATCACCAGGAGGAGAAGTCCGGCGAGCAAAAACCTCGCTGCCAGAAAAGGTAATGGAGACGCATCGGCGAGCGCCCCCTTAACCACCACAAAAGTGCTCCCCCAGATGGCGGTAACTACTACCAGGAAAGCTTCGGCTTTTGTTCTGGTGCTCAAAGTCATGTGCTCGCAGGCAGTGGGTTGGTTTAAAGAATGGCCGGAGGGCCAGAGGTCATGGGGCCGGTGGGCCGCAAAGCTCTCGAATTTCCACCTCTGTCAATAAGCGGTCGGCATGCTTGGCCCGGACAAATATCTTCTCGACCAGTTTCTTGGTCGGTCGGATGCCCTGCTTCTCAAGCCAGAAAATGATATTCGACTTGCCGCTCATGGGACCGATTTCGATTTTCTGTTCCAGCCCAAACCAATGCGAGGGCACGCCCGAGTATACCTGATTGGCTAATTCGACGTCGTGCTTCTTGAACGCCTTTATGACTGTTGCGGCGTGCACGCCGGTCGCCGTTCGGAAAGCGTCCGAGCCCACGACGGGGTAGTTAGCTGGGATCGGAACGCCGACCGCCTCAGAAACGACCTGGCAATATTCTTTCAGCTTCCGCAAGTCCCGATCGATGGCGCCCATCAAACGCAAATTGACCAGCACCTGATCGAGGGGCGTATTCCCCACGCGTTCGCCGAGACCCAGCGCCGCGCCATGGACTTGGTCGACGCCGGCGGCGAAGGCTGCCAGCGCATTCGCCACCGCCAGCCCGCGGTCCGAGTGTCCATGCCAATCGAGGCGGACTTTCCTCCCCGTCGGCTTGACCACCTCTTCGCGCACATAGCGGATGAGCGCCTGCACACCACGCGGCGTCACATGTCCCACCGTATCGCAAACCACGATGGCTCGCGCCCCGCACTCGATCGCCGTGGTGTAAAGCCTGCGAATTACCTCCGGGCGCGCCCGCGTCGTGTCCTCCGTAACGTACATGACAGGCAAGCCCAGAGCAGCGGCGAATCTCACCGCTTTTTCCGTGGTGCGCAAGAGAAAGTCGAGACTCCAGTCCTCCGCAAAAAGACGAATAGGACTAGAGCCCAGGAAAGTCGCAGCTTCGATTTCGAGGCCCGCGGCCTGGACAATGTCCGCGATGGGCCGGATGTCGGATTCCAGCGTCCGCGCTGCGCAATTCGCGCGCAGGCGAAGTTTACCGACGGCCATCTCTCGCGCCAGGCGCAGAACATCTTCTCTTGCCCGCGGCCCTGCCCCAGGCAATCCCAAGTTGACTTGGTCAATCCCCAACTCGTCCATGAGATGGAGAATGCGAATCTTTTTTTCAATCGGAGGATCCAGAACTGAAGGCGATTGCAACCCGTCGCGCAAGGTCTCGTCATTCAGCCGCGGGGCGCCTTGGAGCTCTAATTCGTGCCCCTCCACGCGGTTCCAATCGTAAATGAGGTCACGATCGAGTGCCATGCGTCTTTTTTCCGAAGTCTCCCAGCAAGTTCACTGGGCGCGGCTCGTACTTCTGCCCGGCCGTCGAGTGGTCAGCCAAGGCGGGGCGGTAAAGCGTGTGGCAGCGCTCGCAGCGGTAAACCTCCGCGGCCCTGCCGAACGCCTCGATGGCTTCCTCTTCCTCCGCCGTGGAAGAGAGACGGTGCGGATCGTCGTAATACCAACGCTTGAGGTGGCCGAAGCAAAGCTCGCCCTTCGCGTCCTTCTCATCACAAGCCCTCTGGCCGGGTTTCTTCTCTTTGACTTTGAATGCCACGTCACCCCCACGAAATTAATTCATTGATTCATTTCTCCCTTGAATCATTGCAAAGGTAGCAGTCAACAGTCAACAGGGATTGAGCCATTGAATCATTGAGTGATTGAGTCATTGAGCCGTTGAAAACCTGGGCGGAGGGAGAAACCTGGGGGCCGTCAGCCAATGAATCGATGACGCAATGAGACAATGCCTCAATGACGCAATGAAACAATGACTCAATGGATCAATGATTCAATGACTCAATGGATCAATTTCAGTACTCGACTCGCACCAGGCAGAGACCTTGGGCCGGAGCCGTGGGACCGGCCATGGTGCGTTCGCGAGCATTGAGGATTCGGATGATGTCACTGGGTTCCAGTCTCCCTCGCCCGACCTCCAGGAGCGTGCCCACCATGTTGCGCACCATGTGGTGAAGAAACCCATTCCCGGAAACTTCGTAGATCAGCATGGATGTTCGGGGGCGACGGAAAATTCGGGAAGCGAATATTCTTCGCACCATGGTTGCTTGGATTTGCTGTGCGCCCGGCTGGCCAGCGCTTCCTCTGTCACGGCGAGACGGATTCTGTTCTTCGGGTAGGTCATGGTGTTCCTCTTCCGCGCCGGACCCATCGACGGCCGCGAAGCTTGTGAAATCGTGTTCCCCCTCAAACAGTCTCGCCGCCTCCGCCATACGCTCAGCGTCGAGTGGAAAGGGATAGTGCCAAACGAACCGCCAAATAAAAGGTGAGCAGACGGGAGCCTGGAGAATCCGGTAGCGATAAGTCTTCGAACGAACGTGGTAGCGGGCGTGAAACTGGGAGGAGACTTCGTGGGCATCTTTAATGCGCACCGTGGGCGGTAGAGCATCATTCAATGCTTTCACGAGGTTATCGCAAGGGATAGCGCAATCCATTTTGAAGTTGGCGACTTGGTGCAATGCATGGACCCCCGCGTCGGTGCGCCCGGAAGCGCAAACTTGCGCCTTTTCGCCCAGGATTCTCTCGATTACCGATTCAAGGCACTCCTGCACAGTCATCACATTCGGCTGGCGCTGCCAGCCATGAAAATCCGTCCCGTCGTAGGCGATTAGCAAGCGGATGTTGCGCATAATGCAGCTCTCAGTCGTCAGTTATCAGTCGTCACCCGCTCTGAGTCCTTCAGCACTAGCTGCTAACTTACACTAATTCGTGCGCTACGAACAACCGACCTTCGCCCGCTTGTAACGCGGGCGTGACGCTCTCGCCCTGGACTTCCTGCACTTGTGCTGCGACTTATCTGGTTCCCTTCCCCTTGGGGGTCCGTGTGGTAACTGGATTCGGGGCTGTGATTCCGATGTGAACGGTATGGAGGCTAAGCACGGTTATGCCGGCTACGGGAAAGTCTGATTTCCTGAAACGGCGGAAGAGAAGGCGCGTCTAAGGAGAAGGGAGCGCCTCGTGCGTTGTCGAACCTTGACTTCCCCTCTCGACGCGCTATCCTTGCTGTGGATGAGACCGAAGCCGGGAACCCGCGACGGCGATCCAACCCCTTGATTGTGGCCGTCGGAGGAGTTTTCAAGTGAATAGCCCCTCGCTCCTAAGTGCGGTGGCAAGAACGATGGTCTCATGGCACCTGGTTCAGAAAACAACCGTTCTAATTGCTCTCCTATCTGTCTGTGGGCTGCTCTGTGGTATCCGCGCCCAGGAAATCGGGTCCCAGTCGCAGACCATGAAGCTCCTGACTCTGAAAAAGGCCCAACTCGCGGAAGAAGAGGCCAAGGACAAATTCGACCGCGCGCTCAAGCTCCGCGGAGAAGGCTTGACTACTGAGGAGGATTTAGCCAGGGCCCGCATCGCCTACCTTCAGGCCCAAGTCGACTATCAGGAGGCCCTGATCAGCTTCATGGGCAGTGACGCCCGGATCTCGGTGGCCAGCGCCGTCAAGTTCCAGGACGCCAACGGCAAGAAATCTGTGCGGGTCGCCCTGCGCTATTCCTCGAAGGAACTCAAGGAACTGGCGAAATTGAAGATCAACGCCGCGGACCTGTTTCCCCTGGATTTCATGAAAGAGATCAAAGACGTTTTGGTCTCACTCAAGTCCGAAGGAAAAGTCGTTTCCGACCCCTACGAGAAGGTCATCGCCGCCCTCCCACTCGAATCGGAACAAAGCGTCACTTTCGAACTCCTCAAGGATATCGAGAGCGTCGACATCGATGTTTTCTATGCCGGCAAAAGCGAGACGACCTCGGTTTATCTCCAGAAAGGGGTCAGCGCCAACCTCGTAACCATGAACTCTGCCCAGTTCTCCCAGGAAGCTGACCTGGGGGGCCAGGCCGTCTATGAGTTGTCGCTGGAGAAATTTCCCGGGGAGGCCGACGTTTTCAAGCTCGGTGTCCTCAACCTCCCGAGCCAATTGAGTTGCGAATTTTACGATGCCCAGAGCAACGCCCGGCTTTCCCAGATCAAGTTCACGGAGGGCGTCACCAGCATGAAACTGGCCCTCAAACTCTTTCTGCCGGAGAACGCAGATGCCGATGTGGTGATTGACAAACCCATCGAGTTCTATGCCCTGGCCATGGATAACGACCAAGCCGCGCGCCTACAGGAATTGCGGGCAAGAAATCGGCGTGTCGTGCCCTCGGATATCGAAGCCCTCAAGGTTGGCAGCGTCCGGCTGGAACTGATCCCGCGCGGGGTGGGGAAAATCGA
>Ga0187784_10001580_pt1 | contig 18110 bp, 15 predicted proteins | sample 1015_SJ02_MP15_2_FD_132964 | JGI IMG/M metagenome (GOLD analysis project Ga0187784, IMG submission 132964) | Tropical peat soil microbial communities from peatlands in Department of Meta, Colombia - 1015_SJ02_MP15_20_MG | ecosystem: Environmental > Terrestrial > Soil > Wetlands > Peat | place...
GCAAGCGACATCGAGTTTTCGAGATCGTCCTCGTCGAGATCGGGCTCGCCGATCGGGGGGTCCTCGCCGCCCTCCTCGCCGTCGCCGACGCCGGGACCAGGGACGGGGACGGGACCGACCGTTTGCGGCTTGAATGGCGTCGCGCCGGGCGGCGCCGACGGCGGCGACGCCGCCTGCACCGGCTGCGGCACGAAGCCCGCGCTGCTTCCCGGCATGGCGTTCGGCATCACCGGAGCGCCTGCCGCTGCGCCATCGCCGCCTGGCACGACCACCGGCGCCACCTGCTTGGCGTCGGGGCCGGCATAGGTCGCTTCGAGGTCGATGATGTCGCGGAGGAAGACTTTTCCCTCGTTCAATTCGTCGCGCCAGATGATGACGGCCTGGAACGACAGCGGGCTCTCGCACAGGCCCGCGATCATGGCTTCACGGCCAGCCTCGATGCGCTTGGCGATGGCGATCTCGCCTTCACGCGAAAGAAGTTCCACAGAACCCATCTCGCGAAGGTACATCCGCACCGGATCGTCGGTGCGCTCGGTCGGTTCCTTGGCTTCGGATTTGGCGGGGGGTTTTGGGGTGACTTCGACGATTTCGCCGGATTCGGGTTCTTCCTCCTCGGGTTCTTCGCGGTTCGCCTCCTCGTCGTCGGCTTCGGCTTCCTCGGTCTCGACGACGTTGATGCCCATCTCGTTCATCATCGCCAGGATGTCTTCGATCCTCTCGGAGGTGACCTCCTCCGACGGCATGACCGCATTGAGCTGCTCATAGGTGACGTAGCCGCGCTTCTTGGCCTGCTTGATCATCTTCTTGACGGCGGCATCGGAGAGATCGAGCAGCGGCAGCGGGGCGTCCGGCGTTTCCGGGGTTTCCTTTTCCGGCGCGTCAGCGTCCTTCGCCAGGGCCGCCTTGGCCTTGATCGCAACATTCTTGACGGCGACGGTTTTGGCGGCGACGGTTTTGGCGGCGACGGTTTTGGCGGCGACGGTCTTGGCGGCGACGGTCTTGGCAGCCACGCTCTTACTCGCCACGCTCTTGCTTGCCATGTCTATCTCCACGGGGCGCGCCTGAGGTCCCCTACCCTATGGCGTGAGTCTCCACGCCGGATAAGGAACCGAGCGCCGGGACCGGGCCGGATGGCGGTCCCTTCTTGTTGGGCCGTCTGCCTTTGCCAAACTGGCGCCCGCCAAAAGCGGCTTCTGCCAATTTGGCGCATGCCAACGGCCGACAAGGGCCACGCCATGAGGGGAAACCCTGCCCGGCGCCGCCCGAATCGAGGCCGAATCCTTGTCGGAACTCCGTTAAGCTCCGACTAACCTTAAACGGCGAGGGCGACCTCTTAGCCCCTCGCCAGCAAGCCGTCCAGTTTCACTGTCCGGCGTCCGTCACGTCGCTCCCCCTGGAAGGGGGGAGGTAATGGCGCGGCAGAGACCTGGTTCCGCTACACAGACCTGCCCGGCCGGCCCGACGAAGCGCCAAAACCCTCGATCAGGGCCTCGGTACCGTCGAGCGAGGACAATCGTGCTTTAACGTCGCGCAGCCGCGCGTAGTTCGCTTCCGTATTGTCCTGGCCCAGCGCCGTTTCCGCGTCCCTCAGTTCCCTAGTTAGGGAATGCCATTGCCGATGCAAGGCGACAAGCTGCTTCCAGGTCTGCAAAACATCGGCCTCGCCGGCTTGCGGCTTGGCGCCCCAGACCGACGGCGTCGTGATGGTGCGCTCGATGCGGGAGAGCAGATCGGCAAAACCGCGCCGGGTCAGTTCGGCGTGAAGCGCCGCAGACTGCTCCGATCGTACGACCTCGCCGCCGCGCCCGAAATCTTCGGCAAAATGGTGGGCAAAAACGTCGATCAGGGCGCCTTTGAGCTTTTGTGTATCGGCGTGGCGGAACTCGGCCGCGGCCAGTTCCTCAAGGTGGTCATGGAGAAGCCAGGGGTGGTTGAGCGCCGCCTGCAGGATCAGCGCTTCCCGGCGCGGGATTGCAGTGCGGTGACCGCGATGGAGCGGGCCTGCGGCGAGCTGCGCGCTCGCCGCGACATAGGGCGCGGCGGCTCCGAAGCCGGCCGGCGCGCCCTGCGCCGACATGCCGCCGCGGCGCCCCTTGTCGTCGAAGCCGCCGCGGCGTCCGTTGTCGGGAAACCCGCGGCGGCGCATTGCAGTGTCTGCAGATGCGAACCTTTGCGGTGCGAACATTTGGCGCAACCGCGCCGAAAAATCCTGCCGGTAATAACGCCGCACCGACTCGTCGCCGATGGCCCCCGTCACCTCGGCGATGCGCACCTCGAGCGCGGCGCGCCGTTCCGGCGTATCGAACGGGCCGGCTTCGCTCTCGCGCGCCCACAGCATATGCGCGAGGGGGCGGGCTGCGCCGAGCACATCTTCAATCGCCTCGCGACCACCGGAGCGGGCCAGATCGTCGGGGTCCTGGCCGTCGGGCAGCGTCGCGAGTTTGAGGCTTTTGCCGGGCTTTAACAGCGGCAGCGCCAAATCGAGCGCGCGGTAAGCCGCGCGCCGGCCGGCCTCGTCGCCGTCGAAGCACAGCACCGGCTCGTCGGCCAGGCGCCACAAGAGCGCCAGTTGGTCGGCGGTGAGCGCGGTGCCGAGCGGGCCCACCGTTGCTTCAAAGCCCGCCGTCACCATGGCGATGACGTCGATATAGCCTTCGACCGCGATGACGCGCGCGCCCGCGTGGGCGGCCTTGCGGGCGGCGGCGATGTTGTAAAGCGCCGCGCCCTTGCGGAACAGCGGCGTCTCCGGCGAATTGAGGTATTTGGCCGACACCTCTTTATCGAGCGCGCGGCCGCCGAAGGCAATGACGCGGCCGCGCCAATCGCTGATCGGGAACATGACGCGGTCGCGGAAGCGGTCGTACGGCACCGGAATGTCGTCGCCGGCAACGACGAGGCCGGCCTCGACCATGTCCTCGACGGCGATTTTGGCGCCGCCGAGATGCTCCTTGAGCGCGTATTGCTCCGCCGGCGCATAGCCGAGACGGAATTTGAGCTGGGTCGCGGCGGCAATGCCGCGGTCCAGGAAATAACCGCGGCCGCGGGCGCCATTTCGCGACGCCAGTGTCGATTCGAAAAATTTTGCGGCCAACTCGACGATGTCGTGGAGCGTGTTGCGGCGCTCCTCATGTGCCTGCGCCTCCCGCGTCATCACCGGCATCGCCACGCCGGCCTGCGCGGCGAGCCGCTCGATGGCTTCCGGAAAGCTCACCCCTTCGGTCAGCATGACGAAGTCAAAAATGTTGCCGTTCTTGCCGGAGGAGAAGTCGAACCACATCGCCTTCTGGTCATTGACGAAGAACGACGGCGTCTTCTCCTTGTTAAAGGGCGACAACCCCTTCCATTCGCGCCCCGCTTTGCGCAATTTGACGCGCCGGCCGACGACCTCCGAAACCGGAAGCCGCGCGCGCAGCTCGTCGAGAAATTGCGGGGTAAAGCGCATGGTGATTCGTTACGGTAGCGAAGACCCGGCGCGAAGATAGGGCAGCCGGTCGGCGCGGCAAGGCCGGTACGGCTTGTCCCGGTTATCCACACGCACCATGCGCAATTCGACTTTGACACCGATCAAATACAACTGTATATACATTCTGCCGAAGTACGGTCGAAGTGGACATCTTGCAACGCGGAGGAGCGCTGGCTAGCGATTGGTGAAACGGAAGGCGCGTCATCACCGTTGTCTTCACATAGCGCGGAGATGCGCTCCGGATCATCTCGGCACGCCGACGCGCGAAGAAATGGGAGGCGAGCGTATTATCAGGAGAAAATGGGGCGAACGGCGGAAGGGCAAGACTGATTGGGCTGCCGTCGATGCGTCGACAGACAAGGAAATCGAAGAAGCCGTCCGGAATGATCCCGATGCGGTGCCACTCGATGTCGACTGGTCGGAGGCCGTCCTCGTCATTCCGCCGAAAAAGAAGGCGATTTCGATCCGCGTCGATGAGGACGTGCTCGATTATTTCAAGAAGGAAGGCGCCGGCTATCAGCGGCGCATCAACGCGGTGCTGCGCTCCTACATGCAGCAGAAGCGCAAGAAGCGGGCCTAACGTCACTCCGGCCCCATCCCGGCCTGTTTGACCACCTGCTCAGCCACCACACGGTCGTCGGCGATCTCCTTGGCGAACTCGTCCGGCCTATTCGTCGAACCGACCAGGCTTCGCTCCTTCAATTGCTTTTGCGCAAATTCGGGATCGGCGACGATGGTCGCGGTTTCCCTGGCGATGCGGTCGACGATCGGCCACGGCGTGCCAGCCGGCGCGAACAGGCCATACCAGCCGCGCGACGGCGGCCCGTTATAGCCGGTCTCCTTGAGCGTCGGCACCTTGGGGAAGTTCGGCGAATGGATATTGTTCATCATGACGAGCGGCGTCATGGTGCCGGCCCTGATCTGGCCGATGACATTGCCCTCGCCGAACAGTCCGATCGGCGTGAAGCCGGAGAGGATAGCACTCACCGCTTCGCCGCCGCCTTTGAACGGCACCCGCACCCAGTCGGCGCCGCGCTCCTTTTTCAGCGTCTCCATGTACAGCACCATCGGCGCGCCGGGCGTGAGATAGGACAGCGTGCCGGGCTTTGCCTTCGACAATGCCACCAACTCGTCGATGCTCTTCACTTTTAGGTCGGAATTCACCACCAGAACGTGGATCAGATCAAACAGATGGGTAATCGGCTGCAAGCCGTGCACCGGATCGAACGGCATGTCCTTGATCAGGAACTGGTTGTAGATCATTGGATCGGCGTTGATGATGCAGATCGTATAGCCGTCCGGCGCCGAGTCCTGGCAGGCCCTGGAGCCGACATTCTGCATGCCGCCGGGCCGGTTCTCGACCACGATCGGCCGGCCGAGGCGGGCGCCGAGTTTTTCGCCGAGCGCGCGCATGAACACGTCGCTGATGCCGCCCGGGCTCGTGGTCGTGAGCACGCGGATCGGACGCGTCGGCCAATCCTGCGCCGCCGCGCCGAATACGGCTGCGACAAGGCCAAGAAGCGTTGCGAGCAAGAGCAAGAATGAGCGGCGCACGGTCGTTGTCTCCCTGAACTGCGAGGCTTGTTGGCGGCGAGCCTAGCACTTTATCGGGCCGCCGCGCAGGCGCGGATGGACGCAAAATGCGGTGCTTTCTCCCAGTTTTGCTGGTGCATGATCTTATCCGAAAGCCGGTGCTCACTTTTCGTGATCATGCTCTAAGCGAGACAATCACCATCCGCGGTGAAGCCAAATAGCCGCTGCACGCGGTAATAGCGCGCCGAGCGCGGCCTCGTGATGCCCCATTGGTCGGAGCGGCCGGGCGCGAATTTCCAGTACGCCGACGGGCGGGGCTGGTAGCTGTCGTCGATTTGCAGGATCTCGGCCGTGTATTCGAGCGGCACCTCGTCGGGCCCGCAGAAATAGGCGAACACGTTATTGCCCGGTCCGTGGCGGCCGGGGCCCCATTCGATCGGATAACCGTTATCCTGCAGCCGTCCCATGCCGCGCATGACCGAATCGAACTCGGGCAGCTCGAAAGCGACGTGGTTGAGCGTCGGCAGGTTGGTCTTCGCCAACACGATCGAACAATGATCGGCGCTGGCGCAATGCAAAAACCACAGCGGCGCATTGTCGTCGATGACGCGAAAGCCGAGAGCGCCGGTGAAGAACGCAAGGCTCCGGTCAAAATCGCGTGCATTGAGATTGACGTGCGCGATCTTGCGCGGCCGGTCGGGCCGGTCCGCCGTGTCGGCATGATCGGCGCAGTCGCACACGAAGGCGAAGTTGCGGCCGTCGGGATCCTTGCAGCCGAACCCGTAACCGCCGCCCGCGGTGGTCAAAACTGCAGGCGCGGTAGGCTCGATACCGGCAGCCGCGATCGCGCGATGCAAGGCGTCGACGGCTTGCCGGTCGGCGACATCGAACACGATGCGCACCACCGCGGGCGGCGCGCCGCGATGCAGCCCAACGACGTGATGATAGTGCGCGGTGCCGCGGAAATAGCGCGCCGCCGGCCGAGCGTCAGGAGGCGGCGTTTCGACCGGATCGAGACCCCACACGCTTTCGTAAAAACGCGCCGCTTCGTCGAGATTGGTGACGACCAACTCGACGCTGCGCAGGCCGCGAATATGACACGCCGGCATCGTCGGCGGCCTGACCGTCATCCGCCGAGCAGCTTCTTGACCAGCGCGCCGGCATGGGCAAAGTCCATCCGCCCGGAGAAGCGCTGTTTGAGCGCCGCCATGGTGCGGCCCATGTCTTTGAGCGTCTCGGCCTCGATCTCCTTGATCAGCGCGGAGATGGCGTGGGCGGCTTCGAGTTCGGACATGCGCTTGGGCATGTACGCGGAAATAATCTCCATCTCTTCGCGCTCCTGGGCGGCAAGCTCGGCGCGGCCGGCCTTTTCATAAATGGCGAGCGATTCCTGACGCTGCTTGATCATCTTGCCCATCACGTCGAGAATGTCGGCATCCGAGGCCGTCACGCGTTCGGGCCCGCGCGTCTCACGCTCCAGGATCGCGGCATTGACGAGGCGGAGCGTCGAAACGCGCCGCGCTTGGCCTGATTTCATTGCCTCTTTCAAGGCGCTGTTGATATCGTCGCGCAACACGGCTAAGGCCTCTCGCAAATGACACGGCATCCGCCGGTCCCGTGAGGGCCGGCACAAGACGAAGTCAGCGTGCGCATGATTTAGGCCCTTGCCGATGCCGACACAACCGCAGACTCCACGGACTGTGGCCCTCTGGGACGAGCCCAAGCCGACGGCGCTGCTTGTGCTCGCGGACGGCACCGTGCTCGAAGGTTTTGGCTTCGGCTCGACCGGGCACGCCGTCGGCGAAGTCTGTTTCAACACGGCAATGACCGGCTATCAGGAGATCCTCACCGATCCGTCCTATGCCGGGCAGATCATTACCTTCACCTTCCCGCATATCGGCAATGTCGGCACCAACGAGGAGGACATCGAGACCGTCAACCTGGCGGCGACGCCCGGTGCGCGCGGCGTCGTGCTGCATTCGGCGATCACGCAGCCGTCGAACTACCGCTCGACGCGCCATCTCGACCTCTGGCTGAAAAGTCGCGGCGTCATCGGGCTCGCCGGCCTCGATACCCGCTCGCTCACCGCGCTCATTCGCGAGAAAGGCATGCCGAACGCCGTCATCGCGCACGAGCCGTCCGGCCGGTTCGACCTCGATGCGCTCAAGCGCGAGGCTTCAGCCTGGCCCGGTCTGGTCGGCATGGATCTGGTGCCGATGGTAACGACCGCGCAGCGCTTCACCTGGGACGAAACGCCGTGGCAATGGGGCGAGGGCTATGGCCGGCAGAGCCGCGCGGAATTCAATGTCGTCGCCATCGATTACGGCATCAAGCGCAATATTTTGCGCCAGCTCGCAGGCCTTGCCTGCAAGGTAACGGTGGTGCCGGCAACGACGTCGGCCGCCGACATTCTGGCGCTTAATCCCGACGGCGTTTTCCTGTCCAACGGCCCGGGCGATCCGGCCGCGACCGGCACCTATGCCGTGCCGGTGATCCGCACGCTGATCGAGAACAAGCCGGTCTTCGGCATCTGTCTCGGCCACCAGATGCTGGGCATTGCCGTCGGCGCCAAGACCGTGAAAATGCACCAGGGCCATCATGGCGCCAACCATCCGGTGAAAGATCTCAGCACCGGCAAGGTCGACATCACCTCGATGAATCACGGCTTTGCCGTCGACCGCGCGACGCTGCCGGACAACGCCATGGAGACTCACGTCTCCTTGTTCGACGGCTCCAATTGCGGGCTGGCGCTGAAAGACCGGCCGGTATTTTCGGTGCAGTACCATCCCGAGGCGTCGCCCGGCCCGCGCGACAGTCATGTGCTGTTCGATCGCTTTGTCGGGATGATGCGCGAATCGAGACGGTCGTGAGCCAAACCAACTCAGGGCCGGACTTACGTTAGACAATTTCAACCCAAACTCCGGTAGAACCACTGTGAGCCTGACGAGTTAGGACCGATGCCGAGTGCAATGAACTCCTGCCCTCCTGTTACGCACAAATTTGCCGACGATGGCAGGATTCCGAACAATCCCGCTCTGCCGCTGGTCCTCTACCGCGGCGGCATCGATCTGACCGGATCGCCCGATCCGGAAGACGTGATCGAAAAGACATTCGCGTTGAACGGCTGGGGCCATATGTGGCGCAACGGCATCTACCCCTACGCGCACTATCATTCGATGATCCACGAAGCGATGGCCGTCGCCCGCGGCAGCGCCAAAGTGCGCTTCGGCGGCGAGAACGGCGAGGTGATCGCGCTCGTGGCCGGCGACGTCGTTATTCTGCCGGCGGGTACCGGCCATCAATGCCTGACGCATAGTCAGGGACTCGCGGTGATTGGCGCCTATCCGCCGAGCGGCAAATACAATCTCTGCCGCGGCAGCAAAGCCGAGCACACCAAGGCGCTCGTCTCGATCCCGAAAGTGCCGCCGCCCGCGGTCGATCCGGTATTCGGGCGGACCGGGCCGCTCGTCGCGCTGTGGCGCCCATGACCGCGCCCTTGACCGCGCCATGATCGCGCCATGATCACGGCCTGGCTCGCCTTCTGGGACGGTTCGCATTCGATCTACGTCAACGCGCGCCACAAACACGTCCACTATCGCCTGATTGCGCAAGGGATCGCACGGCTCATAGCGCAGCCGTCGGCGCGCGTGCTCGATTACGGCTCGGGCGAGGCGCTGCACGCCGATGTCGTCGCGGCGGCGGCGGCCACCGGCGAGTTGCTGTTATGCGAGGGCGCGCCGCGCGTGCGCGCCGGCATCGCGGCGCGCTTTGCCGACTGGCCGAATATCCGCGCGGTGTCGCCGCACGAGGTCGAGGCACTGCCGGACCAGTCGCTTGACCTCGTCGTCCTGCATTCAGTCGCGCAATATCTCACGCCGGACGAAACCGGGGCGCTGTTCGCATTATTCCATCGGCTGCTGAAATCAGGCGGCGTACTGGCGATCGGCGACGTGATCCCGCCGGATGTTGCGGCGCTGACTGATGCGCTGGCGCTGCTGCGCTTCGGCGCCGCCAATGGATTTCTGCTCGCTGCCGTTGTCGGTCTCGTGCGCACCAGACTGTCCGATTATTGGCGCTTGCGCACCCGCTTCGGGCTCACCCGCTACGACGAAGCGGCGATGCTCGAAAAACTCGCCGCGGCCGGATTTGCGGCGCGCCGCGCGGAAGAAAATATCGGGCATAATGCGGCGCGGATGGCCTTCATCGCGCGGCCGGCCGCCGGTTGACCGGCCTTCCCACGGCGGCGAATCTGGTCTAAAGACCCGACCGCGCGGGGCCGAGCCCCGGCGCCGGCGCGCCAAATGCGCGCTCTTTTTTTGCGCCCCATACGCGGAAGCAATGCCCAAACGGACCGACATCTCCTCGATCCTGATCATCGGCGCGGGTCCGATCGTCATCGGCCAGGCCTGCGAGTTCGATTATTCCGGGACGCAAGCCTGCAAGGCGCTCAAGGCGGAGGGCTATCGGGTCATCCTCATCAATTCCAATCCGGCGACGATCATGACCGATCCTGAGCTGGCGGATGCGACCTATATCGAGCCGATCACGCCGGAGATCGTCGCCAAGATCATCGAGAAGGAGCGCCACGTTGTTCCCGGTGGCTTCGCGCTGTTGCCGACCATGGGCGGGCAGACCGCGCTCAACACCGCGCTGTCGCTGCGCCGCATGGGTGTTTTGGAGAAATTCGGCGTCACCATGATCGGCGCCACCGCCGGCGCCATCGACAAGGCCGAGGATCGCAAGCTGTTCCGCGAGGCGATGACCAAGATCGGGCTTTCGACCCCGCGCTCGCATCAGATCAAGACGCTGATCCAGGCGCTCGAAGCGCTCGAGGATATCGGGCTGCCCGCCATCATCCGGCCGTCGTTCACGCTCGGCGGCACCGGCGGCGGCATCGCCTACAACAGAGCGGAGTTCATCGAGATCGTCGAACGCGGCATCGACGCCTCGCCAACCAGCGAAGTGTTGATAGAAGAATCTGTACTCGGCTGGAAAGAGTTCGAGATGGAGGTGGTGCGCGACAGATGCGACAATTGCATCATCATCTGCTCGATCGAGAATTTCGATCCGATGGGCGTGCACACCGGCGATTCGATCACCGTGGCGCCGGCGCTCACGCTCACCGACAAGGAATACCAGATCATGCGCGACGCCTCGATCGCGGTGCTGCGCGAGATCGGGGTGGAGACCGGCGGCTCCAACGTCCAGTTCGCCATCAATCCGGCCGACGGACGGATCGTCATTATCGAAATGAATCCGCGCGTGTCGCGCTCATCGGCGCTGGCGTCGAAGGCGACCGGCTTTCCGATCGCCAAAGTCGCGGCGAAACTCGCGGTCGGCTACACGCTCGACGAGATCAAAAACGACATCACCGGCGGCGCGACGCCGGCCTCGTTCGAGCCGACCATCGACTACATCGTCACCAAAATACCGCGCTTTGCCTTCGAAAAATTTCCCGGTGCCGAACCGGTGCTCACCACGTCGATGAAGTCGGTCGGCGAGGCCATGGCGATCGGCCGCAGCTTTGCCGAGAGCCTGCAGAAGGCGCTGCGCTCGCTCGAGACCGGGCTCACCGGTCTCGATGAGATCGTGATCCCGGGCCTCGGCGAGGGCGACGACAAGAACGCGATCCGCGCCGCGCTCGGGACGCCGTCGCCGGACGGCATCCTCAAGATGGCGCAGGCCATGCGGCTCGGCATGAGCGATGCGGATATTCATACCGCCTGCCGAGTCGATCCGTGGTTCTTGGCGCAAATCCGCGGCATTGTCGAAACCGAAGCTGAGATTCGCGCAAAAGGCCTGCCGGCGACCGCGCCAGCGCTACGCCGGCTCAAAGCAATGGGCTTTTCCGACGCCCGGCTCGGCCGGCTCACCGGCGTTGCGGTCGACGAGGTCTCCGCGCGCCGCCGCAGTCTTGGCGTGCGCCCGGTGTTCAAACGCATCGATACCTGCGCCGCCGAATTTGCTGCGCCGACGGCTTATATGTATTCGACCTACGAGATGCCGTTCGCCGGCCGCGCGATCGACGAGGCGGCGCCGTCGGATAAGAAAAAGATCATCATCCTCGGCGGCGGCCCCAACCGCATCGGCCAGGGCATCGAATTCGATTACTGCTGCTGCCACGCCGCCTTCGCGCTCAAGGAGGTCGGCTACGAAACCATTATGATCAATTGCAATCCGGAGACGGTATCGACCGATTACGACACCTCCGACCGGCTTTATTTCGAGCCGCTCACCGCCGAGGACGTGATCGAGATCATCGATACCGAACGGGCGAACGGCATCTTGCACGGCGTCATCGTGCAGTTCGGCGGCCAAACGCCGCTCAAACTCGCCGAGCCGCTGGAACGAGCCGACGTGCCAATCCTCGGCACCTCGCCCGATGCCATCGATCTTGCGGAGGATCGCGACCGCTTCAAGCAATTGCTCGACGAGCTCAAGCTGCGTCAGCCCAAGAGCGGCATCGCCACGAGCCCGGAAAAAGCGCAAGTGATCGCCGAATCGATCGGCTACCCGATCGTGATCCGTCCGTCCTATGTGCTCGGCGGCCGCGCCATGGAGATCGTCCACGATGCGCAGCAGCTCGACCGCTATGTCGCGCGGCTTGCCGCCGATCTCGACCGGCCATCAGAGTTCGCAGTGTCCGAAAAGCGCCCGCTGCTCATCGACCGCTATCTCACCGACGCCGTTGAAGTCGACGTCGATTGTCTGGCCGACGGCGAGGAAACCTACATCGCCGGCATCATGGAGCACATCGAGGAAGCCGGCATTCATTCCGGCGACTCCGCCTGCTCGCTGCCGCCCCACAACCTGTCGGCCGAAGTCATCGCCAAGCTCGACCGCCAGACCCGCGCGCTGGCTCTGGCGCTGAAGGTCGGCGGCCTGATGAACGCGCAATACGCCATCAAGGACGGCGACATCTATGTGCTCGAAGTCAATCCGCGCGCATCGCGCACGGTGCCGTTTGTCGCCAAGGTGACCGGCATTGCGGCGGCCAAGATCGCGGCGCGCATCATGGCGGGCGAAAAGCTTTCGAGTTTTAAGCTCAAGCCGCAAAATTTCGAACCCGGCGCCGCCCGCCATGTCGGCGTCAAGGAAGCGGTGTTTCCGTTCGCGCGCTTCGGCGCCGCGGTCGATACCGTGCTTGGTCCGGAAATGAAATCGACCGGAGAAGTGATGGGGATCGACGGCGATTACAACGTCGCCTTCGTCAAGAGCCAGCTCGGCGGCGGCACCCGGCTGCCCAAGGCGGGAACGCTCTTCGTTTCCGTCAGGGACATCGACAAGGCGCGCATCCTGGAAGCAATCCGACTCCTAGCCGGATTGGGTTTCAAGGTCCTGGCGACGTCAGGCACGCAGCGCTACCTCGCCGAGCAGGGCATTGCCGCGGTCAAGATCAACAAGGTTGCCGAAGGACGCCCGCACATCGTCGACGCCATCAAGAACGGCGAGGTCCAGCTGGTCTTCAACACCACGGAGGGGGCCACGGCGCTCAACGACAGCCGTTCGCTTCGGCGCGCAGCCCTCTTGCATAAAGTGCCGTACTACACCACTCTCTCGGGGGCCGTCGCCGCAGCGCAGGGCATCAAAGCCTATCTCGGGGGTGACCTCGAGGTGTGTGCGCTGCAGAGCTATTTCGGGGCCGGGTCTGATCGAGCATCGGGGCGGCCGCAGCGGCGGTACGTGTAGAGCCAGGGTTTACGGTCGCGTGGCCAGGCAATGCTTCGGCCCGCGACGGAATTTTGCCCGTAGTGCGGTGGATTTGAAGTTCCCACAGTTTAGCGGCAAACTTGCATAGAAACTTCAAATGCAAAAAACTGCAGTACGATGTTGAATTTGCCAGTGGTCCTTTTTGATTCCGAAGAGCGCATACGAGTGTGCCGCCAGCACTTGCGAACTTCGGAATCAGGACGCTAGCGGGGTATTGGAGGTCTGAGACCAATGGATAAGATTCCGATGACGGCGGAGGGGTATTCTGCGCTCGCGGCCGAACTCAAGCATTGCCAGCAGGTGGAGCGCCCGCGCATCATCCAGCAGATTACCGACGCGCGTACCCACGGCGATCTCTCGGAGAACGCCGAATATCACGCGGCGAAGGAATCCCAGTCGCTCAATGAGGGCCGCATCGCCGAGCTCGAGGACAAGCTCGCCCGCGCCGAAGTCATTGACGTTTCGAAGCTTTCCGGAGACACCATCACCTTCGGCGCGACCGTCACTTTGATCGACGAGGACACCGACAAAAAGACCGTGTGGCAGATCGTCGGCGAGCCGGAGGCGGACGCCAAGAAGGGCAAGATTTCCATCACCTCGCCACTCGCCCGGGCGCTGGTCGGCAAGAAGAAAGGCGCGCAGGTCGAGGTGGTCACGCCGGGGGGCGCCAAGGCCTATGAAGTGATGAAGGTGGAGTGGAAATAACCGCGTCCCCCAACCGCGGCCGGCGATCTCGCCTTCTGGGTGCCGGGTTGCGTTACTTGCATAGCTCCGCAGAATCCCTACATTAAGCGAATGGCTCTGAGTCAGCCGAGCTCGGGCCATTCGGGGTGGCCCCGTCGAGACGGTGGAAGGCCAATTTCGCCGACATTACGGAGGCCTCCGGCGGGTCGGTGCTGCAAAAGTCGGTGCTGCAAAAGTCGCTGCTGCAAACTACCGCAACGATCGAGATTAACCGGTGTCGAACACCATTCACGCCAAGGTCGTGATCATCGGATCCGGGCCGGCGGGCTACACGGCGGCGATCTATGCCGCCCGCGCCATGCTCGATCCGGTCTTGATTCAGGGCATTACGCCCGGCGGCCAGCTCACCGTCACCACCGACGTCGAGAACTATCCGGGCTTTGCCGACGTCATCCAGGGCCCTTGGCTCATGGAGCAAATGCAGAAGCAGGCGGCCCACGTCGGCACCAAGCTCGTTGCCGATCATGTCAACAAGGTCGATCTTCAGCGCCGTCCGTTTCGCCTCGAATGCGATTCCGGCGATATCTACATTGCCGATGCGCTTATTCTCGCCACCGGCGCCCAGGCCCGCTGGCTCGATCTGCCCGGCGAACAAAAATTCCGCGGCTACGGCGTCTCCGCCTGCGCCACCTGCGACGGATTTTTCTATCGCGGCAAGGAAGTCCTGGTCATCGGCGGAGGCAACACCGCGGTCGAGGAGGCACTGTTTCTCACCAATTTCGCCGCCAAGGTCACGCTGGTGCATCGGCGCGACCACTTGCGGGCTGAGCGCATTCTGCAGGAGCGTCTCTACCAAAACCCGAAAATCGCGGTGCTCTGGAATACCGTGCTGCACGACGTGGTTGGCGATGAAAACCCGCTCAAGGTCAAGGGTGCGGTGCTGCGCAACGTCAAGACCGACGAAACGACCGAGCGGTCCATCGACGGCGTATTCATCGCGATCGGCCACTCGCCGGCGACCGAATTGGTCGCCGGCCAAGTCGAGATGAAGCCGTCGGGCTACATCAAAACCGCACCGCATTCGACCGCGACCTCGGTACCCGGCCTGTTCGCGGCCGGCGACGTCGCCGATGACGTCTATCGCCAGGCGGTCACCGCCGCCGGCTTAGGCTGCATGGCGGCGCTTGAAGCCGAAAAATTCCTCGCGGCGCATGGCGAGGCGGAGCCGCGCATCGCGGCGGAATAAAACGGAGGACTGATGACGGATGACGGATGACAGAAAAGAGATGACGGAAGAGCCAGCATCTTGCCGTCATCCGACCTCCGTCATCCGATCTTCGTCGTCCGACACTATGGATTGGGACAAGCTCAAAGTATTTCACGCCGCCGCCGAGGCGGGCAGCTTCACCCACGCCGGTGAACAGCTCGGGCTCTCGCAATCGGCGGTGTCGCGCCAGGTCAGCGCGCTCGAACAGGAGCTGACGGTTTCGCTGTTTCACCGCCACGCCCGCGGTTTGATTCTGACCGAGCAAGGCGAGTTGCTCTATCGCACCGCGCACGACGTTTTCATGAAGCTCGAAGCCGCACGCGCAAAACTCACCGACAGCCGGGAGCGGCCGAATGGCGACTTGCGCGTGACGACGACGCCGGGCATCGGCGTGCATTGGCTCACCCCGCGGCTCGGCGAATTCCTCGACCTTTATCCCGACGTCCATATCACGCTTCTAACCACCGACGAGGAGCTCGACCTCGCCATGCGCGAGGCCGACGTCGCCATCCGGCTGCGCCAGCCGACCCAGCCCGACCTCATTCAGCGCAAGCTGTTCTCGGTGCACTTCCACGTCTACGCCTCGCCCGAATATCTCAAGAAGTTCGGGACGCCGCGCACGTTCGAGGATCTCGACAACCACCGCGTGCTGGTTCTCGGCGGCAACATACCGTCATACCTGCAGCGCTCGCGTTGGCTGATCGAGGTCGCGCGCGACGGCAAGGGCCCGCGCATTCCGCACCTCGTCATCAACAACGTTCTCGGCATATTGCGCGCCTGCCAGCGTGGGCTCGGTATCGCGATGCTGCCGGACTATCTGGTCGAGGAGAATGGCGGGCTGGTGCAATTATTCGGTGAGGCCGATGCCATCGCGCTCGATGCCTATTTCGTCTATCCCGAAGAACTCAAAGCCGTCGCCCGCGTGCAGGCGTTTCGCGACTTCCTCGTCGCCAATGCGCAGCGCTGGAGTTTTTGACGCCGACCGTCGTTGCACGCCAACGGGTCCGGCCAGAAGTGGCCGGCCCGATGACAAGCTCCGCGAAGCAATCCGATCCGTCTTGGCGCTACGCGCTTCGGCGGACGCAAGAGCCACCATGGCGCGCGAAGCCAGCGAAGGCGGGTCGCTCCTTGCAATGACGGAGCGAGCACGCCGCTAAGACGATACCGACAATGCTGAAATTTATGCGGCGGTAGCGAGCACACGCGCACTTTGCGATGCCTGCATAGCTGTCATGTCTATCACCGCGTTGTCTCTGTGGTTTCGCAATCGCATACTGTCGCTCTGCTGCAAGGCGATCGGTTGCCGCTATCCTCCCAGATAGGCAACCGCAATGTCTGGCAGCTGTTCCCCTCTGGAAGGTGTTGTCGGCGCCCCCACGCCGACGGAGTGAACCGGGCCCGCAAGGGCCCGGTTTTCTTTTGTGCGGCGAATGGCGAATAAGGCACAGCACTTAGACCCGGCGACGCCGCTCAGCGCCGCTCGCGATTCGTTGGTATTGACATATAGACATATCGTCGATATGTCTTGACATATGATCGAGCGAACCACCGTCCGGCTGCCCAAGGACCTGCTTGCCCGCGCCAAGCGCAAGGCGCTGGCCGAGGACCGCACCTTGACCTCGCTGATCGAGGAGGGCTTGCGGCTGGTCGTTCATCAACGGCGCAGGCTGCCAAGGACAGACCGCGGACCGCTGCCGGTCAGCGGCGCTACCGGCGGCCCACTGCCAGGAATCGATATTTCGAATTCCGCCGCGCTGCAGGAAATGGAAGACCTCGAATACATCGAGCGGCTGAAGCGCGGCTTCAAATGATCTTGCCGGACGTCAACGTCCTGATAAACGCATTTCGTCCCGAAATGGCCGAACACCCACGATGCCGCGGTTGGCTGCAGAGCGTAGTCGACGGCCGGGTACGGTTTGGCATATCCCCGCTCTCGCTGGCAGCAGTCGTACGCGTGACGACCAACAAGCGTAGTTGGCGCGATGCCAGTTCGCTCGATGACGCGTTCAAATTTTGCCACTACCTGCAGGCTCAGCCCCATTGCCAGATCGTCGAGCCGGGCGATCAGCATTGGCACATCTTTCAGAGTCTGTGCATCGAAACCGACACGTACGGCCCGCGCGTAACCGACGCCTGGTACGCCGCGCTTGCAATCGAATGGGGCTGCGAATGGATCACGCTCGATCGCGACTATGCGCGGTTTGCCGGCCTGCGCTGGCGGCTGCCGGAGGCGGTTTGAGAGGGCTTCGAGCTTGAAAAGGCGGACCGTCATCGTCGACGACAAGATGCAGCGCGGCTATCGCTATGTCCTGACCGCGCCGGCCGGACGCAATTTCGATCCCGCATTTCGCCCGCAATTGACGCCGGCGGACATGCTGCGGCTCGGCGTGTTCGGCGGCAAATACATGACCGATTGCCGCGATGAGTTTCCCCGCTCGTGGTTCGCGCGCGCCAGGCTCGCCGGCGAAACGCGCGACCCGGCGCTCAATTATTTCGGCGTCGACGCCAGTCAGCCGCTGTCGGCATGGCGCAAGAAGGGCTGGATTCACCCGGACGACCCGCGTGGCTGGTTCCAGTGGTATTGCCGTTATTACATGGGACGACGGATGCCGGAGGAAGACGCGCGGCAGATCAGGCGTTGGAAGGCGATCCGCCGCCATGTCCGGCAAATTCAGAAAAATTGCCAGCCAGGCGACGTCGGCTGCCGGCCACGGCAGCGTCAGGCGTTGCTGCACTGGGCCTATGACAGCCGAAAGATTTAAACCGGATCCAAGCCCGCGCTCTGCATCGCGCGCGTCACGTCCGGCGTCGTGAGACAGTCGATCACGGCGCGGGCGGCCTCGGCATGCGTTGAACGTGTCGCGATCGCCGCGGTGAACAGCGTCACGTGCTGCAACTCGCTCGGTAGCGGGCCGACGACTTCGATGCCTTCGACCGCCAACAGTTCCGACATTTGTTGAATGCCGATCTCGGCTTCGCCGCGCAGCACGACCAGGCCGGCGAGGCCCTTGGCGCCGCCTTCGCCGTATTTCGCCTTGGCCGCCATGGCGTCGGCAATGCCAAGCCGTTCGAACACTTTCGCCATATGGGCGCCGCTCTGGCCGCCGCCGACCGGCCGGCTCACCGCAACGAATTTCGCCGCCAGCAACGCCCGTTTGAAGCGTTCGACCGAACCGATGTCGGGCCTGGGCGCGCCCGTGGGAACCGCAACACCGATCGACGAGCGGGCGATGCCGCGGAGACTGTCGGCCATCAGAACGCCCCGCGCGGCAAGCTCCTTCGCGCCGGCATCGGCCAGGACCGCGACATCGGCCATCTCACCTTCGGCGAGACGCTTTTCGAGCTTGGCGGAGGGGCCGAGGCTGACGGCAAGGCGCGTGCCGGTGTTATTCTCGAACTCCGCGGCAAGCGCTTCGAAAGCCCGCTTCATCGCAGTCGTACTGACAACCTTGA
>Ga0187784_10001581_pt1 | contig 18088 bp, 19 predicted proteins | sample 1015_SJ02_MP15_2_FD_132964 | JGI IMG/M metagenome (GOLD analysis project Ga0187784, IMG submission 132964) | Tropical peat soil microbial communities from peatlands in Department of Meta, Colombia - 1015_SJ02_MP15_20_MG | ecosystem: Environmental > Terrestrial > Soil > Wetlands > Peat | place...
CCGTCGGGGCGGGCGTCGCAGGGAGCCACGCAGGCGAGGTTGACGGCGGGCGCCGCGCAACCGGTCGGCGCCCCGTTGAAGCCGGCCTCCGCCGCAATCGACTGGAAGGGTTTCAGCTGGACGGGCATCTACGCCGGCGGTCAGATCGGCTATGCCTGGGGCGACAATCACGGCGCATACAGCTACATGACGCCAGGAGGCTGGATCGGTTCCGAACCACTGCTCAGCGACGCGCAGGGCATCATTGTCGGCGGCCATCTCGGCTACAATGGGCAGTTCGAGAATCTGGTCCTTGGCGTGGAAGGATCCGCCGACGGCACGAATTTGGTCAGGAACAGGACGCTCGCCGTCGGCAACAACAACAACATCACCAATCTCAATCTCAACATCAACAACACCAGCCCTTCGAACTCCGTGGCGACCACGGTTCAATCGGACATCCAAGGAGCGCTCCGCGCGCGCGCCGGCTACGCGTTCTTCGATCGTCTGCTTACCTTCGCCTCGGCCGGCGGCGCCGTCGGCAACTTCGTCTACCAATCCAACATCGCCGGCTACGACAACGTAGGTTTCTTTGCCGCGGGCAACCCCGGCAAAACGGCGTTGCGCGTCGGCTGGACGGTTGGCGGCGGCGTCGAATGGGCCGTCAATAGAAATTGGTCGGTGCGCGGCGAATATCGCTATTCGGATTTCGGCACTCTCACCGACACGCCCAACCAGATCTTCTACGCGGGATCATTCTACTCGGGCACGCGCCATCTCGACCAAAACCAGGTGCAGTTCGGCTTCAACTACAAGTTCGGCGAGGCCGCTCCGCCACCAGTCAACGCCAAATATTGAGCCAGAGGTCGCGCGGGTCGCTTGCGTAGCAGCAGGAGTTGAACAATGGCGTGCAGGATTGGGGAGACGAGCAGATGATCCGCCAATTTTTCGTGTGGCTCCACCGTTACGTCGGCCTCGTCATGGCGCTGTTCCTCATCATCGAGGGCGCCACGGGCAGCCTGTTGGCCTTCAAGCTGGATTTGGCCAATCTGCTCGATCCCCGTCTTGTCGCTCAGCGCCCATCGCCTCAGGCGCAGCCGCTCGATCTCGCGACGCTGTTCGAACGCGCCGAAGCCATCGTGCCGAATGTGAAAGTAGTCGGCACCTGGTACGCGCCGCGCGACGACCAAGTCAGCGTACGGGTAGAGGCGCGAACCGATCCCGCGACGGGCGAGCCCTACCACCTCGATTACGACCTTATGTGGCTCGATCCCTGGACCGGCAATGTGCTGGGGTGGACCGACAAGCTCGGCTTTAATGAGCATGGCCTGGTGGCGAATGTCATGCCGTTCATTTACGAACTGCACAGCTCGCTCGCGCTTGGCCAGACAGGCGTATGGATACTGGCCATCGTCGCGCTTCTCTGGACGATCGATTGCTATGTTGGCTTTTATCTCACCCTTCCCCTCAAGCTCGAAAGCTTTTGGCGACGGTGGAAGCCGGCGTGGGTTATCAAATGGCGCGGCGGTTTCTACCGCGTCAATTTCGATTTGCACCGCGCCGGCGGCTTGTGGTTCTGGGCCATGCTGTTCGTTTTCGCTTGGTCGTCTGTCGATCTTCTCGACCTGACCGGCTCCTATAACTTTGTGACCTGCAATCTGTTCGATTGTCAGAGCTCGCACGAGCAGTTGGCGTCCGTCGTTCCACCGGACTCCAAAACCGGACCCCTTAAGCTCGACTGGCGCGCCGCGCAAGCCACGGGGGAAAAGCTGATGGCGGAGCTGGCGCTGCGCAAAGGCTTCAAAATAGAAAAGGCCCTTTGGCTTGATCGCGATGAAGGTGTTCGCCAATACATATACCGGGTGCGCACGGATCGTTGGTTTCCTAACGACCGGGACGTAATAATGTATTTTGACGCCGACACGGGGGCCTTCAAAAGTTTGGAGCAAACCAAGACCGGACATTCCGGCGACACGCTCACTAACTGGCTGGCGGCGCTGCATTTGGTCGGCAATCCCGTGGACTGGCTAGCCTATCGCATTTTCGTCGTCATCGTCGGCATCGTCATCGTCATGCTCTCCGTCACCGGCGTCTATGTCTGGTGGAAGAAACGTAAAGCGCGCGCAGATCGAGTGACTCGAGAGAGCGCCATCCCGCCGATCCGTCAAGGGTCATTGCAAACCAATCAGACAACCGAAGCGTAAGCGGGAGGCATCGACGATGCGCGGATTTTTTGTTTGGCTTCACCGTTACGTCGGGCTCACCTTGGCGCTGTTCCTCATCATCGAGGGCGCCACGGGCAGCCTGATGGCCTTCGAAGCGGATTTGACCAATCTGCTCGATCCCACGCTCGTGGCTCGACGTCCATCGCCTCAGGCGCAACGGCTCGACCTTGCGACGCTCGCCGAACGCGCCGAAGCCCTCGTGCCGCAAGCGAAGTTCAGTTACTTTATCAGAGTGAGCGATGAGCAGGTCTTCGTGAGGATGGAGGCGCGCGACGATCCCGCGAGTGGCAAGCCATTTGAAATCGATCACGAGATGATTGCGCTCGATCCGTGGACGGGCGACGAGCTCGGCCGGTATGGCGTCTATAAGCAGGGCATTCTCGCGAACGTCATGCCCTTCGTCGAGCAGCTGCACTACAATCTGGCGCTCGGCGAAAGGGGCTTGTGGATAACATTCGTCATCGCGCTTCTCTGGACGATCGACTGTTTTGTCGGCTTTTACCTCACCTTCCCGCTCAAGCTCGAGAAATTCTGGACGCGCTGGAAGCCGGCATGGCTTATCAAATGGCGCGGCGGCTTCTACCGCGTCAATTTCGATCTGCATCGCGCCGGCGGCTTGTGGTTCTGGGCCATGCTCTTCGTTTTCGCCTGGTCGAGCGTCCAGCTCACCGATGGCTCCGGCCTTTATGAATCGGTGATGGGCAAGCTGTTCGGTTTCCAGCCTTATAACGAAGAACTTACGGCTCTCCATGAGCTTCCTCCACGTTCGGAGACCGGACCGCTCAAGCTCGATCTGCGCGCGGCGCAAACTGTGGGCGAAAGGCTGATGGCGGAGCTCGCGCAGCGCGAAGGCTTCAAAATCGAAAAACCGATTGCGCTTAGTCGTTTCGAAGAGAGCCGCCAATACAATTATAGCGTACGCACGGATCGCCGATTCCCATACGATCAGAATGCATCGGTGTTTTTCGACGCCGACACAGGAGCTTTTCAAGCCACGTTGCAGACCAACAGGGGTCGCGCCGGCAACACGATCTCCAATTGGTTACGCGCTTTGCACATGGTTGAGAATCCCGTGGATTATCTCGCCTATCGCATATTCGTCGTCGTGGTCGGTCTCCTCATCGTCATGCTCTCGGCGACTGGCGTCTATGTCTGGTGGAAGAAGCGGAAAGCGCGCGTCCACGCCAGTTCCCGCGGGGCTGCCGTGACCGCGCATTCACCTCAGGCCGTGGACGCTTCGGCAAAGGGAGCGTGACATGAATCGTTCTTACTCCGACGGAAGGTTGTTGATCGACAGGCTCCGATCGAGCATGCCGCTCTTGGCGCGCGCCCGACAAAAGCTCGTCGAACGCCTGGGCGCTTTTCTGCCGCCTGGAGCGGCGCGCGGGAACCTCCTGGTGACGGACCTTTATGACGTGGGCGAAGAGCACGGTCTCCTGTGTCAGCTCGATCTATCGCGGCACGGCGCCAAGGTTGCCTATCTCGTCGTTCCGTTCGAGCAATTGGCTCTCGATCGGCGATACGGCGTCGGCCGAAGGCCGCAGCGCGATCGCAAGCGCGTTGGCGCGCTTCGCGCCTAGTAAGCTTGTGGCCAATGAAACGGCTCGCAAACTACCTCTGGTCGAAGCGGGCCATTGTCGTCGCGCTGGTGTGCGTCGCGCTCTTGAGCTATTACCTGGCGCAAAACCGCCTGTTCTCCCCTCCTCAGCCCACGTATGCGACTGCGCGCGTGATCCGCGCCGACATCGAAAATGTCGTCATCGCCACCGGAACCTTGCTGCCCTCTCGCGAGGTCGACGTCGGGACACGGGCGACGGGCCAGCTCACGTCCTTGAGAGTGAAGCTCGGCGATCACGTTCGCGCGGGTGACCTGCTGGCCGAAATTGATCCGAAGCTCGCGGAGAGCGCGCTCAAGGAGGCGCAGGCGAGACTGGTCGATCTCGAGGCCCAAAGAGCCGCCGCGACGGCGAGGCTCGAAAAGTCGTTGCTCGACGCAAGACGCGAGCACGGCCTGATCCGGGGCGCGGCGACCTCGGCCAAGGAGGTGCAGGCCGCCGACGCGCAACGCAAGGCCGATGAAGCGGGGATCGTTTCGCTCGAAGCGCAGATCGTCCAGGCCAAGAGCAAGATCGACACCGAGAAGACCAACCTCTCCTACACGAAGATCTTCGCGCCGATCGACGGCGATGTCGTCGCCATATTGACGAAGGAGGGCCAGACCGTCGTCGCTTCGCAGGTCGTCCCCATCATCCTGAAGCTCGCGCAGCTCGACGTGATCACGGTCAAATCGAAGGTCAGCGAGGCGGATATCGACGGCGTCGAGGTCGGCCAGACGGCGTCATTCCAAATGATGAGCGATTCGAAAGGGCGCCGCATCGGGAAGATCAAGGAGGTCGGCCTCGTCCCGCAGAACTATGCGGAAACGGGCGCAGGCGCCGGCTCCGGGGCAGGCAAGAGCGCGAACGCCCAGGGCGGCGGCGATGCGGCGACGCCGATCTTTTTCAGCGCGACCTTCGACGTGCCCAATCCCGATCACAAGCTGCGGGCCGGCAAGACGGTGGAGGTCTCGATCGTGGTCGGCGCGGCCAAGAACGCGCTCGCCATCCCCACGGCGGCGCTCGGCGAGCAGCTGCCGGACGGGCGCGTGGCGGTGGAGGCGCTTGGGTCGAACGGCAAGCCCGAAAGGCGACTGATCCGGGTCGGCGTCTCCAGCCATGCGCTGACCGAGGTCATCGAGGGGCTGAAGGAGGGCGAGGAGATGGTGATCGGCGAAAAAGCGTCGCCTTCTTCGAGCGGGTCGGGAGGAACGCGATGAGCGACCCGCGGCCTGAGCCGACGAAGAACGTGCTGCTTCGCTTGCGCGGCGCGACGCGGCGCTATGGAGAGGGCGAAGGGGCGATCTACGCGCTGCGCGGGATCGATCTCGACATTGCCGAGGGCGAGATGATCGCCTTGATGGGCGCCTCCGGCTCCGGCAAGTCGACGCTCTTGAACGTCTTGGGCTGCCTCGATCGCTTGAACGAAGGCAGCTATCTGATCGCCGGAGGGGACACCGCGGCGCTCGATGCTGATCAGCTCGCGGCGCTACGCCGCGCGCGCTTCGGCTTCGTGTTTCAGCGTTACAATCTCCTGCCGCAGCTCTCGGCGCTGGGGAATGTCGAGATGCCGTCGATCTACGCCGGGCTCGCTCCGCAAGAGCGCCATCGCCACGCGCTGGCGCTGCTCGAGCGGCTCGGCCTTTCGGATCGCGCAACGCATCGTCCAAGCGAGCTTTCGGGCGGTCAGCAGCAGCGCGTCTCGATCGCCCGCGCCTTGATGAACGGCGGGTCGATCATCTTGGCGGACGAGCCGACCGGGGCGCTCGATAGCGCCAACGGCCGTGAGGTGATGGCGCTTCTGGAGGAGCTGAACCGCCAAGGCCACACGATTGTCATCGCGACGCATGACTCTCAAGTCGCGGCGCACGCCCGCCGGATCGTGGAGCTTTCCGACGGCGCGATCGTCTCCGATCGAGTGACTGGGGCATCTGCTGGGGCAGAGAGCGAAGAATCGCCGTCGCCAAAGACGGGGCCGGCGTCGCCGTCCGTTCTTGGAGCCTGGCGCGAGCTTGCCGACGCCGTGCGGACCGGCGTCGCTTCGCTTCTCGCGCATCGGGCCCGCAGCGCGCTCACCTTGCTTGGCATCATGATCGGCATCGTTTCGGTCACGGCAATGGTGGCGGTGGGCGAGAGCTATCAGCGGGTCTCGCAAGCGGCGCTTGCGAAAGATTTCGCCCTGGACCACATGGTCGTCCTGCCGGGACACGGCAGCGCCGATTCTCCGAAGGCTGGCGACAGAGCCCTGACGGAAGAAGACGCGGCGGCGCTTGCGCGCCAACCCGATATCAAGAGTGCTGCTGCATCCTACGTCTCCCAGCATACACTGAGATATCGAGAGCATGTTGCAATGGCGTACGTCACGGGCGTAGCCGAAAACTATTTCGACATTTTAGATTACGAGTTGGAGTTGGGGAGAGCTTTTGGTCGGGAAGACGTGCGCCGGGCGGCGGCTGTCGGGGTCATTACCGCAAAGACACGTCAAGATCTTTTCGGGGACTCAGATCCTCTGAACAAGATCATCTATCTCGGCGACTTGGCAGTCAGGATTATCGGCGTCACCGTCGATAAGCCAGGGGGGGAACACAATAGTCAATATTCCTTTCTGTTTCTACCAGCCACAACCTTTAAGGCGCGTTTAGGACACGCGAACGAAGTCGGCATGATTCAGGTTCGCGTGCGCGACATCAAAGACCTTGGCAAAACAGAAAGGAAAATCATCGATCTATTCACGCTGCGGCACGGCAGACTAGACGTCTGGATTGATGATTCAGTCGCGAATTTTGCGGCGGCCGCGCGGCAAGCGAAACTGGTGGCTGCGCTCCTCGCGGCGATCGGCATGCTCTCTCTCACCGTCGGCGGGGTCGGCGTGATGAATATCCAGCTGGTGACGGTTTCGGAGCGCGCGCGCGAGATCGGCGTGCGCATCGCCGTCGGCGCCCGCCAGAGCGACATCAGCCGTCAGTTCCTGATCGAAGCCATCGTACTGTGTCTGATTGGAGCGGTTCTCGCCGTCGCGCTGTGCTTCCTCTTAAGCCTCGTGGCCGCAAATTTCTTGCCGCCGGGGTGGGAGGTCAGGCTGTCGCCGACGGCGATCCTCGTCGCGACCCTCTCCGCGGTCCTGACCGGCGTTGTCTTCGGCTACTTCCCCGCACGCATGGCGGCGCGGCTGGATCCGGTGGAGGCGTTGGCTCGTGATTAGCCTCCTCCGCTTGGCAGAAGGTCGCCGATTTCGTGCGGGAAAAGCACGCGCCGCGAACCTTCGCCTTTGCGCCTTTGCTTTGTCGGCGCTGTGCTCCGGTTGCGCAGTCGGCCCCGACTTCGAGCCGCCCGCGCCTCCGCCCCTCGAGCGCTACACGCCTGAGGAAACCGTCTCTCCCGGCAATGGACAGAGCTTTGTGCCAGGCGACGAGGTTCTGGCACAGTGGTGGACGGTCTTCGGCTCCGACCGTCTCGACGGTCTCATCGATGAGGCGATCCGGCATAGCCCGACGCTCGAGGCCGCGCGCGAGGCGATCCGCATCGCCGATTACAACACGCATGCGGCCGCCGGCGCCTTCTTCCCGCAGCTCCAATTGGGGTCGAACTCGAGCTACAACTACGCTTCGGGCGACTCCACAACCAACACCGTCACGCAGTCGACCTATTCCTCCTTCGCTTTGTCGGCGACCGTCAACTACACGCTCGACATCTGGGGCGCCAATTGGCGCCGGGTCGAGGGCGCGAACGCCTTGCGCGAAGTGCAAGTCTATCAATTGCAGGCGGCGCACACGCTGCTCGCTTCGAGAATTGCCATGGGGGCGATCGAAGAGGCGTCGCTGCGCGCGCAAATCGCCGCGACGAAGAAGTCGATCGCGCTCGAGGAACAGCGCCTCGCTCTTCTCGAGCGGCAACTGGCCTATGGCAAGATCCCCGGCGCGGAGGTGCTCTCCGAACGCGCTGCGCTCGCACAGACCCAGCAGACGCTGCCGGCGCTGGAAAACAGCCTCAAGCAGCAGAGAACGCTGCTGACCGCGCTCGCCGGGCGCTATGCTTCTGAAGGAATCGAAGAGACCTTCGAGCTCTCGGAGCTGACGCTGCCGCGCGATCTGCCGATCAGCCTGCCCTCGCACCTCGTCGAACAGCGTCCCGACGTCAAGGCCGCCACCGCAAGCCTCCATTCGGCGAGCGCGCAGATCGGCGTCGCTGTCGCCGCGAGATTGCCGCAGATCACGCTCACTGCCGGCGGCGGCACGACCGCCTTCGAGCTGGCGCAGCTGTTTCATCCGGGAACCTTCGCATACAGCTTTGCGGGGAACATTGCCCAGACTGCCTTCGACGGCATGACGCTCTATAGCAACCAGAAGGCGGCGGAAGCCTCTTACCGCCAAATCGAAGCGCAATATCGCGACACGGCGATCAAAGCTTTTCAAGAGGTCGCCGACGCGCTGCACGCGCTGCAGAGCGACGCGCGCGCGGTCGGCGCGAGCCGCACCGCCGAGGCCATGACGAGGAAATACCTCGACACCGTGCGCGCGCGTCACGCTTTTGGCGACGCGTCGCAACTCGCCGTCGTCGACGCCCAGCGCAGCTATCTCGCCGCCGCCGTAGCGCGGATTCAAGCCGAGGCCAAACGGCTCAGCGACACGGTGACGCTCTTCGTGGCGCTCGGCGGCGGATGGGGCAAGGGAGAGTGGAAGAGGGGATGAAGCGTTCGCGTTAGGTGAGTTCGGAGCAAATGCGAAAGGCGCGTCCAGATGACCGGTAAATTCGCAATCTCCCTTGTCCCAATGACGGCTTCAGTCCGTCGTCCGCGGTTTCGCGCTGCGGCGGCGCTCTTTGTGACCGCGCGACTTTCTCAAAGGCCGAGCATTTTGAGGATCCCTAGATCGGACCGGAGACCCATTCCGCGCATCTGGTTCAAAGCTTTCGGCCGGCCGCTTCCATGTTTGCGTAAACGAGTTCCGTAGGAGGATGTCATGGGCAATTACATCTCCCACAAGCGCCGCAGGATTCGTCATCCAGGATCTGATGTTGCCGTGAGCGACGCCAGGCGGATCGAGGGCATTGAGCGCATATTTGCGCGGCGACGCGAGACGGACAGGCTTGAAGGAGAACGCCGCCGGGCCGCAAAGATGGCGCGAGCCCTCGACCGCCGACTCGAGCGGCGAAGCCCAGAGGTTGACGCAACTGCCGGCCGTCGGCGCACAGCCGCACGGGTGGCCGGCGTCGTCATTATTTCAGCGACGGTAGGCTTGCGCACGCACACTGTTTCGATGCAGCGCTCGCCTAGCGGCGCGCCGAGCGAGCTCTGGGACGTCGACATCAGATTTGAGAACGAAGACGATTTTGCATTCTATTTCTACGACCCGACGATTCCGGCGGATAGGGATGCAATTCATCTGATGCGATACGCCGCGCCGCGTATCGCAGAAGAAATGCTTACGGGCTCGGCGAGCGTGGGAGCGGGTCACACCAACAAGGAGACCATTCTGCGGCTTGCAGAATCATACATACGCAAATTGCCCCTGCGCTCACCTCTGAGCGACGACGTGAGGCACGCGCTTGCCACGCGAATCATAACTGAATTTGAGGCAATCGTCGGATTGCGGCTCAGGCATTTTCACGCCGAATTCACGAGCATCTTCAATGCGCTCATGCAGGGCACGCGGCTTTCTAAACGCGAATGCGATCGCGTTCTCTCCAGAATCTACGCGGGCGCCGAGGCCTCTCGCGCTGAAAGAATTCGGCCACGGCTCCTCCAACCGCCATGCATCATCGAGGCAGGCGCAAAGCTCGAACTATCAAAACCCGAACACGCGTGATGAGAATGGGCGGCGGGCGATGCGTTCTCCCGCAAGCCCTTGTACGTCGAAACAATGCAGGTGGGGAGGTTCAAGTCTGAAAGACTCGCGAATGCGCCCTGAATGCGTATCAGCGTTCCATCGCTCAAACCACATCCGGTCCGCCGAGAGGCGGTCCCAGCAATAGGAGGCCAAAATGCGTGACGCAGGATCCCCATCGAATGAAGACGATTGGAAGACTCGCTCCGCCGAGGAGACGGTGAGTTTCCTGAACAGGAATTTTGGCCCCGACGATTGCGACCGCCAGGCGTTGATCGCCGGCATGATCAACATAGCGATCTACGAGAAGCGCTCCGACGAAGCCCTTTTCTGGTCCGTTGTGTTTGCGCGGCGCGAGCGGCGTCCGTTGAGCGAAGATATCCGACGCGAGCTGCAAGCGCTTCTCGACGACGCGCGGAACTGGAAGGCGCGGCCAGAGTCGAAAGTCATAGAGTTGAGGAGACTGCCGTCCGCGGAAAGGCGCGCCCGAGGCGTCCGGGAAATCCTTCGCCGAGCCTTCAGAGGCTACACCGACGGCTAAAGTGAGAGGCGCTGAAACGCTGGAGGCAGGCCCAGGGCAGGTTCACCAGTCGTCAGCGGTCGAGGGGCGCTCAAGGCCGATGCCGGTTGATCCACCAGGCCTCGACGCTTTGTTGATGGCGCTCCGCCGCAAGACGACTTGCCTCATGGTCGAGGCATGAAGCCACCGCCTCGGCTTCGAGAAAGTCGATCCTGCGCGCCTCTTCTTGCGAGAAGAGCCTTCTCGCGCGATGGCGGCGCAGCAGCGCGCGGCACAGCGCTTCCGACAATCCCCTCGCGGCGAGACTGAGCGCCGCGATCAGCAACGCGATGCACCAGGCCGCAAAGCGCGCATCGATCGAGGTGAAGGGAATTGCAAAGAGGGCGGCGAAGGCTGCGAGAAACAGCCAGTCCGCCCAATAGTAGACCGCATAGGAGGCCTCATAGAGTCGGTGCATCATCGACAGCCTCATTTGGGGTAGAGCGGAAGACTCTGCGAGCACTGCTCGACGGCGCGATGCGCGAGGATGACGCCGAGCCGGATCGATTTCGTGGCGACGTCATAGGAAGCGTAGGACGCGGCGTATGAGGGATCCGGCGTAAAACTTCGCTCCTTCGCGCGTGGTTCAAGATAGCAGCCTTTCGCCTGTCGGACGCTCGCCTGCCCGCCATGCCAGACAGCGAGGCGCATCGGGCACATTTTAACGAGTACTCCGCGGCCTTGATCCTCGGCGACGGCGGCGCAATCGGCAGCGGTGTCGAGAATACTAAGCAGCGCCGCCTTGTCGCCGCCGCGCACAATGACATGCGCCTCGCGCACCGGCGCATTGCCGACGGCATAACGGAGATCTCCCGCGGCGAGGTAGCGGCGGTTGTTGCTCTGGATCACATCGGCCCAGAGATCGACATAGACCTGATCGTCGGGCCCGGGGATTTGCAGATCGCGATAGACGATCGGCTGCCAGTTTTCGGGATGCGCTGTCAACTCTTGCCCAAGCGCGGAGGTCGCCATGACGCAGCCCGCGACCGCGAGCACAGCGCGCGACAGTTTTCGGGCGTGGCGTTTTGTCGGCGAGAGCATTATGCTATATTATATACAATAGCAGCGGTCGAAGGCCAAGCGCGTATGGAGCAAAATGTCGGCGTCCCTCGAGGTCGGATAGCCGCGCTCGACGAGCTGCGGGGCCTCGCGATCCTCGCGGTCGTCGCCTCGCATGTCGGCCTCGTCTTCGGCCCTGAGCTCGAAATGGCGCGCGCGCTAACCGTGCCCGCGTTCGGCGTCGGCGTCGACCTCTTCTTCGTGATCTCGGGTTTCGTGGTCGCCGAGAATGTCCAACGACTGCGGCAAGAGGCGGACGGCGATTTCTGGCGCGGCGCGCTGGGATTTTGGGGCCGGAGAATTTTACGGATCGGCCTGCCGGCTTGGCTAGTCGTCTTCTTGCTCGCCGCGTTCCAGGGGAGTGGTCTTCCCCTCGGCGCCAGCGACGCCGACCTCGCGGCAGCCGCCGGATTTTACGCCAATTTTCATTGGGCCTCGTGTTTCGCAGGCGAAACAGGATGCGGCGCGCTGCTCGCCGCTTCGCACTTCTGGTCGCTCGCGAGCGAGATGCAATTCTATCTCGTCGCGCCTTTGCTGATGGCGCTGCGACCGAAGTGGACGGCACTCGCCTGTTGTGCAGTCCTCGTCGCCGGAACGCTCTCCGCGCGTGCCTGGGGCGGCTTTTGGTGGACGTTTCGCGCCGACGGGCTCGCCATCGGAGTCCTGCTATCGCTCGACGCCGCAAACCAATGGCGTCTGCCGCGTATGGGCGTCGCGCTGGCGAGCTTCTGGCTGCTGATCGCCTCAATCCTCGCGAAAATTCTGGCGGCGCTCGCCTCGGGCTTCGCCTTGACCGCGATTTCGATCATCTTCGGATTCGTCGTCGCGTCGGCCATTCAGAGCGAGCGCCGGCTCGAGAAGCCGAGCGTTTTGCAAAAGGTCGGCGAATTGTCCTTCTCGATCTATCTGGTGCACCTGCCGATCCTGACCGTCGTCCACGAAAATCTCGACTGGCGAGGATTCGCAGGCGTCGAGCTCGCGATCTCGATCGTCGCGATTCTCCTCTGCGCCCTGCTCCTGGAACGGGCGATCACGCGGCCGGCGCAGATCTTGGGGCGACGTTTCTCCGCGTGGATCAGTGGCTACGCTCCGCATCGGCGGCGATCTGCGCGGGCAGCCACATGAGGAGCGAAGACCAGGAGCCGGGCCCGGACGTCGACGGGCTCACCGGTACGGCGGCGCCGCTGGAACCGGATGGCGAACCGCCCGAAAATCCCGCGAGCGAATTGAGCTCTCGGCGCTTCGCCATCCGCCTGACGCCCGGCGCCGAAATCGACCCGGAGGTTCGGCGGATCGCGGAGTTCTGGCTGAACGTCGCCGACGGAGACGCCTTGTGGGCGCTGCTCCTCGCCTGCGAGCGGATGTCGCAGATCGCCGATCGCGAAAGCTTCGGCTTTCGCCGCGGCAGAAGCCGCGTGACGCCGACCGGCCTGCCGGGCGACGAAGAACTCGCCTGAAGATCGCTCAATAGGGCGTGGTGCGCCGGCCCCATGGGGCCCAGGAGAAGAAATCCTTCGGCGAAGCCTCGGGATTGATCCAGGACGCCGGCGTCAACGGCGGCGCGGTCTCCGCCATGCGCCATGCGCCGCGCTCGTAAGAGAAATTCACGGTCTCTCGATAGAGGCGGCGATCTTGCGCGTCGAGGAAATCGGTCGCGCAATGCACCTCGTGTCCGCGTGGGGGCTCGATCCTTCCGGTCACATCGTTCAAGGCGCCGGGGCGGCAGGCGAAGAGACGGATGCGAACCGCCGCGCGATCCAAGGAGGCGGGAGTGGAGTTCCCGACGACAAGAGGATCGGCGCCCACTCGAACGGCCGACGTCAGGAAACGTCGGTGGGCGTCATTGGCCTGAAGCTGCGTCGGATAGGCGCGGCGCTGGGTGAGCAGCGGCGCGAATGTATCCGGCTGCTCGGCATATTCGAGGCGGCCGGGCGTGACCTCTCTCGGCTCGAGCAGGGCGTCGCGCGCGGGCGTGAAAACCGCGAGCGACTGTTGCGCCGGCAGGCTTTCGCAGCCGGCGAGGCCGCCTGCGATCGGCAGGGTGAAGAGGAGGGCGGTTCGTCTGCGCATGCTCTACCATATAGTATGATAGAAGCACTTATAGCGCCGGTCGGGCGTCGATGGCAACCCCGGCGAAGGCCGCGTCAGCGATGTGCGGCCGGGCCTTGCGACGCTTTCGTCCTCAGCTCCCAGGGCATCGTGAACTGACTGGACCAAAAACCCTTATATTGCTTGCGCGCCTGATCCTGCAGCTGGCCATAGGCGCGCACTTCCTGGCCCTCCGTCGCCGGCAATGCGACGGCGAGGCCCTCTTTCAGCATGTCCGCGGCGAGATCCGGATGTTCGGACGAGGAACAGCGCGCGAGACGCTGGCCGTCGACCTCGCGGACGATATTGCAGGACACCCATTTGCCGAGCGTCGCATTGGTCAGCCAGGCGATGGCGACGGTGCCGCAGGGCCAGGACTGACGGGCGAGATTGGCGCTTTGGCTCGGAAGACAGGAGTCGACGCCATAGAGCCGGTAGCTCGTGCCGGTTTCAATGTCGCGAAAGGACGTGGCGTCAATGACCTCAACGCGCATCGGCGTCGATTGAAGCACGCTCTGCGGCTTATAGATGGCGGGGTCCTCCGCGCGAGCGCCGCTTGCCGCGACGCAGACGGCGAGCGAAAGAGCGGCGCTTCGCCGGATCATTTAGGATCGCCGCCGCCGGCCCCGCTGCTGGGCGGATGCGCGTCGATACGAAGGATTTCGAGGTCGGTCGTGTAGATGCGCTCGCTCCCCTTTTCATAGGAGTTCGAGCGGACGCGGCCGTCTATCGTGACCTGATAGCCGGGCTTCACATGCGCGAGAACGAAGTCGCCGATCTTCTTGTTGAAGGTGTAAGCGGTCAGGAAGTCGGTGCGCTTCTTGCGCTCGCCGCTGTCGCGATCGGTCCAGAATTCGTCGACCGCGACCGTCAGCACGGTTTTGGAAGCCCTGTCGCCGAACTGCCGTGGGTTCTGGGACACGTTGCCGGAGATGACGAAGAGGTTTCTAGAGATCACGCCGGCGCCTTTCCGCTTATCACATTATATATTTTATCGGAATTTGGCGGGTCTGGAAAGAGGCCGCGCACGGCGTCGCAGCGCGCGCCCGAGCGACGGAACGAAGGAGCCGCACATTATTCGAGCTCGGTTGGGCGCCGGCTTGCCGCAATCGCGAGACGATCTGGAGCGCCGCATTGAGCGGGGTGGGTCACTCGGCGGCACGTAAAGATCCGAATCCTTCGCCCCTCGGTCGCTCGAGACACGCCGAGGAGCGGACGCAAATCGCTCACGCTCGCCTTGCCCGCGCCGCCCCGCTAGCGTCGCCGTAACAGCAGCGAGGGCAGCGTTTGCTGGCGAATGTGTCACTTCTCTCCGCTTTGCGGGAAATTCACGCTCTCTTGCGCGGCTTGGCTTTGGACGTCTTCTTCTTTGGCGTCGGAGTCGGCTTATCGGCCGTAGGCGTCTTGGGTTGCGGCGGCGGCTCTATGGGTTCTCGCTCCCGCGCTGCGGGTGGCGCGATCGCGAATTGATCCGCGGAGAATTTCAGCCGCGCCTGCCGTCGGGCTTCGACGCTCTGCGACAGCTTGTCGAGATCGATATTCTGACCGGCGAGCCAGGCGCGCATGACCTTCTCGTCGATGCCGAGCATGTCCCAGACCGAGAGGTTGAGCGCCCTGGCGGTGCGTTCGACCGTCCAGAAGGTCGGATTGCCGATGCCCTTCTCCAGATTGTAGTAAGCGGCCATCGACATGCCGATCTTGTCGAGGAATTCCTTGAGATTGGGATGTTCTTTCGCTTTGCGCTGCAGGATGATGGCGAACAGCGCCGACGCGACCGAATCCCTGTCCTCCCCTTCTTGTTGTTTTGGCATCCCCATCGCGGCTGTTCCTCCCCATCCTTTTTTGTCAAAGCCATCGTCATCGCCGAGCCCAGGACGGAAAGCGAAGGGCTTCCCTTCCCCCGGCGCCCGAGACTTTGCGCCTAAAATATATCATAGGCTCATATGACGACAAAAAATGTTCAGTCGAAAAAGTATAATGTTTACGACAGCATAGCTGGCCCCGGCGCGCTCCGGAGCCCGCCTCCCGGCCCCGTTGGCGACGAACGACCCCAAAATAGCCAGATTCGTCAGATTCTGCATGGCCTTGTCGCGCGGCCGGCGCAATGATCCTATGTCAGCCGACTAAATGCGCCGCGGGCGCATGGCCGCCCGGCGGTGTCGACCCGACCGCCTTCTAGGGGGCACAAAGCTATACTATGATAGAATGATCGCCGCTCTCGCGGGTTTTTCGATCTTCGTATGTTGTGGAAAACCACGCGGGCTGGACGCCCCTGTGGCCAAGCCGGAGCCGATGAAGAGCCAAGGGAGGACCATGATCGCAGACGCGGCGGCCATCGCTCGGCGCTTGCGCGGCGCGCGCGCCGGCGCCGGATTTCTCTGCCGCTGTCCCGTTCCGACCCATGGCAAGGGCCGGGGCGACCTTCGGCCCTCGCTCGCGATTTCCGACGGCGAACGCGGGCTCGTCTGCCATTGCTTTGCCGGCTGTTCGGCGGTCGACGTCCGTGCGGCGCTCGAAGGGCTCGATCTCTCCATTTTCCCGCCGGCGCCCGATGGGCCAGAACCACGCCGTCGCTCTCGCCGGACCAGCACGGCCGACGCACGGGCGCTTTGGCGCCGCGCGAGACCCACGACCGAGACGGCGGGGGAGGCCTATCTGCGCATGCGCGGATTCGCATCGGCTCCGCCGGAGTCCATTCGCTTTCTCCGCAGCTTCCCCTATGCGCGAGGCGTCCTGTTCTTCCCTTGCCTCATCGCCGCCGTTCAGGCGCCCTCGCGCGAAATCGTCGCCGTGCAGCTCACCTTCCTCGCCCCGGACGGCGCCGGAAAGGCGGATGTCGCCGAGCCGCGCCGGTCGATCGGGCCGCTCGGCTCAGGGGCTTTGCGCCTCGCACCGCCCGCCCGTCACATCGGCCTCGCCGAAGGGTTCGAAACGGCCTGGGCGGCGATGCTGCTGCACAATCTGCCGGTCTGGGCTGCGCTCGGCGCCAAGCGCTATCTCAAAATCGCCCTCCCCGAGATGGTCGAGCGCGTCACGATCTTCGCGGACAACGACGCGACCGGTCTCGCCCAAGCGCAGCGATTCCAGGAGGCTCGCCGCCGCCTCGAGGTGGGGGTTCTATCGCCCGAGCCGCGCTTCGACGATTTCGCGTCACAATGGCGCGGGCGCCATCTCGAAAGCCGTGGCCTCAAATAGCGGCATATAGCAAATAGTATAGTATAATGACGCGGCCTCGGCTATGCTCCTCTGCGACCTTTCTCGTCCGGCAGCCAGGAGCCCCATCATGTCGCGACCCTTCCCCCGCTCGATCGCTCTCGTCTCGAACGCCTCTCGCGCTCTCCTTTCCCTTCTCAGTTCGCGACGGCGATCCAAGACGCTGTGGCCGGCCCGCGGCAGCGCGCGTCACCAGGAGGAACGTCGCAGACGAAAATTTGCGGGCCTGATGCTCTGCGTCGCGATGAGCGCGCAGGCCGGCGACGCTCTCGCGGACGACCGCGATCGTCTGACGCCTGGCCTCTATGTCGCGGCGACAGTCGGATGCGACGGACTCGGCGGCGGCGGCACGGTCGATTTCGACGGCAAGAATTTTTCGCCGCACTACCAGGCCTGCCTTACCCAGCCGCTGTCGCAAAACGCGCGCTATCGGCAGACCTGCATCGAGGGGCAAGGCGCGAACTATCCGACGACCGCCCAAATCCAGGGCGATCCCTCCAAGACGACGCGAGACGTCACGATCGCCGTACTTTCCGAAAACGCCTTTACGATGAACGGGGCGCGCTACGACTATTGCGGAGCGAGATGATGCGTCGCGCCGCGCTCCTTCTCCTTACGCTCGTCTCGACGATCGCTTTCGCGAGCGACTGTCCCAACGGCGACAATCTCCTCAAGAACAACACGCCGCTCAGCCAGCTCTGTCCGAACGGCTTTGGCCAGTTCAATCCCGGCGGGTTGCAGCAGGCCATCGGCAATCAGCCGACCAATGTCGCGATGATCACTGCCGCCGCCGAGCAGCAGGGCGTGCCACCCGATCTCGCGCTCGCCGTCTCCTATCACGAGTCGGAGGGGTTCAACTCCTGCGCGGGATCCGACACCGGCGTGAAAGGTCCGATGCAGCTCACGCAGCGGACCGGCAATAGCCTCGGCTACAACCGCGACGTCAACGAGCAGAACATCATGGGCGGCATGAAGCTGCTCAAGCAATGCGACAACAAATGCGGCGACACGGGCTTTTCCTGCCTCTCCGCCTGCTACAACGGCTCGCCGCGTCCCGGCGAGCAGGCCGGCTGGGCGCGGGGCGTGCAGAACGCCTATGGAAAGCTCCACAACGACCCGTCGCTTCTCGCCTCCGCAACGAGCAAATGCTCATCCTCAGGCGCGAATTCGAGCTGCCCCGACACCGCGGGCGGCGTGGTGGCCTCCTCGAGCGTTCCGAGCGCTGCTCCGACGCTCCCGAGCGTCAGCGCGCCGCCGGCGGTCGCCTCGAGCGACATCGTCGTCGCGCCGACGCAAATCTGAAGGGCGCTTTTGGCGGCGCGGGGGCTCGACCCGCGCCGACTGAACGAAACCCAATGGAGGCTTTGGAGGCGCGTCGCGCTGACCTACAATCTAATTTAGCCAACAGTCGCCCCGCCGCATTGCTCCGCGACCTTCGAACCTGAACCGGATTGGCGCCCGGGCGCTGTCCGCAGGCGCTCGCAGCTCTCGATCTTTCCGTAAAATTTGCGATCGGCGCCGCCGCTCGGCCGCGCCGCTGAGCTCTTC
>Ga0187784_10001582_pt1 | contig 18084 bp, 14 predicted proteins | sample 1015_SJ02_MP15_2_FD_132964 | JGI IMG/M metagenome (GOLD analysis project Ga0187784, IMG submission 132964) | Tropical peat soil microbial communities from peatlands in Department of Meta, Colombia - 1015_SJ02_MP15_20_MG | ecosystem: Environmental > Terrestrial > Soil > Wetlands > Peat | place...
ATGGACCCGACGGCTCCCGATCTGCATTTGGGCCACACCGTGGTGCTGCGCAAGCTGAAACACTTTCAGGATCTGGGGCACACCGCGATTTTTCTGATCGGCGATTTTACGGGGATGATCGGCGATCCTTCGGGGCGCTCGGCGACGCGGCCTCCGCTGAGCCGCGAGCAGATTGAGGCGAACGCGGAAACGTATAAAGCCCAGGTGTTCAAGATTCTCGATCCGGAAAAGACCGTGATTGATTTCAACCGCCGCTGGTTTGGGCCGATGAGCTCGGACGATTTTGTGCGGCTGGCGGCTTGCTACACGGTTTCGCAATTGCTGGAGCGCGAGGACTTTCATAAGCGCTTCCAGGAAGAGAAGCCGATCTCGGTGCATGAGTTGCTGTATCCGCTGGTGCAGGGATATGACTCGGTGGCTTTGGAGGCAGATGTCGAGCTGGGCGGGACGGATCAGAAATTTAACCTGCTTGTCGGCCGCGAGCTGCAGCGGGCGTATGGGCAGGAGTCGCAGGTGGTGCTGACGACACCGATTCTGGAGGGGCTCGACGGCGTGCAGAAGATGTCAAAGTCACTAGGGAATGCGATCGGGATTCATGAGCCGCCGCTTGAGATGTATGGCAAGGTGATGAGCGTCTCGGATGAAATGATGTGGCGCTACTACGAATTGCTGACAGACGTGCAGGTCGCCGAGATTGAGCGCATGAAGAATGGGATGCATCCCATGCGGGCGAAGAAGGATTTGGCGCGGCGGATTGTGGCGGATTTTCATTCGCGGGATGCGGCGGCGAAAGCGGGGGAGGATTGGGCGAAGCAGTTCCAGAAGGATGAGGTGCCGGAGGATGTGGAGGAGAAAGAAATCGACGCACCCGAGAACAGACTGCGAATTGACAAACTGCTGGCGCGTGCGGGGCTGGCAGGGTCGGTAAGCGATGCCGGTCGGATGGTGAAGCAGGGCGCGGTGAGAGTCAACGGCGAGGTCGTAAGCGATCCCACGACGATCCTTGATATTTCACGCAGGCCTACGTTGCAGGTGGGACGCAAGATTAAGAGAGTGCGGCCGGGAATTCCCGGTACTGGGATCGTTAAAGAGACCTTGTCCCATTGAAATCCCCGGCTGTTCCTACATGACCCTCTCCCTTTGGTAACTTCGGCAAATCGGCATGGGCTGCCATACTTTGGGCAGGACCATGGCTGAAGAGACTACTGCTGGGGAACAGGCTCCGCGCGCTGGCACGGAGAAATTGCAAGCGCGTCCGTTTCGCGTGAAGCTGCGCGGGTCGGTGCTGGTGCTGGTGCGGTTGCCGAACCGGCGGTCGATTCGCGCGGCGTTTCATCTGCTTTCGACCACAGGTGGAGTCATTCACATCGGGAAGCCTTTAGATGAAAAGCTGGAAGTGGAGTTGATCTTCCACATCCGTAAGGAAACGATACGCTGCAAGGCGCTGATGCTGTTTCCCATGTGGGCCACGCAGGGATGGATGCAGCCGTTCCGCTTCGCCGATCTGAGTGAGGAAAGCCGCCAGACTTTGGATGTGGGATTGAAGTCGTTTCTGGGAGAGCAAGGCGGCGCCGCAAACGCAGCGAAGGCGTGAGTTCGCGGCGCGTGCGGATTTAGGCGTCCGTGACCGGACGCTTTCATTTTTTGGAGCAGAAGCACCAGCAGCAAGAGAACCCTTCGGAGACTCGTGCTGTCCGCTGAAGCGGACTCGCATCGTCTGACTTCCTGTTAGATCGGCGCTGGGGCTCGACCCCGGGTTTACGAGCTTGAGGTAGCCGTGGCATCTCCAGCGGGCATTCGGTGAACGGTTCAGCGAAGGCTAGCGGCCTGAACCCTCAAGGAGTGACGATGGACTGGACCGCCGGCGCGCCAGTCGCCGCGTTCAACAGGTAGGAAGAAACCGTGGCGAGGGAGCGATTGCAGACCAGCAATACCGACTAGGGAGCGGGGATTTGAACGTTGGAGACGATGTTCGAGTATCCGCTCTCCTGGTTACTCGTGTTTACGGCGGTGGTTGCGTAGCAATAGGCCGTGCCATCGACTACCACTGTGTCCGTGTACAGCGTGCTCGTGTCCAGCAAGGAGTTGATCTTGGTGAAAGATCCGCAGGAAGCGGTGTAGACAGCACGGTAGATGTTGTAGCCGGAGATGTCTTGTGAAGTGCTTGCGTTCCACGACAAGTTCACCGAATACGTGGGCGCAGCGGTGCCGGTGCCTGAGAGGGATTCGGTGGTGGTGGAAGGCTGGGCGTCGCTGGTGAAGGTGAGCGTGGCCGTGGCTTTGCCGGTGGATTGTGGGGTGAAGGTGACCGTGAAGGGCAGACTCTGGCCGGCGGGGATGGTGACGGGAAGCGAGAGTCCGCTGACGCTGAATACAGAGTTGTTGGTGCTGGCGGCGGTGACGGTGACACTGGCGCCGCTGGCGGAGAGCGTGCCGCTGCCGGTGCCGCTTGTGCCCACAGTAACGCTGCCGATGGCGAGCGTGGCGGGACTGACAGACAACTGACCAACGGCGGCTGTGCCGGTTCCCGACAAGGATTCAGTTGTGGTGGAAGGTTGAGCGTTGCTGGTGAAAGTGAGCGTAGCTGTGACCGGTCCGGTGGATTGCGGGGTGAAAGTAACCGTGAAGGGCACACTCTGACCGGCGGGAATGGTGACGGGCAGTGATAGTCCGCTGACGCTGAATACGGAGTTGTTGGTGCTGGCGGCGGTGACGGTGACGCTGGCGCCGCTGGCGGAGAGTGTTCCGCTGCCGATGCCGCTGTTGCCGACAGTAATGCTGCCCAGATTAAGAGTAGCGGGGCTGACGGTGAGTTGGCCAACGGCGGCAAGGCCCGTGCCCGACAGCGATTCGGTGGTGGTGGAAGGCTGTGCATTGCTGGTAAAGGTGAGGGTGGCCGTGGCCGACCCGGTGGATTGCGGGGTGAAAGTAACCGTGAAGGGCACAGTCTGGCCGGAGGGGATGGTAACAGGGAGCGACAGTCCGCTGATGCTGAATACGGAGTTGTTGGTGCTGGCGGCGGTGACGGTGACGCTGGCCCCGCTGGCTGAAAGCGTTCCGCTGCCGGTGCCGCTGCTGCCGACCGTTACGCTGCCCAGGTTGAGCGAAGCGGGGCTGACGGACAACTGACCAACGGCGGCTGTGCCGGTTCCCGATAGCGATTCGGTGGTGGTGGAAGGCTGAGCGTTGCTGGTGAAGGTGAGCGTGGCAGTAGCCGAGCCGGTGGATTGCGGGGTGAAGGTGACGGTGAAAGGCACGCTCTGGCCCGCGGGAATAGTGACTGGCAAGGAGAGCCCGCTGACGGTGAATGCAGATTTGCTGGTACTGGCAGCGGTGACGGTGACACTGGCGCCGCTGGCGGAGAGCGTTCCGCTGCCGGTGCCGCTTGTGCCCACAGTAACGCTGCCGATGTCGAGTGTGGCGGGACTGACCGACAATTGACCAACGGCGGTAGTACCGGTTCCCGACAATGGAATCGTCAGCGTTGGATTAGAGGCATTCGAGCTGATCGTGACGCTGCCGCTGGCGCTTGCGGCTGAGCCGGGTGCGAAGGTGACGGTGAACGTCGTGTTTTGCCCGGCGGCAAGTGTCAGCGGAATGCTGATCCCACTCAGGCTGAATCCGCTTCCGCTAGCCGCAACCTGAGAAATCGTGACCGTCGAACCGCCGGTATTAGTAACGGTCTCCGAAAGAGATTGGCTGTTGCCTACGGTGACGTTGCCGAAGCTGAGACTGGCAGGACTTGCTCCCAGCGTGCCGGCGGATTGCGTTGAAGAGCCTCCATTGCTTACACCCGCGCAGCCGGATAATACCGCCAAACACGCCAAAACAAGCGACGCGCCAGTCGCGCGCTTAAGCTGTCCGGAGCAAAGGCTTTTTGAAACCTCGAACATAATCGACCGTGGGGGCGGTAGCTCCAGTTTCCATACCTCTCTGGTCGGGGGGAGCTTGCCTCACCGCTAGTCTCAGGTTTTTGCCCTAACAGCGATAGATATCGGTGGTACATGCCTGCGATCGATTTCGGACAGGCAGAGGCGCACCCATAAGGGCATCAGGCGGAGGGAAAGCGAGCTTTGCGCCTGGAAGGGCGGCGATTGTCCTCGTGGTCTATCGATGAAGCTGAGCAGAAACGTCGTTGCCCAGGTGCGGTCAGTCACGCCTCGCTGCCTGAAGGCAAGTTTTCGGGCGGGGTTGGGGAAACCACTAGATCGCCCGAGACACAGGGATGCGTCCGGATGGGGCGGAGTCTCGTGCGGCGGCGGGTTGCTTCATGCGGGCCAGCCGGAGGCTGGCTCTCTTCTGAGCCTCTTCGATCTGTCTGGCGGTTAGCATTTTTGTGAAGTGAATTCGACCTTGCCATGTTCTTTCCGTGGCAATCAAGTACCACATGTAGGCGTGAATGAGGTCGTCGGGGCCCGCCTGGCGGTCAAGGTAAGCCTGGGCGAGCGCCAGCTGGGCAGCCGGTATACCCTTCTCGGCAGCATCCTCGAACACGGCCAAAGTGGATTCATCACATTGAGTGCTGACCGGAAATTTGTAGAGCCCAGGATTCGGTGCAGCCAGAGAGAACTTCTCCTCTGGGCCGGCGTGATTCAGCGTCATGAACAGGAGTTCGACCCGGCTCGATACCCCGAGCTTGTCGAAGATGCGAAAGACATAGTTCTTGATGGTGTGGCGGCTCAGCCCCATGTAGTCGGCGATTTCCTGATTGGTCAGACCCTGCACCACGCAACGCACCACCTCGGCTTCGCGCTTGGATAACAAGTCCATGCCGTCGGCTCGGGCGGCGCGCACGACAGGGGTTGCCGCCAGCGCTTCAATGGCGAGAGCCATCCCGTGATTATCGGCCCAGATTTCTCCGTGGAAGACCCGGTGAATGCACTTGCAGAACATCTCGGCGGAACTGTCCCGGCTGAAAATGCCCCTGGCTCCGGCACGAAACGCATTGATCACGTCCTGGTCTTCCTGGGAATCGAGAAGAACCACAACTTTGGTCTCCGGACGCACGGCGTGCAATTCCCGTAAAATTTCCAACCCATGAACCGCATGATCATTGAGGGCGGAACTGATCGCGAGAACATCGATGTGGTGAGACAGAGTGGTGGGAATCAGGCTGGCGGGATTCCAATCCCAACCGACCACGGCAAGGTCGGGATCCCGTCGCAAAGCATCAGACAACAGCTGGGTGTGAATGCGCGAACCGCAGGCGACCAGTACACGAATTTTTTTTGCTACCCGGCCAGAGATAGCATCCATGAAGCGACCCCACTTCCCTTAGCGAACCGACTGCATTTCCCGATAAGCGACGAAACGGCAATGTTGCTTTACAGTTGTTGGTTCTTACAGTGCTTCGACAGCTCTTGGGGGGAGAGAAGGAACTTCGGTAACAATGAACGAATCCAGGGAAGGAACGGCAACGCTCATTGCAACGGATGTAGGCTACCACGCGAGGCCTCCCCGCACAAGACTTTTGTGACCGATTTTTCTACCGGTTGCAAACCGATGCACATTAATGCCAATTCGAGCATCGCCGGGTGGAATCCTATGGCTGCAGTCTTCTCCGGGCTGAACAGTATCGTTAATAAAATCAGTGAGATTGCTGATTTCTTAGGTCCTGCCGGGGAGAAGCAAGACCGGAGGGTAATACACCGTAATAGAGACGAAAAGACTAGGCCCAATTGGCTCCCCTTGAAAGAACGGCGACTCTCAATCTAGTGGGACACGGGGTACTGAGGGAATGTACCTCTTTGCAGCCGAGTGCAATGTGCGATATGGTTGCGCAGTGTGAGCCTCCCAGACTCTCATACGAAATCTACAGATATAAGCCCTGTGTGAGCTGAGCGCACAGTTTGTCCTAGACAATTGTCTCAGCAGTCGTTCTTGAGCCTTCCCCCCAAATTGCTCAACGTACTTCCGCTGCGTTTCGGAAGGCGGAGTGTGTCTGGTTAGCAGTCAGACTGAAAGGTGTGACTGATAGGGCGAAGCTATGGCCGCAAACACACTGCTGGGGCCGCTGGATGCAACTCCCGCGGCTAAACCGGAAGGCGAAAACTGGTATGCGCTGCATACCCGTTGCCGGCACGAGAAACTGGTGGCGCGGCGGTTGTCGGAGCGCGGCGTGGAGTCATTCTTGCCGACCGTGACCGAAGTCCACCGCTGGAGTGACCGGAAGAAATCGGTGGAATTGCCGTTGTTCAGTTCCTACGTCTTCGCCCGGTTCGTACCCAAGCGTGACGAGCGGCTGCGCATGCTTCGTGTGGAGGGCGTGCTGGGCCTGGTGGGCGGCGGTGGCGAGGGCGCTCCGATCCCTGACGAGCAGATCGATGCGGTGCGGGTATTGGTGGAAAAGGAACTTCCCTGGTCCCCCTGCCCGTTTCTCAAGATTGGGCAGCGTGTAAGAATTCGCGGCGGGGCTCTCGATGGCCTTGAGGGCATGCTGACCGCGAAAAACGGAAATCACACGCTGGTGATTTCCGTGGATGTACTCCAACGATCATTGGCGGTGCGAGTCGAAGGTTATCGAGTCGAAGCCGCCTGACCACGCAGTATCTTCATCGGACAGATCTTCATCGGACAAGTCTTCATCGGAAAAACTAAGGAGCCATCGGCCATGTCGGAAAGCATGGTTGAACCCAGGCACTTGCTCGTAGTGAGTCGCGGGCCGGGCCTTTTTCACACGATCAGCCGCATCGCGGAAGCCAGCGCATGGTGTATGGAGCGCGCGACCAGTCCCTGGGACGCAATTGAGCGTGTGCAGTCCGGGGTAGCGCCTCACGTGCTTTTGCTGGAAACTGCCGCCATGGATCGTGGCAGCCTTTACATTCTGCGCTGGATGCGCCGGTTTCGTCCCGATCTGCCGGTGATCGTGGTCTGCGATGCGGATGACGAAAGCGGGCAGAAGGAAGCGATCCAGCTGGGTGCAGACGCGGTGCTGGTGTGGCCTCTCGATCCGGAACGGCTGGAGTCGGCCATTGGCGGCCATCTTGCCGGGGCCAGAGAGAACGTGGAAGTGCAGATCGAGAGCGATGACATCGAAGCCGTGGGCGAAGACGAGTGGTTCTTGAGCGCCAGCCCGGCGATGCAAAAGCTGCGCGCGCAAGCAGAATTGCTGGCGCAAACCGATGCTCCGGTACTTATTCTGGGTGAGCTGGGCTGCGGGAAAAGGACAGTTGCCCGTCTCATCCACAAACTGTCTGTACGCTCGGGATTCGACTTCTTGCGGGTTCACTGCGCAGAGATGCCGGCCGAGTTGCTGGAGATCGAGCTGTTTGGCAGAGCCCACGCAGGAGGGCAGGGTGCCGGAAATTGGGCGGGCCGATTCGGTGCAGGCAAACTCGAGGCAGGTCGAAAGGGCACGCTCCTGCTGGAAGAGATCACCGAGATGCCGCTCGGTTTGCAGGCCAGATTAGTGCAATTTCTGCAAGAGCGGCAGGGTCTGTTGCCAGGGGAAGACATATCGGTCGCGGCGAATGTGCGAATCCTGGCGGCGACCGGCGCCAAGCTGGACCGGGCGCTGGCCGAAAAGCGGCTGCGCGAGGATTTGTACTACCGCTTGAGCGCGTTTACAGTGCACGTCCCGCCGCTGCGTCAGCGGAAGGATGAAATCAAGGTGCTCCTGCGTTACTCCATGCATAAGCTATCCCGGCATTACGGGCTGGCGGAGCGGGAATTCACCCCGGCGATTCTGGATGCGTGCGTGGCTTACTCCTGGCCGGGAAATCTGCAGGAACTCGACGCCTTCGTCAAGCGTTATCTGATCGCTGGCGACAAAGAAGGGATCCTCATCGGGCAGGAAGCGGACTCACGGAGTGTTCCTGCGCAACTTTTCGAGATGCCTGCCGCTTTTCGGGCGGAGTCCGGAGACGCTGCGGAGGATGCTCCGGAGTCGTTGAAGTTGCTGGTCCAGAGTGTCAAGTCGGAAGCCGAACGAAACGCCATCGCGGCCGCCTTGGAAAAGACGGCATGGAACCGCAAGGCAGCGGCGCGGCTGCTGAAGGTCAGCTACCGGACCCTGCTGTACAAGATCGAGCAGTATCACATGAGCGCTCCGGTAGCTCACTTCACAACCGTTACAGGAACGAACGGCCGGGACCATTGAGACGCGCGCCCCGAGCCTGCAATAAGACGGGCAGACCCAAGCCTCCCGCCAAGTCTAAAGGAGCAGCTATGACCACCACCGGCAAAAAATGTTGCAGAGGCGGATGGTACGTATTGGCAGTCTGGGCGCTTTTGTCCAGCATTGTGTGGGCGCAAACCGGACCGGGAACGGCATCGGCCGGGAACGCCTCCGCATCCGCAGGTCGTGGTGTCCAGCCGCCCCCGCCGCCGGCCCACGATGACGCATTTGTGATCGGAGCTGACGACGTTCTGGCGGTCAATGTATGGAAGGAGCCGGAAGTCTCACGATCGGTTCCGGTGCGTTCGGATGGAAAGATTTCTCTGCCGCTCGTGGGGGAAGTGCAGGCGGCGGGCAGAACGCCGCTCAAACTGGAACAAGACATCGCGGCCAGACTGAAGAATTACATTTCCGAGCCCGAAGTGACGGTGATCGTGCAGCAAATCAACAGTCAGAAGTTCAACGTTTTGGGACAGGTGAACCGCCCCGGCTCGTTTGTTCTGGCAAACTCTCCGACGGTGCTGGATGCGATTGCATTGGCCGGCGGATTTCGCGATTTTGCCAAACAAAAAGCGATTTATGTATTGCGGCAGAATCCGGATGGAAGCCAGAGCCGGATTCCGTTCAATTACAAAGACGTCGTGAATGGACGCAATCCTGCGCAGAACATCAAGCTGCAGTCGCGCGACACCATCGTTGTGCCGTAAGCGGAGGCCACCGCTATGAATCACGCTGAGCAAATCTGCAGAAAGCCGACCCTGGTCAGTCTGTTCGTGCTGTCAATGATGCTGCTGTCGACAGCGCGGGTCTGGTCGCAGACGGACAATCAGACGGCCAACCCGCCGGCGCAACCTGTGCCGGCGATGGTTGGGCTGGACCGCAGCGCGACTCCGGCAGACATCACAAACGATGCTTTTCCCGACGATCGCATGCGGATTCCGCCGCCGGTGAGCGGCCAGGCGTTTCCCGCCATGCCGAGTTCCGAAGAGCACTTCAACTATTTGCGCTACGGATTGTCCTTCACGAGCGCATATACAGATAATGCACTGGGCCCGCTGCTCGGTCACCCGGTCAGCGATGTGAGCTATTCGGTTGCGCCCCTGGTGGCGCTGGACGATTCCACTTCGCGGGCGCACTTGCTGTTGACTTACGCGCCGGGCTTTACCTTTTATCAGCGCACCTCGGAGCTGAACCAAGCCGACCAAAACGCAGCGATCACTCTCCAATACCGTTTAAGTCCGCACGTGACGGTGGATGCCCGAGATACTTTCCAGAAGAGTTCCAACGTGTTCAATCAGCCAGACCTGGCGTCAGCGGGAACGGTGTCAGGTGGAACCGAAGGCCCGAACGGCTCGGTGATTGCCCCAATCGCTGACCGCCTCGGCAACGCAGGAAATGCGGACATTACCTATCAATTCGGCCGCAACAGCATGATCGGAGCCGGTGGAACCTTTTTCAATCTTCACTATCCGAATCCGTCTCAGGTTCCCGGTTTATACGACACAGAATCCCAGGCTGGGTCGGCATTTTATGCCTTCCGTATTGGGCACAGCTATTTGGGGGCAACCTATCAATATCAGAGATTGGTTTCCTATCCGACGGCGAGTGTGGGCGAGACCCAGACCCACGCGGGGCTGCTGTATTACAGCTTCTATCCAACGTCCCGGCTGTCGGTTTCCTTCTTCGGCGGCCCGCAGTATGCGAGAACCGTGCAGCCGCCGCTGCCGCCGTCACAGGTTCCTCTGCCCGTGTTGCGCCAGTGGATGCCGACCGGAGGCGCGAGTGTGAACTGGCAAGGGCGTTTTTCCAGTTTCGCCGTGGCTTACTCCCATCTGGTCACGGGTGGAGGCGGGTTGACCCAAGCGGTCCGCATGGACAGTGCAACTGCCATGGCGCGGCAGCAGATGACCCGGACGCTCGGCGCTTGGTTGACCGGAGGGTATGTGCAGAACGACGTTCTCGACACTCTTGTCCAGGAAGGGTACGGTGGACATTCGATCTTCGGGACTGCATCCCTGCAGCAGCAGTTGGGCGAGCACCTGAATCTGCAGGTGGGATACACACGCCTGCGTCAGGATTACAGCAACGTAGCCGTCCTGTCGTCGACGCCCAATACCAATCGGGAATTCGTTTCCGTTTCCTATCAATTTTCAAGACCGCTGGGAAGATAAACCATGGCTGACGACATCCAAGAGAAAGACTCAGAGAGCATTGACTATCAGCATTACCTCGGAATCCTGCGCCGGCGGCACTTCCACTTCCTGATCCCGTTGTTCGTCGGGTGGGCGGTGGTGTGGGGCGCGAGTTGGGTGCTTCCGCCGCGCTACGTCTCGAGCACGCTGATTCTGGTGGAGCAATCCACCATGCCGAAAGACTACGTTACGCCTAACGTCAACGATGACCTGCAGGAGCGCCTGCAGAGCATCACGCAGCAGATTCTCAGCCGGACCCGCCTGCTGCACATCATTGACCAGTTCGGTCTGTATTCGAGCGAGCACGGGCAGCGCACGCCAGATGAGAAGGTGGAAAGCATGCGCAAAGACATCAACATCGATCTGGTGCGCGACCCGCGGGAGCAGATCAGCTCCTTCAACGTTTCCTTCAAATCGCGGGATCCACATCTGGCGCAGCGGGTGACCAGCGAACTGACCAACCTGTTCATCAACGAGAACCTGGAAGTTCGCCAACAGCAGTCGGAAGACACGACCAAATTCCTGGAAAGCCAACTCGAAGCGGCACGGCAAAGCCTGGCTCAGCAGGAGGACCGAATTCGCCAGTTCAAGGGGCACTATGTCGGGGAGATGCCGGGGCAAGTGGCCAGCAACCTGCAAATTCTGAGCGGCCTGCAATCACAGTTGCAGAATGAGGAGGATGCTCTCAATGCCGCGCGCCAGCAGCACGTTTATCTGCAGACCCTGGTGGACCAGTACCGCGCTTTACAGGGGACGGCCCGAGGTTCCGACGGCGTGGTCGCCGGGTTGCCGGCTCTGGATCAGGAACTGGACCGGGAGAAAGCGGAACTGGCCGACCTGAGCTCCCGCTACACCGAGCGCCATCCCGACGTGCGCAAGCTGAAAGAGCAGATCGCCAAGACGGAGAAAATGCGCGAGCAATTGCTGGCCAGCCTGAAGGCGAATGCGACCGACGGTGGGCCAAGCAACTCCGATTCCGGCTCGCAAACGGTTGAAGCGGACAGCGCCCAGGCATCGCTGTTGGCGCAGATCCAGAGCCAGCTCCGATCCAATCAACTGGAAATCACCAACCGCGAGCATTCGGTGGCCTCGCTGAAAGCGAAAGTGGACGAGTACCAGGCGAGGCTGAACCAGGAACCCGTCCGCGAACAACAATTGGCCGATCTGACCCGGGGCTACGAACAGTCCAAGGCCACCTACGACGAACTGCTGAAGAAAAAGAACGAGTCGGCCATGGCTACGAGCATGGAACTTCTGCAACAAGGCGAGCGCTTTCGCATTCTGGACCCGCCCAGCTTTCCGCAAAAGCCGGACTTCCCCAACCGTTTGAAGTTCTGCGCGATTGGCTTAGGGGCCGGGCTGGCGCTGGCGTTGCTGGTGGTGGGCTTACTGGAGGCGATCGACGACCGTTTGTACAGCGCCAAGGAAATCCGAAGCCTGCTTCCCGCCGAGGTGATCGGGGAGATTCCGGCGATCGTGAACGATGAGGATTCTCGACAGGTCAAGCGAAAACTCTGGCTTGGCTGGGCGGCGGCAGGTCTGATGTTTGCGGTCATGCTGGCCGGATCGGCCTTCAGCTATTGGCGCGGCTAACCCCCATGTACAAAGCTTTCTATCATCTGCGGCAAAACCCATTCGAAATCGCACCGGATCCGTCGTTTCTGTACGCGACCCGGAAGCACAACGAGGCTTTGGCGGCGCTTTACTACGGGGTGAAGCGCCGCAAAGGATTCGTGGTGCTGACAGGCGAAGTGGGCACCGGGAAAACTCTTGTGGTGCGCTGCCTGCTGCAGGTGCTGGGCAAAACCGGTATCGCGTATGCCTATGTATTCAACCCGCGGCTGAGACCGACGGAGTTTCTGCAGTACATCGCCGGAGACCTGCGGCTGCCCACCGCCGGCAAGTCCAAAAGCGAGCTTTTGCTCGATCTGGGCAGCTTCTTGATCGCCCGCCATCAAAAGGGCCTGACGACGGTGCTGGTGGTCGATGAAGCGCATCACCTCTCCGCGGAAGTGCTGGAAGAAGTGCGGCTGCTCACCAACCTGGAAACGCCGTACGCCAAGTTGTTGCAGATTCTTCTGGTGGGACAGCCGGAACTGGATGAGAAGCTCGATTCCATCGGGCTCCGCCAGTTGAAACAGCGGATTGCATTGCGTTCGCATCTGGGCCCGCTGGATCGGGAAGAGACCTGCGGTTACGTCTATCGCCGCCTGCAACTGGCGGGAAACGGAAATCCTGGGGAGATTTTCCCGCTGGAGACCATTGCCGAGGTGCACCGACAATCGCAAGGCATTCCCCGTCTGATCAATACGCTTTGTGAAAACGCACTCATTTACGGATATGCATGGCAAACCCACAGCATTCCGCCCGAGATCATCCGCGACATCGCGGCTGACTTCCGGCTGAACGTGGAATCGACTCCGTTGGTTGAATGCGCACAGCCGGCGCTTCATTCATCGCAAATCGAGCAGGCAGCCAAGACCCTGCTGAACCTCTATCAGCAATTGCGCACCGCACGCGAAAGCGGAACGAAATTGAGAATGGCGTCTAGCGTTGGAGAACACAAGCATGAGCCGATTATTTGACGCGCTGCAACGGTCCGGGACTGAGCAAACGGGCGTGGAACATCCCGACATGATGTCGGTGGCGACCGAGGTGTTCGAAGCGCCGCTGAACCCGGTCTTAGCCCCTAAAGCCGCCGCCACCCCGGCGCCTGAAGTTGCCATCTCCGGCCCGGAGGATGCCGTCGCGGAAACACGGGTGCAGATTCTCGACGAAGCAACTCGCGCCCAATTTCCCACCCTGCGAGTCTCACCTGCGCCTGCGAGCCGGCTGGTTTTCCTGACCGAGCCCGACAGTCTGGCGGCGGAGAAATTCCGGTTTCTGGGGGTACGCCTGCGGCAGATGCAACGCAACCGGCCGTTGAAGAAGGTGCTGGTGACCAGCACGATTCCGCAGGAAGGGAAGAGCCTGGTGTCGGCCAATCTGGCGGGTGTGCTGGCGGGGCGCAAACAAAACGTGCTGCTGCTCGAAGGCGACGTGCGCCGCCCCGTACTGGCGCAACAGTTCGGCCTGGGAAGGTTGGCGGGGCTTGGGGAGTGGTTGCGCAACGGCGGGACGACGCTCGCGAACATTTATCATCTTGCCGGCCCCGGGTTCTGGCTGATGCCTGCCGGCACTTCCCCCGACAATCCTCTGGAATTGCTGCAGTCGGGAAAAGTCTCACAGTTGATGACTCAGCTCTCCGCGTTGTTCGATTGGATCATTGTGGACTCTCCGCCATTGCTGCCTTTGGCGGACACGACCGTGTGGGCGCGATTGACCGACGGTGCGCTGCTTGTGACCCGGGAAGGGATCACGGAAAAGGCGGCCTTGCAGCGCGGTTTGGAAATCCTGCAGAAGTCCGACCTGCTGGGTGTGGTCTTGAACGGCCGCGCGGACCTGGACACCAAGCGTTACTATCATCGTTATTACACACAGAAAACGGGAACAACTCACTCCAACGACTAAGATCAGATTCTTACTTCGCACATTCCGACCCAACCGCCTGGATTCGCTGAGAACCAACCAAGCTGAAACATTGACCCCGTAGATCCTCCCCCGCAGGAGAAGAAGCCGTGACCCAGCATCGCTCATCTGACCGTGTAGGCGCCGGCGATTTCGCCGCAATCCCCGCTCCCTTGATTGAGCGCGACATTCTCAATCAGGAAGCATTTCACAAAGTAATCTGGCTCGAACGGCGCAGAACCGAGCGCTCGCGCAAGCCCATTTTGCTCATGCTTGTCGATATGGGGAATCCTCTCCCGTCGGACGCTGCGGAGAAGGATCTGAACAAACTCCTCACCATCCTGTCGACCTCCACGCGGGAAACCGATGTGGCGGGATGGTACAAGAGCGGGCACGTTGTGGGAGTACTGTTCACGGAATTCACCCTGGAGAGTCGTGGAACGATCGTTGGCACGATGACGGCGCGGCTGAGCGACATGCTGCATCGGCACCCTTCGTTCGAGCAGTTCAACCAGGTCAGCATCTCATTTCACATGTTTCCTGAAGACTGGAACCATGGGTCTCGAACCCACCCCAGCGATCCCGTGTTCTATCCCGACTTGTCCAAACGGCACCAGGCCCGGCGATTGCCGGGAGCACTGAAGCGGGCGATCGATATTTTGGTCAGCGCCGCCGGTCTGGTGTTCGCCGCGCCAGCCTTCCTGGCGATTGCAGCAGCGATTAAAGCCGGCACGAAGGGACCCGTTTTCTACCGGCAAGCGCGAATCGGCCAGAACGGCGTCCCATTCATGCTTCTGAAATTTCGTTCTATGTACATGAATAACGACGCCAGCGCACATAAGGAATATGTGAAGCAATTGATCGCCGGCACGGCAGAGCGTCAACCCTCCAATGGAAACGGCAACGGGGTGTTCAAGTTGACCGCGGATGCCAGGATTACACGCGTCGGAGCTTTTCTGCGGAAGACCAGCCTGGATGAGTTGCCGCAACTGATCAACGTGCTCCGTGGCGAAATGTCGCTGGTGGGGCCGCGGCCTCCGCTGACCTACGAAGTCGAAAATTACGATTTGTGGCACCGGCGGCGGCTCAACGAAGCCAAACCTGGAATCACCGGACTGTGGCAGGTCAGCGGCCGCAGCCAGGTGACCTTTGATGAAATGGTGCGCCTCGACCTGCGCTACGCGCGGTCCTGGTCGACCTGGATGGACCTCAAGATTCTGTTGCTTACGCCCCGCGCCGTGTGGCTTGGAGAAGGCGCCCACTGATCCCGTCCCACATCTGTCCAAGACTTACCCAACAAAAATACAGTCGAAAGAAGGAATAATGATGGCTACATACCTGACGACACCGGAAGACTCGTTCGCGGAAAACCGGGTCAATAACGTTATCCGATTCGGCGTCATTGGCTACGGCTATTGGGGGCCGAACGTCGTTCGGAACCTGAAGCAATTGGAGAAATCCCGCGTGCTGGCCGTCTGCGACCGCGATGCCGGGGCGAGACATCGAGCCCAGACGGCTTATCGCGAGATGGCAGTTACGGCAGAACCGGATGATTTGATTTCATCTCCCGACATTGATGCCATAGCGGTGGTGACCCCGGTCTGGACGCACTACGAACTGGCAAAAGCAGCGCTCGAAAACGGCAAGCATGTGTTTGTGGAAAAGCCCTTTACCAGCAATGCAGGACAGGCGGAGAAACTCATCGAACTGGCGGCCCGGAAAAACCTGAAGATCATGGTCGACCACACATTCCTGTTTACCGGAGCGGTGCGGAAGATTCGGCAATTGCTCGACGAAAAAACGCTCGGCAAGCTTTATTACTACGATTCCACGCGCGTGAACCTTGGCCTGTTCCAGCAGGATGCGAACGTGATCTGGGATCTGGCGCCGCACGATCTTTCCATCATGGATTATTTGATTCAGGAGCGGCCGGAAGCGATTGTGGCTACCGGGCAAAGCCACGTGAACGGACACGAAGATGTGGCCTACATCACGCTGTACTTCCCGGATAAGGTGATCGCGCACGTCAATGTGAATTGGCTCTCGCCGGTCAAACTCCGCATGACGCTGATTGGCGGCGAAAAGAAAATGCTGGTGTGGAACGATCAGGCCGCCGACGAGCAGGTCAAAGTCTACGACAAGGGCGTCAGCATCACCACCCTCGAAGGCGTGTACAAGGCGCTGGTCAACTACCGCACCGGGGACATGTGGGCGCCGCGGCTGGAACGCGCCGAAGCTCTCACCCGCGAGCTGGAGTACTTTGTGGAGTGCATTTTGAAGGACGAAACGCCCTTCAACGACGGCCATGCCGGCCTGCGGGTGGTCAAGATGCTGGAAGCGTCCACGGAATCTCTGCGCCACCGCGGATCGCTGATTTATCTGTAATAGTTTTTCGGAGACATTATGAATGAATTCGTATGCATTTCTCCTGATGTGAAGCTGGGCCGCGATGTGAAGCTCTCCAAGTTCATCAACCTCTACGGTTGCGAAATTGGGGACGAAACCAAAATCGGGGCCTTTGTCGAAATCCAGAAGAAGGCAAGCGTCGGACGACGCTGCAAGATTTCCAGCCATACCTTCATCTGCGAAGGCGTGATCATTGAGGACAACGTGTTTATCGGTCACGGGGTGGCATTCATCAACGACAGTTATCCCCGGGCGACCAACCCCGATGGCTCGCTGCAAACCGAGGCCGACTGGCATGTGGAACGCACGCTGGTCAAGAAAGGAGCTTCCATCGGATCGGGAGCGACCATTCTTTCCAACCTCGTCATCGGAGAAAACGCGATTGTGGGAGCCGGCAGCGTCGTGACCAAGAACGTTCCGGCCAATTCCATCGTAGCGGGTAACCCCGCGAAGTTCCTGAGGTCGATTGAGACCAATCTTGAGGTGACGAAATGACGCAGGCAAGCAAGACTCCCTTTCTGGATCTGGTTGCGCCGCATCAGGAGTTGGAGGAGGAACTGGTGCAGGTCTTCCGCAACGCCCTGCGCAGCGCGGCGTTCATCGGCGGTCCGCTAGTCGAGGAATTCGAGCGCGACTTCGCTGCTTTTTGCGATACAGAACACTGCGTCGGAGTGGGCAGCGGCACCGACGCCGTGCGCTTCGCTCTGATCGCCGCAGGAGTGCGGCCGGGCGAAAGCGTGATTACCGTGCCGAACACATTCATTGCCACAACTGAGGCCATCTCGCAGGCGGGCGCTTTACCGGAGTTCGTCGACATCGACGAACGCACCTACAACATGGATGCGGACAAACTGCAGGAATACCTGGAGCGGAATTGCGACCGCGATCCGCATTCTGGAAAACCTATTTCACGCAGAACCGGGCGAGTAATTTCCGCAATTGTTCCTGTGCACCTGTACGGGCAGACCGCCGACATGGATCCGATTCTCGAAGTAGCGGAAGCGCACAACCTGATCGTGATTGAAGACGCCTGCCAGGCTCACGGCGCCGAATATTTCTCAAAAAAGGAGCAACGCTGGAGGAAAGCGGGCTCGATGGGAAGAGCCGCCGCCTTCAGTTTCTATCCGGGGAAGAATCTCGGCGCTTGTGGCGAAGCGGGAGCCGTAACCACCAACGATGCGGCACTGGCGCGGAAAGTCCGAATCCTCCGGGACCATGGCCAGGGAGAAAAGTACTACCACGAGATGGAAGGCTACAACGGCAGACTGGATGCAATTCAAGCCGGGATCCTCGGGGCAAAACTTCGGCGCCTCGCCGATTGGAATGAGTTGCGGCGAGAGAAAGCGCAGATTTATCGAGAGCTGTTTTGCTCCACGGAAGGTGTGCTGCTCCCCTTTGAGCCGGAATGGACCCGCCCCGTATATCACCTCTACGTAGTCCGCGTGGCACGGCGGAGTGAAGTGCAGAACTACCTCAAGGCTATGGGCATTGGCACGGGAATCCACTACCCGATTCCGCTCCACCTGCAGAAGGCGTATCGCAGTTTAGGCTACCGTGAGGGGGATTTTCCGATCACCGAAAAGGTTGCCAAGGAGATCCTTTCCCTGCCGATGTATCCGCAACTCAGCCGCGAGCAGCAGGTCTGTGTGGTTGCAAGCTTGACGGAATGCAACCGCCCGCAAGATGAAGCTGCTTTGTTAGTCTCACCGTCAGCCTAGCCGAGCCGACGGGCGGAAATGCGGGTCAATCATTCGGACATGTTTCAAACGGACAAACTGGAAGCTTTGTCGCGAGTTGCATGCGCGGTTGTTTTCGCGCTCGCGTCGGCGATGTGGTGTCACGCGGCGGATGTGGTTTTCGTCC
>Ga0187784_10001583_pt1 | contig 18078 bp, 17 predicted proteins | sample 1015_SJ02_MP15_2_FD_132964 | JGI IMG/M metagenome (GOLD analysis project Ga0187784, IMG submission 132964) | Tropical peat soil microbial communities from peatlands in Department of Meta, Colombia - 1015_SJ02_MP15_20_MG | ecosystem: Environmental > Terrestrial > Soil > Wetlands > Peat | place...
GCCGCGCGGATGGCGGAGGTCGAGGCCGACGCCGCGAAATACGCCGGCTCCGACCTCATCTGCTATCGCGCTGGCGAGCCCGAAGGATTAGCCAAAGCGGAGGCCGAAGCCTGGGACCCGCTGCTGCGTTTCGCGCGCGAAAAATGCGGCGCGAGGCTCCTGCTCGTCGAGGGCCTCATTCACCAGCCGCAGCCAGAAACCGCCGTGGCGGCGCTCGCGGCGTCGATACGCGCCTATGTCGGCGACGGCCCCGCCGCGCCCTTCCGCCTCGCCGCCCTCCACGCCATGACGGCTCTTTCGGGCTCCTGCGTCATTGCGCTCGCCGTGGCGACAGGAGAGATCGGCGCCGACGCAGGGTTCGACGCGGCGCAGGTCGATGAGGACTATCAGCTGCGGCTCTGGGGCGCCGATTCGGAGGCGCTCGCGAGGCGCGAGCGTCGCCGCGAGGAGATGCACGCCGCGGCGCAAATGTCGTGGCTCGCCGGGCGGGCCTGAAATAGGGAAAACGCCGCGTTTTTAGGCGATGTTGACGATTTTCCGCGCCGCGGCATTTCTTGTCCCTCGCGGGGCCTTGGGGTCTTGCCTTGCCGGTCCCGCTTGTTTAAGGAACGCGCCAGCCTCAAGGACGCGGAGCCCCCAGCTCGTCCGCTTGGCCTTGGCCACGGCGTCGCGGGCGATCCGCCCCGCGAATCGCAAATTATCGGACTTGACACATGCCGGCGCTGCTCGAATCCTACCTGCCGCTCGTCATCTTCATGGCCGTCGCGGCGATCATCGCCGGCGCGCTTCTCGTGGCGCCCTTCCTGCTCGCCTTCAAGGCGCCCGACCCCGAGAAGCTCTCGGCCTATGAGTGCGGCTTCAATCCGTTCAACGACGCGCGCATGAAGTTCGACGTGCGCTTCTATCTGGTGACGCTGCTCTTCATCGTCTTCGATCTCGAGGTCGCTTTTCTCTTTCCTTGGGCGGTGGCGTTCAAGGAGGCGGGAGCGTTCGGCTTCTGGTCGATGATGGCGTTTCTCGGCGTGCTGACCATCGGCTTCATTTACGAGTGGCGCAAAGGAGCGCTGGAATGGGATTGATTGGCGCGGACGGTTCGACGCTCATCGCCCCCAAAGCGACGGGGCTCATCGACCCGTCGACCGGGAAGCCGGTCGGCTCGACGGACCCCTATTTCGTCGAGATCAACAACGAGCTCGCCGACAAGGGCTTTCTCGTCACCGCGACGGACGACCTCATCAACTGGGCCCGCACCGGCTCGCTGATGTGGATGACGTTCGGCCTCGCCTGCTGCGCGGTCGAGATGATCCAGGCGGCCATGCCGCGCTACGATTTGGAGCGCTTCGGCTTTGCGCCGCGCGCGAGCCCGCGCCAATCGGACGTCATCATCATCGCCGGCACGCTGACCAACAAGATGGCCCCCGCTCTGCGCAAGGTTTACGACCAGATGCCGGAGCCGCGCTACGTCATCTCGATGGGCTCCTGCGCCAACGGCGGCGGCTACTACCACTATTCCTACTCGGTGGTGCGCGGCTGCGACCGGATCATTCCGGTCGACATCTATGTGCCGGGCTGCCCGCCGTCCGCGGAAGCGCTGGTCTATGGCGTGTTGCTGCTGCAAAAGAAAATCCGCCGCACCGGAACGATCGAGAGATAGGGCGAATAGTGAGTGGTGAGTAGTGAAGACAACCGCCTTTTGTCTACTCACTGCTCGCTACTCGCTACTCACTCAAGGGGACGCAAATGAGTTCGGAACTTGAGGCGCTGGGCGCGAAAGTCGCCGCCGCCGTCCCTGGCGCCGTCACGGACGTCAAGGTCGCCTTCGGCGAGCTGACTCTGACGCTCGCGCGCGACAAGTGGCTCGAGACGGCGAAGTTTCTGCGCGACGATCCAGAGCTCCAGTTCGTCAATGTCATCGACGTGACGGCGGCGGACTATCCAGAGCGCGAGGAGCGCTTCGAGGTCGTCGCGCATCTCCAGTCGCCCAAGCGCAACCTACGGGTCCGCATCAAGACTCCGACCGACGAGGCGACGCCGGTCGCCTCGCTCACCGGGCTCTATCCCGGCGCGGACTGGTACGAGCGCGAAACTTATGATCTCTTCGGCGTCGTGTTCTCGGGCCATCCGGACCTGCGCCGCATCATGACCGACTACGGCTTCGACGGACATCCGCTGCGCAAGGATTTTCCGATGACGGGCTACGTCGAGGTGCGCTACGACGACGAGCAGAAGCGGGTGGTCTATGACCCCGTCAAGCTGACACAGGAATATCGTCAGTTCGATTTCCAATCGCCTTGGGAAGGCACCATCTACGAGCTTCCGGGCGATGAGAAGGCCAAGGGGCAGTAGGCAGTCGGCGGTAGGCAGTCGGAATGGACGAGCGGTCGGATCGCGAAAGGGTGCAATCCTACCGTGACTTGCGGGTGTGGAAGGAAGCTATGGACCTTGCGGTTGAGTGCTATCGGCTGACGAAGCCCTTCCCAAAGGAGGAGACCTTTGGGTTGACATCGCAGATTCGAAGGGCGGCCTCGTCCATTCCGGCGAACATTGCGGAAGGATATGGTCGTGATAGCGCTGGCCATTATGTCAATTTTCTTCGAAACGCCCAGGGCTCGCTGAAGGAGCTGGAAACCCATGTATTGTTGGCGATACGCGTTGAGCTGCTGCGAGAGGCCGACAGCGAGTCCTTCTTCAGCAGGTCTGAGGTGGTTGGCAAGATGCTGCGGGCCTTGATCCGCTCGATCCAAAAATCCGAAAAACCGACTGCCGACTTACGACTGCCGACTGCCGAAGGGCGCGATCAATGACCGAACAGCAAGGCCTGAGAAACTTCTCCATCAACTTCGGCCCGCAGCATCCGGCGGCGCACGGCGTGCTGCGGCTGATCATGGAGCTCGATGGCGAGGTCGTCGAGCGCTGCGATCCGCATGTCGGCTTCCTGCATCGCGGCACCGAGAAGCTCATGGAGTCGCGCACCTACCTGCAGAACGTGCCCTATTTCGACCGGCTCGATTACTGCGCGCCGATGAACCAGGAGCACGCCTTCTGCCTCGCGATCGAGCGGCTGCTCGACATCGAGGTTCCGCGCCGCGGCCAGTTGATCCGCGTGCTCTATGCCGAGATCGGGCGTCTGCTGTCGCATCTCTTGAACATCACCGCGCAGGCCATGGATGTGGGCGCGCTGACGCCGCCGCTCTGGGGCTACGAAGAGCGCGAGAAGCTCATGGTGTTCTATGAGCGCGCCTGCGGCGCACGAATGCACGCCAATTACTTCCGTCCCGGCGGCGTCGCGCAGGACATTCCCGACAGGCTCGTCGAGGACATCGGCGCCTTTTGCGATCCGTTCCTCAAGGTCTGCGACGACTTCGACGTGCTCTTCGTCGAGAACCGCATCTTCAAGCAGCGCAACGTCGACATCGGCGTCGTGCCGCTCGACGAGGCCTGGCGGCGCGGTTTTTCGGGCGTCATGGTGCGCGGCTCCGGCGCGGCCTGGGACCTGCGCAAGGCGCAGCCTTACGATTGCTATGAGGAGATGGAGTTCGACATCCCTGTCGGCAAGCACGGCGACTGCTACGACCGCACGGTCGTGCGCATGGAGGAGATGCGCCAGTCGATCTCGATCATGCGCCAATGCGTGAACAAGCTGCTCGAGTCGCGCGGGCGCGGGCCGGTCGCGACGCCGAACAACAAATACACCAAGCCGTCGCGCGGCGAGATGAAGATGTCGATGGAGGCGCTGATCCATCACTTCAAGCTCTTCACCGAGGGCTTCAAGGTTCCGGCGGGCGAGGTCTACGCCGCGGTCGAAGCGCCCAAGGGCGAGTTCGGGGTCTATCTCGTGTCGGACGGCGGCGATCGGCCCTATCGCTGCAAGATCCGCGCGCCGGGCTTCGCGCATCTGCAGGCCATGGATTACCTGTGCAAGGATCATCTGCTCGCCGACGTCTCGGCGATCTTGGGGTCCATCGATATCGTGTTCGGGGAGGTCGATCGCTGATGTCCGTCCGCCGTCTCGCCGAGAAGCAGCCCGAGAGCTTCGAGTTCACGCCCGAGCGCGAGGCGTGGCTCGAGAAGCAGATCGCCAAATATCCCGACGGCCGCCAGGCCTCGGCCGTCGTACCGGCGCTGTGGGAGGCGCAGAAGCAGAACGATTACTGGCTGCCGCGCGTGGCGATCGAGAAGGTCGCCGACAAGCTCGACATGCCCTACATCCGCGTGCTGGAGGTTGCGACCTTCTACACGATGTTCAATCTCGAGCCCGTGGGCAAGTTCTACGTGCAGCTCTGCGGCACGACGCCTTGCATGCTCGCGGGCTCTGACGATCTGATCAAGGTGCTGGAGCGCAGGGTCGGCCCGCAGCGCAAGGTGAGCGCCGACGGCCTGTTTTCCTGGGCGGAGGTCGAATGCCTCGGCGCTTGCTGCAATGCGCCGATGGCGCAGATCAACGACGACTATTACGAGGACCTCACGGCCGAGAGCTTCGAGAAGCTGCTCGACGATCTCGCGGCGGGACGCCCGGTCAGGACCGGGTCGCAGACAGGCCGCGTTTCCTCGGAGCCGGCGGGCGGCCTGACGAGTCTGACTTCGCTCTATGGCGACGGCGCCAAGTAACCTAAGAGACTGGACGAACGATGCTCTCCGACGCAGACCGCGTTTTCACCAATCTCTACGGCCTCGGCGACCGCTCGCTCGCGGGCGCGAAGAAGCGCGGGCAATGGGATAATACGAAAGCGCTCCTCGCGCGCGGGCGCGAAAACATCACCAACGAGATCAAGGTCTCGGGACTGCGTGGGCGCGGGGGCGCGGGCTTCTCGACCGGGCTGAAATGGTCGTTCATGCCCAAGGAGGTCGATCCGCAGCGCCCGCACTACCTCGTCATCAACGCCGACGAATCGGAGCCCGGCACATGCAAGGATCGCGAGATCATGCGCAACGACCCGCATACGCTGGTCGAGGGCGCGCTCGTCGCCTCCTACGCCATGGGCGCCAACGCCTGCTATATCTATGTGCGTGGCGAGTTCATCGCCGAGCGCCTCGCGCTGGAGCGCGCGGTCGACGAAGCCTATGAGGCCAGGCTCATCGGCAAGGACAACATCCACGGCTATCCGTTCGATCTCTATGTGCATCATGGCGCCGGCGCCTATATCTGCGGCGAGGAGACGGCGCTGCTCGAGAGCCTCGAGGGCAAGAAGGGCATGCCGCGCCTGAAGCCGCCGTTCCCGGCCAATGTCGGGCTCTATGGCTGCCCGACGACGGTCAACAACGTCGAGTCGATCGCCGTGGCGCCAACAATCCTGCGCCGCGGCGCGGCTTGGTTCGCCGGCATCGGCAAGCCCAACAACACGGGCACCAAGCTGTTCAGCGTCTCGGGCCACGTCAACAGGCCCTGCAACGTCGAAGAGGCGATGTCGATCTCGTTCCGCGAGCTCATCGACGGCCATTGCGGCGGCGTTCGCGGCGGTTGGGACAATCTGCTCGCGGTCATTCCCGGCGGCTCGTCGGTGCGCTGCGTGCCGGCGCATCAGATCATCGACTGTCCCATGGATTTCGACAGCCTCGCCAAGCTCGGCTCCGGCCTTGGCACGGCGGCGGTCATCGTCATGGACAAGTCGACGGACATCATCCGCGCCATCGCGCGGCTCTCCTACTTTTATAAGCACGAGAGTTGCGGCCAGTGCACGCCCTGCCGCGAGGGCACGGGCTGGATGTGGCGCGTCATGGAGCGCATGGTCGAGGGCAGGGCGCACAAGCGCGAGATCGACATGCTGTTCGACGTCTCGAAGAAGATCGAGGGCCACACCATCTGCGCGCTCGGCGACGCGGCGGCCTGGCCGGTGCAGGGGCTGATTACGCATTTCCGCGACGTGATCGAGCAGCGCATCGATCAATATGCGGCCAATCCGCATCCGGAGCCCATTCGCATGGCTGCAGAGTAGGCTTAAAGAGCTTTTGGAGAAGGCGAAGTGACCAAGATACTCGTCGACGGCGTGGAAGTGGATGTCCCGCCCGAGTTCACGCTGCTCCAGGCCTGCGAGGAGGCCGGCGCGGAGGTGCCGCGCTTTTGCTATCATGAGCGTCTTTCCATCGCCGGCAACTGCCGCATGTGCTTGGTCGAGGTGAAGGGCGGACCGCCCAAGCCGCAGGCGTCCTGCGCCATGTCGGTGAAGGATTTGCGCGGCGGCCCGAACGGCGAGCCGCCGCAGGTCTTCACCAACACGCCGATGGTGAAGAAGGCGCGCGAAGGCGTCATGGAGTTCCTGCTCGTCAACCATCCGCTCGACTGCCCGATCTGCGATCAAGGCGGCGAATGCGATCTGCAGGACCAGGCGCTGGCCTTCGGCGGCGACTCGTCGCGCTATGTCGAGAACAAGCGCGCAGTCGAGAACAAATACATCGGCCCGCTCGTCAAGACCGAGATGAACCGTTGCATCCACTGCACGCGCTGCGTCCGCTTCACCGCGGAAGTCGCCGGCACCGCGGATATGGGCGCGATCGGCCGCGGCGAGGACATGGAGATCACCACCTATCTCCAGACCGCGATGACGAGCGAGCTGCAGGGCAACGTCGCCGATCTCTGCCCCGTCGGCGCGTTGCTCCCGAAGCCGCAGAATTTCCGCGCCCGTCCCTGGGAGTATCAGAAGACCGAGAGCATCGACGTGCAGGACGCGCTCGGCTCGGCGATCCGCGTCGATTCGCGCGGGCGCGAGGTCATGCGCATATTGCCGCGCGTAAATGATGCGGTGAACGAGGAGTGGATCTCCGACAAGACGCGGCAGGTCGTCGACGGCCTGAAGCGCCAGCGTCTCGACCGTCCCTTTATCCGCGAGAACGGAAGGCTGCGTCCGGCCTCCTGGCAGGAAGCCTTGAACCTCGCCGCGGCCAAGACCAGAGAGGCGCCGGCGGCGAAAATCGGCGCGCTCGTCGGCGATCTCGCGGCTGTCGAGGAGATCTTCGCGCTGAAGACCTTCCTCGATGGGATCGGCGTCATTCATCTCGATTGCCGCCAGGACGGCGCGAGGCTCGATCCGTCGCTCGGACGCGCCTCCTACCTCTTCAACGCTACGATCGCCGGCGTCGACGAGGCCGACTCGCTGCTCATCGTCGGCTCCAACCCGCGCAAGGAAGCGCCCGTGCTCAACGCGCGCATCCGCAAGCGGTGGCTCAAGGGCGGCTTCAAGGTCTCGCTCGTCGGCGAGAAGGTCGATCTGACCTATGACTACGATTATCTGGGCGCCGGACCGCAGTCGCTGCTGCATTTCATCCAAAACGACGACTCGGGCGCCAAGAAGCGCATCGTGCTCGTCGGCCAGGGCGCGCTCGCGCGCGAGGACGGTCTCGCCATCCGCTCGCTCGCCGCGCAGGCGGCGCAAAAGCTCGGCGGCCTCAGTGACGGCTGGAACGGCTTTTCGGTGCTGCATACGGGGGCCGCGCGCGTCGGCGCGCTCGATCTCGGCTTCGCGCCGGCGCCGCACGGCCTGCCGGCCTGGGATATGGTCAAGGCCGGCGCGCTCGACCTCATCTTCAATCTAGGCGCCGACGAGATCGACATCGAGGCCGGCGCCTTCGTCATTTATATCGGCTCGCACGGCGACCGCGGCGCGCATCGCGCCGACGTGATCCTGCCCGGCGCCGCCTACACCGAGAAGTCGGGCGTCTTCGTCAACACCGAGGGCAGGGCGCAGATGGCCTCGCGCGCGGTGTTCCCGCCGGGCGAGGCGCGCGAGGACTGGGCGATCGTCCGCGCTCTCTCGGGCGCTTTCGGCCAGCCGCTGCCCTTCGACACGCTCCAGCAGCTGCGCAAGGCGCTGTTCGCCAAGCTTCCGCATCTGCAAAAGCTCGATGCAATCGAAGCGTCCGACGCCGCGGCGGTCGCGACGGTCGCCGGCCTGACTGGCATCGCCATGAGCGCGCCGCTTGCGACGACCGTCGCCGACTTCCACCTCACCAATCCGATCGCTCGCGCTTCGGCTGTGATGGCGGAGTGCTCGGCGTTGGCGCAGGGCCGGCTGCGGCAAGCGGCGGAATAGGAGCAACAAAAGTGATCGACGGCTGGCTCCTCAATCTGATCATCGTGCTCTTAAAAAGCGCGGTGCTGCTCATCGTGCTGCTGGTCTATGTCGCCTATGCGATTTGGGCCGACCGCAAAATCTGGGCCGCGGTGCAGCTGCGCAAGGGGCCGAACGTCGTCGGTCCCTATGGACTCTGGCAGCTCTTCGCCGACTTCATCAAGTTCGTGCTCAAGGAGCCGGTCATTCCCGACACGGCGAGCAAGAGCGTGTTTCTCGCCGCGCCTTTCATCACCGGCTTCCTGGCGCTCGCCGCTTGGGCGGTGATTCCGGTCGCCGACGGCTGGGCGATCGCCGACATCAACGTCGGCGTGCTTTACATCTTCGCGCTGTCGTCGCTCGGCGTTTACGGGATCATCATGGGCGGCTGGGCGTCGAACTCCAAATATCCGTTCCTGTCGGCGCTGCGCTCCGCCGCGCAGATGGTGTCCTACGAGGTCTCGATCGGCTTCGTCATGATCACCGTGCTGCTTTGCGCCGGCTCGCTCAATCTCTCGGACATCGTGCGCGCGCAGGACACGGCCTATGGCGTCGCCGGCTGGTACTGGCTGCGCCTGTTTCCGATGTTCGTGATCTTCTTCATCTCGGCGCTGGCCGAGACGAACCGGCCGCCCTTCGATCTCGTCGAGGCGGAATCGGAGCTCGTCGCGGGCTTCATGATCGAATATTCGGCGACGCCCTATCTGCTGTTCATGCTCGGCGAGTATGTGGCGATCATGACCATGTGCGCCCTGCTGACGATCCTGTTCTTCGGCGGCTGGCTGCCGCCCGTGAACGTCTTCCCATTCACGGTGGTGCCGGGCGTCATCTGGTTCGCGCTGAAGGTCAGCTTCTTCTTCTTCTTCTTCGCGATGGTGAAGGCCTTTGTGCCCCGCTACCGATACGACCAGCTCATGCGGCTGGGCTGGAAGGTGTTCCTGCCGATCTCGCTCGCGGCGGTGATCGTCGTCGCCGCCGTCCTGCAGTTCGGCCCTGCCGCTTTGGCGCGCTAAGGAGGCGCGACAATGAGACTCGATCTCGCCGCAAAATCGCTCTTCCTCACGGACTTCGTGAGCGCCTTCTTCCTGTCGATGCGCTACTTCTTCAAGCCGAAGGCTACGATCAACTATCCGCACGAGAAGAACCCGCAGTCACCGCGCTACCGCGGCGAGCACGCCTTGCGCCGCTATCCCAATGGCGAGGAGCGCTGCATCGCCTGCAAGCTTTGCGAGGCGATCTGCCCGGCGCAGGCGATCACGATCGAGGCGGGGCCGCGCCGCAACGACGGCACGCGCCGCACGACGCGCTACGACATCGACATGGTCAAATGCATCTACTGCGGCTTTTGCCAGGAGGCCTGCCCGGTGGACGCTATCGTCGAGGGCCCGAACGCAGAGTTCGCCACCGAAACGCGCGAGGAGCTTTACTACAACAAGGAAAAGCTTCTGGAGAACGGCGCGCGCTGGGAGCGCGAGATCGCCCGCAACATCGCGCTCGACGCGCCCTATCGCTAACCGAGGACGAAGCCGTGGCCGCATTCTTCTATCTCTTCTCGATCGTTCTGATCGCCTCGGCCATAGGCGTCATCACCGTGCGCAATCCGGTGCATTCGGTGCTGCTGCTGATCCTGGCGTTCTGCAACGGCGCCGGGCTGTTCCTGCTGCAGGGCGCCGAGTTTCTGGCGATGATCCTCGTCGTCGTCTATGTCGGCGCGGTGGCGGTGCTGTTCCTTTTCGTCGTCATGATGCTCGACGTCGACTTCGCCGAGCTCAAGCAGGGCTTCAGCAAGCACATCTCCTTCGCCGTGGGCGTCGGCGGCGCGGTGCTCCTCGAGCTCGGCTTCGTCGCCGTCAACTGGAAATTCGCGGCGACGGCGCCTGAATCGCTTGCGACGCCGATTGCGGCGCAAGTGTCGAACACCGCGGCTTTAGGGCAGGTGCTCTACACCAAATATGTGATCTTCTTCCAGGCGTCGGCCCTGGTGCTGCTCACCGCGATGATCGGCGCGATCGTGCTGACGCTGCGCCACCGTCCGAACGTCAAGCGGCAGAATATCGAGGAGCAGAACGCCCGCACGGCGAAAACCGTGGTCGAGCTCAAGAAAGTGCCCTTCCGGGCCGGCATATGAGGAGCGCTTCGATGTTTGAAATCGGCCTTGCCCATTACCTGACCGTCGCGGCGATCCTGTTCACGCTCGGTGTCGCGGGCATTATTCTCAACCGCAAGAACATCATCGTGATCCTGATGTCGGTCGAGCTGATCCTGCTGTCGGTCAATCTCAATCTCGTCGCCTTTTCGGCCAAGCTCGGCGATCTCACGGGGCAGGTGTTCGCGCTGTTCGTGTTGACGGTCGCGGCGGCCGAAGCCGCCATCGGCCTCGCCATACTCGTGACCTTCTATCGCAACCGCGGCACGATCGCGGTCGACGACATCAACAATCTCAAAGGCTGATCCAAGCTATGATCGAGGCAATCGTCTTTCTCCCGCTCCTTGGGTTCCTGATCGCCGGCGGCCTGGGGCCCTGGATCGGCGCGCGTCCCTCCGAGCTCGTGACCTCGGGCCTGCTAGTGGTCTGCGCCGTGCTCTCCTGGATGCTCTTCGTGAGCTTCGGGATCGGGGACGAGCAGGCTCACGTGGAGCGGCTCGCCAACTGGTTCACCTCTGACGCGCTCACGGTGAACTGGTCCCTGAACATCGATACGCTCACGGTCGTCATGCTCGTCGTGGTGACGACAGTGTCAAGCCTCGTGCATATCTACTCGATCGGCTACATGCATGAGGATCCCTCGCGTCCGCGTTTCTTCGCCTATCTCTCGCTGTTCACTTTCGCGATGCTGATGCTCGTCACCGCGAATAATCTGGTGCAGCTTTTCTTCGGATGGGAAGGCGTCGGCCTCGCTTCCTACCTTCTTATCGGCTTCTGGTATGAGAAGCCGTCGGCCAACGCCGCGGCGATCAAAGCCTTCGTCGTCAATCGCATCGGCGACTTCGGCTTCGCGCTTGGCATCTTCCTAGTTTTCAAGCTCACGAATTCTGTGACCCTTGACGAGGTGTTCGCCGCCGTCCCGGGCCTCGCCGATCAGCGCATCCATCTTTTCGGTCTCGACGTCCATGCGCTGACGGCGGCCGCCATTCTGCTGTTCATCGGCGCGATGGGAAAATCGGCGCAGTTCCTCCTGCACACTTGGCTGCCGGACGCCATGGAAGGCCCGACCCCCGTCTCGGCGCTCATTCACGCCGCGACCATGGTCACCGCCGGCGTATTCATGGTGGCGCGGCTCTCCCCGATCTTCGAATTCGCGCCGGATGCGCGCGTCTTCGTCACCGTGATCGGCGCGACGACGGCGTTCTTCGCCGCGACCGTCGGCTTGGTGCAGAACGACATCAAGCGCGTCATCGCCTATTCGACCTGCTCGCAGCTCGGCTACATGTTCGTCGCGGAAGGCGTCGGCGGCTATTCGCTGGGGATATTCCATCTGTTCACCCACGCCTTCTTCAAGGCGCTGCTGTTCCTTGGCGCGGGCTCAGTCATCGTCGCGATGCACCATGAGCAGGACATGCGCAACATGGGGGGCCTACGCAAGAACATCCCCTTCACCTTCGCGATGATGACGATCGGCACGCTGGCGCTGACCGGCGTCGGCATCCCGCATACGCCGATCGGCTTCGCAGGCTTCTTCTCGAAGGACGCGATCATCGAGGCCGCTTATGCCGCGAGCGAGCACAGCGCGGCGGCGATGTATGGATTCATCGCCACGGTCGTCGCGGCGGGTCTGACCTCCTTCTATTCCTGGCGCCTCGTGTTCATGACCTTCTTCGGCCATCGCGCCGAAACCGGGCATGACGCGCATGGATACGCTGCGCATGCGCATGACGACCATGCTCATGGACACGACGACCGCGGTCATGGTCACGAGCCGCACGAGTCGCCGCTCGTCATGCTCGTTCCGCTTGCGGTGCTCGCTGCAGGGGCAATCGCGGCGGGCTTCGGGTTCGAAAAATATTTCGAAGGCGAAGCCTACGGCGAATTCTGGAAGGAGTCGCTCTTTACTGGCGAGGGCAACCATCTCCTGCATGAGATGCACGACATTCCGGGCTGGGTCTCCTATAGCGCGACCGTCATGATGATTGGCGGCTTCCTTGTGTCGCTCTTCGTCTACATCTTGCGTCCGGGGACGGCGCAGGCGCTCGCCAACGCCATGCCAGGGCTTTACAGGTTCCTGCTCAACAAGTGGTATTTCGACGAGCTCTACGACGTCGTGCTCGTGCGTCCGGCCTTCGCCATCGGGCGGCTGTTCTGGAAGGGCGGCGACGGACGGATCATCGACGGGCTCGGACCCGACGGAATCGCCGCCAGGGTCGTCGACGGCGCGCGCGTGGCCGTGCGGCTGCAGACCGGCTACATCTATCACTACGCCTTCGCGATGCTCGTCGGGGTCGCGGCGGTCGCAAGCTATTTCGTCGTCGGAGGGCTGCGCTGATGCTGGGATTTGGACTTCTCTCCGGCGTCACCTTTCTGCCGCTCGTCGGCGCGGCCTTCGTGCTGCTCGTCTCGCGCGGCGGCGAGGACGAGGCCAGCTTGCGCAACATCCGCTGGGCGACGCTGATCACCACGATTGCGACCTTCGCGCTCTCGCTCGTCGCTTGGCAGCGTTTCGACGCGTCGAGCGCCGACTTCCAGCTTCTGGAGGAGCACGCTTGGTTCGGCTCGGGACTCGTCTACAAGATGGGCGTCGACGGCTTCTCGATGCCCTTCGTGCTGCTGACGACCTTCCTGATGCCTTTCGCGATCTATGCCTCCTTCGAGTCGGTCACGAAGCGCGTCGCCTCCTACATGGTCGCCTTCCTCGTGCTCGAGACGCTGATGATCGGCGTGTTCTGCGCCCTCGATCTCGTGCTGTTTTATCTGTTCTTCGAGGGCGGCCTCATCCCGATGTTCCTCATCATCGGCATCTGGGGCGGAAAGCGGCGGGTCTACGCGAGCTTCAAGTTCTTCCTCTATACGCTCGCAGGCTCTCTGCTGATGCTGGTCGCCATTCTCGCGATGTATCAACAGGCCGGCACGACGGACATCACCGTGCTGCTCCGGACGCAGTTCTCCTCGCATCTGCAGACCTGGCTGTGGCTCGCCTTCTTCGCGTCCTTCGCGGTCAAGATGCCGATGTGGCCGGTGCACACTTGGCTTCCCGACGCGCATGTCGAGGCGCCGACCGCGGGCTCGGTGATCCTGGCCGCGATCCTCCTGAAGATGGGCGGCTACGGCTTCATCCGCTTCTCGCTGCCGATGTTCCCGGACGCCTCCGCCCAATTCGCGCCGCTTATCTACGCGCTGTCGATCGTCGCGATCATCTATACCTCGCTCGTCGCTCTCGTGCAGGAGGACATCAAGAAGCTCATCGCCTATTCCTCAGTCGCCCATATGGGCTTCGTGACCATGGGGCTGTTTACGTTGACGCCCCAGGGCGTGCAGGGCGCGATGTTCGTGATGATCTCGCACGGTCTTGTCTCCGGCGCGCTCTTCCTGTGCGTCGGCGTGATCTACGATCGCATGCACACGCGCGAAATCGCGGCCTACGGCGGACTCGTTCAGCGCATGCCGCTCTATGCCTTGGTGTTCATGGTGTTCACGCTGGCGAATGTCGGGCTGCCAGGCACATCGGGCTTCATCGGCGAGTTCCTGGCGCTCGCCGGCGCCTTCAAGGCGAACGACTGGGTCGCGCTGCTGGCGACGACCGGCGTGATCCTCTCGGCGGCCTATGCGCTTTACCTCTATCGACGCGTGATCTTCGGCGTGCTGGAGAAGCCGAGCCTCAAGGACATCGCCGATCTTTCCCCGCGCGAGATCGCGATCTTCACGCCCCTGCTGCTGCTGACGATCTACTACGGCGTGCATCCGCAGCCGGTGATCGACGCCTCGGCGAGCGCTGTCTCGCATCTCATCTCAACCCATTCGGCGCTCATCGACGCGGCCAAGCTCGCCAGCGCCCACTGACGGATCGACGAAGATGTCCTTCTTCCCGCTGCTTGCGCACCACTTCCTGCCGGAAGTCATCCTGACGATCGGCGTGCTGGCGCTGATCCTCGTCGGCGCCTGGCGAGGCGACAAGGCCTTTGCGCTGGTCAATGAGCTCGCGGTCGGCGTGCTTGGGCTGGCGATCCTCTCGATCGCGCTTTCGACGAAGGGTGAGACGAGCGCGTTCGACGGCGCCTATATGGACGACGCCTTCTCGCGCTTCCTCAAGATCGTGGCGCTGGCGTCGTCGCTTGGCACGCTGCTGCTGTCAACGGATTTCTTCCGCCGCGCGAAGCTCGACCGCTTCGAGTTCCCGATTCTGGTTCTGCTCGCGACGCTCGGCATGCTGCTGCTGATCTCCGCGGACAATCTGATTGCGCTCTATCTCGGACTCGAGCTCATGTCGCTCGCGCTCTATGTGATGGCGGCCTTCGCGCGCGACGACGGTCGCGCGTCGGAGGCGGGGCTCAAATATTTCGTGCTCGGCGCGCTGTCGTCCGGCATGCTGCTGTATGGCGCTTCGCTCCTTTACGGCTTTGCCGGGACAGTCTCGTTCTCGGGGATTGCGACGGCCATCGCCGGCCTGGCGCCGCTCGGCGTGATCTTCGGCCTCGTCTTCGTGCTCGCGGGCCTCGCCTTCAAAATGTCGGCGGCGCCGTTCCATATGTGGACGCCCGACGTTTACGAAGGCTCGCCGACGCCGGTCACCGCCTTCTTCGCCTCCGCTGCGAAGATCGCCGCCGTCGCCGTCACCGCCCGCATTCTCGTCACAGCTTTCCCTGGGATTTCCGGGTCCTGGCGGCAGATCATCGTCGCGCTCGCCATCATCTCGACCGTGCTTGGCGCCTTCGCTGCGATCGGCCAGCAGAACATCAAGCGGCTGATGGCTTATTCGTCCATCGGCCACATGGGCTTCGTGCTGATCGGCCTCGCCGCCGGCACGGAAGACGGGATGAAGGGCGTCGCCATCTATCTCGTCATGTATGCGGCCATGACGCTCGGCGTCTTCGCGGCGATCCTCAACATGCGCGTCAACGGCAAGCCGGTCGAGAACGTCTCTGATCTCGCAGGCCTCGCGCGCACCGACGGGGCCATGGCCTTCTTCCTGGCGATGCTGATGTTCTCGCTGACGGGCATTCCGCCGCTCGGGGGATTCTTCGCGAAATATTTCGTGCTGCTGCCCGCGGTCGAGACGGGGCTCGCCTGGCTGGCCGTCATCGGCGTGCTGGCCTCCGCGGTCTCCGCTTATTACTATCTGCGCGTGATCAAGGTCATGTATTTCGACGAGCCGGCGCCGGCCTTCGATCCTGCGCCGCTGGCGCAGCGCGGCGTGCTGGCGGTCTCGACGATCTTCCTGCTTGGCTTCTGGCTCTATCCCGCGCCGCTCATGGATGCGGCGAGCGCCGCAGCGAAATCGCTGTTTTGAGCGGCCCTTCTTGCTGGAGGCTCGGCGACGCCGCGCGAGCGCGCGGCGTGCGGCTCGTCGCCTTCGAGGAGCTGCAATCGACGAATGACGAGGCCAAACGGCTCATCGAAAGCGGCGAGCGCGGGCCTTTGTGGATCGTGGCCGATCGCCAGACCGCGGGCCGTGGCCGGCTCGGACGGCCGTGGATATCGGGAGAGGGCAATCTGCATGCGAGCCTCATCCTCTCCGGCGAATTCGGCCCCAGTCTCGCGCCGCAGCTCGGCTTCGTCGCCGGGGTCGCGACGCTTGCGGCGCTCAGAGTCGCTGCCGGGAACTTGGGCGGGCTCGCCCTCAAGTGGCCGAACGATTTGCTGCTGGAGCGCGCCAAGCTCGGCGGAATACTGCTCGAAGGCGTGAGCGGGCCGTCCGGTTTCTCCGCTGTTGTCGGCATCGGATTGAATTGCGTCAGCGCCCCTTCGGGGCTGCCCTATCCGGCGCGCGCGCTGAGCGAGATCGGCCCCGCGGCGCTGACGGCTGAAAAAATTTTGACTCCGCTCTCCGACGTTTTTGTCGTAAGTCTCGACGAATGGGCTGAGGGCGCTGGCTTCGCCAATATCCGCGCGCGCTGGCTCGAAGACGCCGCGGGACTTGGCGAAACGATACGCCTCGGCCTCGCGCAGGGCGAGGAGCTCTTGGGGCGCTTCGAGGGTCTCGACGCCGGCGGCCGCCTGATCCTTGGGACGGAAGCGGGCGAGCGCGTCCTCGACGCGGGCGACGTGTTTTTGGCGCATGGAGAGGTTGAGGTCTTGGGTCAGTCGGGCAGGGTTTCATGACGCAGGAGGCGGGCGAGCTTGTTTTTGCGCCTCTCGGCGGTCTCGGCGAAGTCGGCATGAATGCGGCGCTTTACGGCTACGGCTCCGCGCGCGCGAAAAAGTGGATTCTGGTCGATTGCGGTTTGGGGTTCCCGGGGCCCGAGCTGCCGGGCGTCGAGCTCATGTTCCCCGATCTCTCCTCTGTCGAGAAGCTCGGGCGCGATCTGCTCGCCATCGTCATCACCCATGCGCATGAGGACCACATCGGCGCGCTCGCCGCGATGTGGCCGAAGCTCCGCTGTCCGGTGTATGCGACCCCCTTCGCGGCGGGTCTCGCGGAGATGCGGCGCCTTTCCGAGCCCGGCGCGCCGAAGATCGAGATTTCGCGGGTCGGCCCCGGAGCCGTGCTTGAGCTTGGGCCCTTTCGCGTCGAATATATCGCCATGGCGCATTCGATTCCCGAAGCCTGCGCGCTGGCGATCCGCTCCCCGGCGGGGCTTGCCATCCACACCGGCGACTGGAAGATCGATCCCGAGCCCGGCATCGGCTATCGCACCGACGAGGCGCGGCTGCGCGCTCTCGGCGACGAGGGCGTCGATGCGCTGATTTGCGACTCGACCAACATTCTGCGCGAGGGCGACAGCTTTTCCGAGACCGATGTGGCGCGGGCGCTGAAGCCGCTGATCGCCGAGGCCGCGGGCCGCGTGCTGGTGACGACCTTCGCTTCGAACGTCCAGCGCGTGCGCGCCGTCGCCGAGGCGGCGCAGGCGGCGGGCCGCAGCGTCGTCGTCGCCGGCCGCGCGCTCGACCGCACAATCGAGGTCGCGCGCGAGGGTGGCTATCTCGACGGCGTCGGGCCGTTTTACTCCCTCGACTATCTCGCGACGCTGCCGCGCAACCGCACCGTGATCATCGCGACGGGCAGCCAGGGCGAGCCGCGCGCCGCCATGGCTCGCGCCGCCGAGGGCGAGCATCCGGCGATCAAGCTCGCGCCTGGCGATCGCGTGATCTTCTCCTCGCGCGCCATCCCCGGCAACACGCGCGATGTGCATCGCGTCATCAACAAGCTCTGCGACCTCGGCGTCGAGGTCGTCACCGATCACGATCATCTCGTGCACTGCTCCGGCCATCCGCGCCGCGGCGAGGTGGCGCGCATGTACGAGTGGACGCGCCCGCGCGCGGCGGTGCCTGCCCATGGCGAGGCGCAGCAGCTCACGCGCCACGCCGCCTTCGCGAAGGAGCATGGCGTCGAGCAGGTCGTCTCGGCGCGCAACGGCGACGTCGTGCGGCTCGCGCCCGGCGCGCCGGCGGTGGTCGGCAAGATTGCCGCGGGCCGCATCTATAAGGACGGCGAGGTGATCGTCAGCGACAGGGAGAACGCCGTGCGCGAGCGGGCCAAGCTCGGCTTCGCGGGCGTCGTGTCGATCGCGCTCGCGGTCGACCGCCACGGGGAGCTGGCGGGCGACCCGGACGTGGTGTTCGCCGGCCTGCCCAAGCGCGGCAAGAACGGCGAGGAGATGGGAGCGGTGGTGGACGACGCGGTGTTCACGACGTTCGACGGACTTTCACGGTCGCGCCGGCGCGATTTCGATTCGCTCGCGACGGCGATCGAGCGCGCGGTGCGCGGCGCGGTGTTCAACGTCTGGGGCAAGAAGCCGATCGTGCATGTGCTGGTGGTTGGGGGGTAGCTTGGCGAGCGCAGCGGTTCTGGCGTCAATTCGACTTCGAATGGTGCCGCTGCCGCAAGCGCCGCCGGGAGCTCGCGAGTTTTTTCTGGATTGTCGAGCATGATTGTCCTCTAAGCTA
>Ga0187784_10001584_pt1 | contig 18072 bp, 16 predicted proteins | sample 1015_SJ02_MP15_2_FD_132964 | JGI IMG/M metagenome (GOLD analysis project Ga0187784, IMG submission 132964) | Tropical peat soil microbial communities from peatlands in Department of Meta, Colombia - 1015_SJ02_MP15_20_MG | ecosystem: Environmental > Terrestrial > Soil > Wetlands > Peat | place...
CTCGACCAGCGGCGGCTCTTGGACATACTGGAATTCATCGACTTGGTTCGTTCCTCGCCCCAAGCCCGGCTGGTTTTGGTGCGCAACACCCATGTCAGCCTGTTGGCCCACGAAGTGGATCGCTTCGAGCCGTTGTGGACGGGGTGGGACTTTTCGGTTTGGAAGATTCCGGGGAAGAAGTAAGTGATCGGGAGATCGGGAGATCTGGTGATCGGATGAACAACTCGGATGATCGGGCGATCAGTTGATTACTCGACCAAAAGGAACTTTTGAGGGCTGTGGGTTTTTGTTCACCCGGTCTCCCGATCACCCGATCTCCCGATTAGCTCACTCTGGCTTCTGACTTCTGCTTTTCCATGTGCGGCATTTGTGGTCTCCTGAACCTGAAACTCGAGCCGGTGGTCGATCGGGAGCGGATCGATCAGATGTCCTCGAGGATCGAGCACCGCGGCCCGGACAGCCACGGCAAGTTCGAGCTCCCTTATGTGGCCCTGGCTATCCGGCGGCTGAGCATTATTGATCTCCAGACCGGCGACCAGCCCCTGACGAACGAGAGGGGGGATGTAACCCTCGTCTTCAATGGCGAAATTTACAACTACCGGGAAATCCGCCAACAGCTCTTGCAGCGTGGGCATAAGTTCAAGACTCATTCGGACGGAGAAGTAATCGTCCATCTTTATGAGGAGCGAGGGCCTGACTTCGTCGGTGAGCTGAACGGGATGTTCGCCCTGGCGCTTTGGGACAACCGCCGGCAGCAGTTGGTCCTGGCGCGCGACCGGGCGGGCGAAAAACCGCTCTTCTACTGGCTAAGAGATCACACCCTGGTTTTTGCTTCCGAAATCAAGTCGCTGCTGGCCTACCCGGCAGTTGGCCGCACCCTCGACAACACGGCTTTAGCCCAGTACTTCCTTTACGGCTATTTCCCTTCGCCACGCACCGTCTTTGCGGAGATTCGGAAATTGCCGGCGGCGCACCGAATGGTTATTCAGGGGGGCGAGATCCATATAGACGCCTACTGGCGTCTTCAAGATCATCTCCTGCCGGCGGGGAGGCCGAGAGTTTCGCCCAAGCAGGAAAAGAACCTTATCGAAGAACTCTCGGAGAAGCTTTACGAGGCCTGTGTTTCGCGGCTGGTCAGCGACGTCCCATTGGGCGTGTTCTTGAGCGGCGGAATCGATTCCTCAACTCTCGTGGCCATGATGAGTGAGTTGACGCCTGGGAACGTCAACAGCTTTTCGGTGGCTTTCGAGGAAAAGTCATTCAACGAGGAGCCCTATGCGGAATTTGTGGCCCGGCATTTTCGTACGCAGCACCATGCGATGACGGCTAACGAGCCTGCCATGCGCGAGGCCCTGCAAATCCTCGCGGACCGCCTTGACGAACCCCTGGCCGATCCTGCGGTCATCCCCACTTACCTCTTGTCCCGCTTCGCTCGCCAGCGCATCAAGGTGGCGCTAAGTGGCGAGGGTAGCGACGAGCTTTTTGGCGGCTACCCCACCTATATTGGGGCTTGGTTGGCTGGCCACTATCTCCGCCTGCCGCGCCTCCTGCGCCACAAATTCCTGGCGCCGCTCAAACGCTTTCTGCCGGTGTCTGCGGGCGCGGTGCCGATAGGCTGGTACCTCCAGCAGTTCTTGGATTATGTGGAAGAGCCGCCCGCTAAGCGACACGCGATCTGGTTTGGAATAACAAGTCCGGATCGATTGGATCAGCTATTTTCGCCGGATTGGAAAGGTCCGCAACCACCCAGCTTGGCAGCCTTCGCGCCCCTCGAGAGGGTGCTGGAAGGGGCGGCTTTCGAGAGTGTCCTAGCGGAAATGCTTTACCTCGATTTCCGGCTCTACCTGGAGGACAATCTCTTGGTGAAGGTCGACCGCGCCAGCATGGCGTGTTCCCTTGAAATGCGTACACCGTTCCTCGATCACCGGCTGATTGAATTCGCCGCTGGCATACCTGCCGATTTGAAAGTGCGGGGCTTCGAGCTCAAATACCTCCTCAAAAAAGCCGCAGTGCAATGGTTGCCGCGCAAGATCGTTTACCGGCAGAAGCGCGGATTCTCCGTGCCCATCAGCCGCTGGATGCGGAAGGAATTGCGTCCTTGGTTGGATGAGGCCCTGGGAGAAGAGAGATTAAGGCGCCAAGGGTTGTTCAACATCGCGTTTGTGCGCCGGCTTCTCGAAGGACATTGGAGCGAGCGAACGGACCACCGGAAGTTGCTCTGGGCTCTCTTCTGCTTCCAGCTATGGCACGAGCGGTGGGGACAGCAATAATGTGGTACAGGCGGGTGGTCGCTTCTCCCCGTGGCGCGTACATAGGAATCAATGTACGCGCCACCCGGTGCATGGAGTGGCGTTGGCCGAAAGGATGATCGTTTGAAAGAGAGTGTTGACAAATCCATCGGCGGCGTGTCTAATAGTCTCCTGACCGGCTAATTTCTTGTCGTTTATAGTCGACTTGATTAATGGACGGAGAAGCCCCGCGGCTATCCGGCAAGGGCGGGACTTCCAGGCTATTTAGATGAAACGGGTTCTTGCCATCATCAACAAATGGTGGGAGTGTGATCCCGCGATGATGGCGATGCTGAATGATAACGCCCGTCCTGAGGGGTCTCCCTGGCCAAATCTACTACAACCTGCGCGGTGTCGTCCCGACCCGCATGATCTGCCCCCCGAGAATCCGAATCCGCAGCCACGTGCCGCGTTTCCTTACGGAAATTACAGTGCGGAGATCTGGTGTATCTCCGACCTGCTCGAACATCTCGACCCCAGACTCCAGTCCAGTTCCGAGCAGAAGGCAATATTGCTGCCCAAGATATTTCGGGACAAGCCGCCAGCAGACCTTGTAATTGCAGTTGGCACGGCCGCAACTCCTTACGATAATCCAAATGAAAATGGTAATGTCGTGGTCGGTACCAAGATATTTATGCACGACGCTCACCCTGGTGGGTCGAATCCGCTAAGTGGGTGGTGTGGCCCCTTCGACAGAACAATTGATTCTTCCATTGATCCTGGTTTGTTCGAACAGCTGATGCGGCTGGACATCGCCACGATGACCGGTCGCTTCTTGCCCGTTCCCCTAAATTCGTCATCAAGCCCTCAATTGCAGGAAGATTTTGACAATGTTGGTCTTGGAACCATAAACGTTACTGATTATTCGGAATACAATGCGATGGACCCATTGACGCTCCAAAGCTTCATCAGCTCTGGGTGCGAGGGGACAGCAGCCTCTCTTGAGACGACGCATGGAATCATTCGGGTTCAATCCCACAGTCCGTTCCTATTTGTCTCAGGAATTACGGACCGTCTTGGGCATTTCGACCAGGACGTTACCCCTCGGGGCTACTCGCAAGACACTGTCGCCGCTCACAACGCAGGTCTTGTTGTTTCGTGGTTACTCTACAAACTTGATCAGCTAATGCCCGTGCCGTGTTAAAGGAGGCGTAGTGTGCGGTCAGGCCCGGCGCTTCTCAGGCTTCGGGCTCTTTCAGTGGATTTGCGAACTCATGTTAAGTCCCATTCAGGAATTGACGACAGCCAGTACTGCCCAAGGCAACGATAGGCAGCATCTCTACATGGGAGGCAACAATGCACTTTGCGACCGCAGTAGACCAAGTCATTCAGCGAAATTTGAGTCGGTTGCAGAAGCCAGGCGTCATTTTCATGCGACCCGGTTACAAATCAAAGGGCGGGAACCTCACAACCGATCCGGCAATCGTGGTGACGGTAGACAGCAAGCGCAGGGGCGTTGCGCCGAGGGACCGGGTACCGCCCAGGGTCGGCGGCTACGCCACCGATGTCCGACAGGCCAGCCGGATGCATCTCCTGCGCGCTTCAAATCCCGATCTCTACGCGGAAGTCGCCGCAACCGCCCCGCCTGAGCTTCAACGACCGATATTCCCTTACGAACGCGATGCGGCTGGCCAGTTAGTTGCCCCGGCAATTGCCGAGGCGGCCGCCAGGGTTGCAGCGCGAAAGCCGAAGAAAGATCACATTGATTACTCTCCGCCCAGCAACCGTCCGCTCGCCCCAATTGATGACCAGTTTACGATCACCTGCCACGCCAGCCCTGATGCTGGATGGCCGACGCTGGAGCCGTTCCTTTTAGCAACAACGCATCGCCTCACAATGGCAATGTACGAGTTCACCGCCCCTTACATCGTTGGGGCGGTTATCGCGCGTCTCAGAGGATTAAAGTTCGATCTGGTACTCGACGACCCGCACGATCCCACAAAGCGCGACCAGACAAACGACGAGACGCGGGCCCAGCTCGCCAACGGTGTAGGGACGGGTCTGACGATTGCCTGGGCGCTCGAGGCCGATGATCCGCACGTCTCGGCGGCGATCTTCCCCTCCGCCTATCACATCAAAGCAATCGTGCGGGACGGAGCAGCCATCTGGCTTTCCAGCGGCAACCTGAACCGAACCAATCAACCTAACATCAATCCAATACGCAACCCCGCTGCGGCAAGGGCGATTGTACCCGGTTGCGATCGTGACTGGCACGTTATTGTCGACCATCCCGGCCTGGCGTCGTTGTTCGAAACTTACATCCACAATGATCTAGCCGTTGCTAGCCAATACCAGAGGCCTGGAACAAATGCCACGATGGCGCACAAGGCCTTGAATTCGCATGCCAAACCGCCAGCGAGGGGGAGGGGCAGGGTACCCCACACATATTTCCCGGCGCGATCATTTACCGAGCGCATGATCATCCAGCCGGTGCTCACCCCCGACAACTACGAGGCCTGCATCCTGCCGCTGATCCGCAAGTCGACGGAGACTTTCGTGATGCAGACGCAGTACATCAACCCACCCAAATCGACGCCGAGCCCGGATACGGCTGCAGCACGGGCAGACGAGGTGCTGGAATCGCTCATCGCTGCCATCGCCGAGCTAATTCGTGAAAATGTCAGGGTGCGGCTGATTATGAGCGAGTTCGAAACTCAGGACAAGGTCGAGCTATTGCAGGCGCGCGGCATCCCCCAGAGCTGCATTAAGATCCAGCAGAATGTCCATAACAAGGGAATCATCGTTGATTCGTCTTTCGTTGTGGTTGGGAGCCAGAACTGGTCGGGCCAGGGCGTCAGTCTCAATCGGGATGCCAGCTTGATCATCCGCAACGAGAAAGCGGCCCGGTATTGGGGAGACATTTTCGATCACGACTGGCAGTATATGGTCGAGGCCGGGGGTCTCGATTGAGCAGGTAGCGCGGCCCGCTCGCCGCAGCCGGGCCGTCCTCGATTTGTAGCTCATCGCTGGTTTGGCGGCAAACGGCGTGGACCGAATCTGCACGTTCAATCGCGCGGACTTTGAGGGATTCCCCGACCTGGAAATCGTCACTCCTAAGTGTGGCGGCCTGGACGGCAGGCAGCGCAGAGAAGAGCAACCTTTGCCTTTGCGGGCGCTTTTTCCCGCGAACGGGGCATCGCAGGCCTCCGAAGGCGAGGCCCGCGCTAGTCGTTACTCGCTTGCGTTTTTTGACTTGATTCACCGAACGCAGAGATGTATAGAAGCGGGTATGAGCGCCTCAGTGGAGGTCGTGCGTCCGGTATTTCCCCAAGGGTTTGGCTGGACGCAGGTGTCACGGTGAGGCAAAGGTATCCAGACTTGCATGACGGCAGTTACAAATGTGCAATCTACCGACAGACGAAGGCGCTTTCTCAGTTGTGAGTGACGCCAACTTCATCTTCTATATCCTCGAAGCACTGTTCAGCGCTGTCGAAGACGGCAGCCCTGACGTTTCTCGTAATGAGAAGTTTGAGGGTTTCATAGAACGCCTCCATCGCGTCTTGGAGGGCGTCGCCAGCAGGACGACGCAGGGCAAGCTCCTGATTTCATCGGCGGTCTACCAGGAGGAAGTTTCTCCGGCGAATCCGGGCAGCGCGTTGCGCAGGAAATTGGGATGCATCGATACGATGTGCGCGGGACTAAGGGAAAAATACGAAGCGCTTGACCATTGCCTCCTCAATCATTTAATGATCGTAGACGTGCCGGAGGGGGACGTTCAATCGCTTATGCAGTACTTCCATGCACCGCTTAAGCCAAAGGACCGGGACGCGGGCCTCCTTCTGCTAGCTCTAAGGCAGTGTGGCGGAACCCAAACCTTTCTTCTGACTGATGATACAGGGCTGACCAAGGCGTGTGATCACTTGGTTCGCAGAGGGCAAACTGTCACTGCCTGTGGTACATTTGAGACCGGGCGCCTAGACCAGGTGGGGTACATGGATTTCCTAAAGTGGGCACATGATAAATGTCACATAACTACCGAAGAGTTTATATCTTGCTTTAGCCTTAGGCTCGCTATTGAGCAAGAGGGGCTGGAAAGAGTGGGGCCATCGGGGCGGCGACACAGAGTGAAGCAATTCGACAAAGCCGCTCACGCGTGCATGCGGTCCGCAATCGCGAAGGGACAAGCGGTTCACCATCTGGCGTCCCCTCAGGCCACATAGGTGTGGCGATATGCAACAAAACGATGCATTCCGGATCTTTGGGGACGTGCAAGTCCGGGGAAAAGGTGTCTCTCTCAAGAAATATAAAGAACACCTAGCCGTCCTGGATGAAGCGCGGCAAAGACTCATCAGCCTGTCGGATGACGGTTACAAATTGGAGGAGGGTTCCCTGGATATTGTGCCTGGCGAGGGGCCAATTGAGACTGAGCCTCCAGACTACGTAGTCCGAAAGGGCGATGTCGTTGACTTCATATTCCTTTTGGAAGCGTCCGAAAAAGGAAGCGTTGAGAAAGAATTTTGGGAGAGGATCACTGGAAATCTCTTCAGCAAGCCTGTTACCGGCCTGATTCTTTGTTGGCCGAAGGAGTCATGGATAGCTTGTGCGATCGACCTCTACGCTTTAAGGAAATACGCCGACTCACTAGGGCCCGTCATAAATTTAGAAAAGGAAGGCTTTTTTGAGCTAGCAGACTGTATCCGTGATTTCTATGGTCAGCAATTCGTAGACTGGGAGCCCGGAGTGGTTCCGGGCACTAGGCCAAGCCAACCGAGCGCTTGGTCTGCACTACCGGAGCAGCTGGCGCAAGCGCTCGCGGAGAGCTTTCGGAGGATGAAATCCAGCAGGTTTCAGATTCCGGAGAAGGTTGCCGCTCAGCACAGCTTAGGGGAAAAAGACCTAGAGGTCATTGCCCGAAGTCTAGTGCGCATGCTGTCAGCTAGAGAGGTTGAAGCCAAGGACATAGAAGAATTTCGAAACCTTTTCAGAAAGTTCCAGGCACCTCGCAATGATTAGATCGGTATCGATCAAGAATTGGAAAGCATTTGAAGATGGGCCTCCACTTGCGTTCACGGAAGGCCTCAACCTGTTTGTCGGTTCCAACGGCAGCGGCAAGACTACGCTGCTCGAGGGGATATGCCTAGGCCTGACTGGGGCCTGCTCCATCCAAGATTTCGAAGAACTGATCAGGGATCAAAGCAGGGGGGCCAGCATAGAGATCTCGTTTAAGCGAGGGAGTGAGGAATATATTGTTCGGCGCGCATTTGGTGCGCATAGGAAGTCGGCAGAGCTGATGGAGGTTTCAACGCAGAAAAGGTTCTCCACCTGGAACGCCGTCAACGAGCAAATTCTGGAGGTTCTAGGTGTCGACGCTACCTTCTTCAATAGGCTCGTGTACATGTCCGAAGGCGAGGTACAAAAGTGCCTCTCGAATCCCCCGCAGAAAGCCCTCGCTGGCCAACTGCGCGCCCTGTTCGGCCTGGCCAGCATCGATCTGGTGGCAGACGCAGCCGAAAAAACTAGCAAGGAGATCAAGCGCCAAATCGAGAATTCCACCAAGCAACTTCAATTCCTCGAGGATGTGCCTGAACAGGAGAGTGGGGAAGTACCCAAACTGGAAAATGCGATATCAAAACTCCGCACAGAGCAAAAGACAAGCCTGGCAGGGGCAGAAGCCCTAAGATCCCATGTCCAGACACTGGACAAGACGGAGCAGGCGCTAAAGCATATCCTGGAGGGCCTCTCATGGTATACGGAATGGACAAAGGAGAGAGGAATCCCCGTCTCCCCCGAAGAGCCCCGCCCCGAAGACGTGAGGCTAGAGATTGAGAGGCTCTGAAGTCGATCAGCCGAACTGGAGGCTTCGCTTTCAGCTTTGACTAGCGAAAAGGGTAGCGTAACCGCTGATCTAAGCCGGCTTAACGGAGTCCGCGAACTCCTAACCGCAGTGACTGGCCCGCAGCGAAAGGCTGTCCCTTGCCCTGTTTGCAAGAGGCCAATCGACGAGGCCTTGGCCCGGAGCCTCTTCGAAGAAATCGATACGTCGGCATCTGTACTCAAAGAGCGGATGTCCCGAATCGAGACGCAGATGGGGGAGCTTGCGGAAAATCTGAAGCGCACGCGCGATGATCTTGGGCGCCTAGTGCAGTTTGGGGAACGGATCGACCACCTCCTTGAACAACTGCCCAGCGGGGAACCGTCGGCGGCCATTCAGTTTCGCGACCGACTGAAACGAATACAAGAAGAGAAACTGCGTGCGAATGAGTCATTGGTCAAGGCATCGGTTGAGGTCTCCGCCGTCGCAGAAAAGGTCGCGGCTGAAGAGAGAGACTTAGCGGCAATTGTGGAAGCCAACAAGCGTGTTCTGTTGAAGAGGGATTTGGAGGCAAGAACGATCGGCAGCTACCGAGCGTCACTGCTGCTGGACTCCGTAGGTGAAGTGCTGGAAGATCTACGAAGGTCACGAGAGGATGTGAACATGGAAGAGGTTTACAACGACATCGCAAACCTGTGGAACAGATTCCGCCCGGAGGCTCAGTGGACCGTGGAGTTTGACACCGACGGTAACTTTGCTCTCAGGGCAAAGGGCAAGAAAATTCGCTACGCCCACCTCAGCGGCGGTGAAAAGACCGTGCTACTGGTTCTCGCCCGGGCCGTATTGGGTAAGACCATCGCTGATATCGACTTCCTTCTAATCGACGAACCCCTCGAACATCTCGATGTCCGTAACAGGCGTTCGCTGCTGAATTTCCTTCGGGGGCTTGCCTCGCAGCGCGTCATCCCGCAAATTGTTGTGACCACCTTCGACGAAACGCTCACCCGGCACTTCCGCGTCGCCCCTGACGTCAACCTGGTCTTCCTGGGGCAGCAAAAGCCCGTTTTTCGGGCTTGACGCAGCATGCGCTGCCGTAACCACGCGAACCCCACCTATATCTATCCGCAAGCCCTGAAGGAGCGTAATGCGCGGCACGCGTGTCCAATTTGGGAGGAGGACTTGCCCCCTGCAACGGCCGGGTGGGGCAGACTCCGTTCTGTGGAGTCGGCGGCCTCCCGAAGGGACTCACTCTTGCATTCCGGTTCATTTCGGGGAAGAAAAGCCGCAGAGGAGTCCGTGGGTCGCCAGACCCGGCCAGCGACGCGCTGACGGACAGCTATGCGCTCGCCACGCTCCGGCAGCCTGCCGCTCCATAGGCGCATCTACAGGGCGGTGGGTCGGAATGCTGTAGTGGCGCTCAATGAGCGCCGGAACTTATGGAGGACCCAAGGACGGCGGTAGTAGACCGTCGCTACTGAGTTCAAACTGGCCCACCACGGTCTACAGCCCCCTTGAAGTGCGGCTCATCGCTACCCGCTCTTGTCGGGGGGTGAAGGAAGGCGTATATGAGGGGAGAGCCGCAGAGTCTCTGGGAAACGAGACTCCGCGCTACCCGCCCTTGCCAACGGATCAGGGAACGCGTATTTGAGGGAAGAGCCGCAGAGTTTCTGAGAAGCGAGACTCTGCCCTACCCTGCTCTTGAAAAACCATCCGCTCTCAACAAGCTGAACCGAAGTCCTTTTGGAAATCCGCCGCTAGCTTGGCGCCCCAGTCGTCCAAGGGCTCCAGCCTTCCAAAGAAAAACCGCAGGACAGGCGGCTCCTCCACGAATTTCAGTCCCTTCACCAGCTCCCGGTGCTTGTGCAGCCAATTGAGCCGGTCGACTGCGTATTCGATCTGCGACATCGAATAGACTCTTCTGGGAACCGCCAGCCGCGCTAACTCCAGGTCGGAGTATACTTCGTTGCCCTCCTTGTCGCGGTCCGTGGAGATTGTGCCGCGTTCCATGCTGCGCACCCCGGATGCCAGGTAGACGGCCGCGGCCAAGGCTCCCGCGGGATACTCCGACTGTGGCAACTGGGGCAAGAAAAGCTTCGGCGGCCGGCGCAAAGCGAAGCCTTGGGCTCCGCAGGCATTGCGACCCCCTGAACCGCAGAGCTTCGCTCCGCGCCAGCCCTGTCGGCAGCGGCGATCTACTTGAGAAAGTATCGTGCCAGGACTAGGACGCCCACGGCGTCCCCTACGGTGTGCGCGATCATGCCGGGACGCAGACTGCGGCGCCAGGCGGCGAGGGTTCCGTAAAGGAGGGCGCCGCAAACGGCATTGGTAATCACCGAGACCCAACCCAACTGGGCGTGGTAACCGCCGAAAAGGATGCCTTGCAAGGCGATGCCCAGGACGGCGCTCTTGGTCCGTCCAGTGAATCGCCGCTGGAGGTAACCCCGAAAGATGATTTCCTCGCAGACGCCGGCCGTGATCGCAAGCAAAAGGAAGACAGCACTCTCCAAGCCTCCCTGCGGGAGAAAGGCGCGCATGTCCTCGTTCGACGGTCCTTGGAGAAAGCGGGTAAGGAGGGAGCTCTCAAGCGCCAAAAGGACGTTGGCGACGATCAAGAAGGCAACGGCGAGCCCCAGGTCACGCAGAATCGAATGCCAGGTCGGCGCGAAATCCCCCGCCAGCGTGCGCAGGGAGGTGCCGCCCCAACGGGAACCCAGCCAAATGAAAAAGACCACAAGCCACTCGGCGACGATGATGAAGAGGTAGGCGGGCAGGCGAAGGCTGAAGTGTCCTTCGAGGCAGACCATGCCGAACAGCAAAAGCAAAACTCCGATGGTATGCCAAGCGGGAGCGACGGAGCTTGCCGTGGGTTGAGACTGGGGCGTCGCGGTCGTCCCATTTGCTTCTGAGGACATAACGCGCTCCTTTTCGGTCCTTGCAATTCTATCCTCTTGGAAGCAAACCGCCCATATAGTAGCCGTAGTTTGGCGTGTCTGCGCCCCCCTGGTTTTTCGAAGAGCCGCAGACCGCAAACCCGGCGGTCTGCGCTACGGGCTCCTTTCAGAGTTGCAAATCGCGGAGGACGGTGGTAATTTAGACATGTAAGATAAAGATTACATTAGGACCGCCGATCAAACGTGTGGAACCAAGGCAGTGTAAGCGCAGAACGTACAAGACCGAAGGAGGCGCGGAACCCTTCATCGACTGGTTGCGGAGAGATTATAATGCGTAAGAGGACCGGCGACTTCGACGACTGGCTTCTTCACGAATTGACGGACCCGCAGATCGCGGCGAGCTATATAAACACCGCTTTATCTGAGGACCCCGGCTTGCTCCCTCTCGTCCTGAGAGAAGTGGCCCGGGCTTACACCATGAAGAAAGTTGCAAAAGACGCCGGGGTGGCGCGTGAAAGCCTGTATACGATTCTGTCTGCTTGTGGCAACCCAACGCTGAGCAACCTGACTGCCGTTCTGAAGGCCGTCAGACTTAAAATCGCTGTGGTGCCTGACTCTGCAGATTCAAGCGCAGACGATTTGCCGAAGCCAGTCCGGAAGCGTTCTAAATCGGAAGGCTAGGCTTCCGTGCCTTGACCTTGTCTGCCCCAACATGAGCGATCACCCAAATGAGAGGCGAAGGATCTTGAAAGGAACCGCGGCCCCGGCGCACGAGGCGTTTCGTGCCAAAGAGCGGTCGGTCATTCAAAAATACAGGACACCGCGCCAGGTTCAGGCCTTCCTTCGTGACCTTCCGTACAACTGGGAAAAGGGCGGAGAGACGCTGCGAACTTTTCGTGGCGTGGTGCGGCATTGGAGCGCGCACTGTCTCGAGGGCGCACTCAGCGCCGCAGCAATCCTCGAGCAGCACGGCTACCCACCTCTGCTCCTCGATCTCGAATCCCAAGACAAGTTAGACCATGTCCTCTTTCTATTCAGGCGGCGGGGCCGATGGGGCACTGTCGCCCGCTCCCGTGATGCCGGTTTGCATGGGCGCAAGCCACTCTTTCCCACCATCAGGCAATTGGTAATGAGTTATGTTGACCCTTACGTGGATGGCTCCGGACGAATTACAGGGTACGGGGTCGCCGACTTGCGCACTTTGGTGAAGGGCGATTGGCGGCTCTCCGAAAAAAACGTTTGGGAAGTGGAGCGCGCCCTCATCAAAATGCCGCATAAGAAGCTCAAGACCTCTGACCGCCGCTACGATGCAGTGTTGAAGCAGTTTCGCGCCTACCGGGCCAGACATCCCGAGGGCCCTGTCACGTTTTACTCGAACAAGCACCTGTGGTTGTGAGGGCAGGGGTCAGGAGACAGAAGTCAGGAGTCAGAAGACAGGAGTCAGAATTCGGAAAAGACAAGTCAGAAACCGGAAGAAGGGCCGGGACCGGCGTTACGCTCGCTGCACGCCAGTCCTTCTTCTGACTCCTGACTTCTGGCTCCGCGCTCCTGAATCCTGAATCCCGAATCCCAAATCCTGGCTATAATACCCGCAGAGGTTGCCTATGCGTTTTGAGGGTTTCTCTTTCGGGTCGATTCGGATTGACGGTGAAAGCTATGACTACGACGTGGTGATTGACCGCGGGGAAGTGCGCAAGCGAAAGAAAAAGGCCTCCAAGAGTTTTCATGAAGAGTTTGGCCACACCCCGCTCTCGGTCGAGGAGCCGATTCCCTGGAAGTGCAAGCGGCTCGTGATCGGGACAGGCGCGAACGGAGCCTTGCCTGTGATGAAAGAGGTTCGGGAGGAAGCCGAGCGCCGGCAGGTCGAATTGCTGGTGTTGCCAACCGAAAAAGCCATCGAGTTCCTCAGCCAGCATCCACAAGGCACCAACGCGGTTTTGCACATCACCTGCTGAGGCGGAGTTTACGGTGGCGACACCCTTGCCCCACAGGTTGACCGGGCGATGTGGTTAAAGTAATCTTGTTTCCGAGCGCCCGAAGCATCTTCAAGCGGGGCATCATGAACGTCGCTACCGCCCCCAACGCACCATGCGGACACGAGCTCTCACACTCCTCAGACAGGCTCTCCGAGACGTTGAAGCCGAGTTCCGGCACGGGCAGTGGGAGGCGATCTGCGCACTGGTCCAACGGCACGCGAGGCTGCTGGTCGTTGAGCGTACCGGCTGGGGGAAGAGCCTAGTCTACTTCCTGGCCACGAGATTCCTTCGCGGTCAGGGAGCGGGCTGCACGCTCCTAATATCGCCACTCTTATCCTTGATGAGGAATCAGATCGCTGCCGCCCGAAACATTGGTGTGAGAGCGGAGACGATCAACTCCACCAACGAGGCGGATTGGGTGAGCATCGAAGAGGGACTGCGCCAGGACGAGTTCGACGTGCTGCTGATCTCCCCTGAGCGGCTGGCCAACGACGGCTTCGTCACCAGGTGCCTGCTCCCCATCGCCAACCGAGTGGGGCTCTTCGTTGTCGATGAGGCCCATTGCATCTCCGACTGGGGCCATGACTTCCGCCCGGACTACCGAAGAATCGTCAGAATCCTGAGAGCCCTTCCCCGCAACATCCCGGTGCTTGCCACCACCGCGACCGCCAACGATCGGGTCGTGAAAGACATCGTTCGGCAGCTCGGACCGGATTTGGAGGTCCAAAGGGGGCCGTTGACGCGGGCCAGTCTTAGGCTCCAGAACATCTATCTTCCTTCGCAGGCGGAGCGCATGGCTTGGCTGGCGAATGTTATTCCGAATCTGCCCGGAAGCGGGATCGTATACACGCTCACCGTGCGGGACTCGGAGCGTCTGGCGGCATGGTTGAAATCCCAACATACTGACGCAGAGCCCTATCACGGCGAGATGGAGACAAAGCAGCGAGAAGCCTTGGAAAACCGCTTGCTCAGGAATGAAGTGAAAGCGTTGGTGGCTACGGTCGCTCTCGGGATGGGCTTCGACAAGCCGGACCTCGGATTCGTGATTCACTTCCAGCGCCCTGCCTCTGTCGTGCACTACTACCAGCAGGTGGGGCGAGCCGGGCGCGCGGTTGACAATGCCTACGGCGTTCTTCTGAACGGGGAGGAAGACGACGATATCGCCGACTACTTTATCCGAACCGCCTTCCCAACCCCCGAGGACGTGGACCAGCTACTGGCGGCGATGCGGGCCGCAGAGGGCGCGCTGACCGTTCCCAGGCTCCAGCAGCGCGTGAATCTATCGAAAGGGACAATCGACAAGATCCTGAAGTTCTTGTTGATCGAATCGCCCGCGCCAATTCAGAAGTCACCTTCCGGCTACGTTCTGAATCCCGTGCGCTGGCAGATGCCCTTGGATCGGGTCGAACGGATCACGGCCCTGCGGCGGCAAGAGCAAGAACGAATGAGGGTGTACATGACCAGCAGGGACTGTCTGATGCAGTTCCTGGCCGAGGAGCTCAACGATCCAAACGCTGTGCCTTGCGGCAAGTGCGTGAACTGCAGGGGTGAACTGCTGCCAGAGGGCTACCCGGATGATCTTGCTCAGGCAGCGGTCGATTTCCTCGACCGTTTGGAGAATCCGATCCAGCCAAGAAAAAAGTGGCCCCCTGGTCTGGCCGAGCCAGACATGAGAGGCAATATCGCGTCGCAGTATCAGTTCTTAGAGGGACGCGCACTATGCCGATGGGGCGATCCGGGGCTTGGCGTGCTCGTGCGGCGCGGAAAGCAACAGGATCACCACTTCGATGATCAACTTGTCGAGGCGGCGGCGCGCTTGATCGGGAACCGTTGGAGGCCTGACCCCGCACCAAGTTGGTTAACTTGCGTGCCCTCGAGGCGCCATCAGACTCTTGTTCCGGACTTTGCGCGGCGCCTGGCGTGTCGTTTGGGGGTTCCATTTGTGGAATGCATCCACATGGTGCGGGACGCTGCGCCGCAGAAAACCCGGGCCAACAGCTTTCAACAGGCCCAGAATGTGGCGGGAGCTTTCGTTATCGATGGGGCCATGGTCAGACGCGAGCCCCTCTTCTTAGTAGATGACATGGTGGACTCGAGGTGGACGTTTACGGTGCTGACGGTTCTGTTACGGAAGGCCGGAAGCGGGCCTGTCTACCCGCTTGCCTTGGCGGACAGTTCCGCCGAAGATGGTGACTAGGAGATTCGATGGAGTGCATTGTGACGCAGGACACACAAGCAGTTCTCCTGCTTTGCGGAGAACTCGGCCAGCATGGCGGCGATGGCCCGAAGCCGCTAGGCCTTCGGCAGTACAACGGTCTCGTGTCATGGCTGAAGAGCCGGGGCTTGCGGCCAGCAGATTTGTTGAGCACGGAGGGCCGCTCCCGGCTCGCGGATTTTCAGTCCCCGGAATTTAACTTTGCCCGCGTGATACCTCTGCTAGATCGGGGTGCTGCACTCGCGCTGATGGTAGAGAGGTGGGAGAGAAGCGGACTTTGGGTGATCAGTCGAAGTGACGCTTGCTATCCGGAACGCCTGAAGAAGTATCTCGGGCAATCGGCTCCGCCCCTGTTGTACGGGGTTGGCTCCACGAGCCTGCTTAGTCGTGGAGGCCTCGTTGTCGTCGGGTCGCGAGACCGGTCGGAACAGGACGGCGAATTCGCGCGCCGCGTTGGCGAACACTGTGCGAAGGAAGGCATCAGCGTTATTTCCGGCGCAGCCAAAGGGATTGACCGAGACGCGATGTCCGGTGCGCTGGAGGCTGGTGGGTGGGCTTTGGGAGTTCTTGCCGAAGGCCTAGCCAAGACGGCCACCTCGGGACAGTTTCGTTCTTCCCTTGTGGGTGATCGTCTGACCCTGGTGTCTCCTTACGACCCGGATTCCAGATGGTTCGCCTACGCCGCCATGGACCGGAACAAGCTCCTATACGGCTTAAGTGACGCGGCACTGGTCGTAGCCAGTTCGGCGGAGACGGGAGGTACGTGGGCGGGGGCAAAGGAGGCGCTTGACCACGGCCGTGTGAAAGTGTATGTCAAATGCTCGGGCATAACAGCACCCGGGAATCCGAAGTTGCTCCGCCTTGGGGGCATCCCGTTTCCGGAGGAGCCGTGGCAGAGCCTTCGTGAGCTGCTCACGGCACCGGGCCGGGAGAATGGGGAGCTGTTTTCTGCCCCAGCCCACCAGCCCCCGTCACGGGGGGAGCGCACGGACATAATGAAAGAAGGTGTCAAGGACGTTGCCCTCTCGGCAGAAACAAGCGCGGGGGGAGCGGTTCCAACGTCTTCGGAAATGGTCAAACCCAAAGACGAGACCGTAGCACCGCCCATACCAGACTTATGTGGTGACGCTTACTTGCTGGTGATCGACCAACTGTTAGCCCTCCTTAAGGAGCCCCGAACAGGCGAATGGCTTGCGGACAGGATGCGCGTACGTGCCTTGCAGGTCAAGGACTGGCTGGCCAGAGGTATGCGCGAAGGGCGCATCAGAAAACTGAAGCAACCGGTTCGCTACGTCGCGCATTCTCCAACCCTTTTCAGTGATTGACGCGCGCAGAACATAAGCGGCAACGTGTCAAACTGGATCTTTGCGAACTGCCCGCCAGCGGCCCGCTCCACGATTGGTTCCAACCCGCCCATGCGACAGGACGGGACGCGTTCACCATAGGTTTACTTCAAACTTGTTCTTCGCGTCAGATGGCAGCTACCTGACCAAGCATCGCAAGGTCATGCCCACCGCCTCGGAACGACTGGTGTGGGGTTTCGGTGACGGGTCGACGATGCCGGTGTTCCAAACACCGCTGGGGAAGATTGGCGCGGTGATTTGCTGGGAGAACTATTTGCCCTTAATGCGGGCTGCGATGTATGCCAAGGGCATCGGGATTTATTGCGCCCCCACTGCCGACGCTCGCGACTCCTGGATTGCTTCGATGCGCCACATCTCAACGTGGACGAGCGCCCTAAGCAGGCGGTGACCACTCACGGCTCTCCAGCAGCCGGCCAAACGCAACTCACCGCTCAGGCCGACGGTCTCGATGCCCCGGGTTTGGAATGACAACCCAAACCTGATTTTGCGCAGCCTGGGAAGCCCAAGCGCTTGGGCGCATTGCGCGGCCCTTCGACGAGTTCTCGAAATGAACGCTAATTGGCCAAATACACTTTGAGCGCGTCGGACATGCGCTGAAACGCATCTTCATAGGCCTTCGGGTCGAAGTTGTCCCCGCCCTTCACGAAATCGTGATTTGCCTCCGGGTAGACGACCAGGTCGAACGACTTGCCGGCGGCTTTTGACGCCTGCTGAAGCTCCGTATCTTTGGCTGCCGTGCAGCATTCCTTTCGATATTTGTCCTTTCCGCCGGCGAACACGACCACAGGCACTTGCAATCTGCTGGCAAAACCCGGCACATCGCGGATAAATGAGTTTGCCGGATACCAAACCACGGCGCCGGATACCTGGTCGGGCCATTGCGTGCCATAGTAGAGCGACTCGCCTCCGCCCGCCGAGAAGCCGACTAAGGCAACCTTGCCCGGAAGCGCGTGAGGCATTCCTTGTGCCTGCTGGATGGCGGTCTTGACAGCCTCGCCCCGGGTGTGCTCCATCGTTCTCCCATCGAAAAGCACGACGTCATAGCCGAGCGCGGCGATTTCCTGGGCCACTTGGACGTAGTGTGCCGGGCCTGAAAGGCCAGACGCCAGAACGACGACACGTCCCTTACCCTGCGGCGGTGGGAATTCCTGCTGCGCGCGCGCAGCGGGAGCGGCGGTAAGAAAAGCGGCCAGAGCGGCATAAGCGACGGCGTGAGAGAAGGCGCTCATAAGTGGTAGTCTCCTTTTTGACTGGGAATTGCCTTTTAAGCCCTAAAGGCAACAGAAACTATACCACCTTTTTGTCCCCTCCCATACTATGAAAGAATGGATGAAAGAATGTACGCGCGCACCTCGATCCCGAATCCCGAGACAAGTTAGACCATGTCCTGTTCCTACTCAGGCGGCGGGGGCGATGGGGCACAGTCGCCCGCTCCCGCGATGCCGGATTGCACCGACGCAAGCCGCAGCAACTCCGCACAACTCTCCCAACTGATGGTGGTACGGCATTTAAATAGCGAAAGTGCCTAGGATAAATTGCATTGACTGTTAATCTGACCAGTATTAAGATGCCAGCATGCGGAGGCA
>Ga0187784_10001585_pt1 | contig 18060 bp, 18 predicted proteins | sample 1015_SJ02_MP15_2_FD_132964 | JGI IMG/M metagenome (GOLD analysis project Ga0187784, IMG submission 132964) | Tropical peat soil microbial communities from peatlands in Department of Meta, Colombia - 1015_SJ02_MP15_20_MG | ecosystem: Environmental > Terrestrial > Soil > Wetlands > Peat | place...
GCAAACGGTCATTACAGCTATATATCGCTCACGCATATCAACAAACGGTAAGAGAAAGCATGTTTGTTCACACAAGTATTCGCACCAGCAACATGGACAGATCAATCGATTTCTACACTCGACTGATGCGACTCAAACTGCTAAGTCGACGAAAGATTCCGCAAAACAACGCCGAGATCGCGTTCTTGGGAAACCCTGATGGTAAGGGAGCAACGCTTGAATTAACATGGTACCAGAAGCAGAAGAAGGTTATCCAAGCTGAATACGAAGACCGACTTTTTGATCACCTAGCCTTTGAAGTTGGCGACATGGAAAAGGCCATCACCCTGATCAAAAGGGAGAAAATTACCGTAACCGACGAACCCTTTAGGCTCGGCCCAAATGGACCGTTGATAGCCTTCATCGAAGATCCTGACGGAACGCTCATCGAATTGATCGAAAGAAAGTAAAGACGCAGAAAAGAAAGCAACGCTTCGCGGCTTACGGCTTTATGCGACCAATCTATTCGCACATCGGCGAAGAGGGAGTTCCTGAGAGTAAGAATAATGCCTATGGATCCTAGAGAACGAGTATTCACTACGATGATGAGGATTCTCAGAGGTCTATCTGTGGATAGGCTACTGCAAATTCTATCTTCCACGAAGCCTTTCATAGAGTACTTCAAAGGGTTCGAGAAAGTGGGAGCTGTCAAACAGATTTTTGGAGAAAGAACGGAATCAGTACTTCAGAGTCTCAGAGTTGAATTGACGCCGTTGGGTGGTTACATGAGAGTGAGCGGCGTTGATGGCCACTTGATAGTCAGTTCGCGTTACCTTAACAATGGAGACAAGATCGACATCTATCTCGATGTAATACACGAATTAGTCCACGTCAGTCAGTTCATGAATGGAAAGGAGCTCTTCGACGTTCACTACGGCTACACAGAAAGACCTACTGAAGTTGAGGCCTATCGCCACGCAGTTGAGGAAGCCAAGCGACTGGGGCTGAGCGATCAAAGAATCTGTCAGTACCTCAAGACCGAATGGATGAGCGTCAATGACCTCAGAAGACTAGCGAAGATCCTGAATGTGGATTGCGGGCAAACAGCCTAGTACGAGGACTCTTCGTGCGAAATATAGAGAACTGCTGCAATTGATTTAAATTTCGATATCGGCTTTATGTTATTGTAGTGTCTTGAAATGGCTGCCTTCGTTTTCAATATACCAGTCGGAGAAAATAGGAAGTTACGACACGTCATTAATGAGGTCAAGAGAGATGCGAAGTTGCAGGCGTTGTGGAGATGCGCGAACATCATGGCGATCAATCGCATGGGTTACACTGATCATGGTCCCACGCATGTCAAGATCGTAGCAAACTCCGCACTGAAGATGCTCAGGATACTTATCGAGAAAAAAGTGGCACCAAGCATAGTCAAGGATTACAGCATGAAAAATGAAGATGCCGAAGTGGTTGTCGTTCTCGGGTCAATTTTTCACGACCTAGGCATGACCGTGATAAGAGACGGTCACGAGGTGTTTGGCGCATTGTTAGCCTCGGAATTTATCGAAAAATACTTGCAAGGAATATACTCGGAAGAAGAACGAATGACAATTCTCTCCGAAGTGCTTCACGAAATAGTTTCGCATGAAGAGCCACGCAAGCCTCTGACTTTGGAGGCGGGAATAGTCCGAGTCGCAGATGCGCTGGACATGGAGAAAGGAAGGGCACGGATACCTTTCGAAGCCGGGAAAGTGGACATCCACTCCGTATCTGCGCTTTCAATCGAGAAAGTGAGCATTCAAGAGGGCGACGTGAAACCCGTTACTGTGAGAATCACGATGTCCAACCCAGCTGGCATTTTTCAGATCGATCAATTGCTTAAGCCCAGGATCGAGGATTCTGGACTCAGGAACTACATTCACGTCGTCGCCGAAATAACCGGAGAAAAAGAGACCAGAATCCTGGACAAATTTGAAATCTAATTAGGTCCCAAAGGGAACCATATTGTTGCCATGCCATATGGAACTGACTCTTGATATCTCTTGAGGCGGGTAGTTTCAAACGAGGGTACCACGGTGGCTTCCCTGTTCGTAATCATAGGCGCTTAGCGCTTGTCCGTCAACTCTTCCGGCATTTTCGTGCTTCGAAAGTAGTACCAAAACAGCGTGATAGAGACTATGTACAAGATACTTGCCAAATAGAATGGTGTTGCCAGAAACCCGATCCCCATAAGCCACGCGCCAATAGAAGTGCTCAAAGCATTAGGCAATCTCCAGAGAGCGGCGCTTATTCCTGAAGCTGCACCACGCTCATCCTCCGGGACTAGCCCCATTATCATCGATTGCTGCAAAGGACTCGCCATGTTCATTAGGTAAGCCCTTACAGTGTAGACGAAGCTGGCTGATATGAACTCCGGCGACAATGGTGTGGCGAACATGAATATGGTGGATATTCCCTGCGTCAGAACGATGGCTCTTACCAAGCCGATTTTTCTGGCAAGGGGAGGAGCAAAGAGTGTTGCGAAGCCGATTACTATATTCGATATGCCTAGGATGGGAACGCTTATCGCATCAGAGATTCCGTACTGAAGGCCGAACCACATGCTCATCAGGGGGACGACCATACCTGCTCCAAAGGCAATAATTGCACCAGTGAAGACGTATTTTATGAGAACATCTTTCGATTTGCTCGGAAGCAACTCTCTGATGCTGGCTCCGGCTTTTTTTAATCCCTTTGATTCGCTGATTCTGACGATCAACAGCGTCGAGGCTCCGCTGAGGGCAGCCAATATTACGTAGAGCAGAACATGACTTTCCTTAACGGTGAAGCCGAAGATTCCGAAAACTAACGAGACCGGCACCATGAAACTGCCAATGCCGAAGGCTATGCTTTGCACAAACCCTGCCATTGAAAACACACTCGTTCTTCTTACATCGCCTGCTTTCTCTGCAAGTAAGGCGCTAGCCGAAGCTGAAAAGGCTCCTTCCGATACGCCCTCGAAAAAGGCAGCGGCTACTAATATTGCCGGATTCGTCGTTAAAGCAAAGATAGCTATTATGGAGCTTGCTATCACGTTGCCAAGTATCAATAATTTCTTTCTTCCATATCTGTCAGCTGCAATGCCTAAAGGAATGCTAAAAATAAACGTGGAAATGCCCATGATACTAATTACGATGCCCACTAACGCCGCGGGAATGCCTTGAACGCTTTCTAGAAAGTAAGATATGTCGAAGTAGAACATTCCAAGCGCGAGATAGATAAGCGTAGGCGCGTAAATCAGGTACTTTGCCTCTCGTGGCATGTCTTTGTATTCGTCGAACAATTCTTCTGCTCCGTAAACGGAAATCGATCAGTTTCCAGTATATAACCAGTTATTTCTAACGATCATTGCTTGTGCAAGTCTTGTGTTGTAAATCATTTCTGTCGCAAAATGTCTCGCACATCTTCTGAGTTGCCGAAACCAAAGCTGAGGATGGGTCTTAAGCCGTGCTGTATCGGGCTAGATTTTTATAGGATATCGTGAATACGTGACAGCAAAGGCGGAATCTTCGTTGGTTAAGGATGAGATGGTTTGGGATCTGTCGCAGCTCGTTGAAAGCGTGGAGCTAGTCTTTATCCAAAAGCAACTGGACGATATGGTGATTGAAGCCGAAAAACTACGTGCCAAGTATCACGGTACGGTGTCGGATCTTGGAGTCAAGGAAATTCTGGGTCTTCTGGAGTCGAGAGACGGGCTCACACTGAAGTTCGAGGGTCCCGTGCGCTATGGGCAGCTCAGCTACATGGCCAACTCAACGGACAACACTGCAAAGCAGCTCAATGATGCCGTGCGACGAGCCAATGTGAAACTTAGTCAAGCGCTAGCCTTCATAGACATCGAGCTAGGCAGACTTCTTGCTTCGAAACCGTCGATAGTCAAGGACCGCAGTCTCGCGGAGTATAGACATTACATGGAGCGCATACTTCGTAAAGCCCCCCACCTGCTATCCGAATCCGAAGAGCGACTCATAATCGCAAAAGACAGGAACGGTGTCAGCGCATGGGAACTGCTGCAAAACGACTGGCTATCTACGCGGACCTTTACAATGGAGGTAAGGGGAAAGAAAAAGACAATGCCCTACGGTGAAATACTAGGACTCTATCAGAGCCCGAACCGTGATCTTCGTAAGCAAGCTAGGCGAACTGTCTTTGAAAACCTCGGCAAAGACGACATCGTCTGGGCAAGCGCCATTCGCGCCGTCTGCGAGGACCACATTGAAATGTGCAAACTAAGGAAGTGGCAGACGGCGATGACTCAAAGCTTGATTGACAATGACGTGGACGAACAAGCAATCGAGAGCCTGATGAAAACTATACTGAACAACACTAAACTCTACCAAAGGTACCTTAAGATCAAGGCCCAACTCATGGGCTTGCCTAAGCTCGCAGATTATGACTTGCTAGCACCATTACCGAAATCTCCTGAGAAAACCTACGCCTGGGAGGATGCACGCAGAGAAGTAAACGAGGCATACAGAGAGTTCGACGAACAATTCGGCAACTGGATAAATGACATGTACGAAAAACGCCGCTTGGACGGTGAAGTGCGTAAAGGCAAAGCCTCAGGAGCGTGGTGCTTCCCTTGGATGGCCGGCAAGGCCGCTTTTGTACTCCAAAGTTATAATGGAAGAATGACGGACCTTTACACTCAGGCTCACGAACTGGGTCATGCGATTCACGGCTACCTTGCCTCAAGGGCGCAGAAGCCGAGCAACTGCGAGGTTGGCAGTTGTATAGCTGAAACAGGGAGCCTATTTGGCGAACTCCTCTTAACTGAACACTTGCTCAAGATAGCCAAGACGAATGAGGAAAAGCAAGCTATACTTGTGATCGTTCTCGATGAGTTCAGTAATGCTGCCTTCCAGGTTTCTGCGCGTGTGCTTTTCGAGCAATCGCTATACGACGCTATCAAGCAAGGTCAGTTCCTAGATTCAGAAACGATTAGCAAGTTGTGGCTGGCAGCTAGAGACAAGATCAACGGCGACGCAGTTGAGTGGCTAGACGTGTCAAAGTGGGCTTGGACGCAAACACCGCATTACTACATCGCCAATTACAGATTTTACAACTATCCATATGTGTTCGCGCAACTCTTTGTCTTTGCACTCTACAGACTCTATAAGAAACAGGGCCGAAGCTTCATTCCGAAGTTGAAAGCACTTTTAGCTGCAGGCTCGAGCAAATCTCCTCGTGAGCTAAGCAACGAACTGGGCTTCGACCTCACCAGCGAGGCGTTTTGGCAAAACGGCATGAAGCAAGCTGAGGAATTTATCCAAATGCTCGAAAAAACCTTTTAATCGCCGCCTCCTACAGCTCACTGTTTCAAATGACCCGACACTTCAGCGCCACTTCCGAGGACGGCCGCGATATTATGCCAATATTATGATACTTCCAGGATGCGTTATTACATGCTCGCTGTTTTTTTACATCTTCAAGGAAGAGAGGCAGTATTACATTGGTGATAGAGTGATCGAAGTTAGCCTCGAATTCATTGCGAAAGATGCGGGCAAAGCTGTTTCTCGGGGAGATCTGGTAATCGTCGTCGACGTTCTGAGAACCACAACAAGCATCATAACTGCAATATCTAGGGGGGCTAGGTCTATAATACCGACTGAAACTTTGAGAGAAGCTTACCAACTTCATAGTAGACACCCTAACTACCTTCTAGTTGGCGAGAGGAACGGACGTAGACCTCGAGGATTCGACTTCGGAAACTCGCCACAGGAACTCATGACGAAGGAAATTCGTGGAAAAGATTTGATAATAACGACTACAAATGGAACGAGAGCGCTAACGGGATCTAAACAGGCAAAATGGGTTCTCAGCGGAGCATTCTTGAATGCTGCAGCAATAGCCAAGAAAGCTGTCGAAATATCCGGTGAGGAGCAAGTGGGCGCCTCGTTTGTTTTGGCAGGCGAAGAAGATCGGTTTTCGCTCGAAGATTTTGCGTGTGCGGGAGCAATCGTCGAAGGATTCCCCAAGAGTGACGCTCACCTTTCGGATGAGACCCTTGCGGCGATGGCGGTTTTCAAGCAGATAAGGAGCAACCTGTGCGAAAACATTGCGAGGGGCGAACATGCCAAGCGTCTGATAGAATTAGGTCTCGGAAAGGACATTGAATTCTCCTGTCAAATCGATGTCTGTGACGTAATACCAGTTTATGCAGACGGAAGAATCAGGAGGCTCAAAAATCAGGGTCAAATCAGGCTAGGCAATAGTGAAGTCTAGAACCGAGTCAATTTGGACAGTGGAGAGAAAACTTTAAGCTCATTGTTATGGGTTGGATGACTTTATGAAGAAGTCTTTGGGAGCAAGAACTCTAACTTCGCCTACGCCTGTCTGGCTTATTGGAACTTACGACAAGGAAGGAAAACCGAATCTGATGACCGCAGCATGGGTCGGAATCTGCTGCTCCCAGCCTCCCTGTGTCTGCGTGTCTCTGAGGAAGGCTACGTATACATATGGCAACATTGTTGAAAGAAAAGCTTTCACCGTGAACATACCAGGAGAAGCGAATGTTGAGAAATCCGATTACATTGGAACTGCTACGGGAAAAAGCATCGACAAATTCTCCAAGTCGAAATTGACCGCAGTAAGAAGCAGCGTCGTTAATGCTCCTTATGTACAAGAGTTTCCTTTGATTGTAGAGTGCAGGGTCATTCAAACGATCGAAATTGGATTGCACACGGAGTTTGTCGGTGAAATCATGGATGTTAAAGCAGATTCCTCCGTACTTAATGATAGAGGGCTCCCAGACGTTGCTAAAATCAAGCCTTTCCTTTTTGACCCAGCAAACGGCGCATACTATAGCGTTGGAGCCTACCTTAGGCAAGCTTTCTCGACAGGCAAGAGCACCCGCTAGCTGGATTACGTAAATAAAGATTCAAGATGAACGATCATGACAAACGGTGTATATGTCTTAGCTATTTGGATTAAGGAAGACGTTGGAATTAACGTTGGAGCCTTAGGTCGTACAGATTTTGTGAAGGGTCCATATGCCTACGTTGGTTCTGCGCAAGGCGGCTTGGAAAAACGCTTACAACGACATTTCAGAAAGAGTAAGCGAAAATTCTGGCATATCGACTATTTGCTTGACTGTGATAGTGTGAAAATCCTCGAAGCGTTCCATAAAGAAGCAAGAAGAACGGAAGAGTGCAAGGTTGCGCAGAAGATTAGTCAGACGAGCCTTCCAGTAGATGGTTTTGGCTCATCAGATTGCAAATGCACAAGTCACCTGTTCAAATTGAAGAGTTATCAGATTTTGGAAAAATTGATGCGAGAGACACACATGCAGTCCGGATCTTTAGTCCAGTAGCCCACGCTTAGCGTTCAGCATATTTACAGTACAATAGAAAGGTGCAAGTCTTCATCCGTTTTCTCAAAGGGAGAGAGGAGAAGAGAACAAGTGTCCGACCTGCAACCTTGGTTTGACTTATGAAATTTCTCCTACTTAAACTTCACTCCGACGTGCCGAATGGGGCAAGTTTCCTTCAAAGTCGATGAAAACCTCAGTCTCATAGCATGCGCGACAAAGGACAATCCCGATTTGGGTTTTTCTCATGATTCCCGATCTTCCAGCGAAAACGATAAAAAGTGAATGCGCAGATTTTGGTTTCGGTGAAAATCTTGGCTCAAAAATCGTCCGAAAAGAAAGAAAACACTTCGCATGAAAAGAAAACCATAGCTGCGAAAGAGAAGAAAGAATTGACACCAGCAGGTCCCAGGCGACGAGCGACAGGTCTGGCGCTGCGAAGGTCTCCCGATCTCATGCGGGATTTTGACAGGGTTTTCGAGAGATTTAGAAGTGATTTCGAGGATCTGCTTTGGCCATCAGAACGCGTCTTCAGACGTGCTTTCTCTATGCTGCCGGGAGCTGAAATGAGGGCTTTGCACGTGGATTTGGAGGACCGTGGCAAGGACTTTTTGTTGAAGGCTGAGATGCCGGGCTTCAAGAAGGAGGATGTCGAGATCGAGGTGCAGGATGATTCAGTGGAGATAAGAGGCGAAACCGGGTGGAAGCAAGAAGACGAGAAGAAGAACTACGTGGTCAGAGAAAGAGGAAGCGAATCCTTCTACAGGATAATAAAACTTCCCGAAGAGGTCAAGGCCGATTCCGTGGAAGCGAACCTGAAGGATGGCGTATTGGAGATAACATTGCCGAAGAGAACGCCAAAGCAAAGAAGGAAAATCGCCGTAAAATAGAGCGGCAAAATGTCCTTCTTCAGGGTGGTACCAGAAAAGCTCCGACCAAGACAGAACGTTTCAGATTCTCTCTTTTTTTATTTTTCCGAAAGTTATGTGCACCAAAACTTGATTGCTTCAGTTGCAACCCTGATTACGAGGTACAGAGTTATGGTATACCTTGTCCCTTAAGCGAGAGTTCAAGCCAGACGCCGTCATCTTTGAAGCCGTATTTTCGATAGAATTCTGCTGCTTCCTCGAAAATTGTGTCCACGTGTATTTCGTTCACACCTCTTCTTCTAGCAAGCCTTACCGCTTCGTCGAGCAGACTGCGTCCAATTCCTTTCTTCTGGTATTCCTTCTTCACTAAGAGAAAATTCAGGTGGCAATTAAAAGCGCCAGTCACGATATCGGGATAAAAAACTAAATGCAGCACACCCGTAATCACGCTGGAAACTGTAGAGACCAAAATTGAGTGGCGCTCGTCTTTCAATATTTGACGAATCACTTTAGCTCTTTCAGGTTGCCAGCTTGGCCACCGCTCTCTGGTCCATTCGAGGATGGCATCTTCGATCGCGGCTAAGTCACGGTTTGTTGCTGCGCGAATATTGTTTTCCTGCATGCTTAGCAAGAATGGCTTCCCGATTTATTATAACTTCCGCGTTAGATTTCAAAACTTCTTGGAGAGTGCGGTAGATAGAAAAGCAAGTAGCAGCTGACTTGTATTCGTGAACGAGATGACTACGCTCACTTTTTATGGCGGAGTAAACGAGATCGGTGGCAACAAGATTCTTGTAGAGGATAAGAAGACTAAGCTGCTTTTCGATTTCGGCCAGTCCTTCAATTTCGGAGAAGGTTACTTTACAAGTTGGCTTGGACCTAGACAGTTAAACGGGTTGGGCGACTATTTCGAGTTTGACCTACTCCCGAGAGTAAGGGGATTGTATTCAAGGGAGCAGCTGGCCTCGACAAATTTTTTGTACGTTGAACCCCAGATTAACGCCTTATTCTTGTCTCATGCACATTTTGATCACATAAACCACATTCAGTTCGTAGACCCAGCGATACCAGTGTACCTGGGTGCGGGCACAAAATTGTTCATGGAATCAATGGAGGAGACGAGCAGTTTCTGCAGATACGGTGAACACTCATGTCGCAAGTTTCGTACTAGCGGGAAGATTAGCATTGACAATGTAGTGGTCGAGCCGGTGCATGTAGATCATTCTATTCCGGCGGCGTATGGTTTCACCATCCACACTTCTGCAGGAACGGTCGTTTATACCGGAGACCTCAGGATGCACGGTCCCCGAAAGGATTTGACAGAGGACTTCATGGAGAAAGCGAAGGAGTCCGAGCCAGTTGCTATGATTTCCGAAGGTACACGGATGGTTGAGAAGGAGACGCGAAAGAATTACTCTGAGGCGCAAGTGAAGGCCATGAGCAGTGAAATAGTCTCCTCAACTGACAAGATGATCTTTGTTACACACTACAGCCGAGACATGGACAGGTTCAGGAGTTTCTATAAAGTGGCAAAGAAGAACGACAGGCAGATAGTTGTTTCTCCAAAAACCGCTTACCTGTTAACCAAACTCTTAGATGACGAGCGGCTCGACTTGCCCGATCCTATGAAGGATGACAGCATCCTTGTTTATTACAAGAGAAAGAAATCTGGCACATTCGACGAGAAGGACTACTACGCTTGGGAGCGGGACTTCATGGATAAGATGGTGACTTACGAGTACATCCTCAAGAACCAGAAAGACCTCATCATGGACTTGGACTTCTACCAGTTCGCAGAATTGATCGACATAAAGCCAAACACAGGCAGTAGCTTCATTCATAGTATGAGCGAACCCTTCAGCGAAGAAGACATAGAAGACCAAGTTATGCGCAACTGGATAGACCACTTCAAAATGCACTTCCACCAATTGCACGCCTCAGGACACATGGGCAGAGAACAACTAGAGCATTTGATCAACTACATCAAGCCGAAGAAAGTCTTTCCAGTCCACACAGAGAACCAAGAACTGTTCAAACAGCACTGCCGGAACGTCCAAACAATCGAACCCAGCAAAAAATACGAGCTTTAGAACTGTGACCTGGGAAATCGGAGCCTGCGAGGACTCATACTCAAGATGGGATATACCTTGCAAACTATCTCTTGCTACCAATGAGTGGACCAGACCCGAACAAAAATGTTTTAGCTTGATAGAGGGAGAATAGCAAGTGATCCATTATGGTGAAATGTCCCGATTGCAAGAGAGAGTTTGAGAAACGAAAGAAAGAGTGGAACTATGGACAGTTCAAAGTAGAGGCGTATACGTGTGAATGCGGCACTGACCTCAGAGACTACAGTCGTAAGGGGAAGCACAGCTTCTTCCTGAAGAAATCCAAGAAAGACAAAAGATATGTCAAAGCCTGAGCAAAACCTATTTGCTGCTTAGAGCATTCATATGATTTCGGCGCTTGCTACTTCACCCTAGCGAAACTGTATGTCTTCTCTCCCTTTTTCAGCAGCCTGAAGAAATTTTCGTTCGTCACTTTTGATAGTATCTCGTCATGTTTCATGTGATGGTCACTGAGAGATAGGATTCCATCGACCTTCAACACTCGATGTAGCTCTTTCAAGACGCCTTCGGGATCTGCTAAATCATGAAAAACATCGTACAGCAAAGCTACGTCTATGCTTTCATCAGCCAATCCGGTTTCCCGGTCCGAAAGAATCGTTTCGACGTTCGTCAGCTTGTTCTTCGCAGCAATTTTCTTTACCATTTCTATTGCAAGCGACTGAACGTCTAGAGCATTAATCTTCCCTGATTTTCCAACCAACTCGGCAACAGCAAGGAGGTAACTTCCAGACCCACAGCCAAAGTCAAGAACATGATGCCCTTCCTTTATACCAGCTTCTTTCAAGATGTCTATTCTCGGGCTAAAGAAATCCCGAACCTTAAAAGTCAAAGCCATTGCCCTAAAGCCCAAGTCAGACATTTTTCTATCCTCTATCCATTCTGTCAGACCATTCGGCAGCCCACAAATTAAGTTTGCTCGACGCAGGCTTTTTAGTTACAGAGGATGAGCCTTCCCTCATCTAGCTGTCGAACGCTCGCTTCTAAAGTTGTTTCTATCTCTTGTTTTGAGGAGTTCGAGCACGGCTGTCTTCACTCCAAGCTCTGCCTCGATCTTTTCATTTGCGCTTCCGATTATTATTACGTCATCTTCGTTCAGGCTCAGCTTCGACAACGAGGCAGTAATCGAGGAATCGCTTTGCGATACTCTCTCTCCAGTGCCTGGCATGACTAGTCTCTGCTCAGTGAAGACCAAAGTCGTGGCTCCTCTTGCGCCAGCCCTTATAGCGGCGTCTCTCTGTTCCAAACCGTATTTCACTGCTCCCTTCATTCCAATCACTCGAACCGCGATGTTGAAGGGTCCTACTGCCAAGGGCGTTAATGGAATCTCTATCTGCTCGCTGAATAGAGTTCTCAGGCTTGAGAGCAGTTTTCTTCCGTTTGCAGAAAGTGAGATCCCTGACCTTGAGACTTCTATTAGCCGTTCATTCTTAAGATGCCTTACGAGAGTCCTTGTCTCGCCTTCCCCTAAGCAAAGGTCTTTGGAAAGGTTCAACCTGCCCATCGCTCCGCTGTCGCTAATGTCTTCCAAAGCCTTTACGACGTGAGCTCCTGCGAACGATGGCGGTCTTCCAGGTGCGATTTTCGCTGCAACTCTATCCACGACTTCAAGAGCCTTCAACTGGTTTTCCTCGTGTTTACGCTGTAGCTGGTCGTTTATAGCAATTGTTATATGCAGATTGGCCACGAAAGAAAGTGTTATATAGATGGATTATCCAACCAATCCAGCAGAGACCTAAATGAATACACGAAAACTCGCTTTTTTAATAATTCTGACAGCCCTGTGCTTGGCCATTCAGATTACTCCTAGGCCACCGAATGTCGAGTTTACTTCTTTCTTCTGTTTTGTTATGGGCTTGACGGAAGGTGTCGTGTTCGGTGGGTTTTTCGGCAGCTTTGTAATGCTCATTAATGGGTTTTTGTCTCCATATGGATTTGGTGGACTCAATATCCCTTTTCAAATGGTGGGGATGATAATCGCTGGAGCTCTTGGTGGTGTTTATAGAAGATTTACCCGCAACATTAGTTTTTCAGCAAGGTTCTCTCTTGAAACGGCTGTTTTGGGCGCTTTCATCGCTCTAACCTATGACTTGATCACTAACTTGGGATTTGGCATCCAGCTGGTTTTGGCAGGCGAGAGCCCGTCTTTAGCTTTCGTTACTGCCATTGCTTCTGGCTCCTTCTTTTCGCTGGTACACATAGTGTCGAATACCTTGGTTTTTGGAGTTCTGTTTCTTCCAGTCACAAATGCGTTAAAAAGTTTAAGTGTTGGTAAATTTCCTTGGTCGAGAAAAGAACATTTGTATTCGTGATGCTCGCAACGATCGTGTGGGCGAGCTTGGCCTCTGCGTTTGCAGGATACTACTACCTCCAAAATGGAAGCAACTCTCAACAACTAACCAGCGCTCAAAACTCCATAAACACTCTCGCATCAAACTACAGCGAGGCGACGAATAAGTATAACTTATTACTAAGCGACTATGGCTCGTTAAACTACACCTACTATCAGGATACGCTAAACGCCACGTTTAGCAATTACACAATTCTAATGCCAGTTCTAGGAAACTTAATTGCAAACTTTGCCAGAAACTACACGGACTTATTTGTGCAAGCAGACATTAACGGAACTTACCATCAACTGTTGAATGACTATGAGAACAGTCTGCAGAAAGGCAACGTAACAGAAGATGAGTTTGGCAGTCTGTTGAGCGAGTACTACAATCTTTTTAGCGTTTGTGCCGTTAGGGAGTTAGGGCTGTCAGTTAGCAAGGTTTCGACGCTATCCGTCGATATTGCAATCGATTACGGAAATGGAACCACAAAATGGTTCAATCAAACCAAAGTGCCTGCAGGCTATACACTATTCGAACTGACGCAGAAAATAGCCACAATTGAATTCAGTTACTATAGCATGGGTCCAGGTCACGTATTCGTCACCTCTATCAACGGCGTTGAGAATGATGCCTCCTATTGGCTCTGGTATTACTGGAACTTGAACGACAAAAGTTGGGTCTATGGCCCAGTAGGCTGCGATGCTTGGTTAATGCAAAACGGCGGGATTTACGAGTGGATATATGAGAACTAATGATGCCCTACCAAGACTCCCTTCTGTCTATAAAATCGGTAAACACAGAGTATGGGTTCCATCTCATGACATGGTAGGGCGGGCGTTTGACTGCCCTTCAGATTGTGAAGTATTTCGTGGGGCTTGACGGGTTATGTCTAGAGTATCAGCCTTCTAATGTTTTGGAAGGGGAATAAGTATGTTTGAATGGTAAGAATCGAAGGCTGTTTAGACGCGGAGATCAAGTTCCGTCTAGGCATAGTCCGTCAAACTCCTCAGCAAAACAAACGTGCTTTTCTAGATTTAAAACCAGGTGTCGAATCAAATCGCGGAGTGGCGGAGAGAGTGAAGTAAAACTATTTGGAAAACTAAGTCCTTTCGCCTATTGCTATTGAACGTATTCTTTGAAGTGCGCCATGCGTCCAAATCGAAAAGGAAGTAAGAGGAATTATGAATTCGAAATTCAGATTGAAAAACGAATTAACTATAGACTTATGCCCAACCTGTGTAGCGTTTGGCTAGTCTCATTCCAGACAGTTAACAAGAATTCATATGCTGGAAGGAGTTGACAGAACGCGGAAAAAATCTTAAATCTGCAGCAATGGATCGTTTCTAAAGGTAAATTTGATGTTCATCCGCTACTTAGACGTAAGTGAAGTCGCTTGTATTAGCAAAGCCTTGAAGCATTATCGAAAAAGAAAACGCAGCGCAAAAACTCTTAGAAACATCGACAAGCTCATTAAAATTTTTTCTTTTGGAAAACAATATTATTTTGACTCCAAGAAACCTTCTGAAAAGTTCAGGCCAGAATACATGAAGCTACTCAAAGCAGCTTTGAATACCTATTGTAACCAATCGCCCGCACCGACCGACATAGCAGTTGCATTGACACTTCTCCAACGTCTTTCCCAATAGTCTCTCTTCCAACTTTAGCCGATTGAGCGTCACTGAATTTTTGCAAATTAGAACATAGCGATAATAAACGGAATATTCTATGGAGCCGTTTTGAAGGTTCTGTCAAGTCTTCGGTTGATTCATCTCCTTGTCAACTTTCGGTTGATAATTTGCGGAGTACATGCTAGCGTTCTGGATTAGCGTAAGCCACTTATTCTTGCCTTGAATGGATACTCCGCAAGCCTCGGCAGGAGTTTTACCTTCTAAACCTTCGTGTTCTCTTATGTAATTATGAAAGATTTGATAGCCTTGAAGAATTGGCGTTTCTTTCGTTTTGAGCCCTCTCATCGTCTTTTCTCTGTCTCGGACTTCGCCATTAAACCGTTCCATCTTGTTGTTATTCATGTTACCGCTAAGTTTGATTGCGTTGATGTGTTCAGGTCTCGGTTTCTTCATAGTCCAAAACTCCTTATTGAAAGCGTCATGGTAAGCTGGAAGACCATCCGTTATCAGCGTCATAGGCTTCTTTCCTGCAACCTTCACGCCTAATTGAAACAGCACTCTTGCATCGTGTTTGTATTTGCTTTCGGCAACTTCTTGAGCTATCCAAAAACGAGTCTCATCGTCAATCAGAGCGAACAAGTATTTCATGTCGCCTTTGATTTTGACGTATAATTCGTCTGCTCTCCATGTGTCGCTGACGTCTGGAACAAGCTTTTCAACGTAGTCTTTCATTATGGCGACGTACTTTGCAATCCAATTATAGACCGTTTGATGAGAAACCTCAACACCCAACAACCTTAGAGACTTCATCGTGTTTCTCAACGATTCGCCACTAAAGTACAACTGCATAGCTGAAGTGATCGCTTGAGGATTATGCTTCATCCGTTCAAAACCGATATTTACACTGAAGGTCTTTCCGCAATTGTCACATAGAAAACGCTGGATATGACCATTCTTATTTTTCCTAACACCGTATTTCTTGATATTTGGCGAGTGGCAAAATTGACAGTTTGAAACTGCAATTTCCTCGATAACGATGTTTTTGCAGATTTGTTCTCTCATTTTGAGGCTTAATTCTACAGCCCAAATATGCTTACATTTCACGCCTCGAAACTTGTGGTCTGGGCACTCACAACACCATTCATTCTCAGAAAGGCAAACCGTGTATTCGCCATGTCCACTCTGAGACTTAACTATGTAAACCGCATGGTCGATTCGAGTGATTTGACTTCTCTCAGCTTTTGCGATTGTTTCTCCGCGTTCTTGTCTTGTGGTTGTTATTTGGTTTGCCATTTTGTTTACCCACACTATTACCTTATAGTAAACCCACATATAAACCTTTGGGTAATATAGTGGGTAAATTTATATACCACTAGCACACAGTGTTACCTAGAAGAAGGTAAACATATGGGCGAACAAACAACCTTAACGGTAGCAACAACTGGAAAAGAATCCCTTAGAACAACAGTACCGATCAGCATAATTAAGAATTTCAAGCTCAAAGCAGGAGACAAACTAGACTGGAATTTCGACGTCAAAGACGGAAAAATGATAATCGTTGTTCATCCAGTAAGGATTGAAGACAAGAAAATAATACCATAATTGAAGCCTGATTAGCTTTTGCCAAAGCTATCCATGAATGTGCTGATTTCTGTTGCTATTGCCTCTGATCTTTTTTGGATGAATCTTGAAAAATCATTGGTTCGTATCCCAAATTCATCAATGTCGGAAATTAGATGGCTCTTTAACGCGGTCTCAAGATTCGGGTTTTCTTTTTCAAATTTCGCGAAGTATTCACTAGGTGGACTGTCCCATATAGCCCTATTCGTTCCCTTTGATATTAGCGATATATTCGCAATGCTGTTGATGTAAGGCTTGATCTCATTTGAGTAGTGTCTCTCTTTGATCTTGGTCTTGAGGTAATGAACTGGAAAAATATGATGCAGTTGCTTTTGGTTGGACTCTCCGAAGGTTTGATCTAATTTTACTGCAGTGTTATTCTTAAATTCCTTTGGCGTTCTAGAAGCCATGAAACACAAAATAGTGACAGCAAAAGACGAATTGAAAGCCATTTCGGTTTCCATAATTGCTTCTTTAGGAATTTCGAAATCAAGGTAATTAAACAAATTCGCATTAGAGTCGCTGAAGAGCTTAACCATATTTCTAATATCTTCTCCAGCTCTCGTGGGTTGTGAAGAAGTATATCTTTCCGAAAACATGTTCTCCCAAAAATATTTTTGCAATTTCTGAATCCTAGTTTGGTCAAGTTGTTTACCACCATGCAGGTAGAAAAAGTAAGTCAGTGGCGCCAAAACTATTTCATATGGCAAGAAGTTTGAAGTGGGAACGCTGCAATGATTTTTCAAGAAATCAATAGCTAACCCTATAGATTCAGTGGTTTTTCCCCAATTGGTGTGGATTTCACTCGCTGAGTCTATGATGTGTGATCTTTCTGTTCCCTCCTTTAGGCAAGCAGAAATGCATTGCAGAATCGTTCTTTCGTCTACAGCAAAATAATTAGTATCCAACTCATCATTAAAATTTGAAAGCCTATCCCTCAGATTGAAGTCTTTTTTGTAAGTTATTGCGACCATAAGATCGGCAACTGTTAATCTAGCCCCAGTATTGTTCAATCTCTCAAAGATGTTACACGCAACAGAGAGTGTTTGTCCATTAGTTATTGCTGGAAACGCCATTGAAGTGAAGCAATTATACAGAGTAGTGTAAGCTATTATTCTAGCTGGGGTTGCTGCAAGTCTAGTTAAAATATGTGGATCTTGGCTAGCAGACGTATATTTGTCGTCTGGAAAGTGAAACAGCTTAGTTAATGGGAGATAGCCCTTCTCCAATTCCAGAGGCTTATCTTTGAGTTCATCTTCAGGTACAATAGCAAATTCTTTTGTGTCAAGATTGAAAAAGGCTTCATGTTTTATTTTGTCTCTTCTACCAAAATGCAGTTTACCATGAATTACCGAATATAAACTGATTAAGCGCTGTTGACCGTCCAACAAGTATAATCTGTCAGAACCCTCAACTGGATCTGGCAAGTTTAAATCCAATGGATCCCTTTCCTTGAGTTTTTCATTTGTTTTCCAGAGCAAAATTGAACCTAAAGGATAACCATTCCATACACTCTCTAGTAATTCCAGCACTTGATCTTCCGTCCAAATGTAGCCCCTTTGAAAATCAGGAATCCTAATGTTCCCCTTTCGCATTTCCGACAATAAGCCTATCAAACTGTATGTTTGTATCTCTGTCTTTTCTGGCATGTTTAGTTTATATTCGTCAAGTCTTATAAAAGAATTTAGAGCCATTCAATTCGCTCCATTTCACTAATGTACGTCGCCATCAACCGATTTTTTACAGAAGAATTTTCAACCGACAACTATACAGAACCGTTTTGAATAACTGTTATAAGTTACTTGGGATATTAGCAGTGTGAAATGATGCCGATTTTAGACTTCGTCCTTAGCGGATCCTCGTTATTGGATTTGCTAATAATAGTAATAGCCCTCATTATTCTGTGGGTTATTATCTCAATACCAGCCTACATTGCCGGAAAAATCGTTACCGCTGGAAAGTCTACTTTTGGAGAGGCGATGCTTGCCACACTGTTTGGTCCCATAGTCTACGCCATAGTGCTGTTAGGAGTTAGCTTCTTTCTAGGTACGGTAATAGGCAGCGCAGCGTACGTTTTGGCACTTATCCTTGCTTTGATAGCATGGGTTTGGGTTTACAAGGCTACGTTCAGAACAGGATGGCTAGGTGGAATAGCCA
>Ga0187784_10001586_pt1 | contig 18054 bp, 18 predicted proteins | sample 1015_SJ02_MP15_2_FD_132964 | JGI IMG/M metagenome (GOLD analysis project Ga0187784, IMG submission 132964) | Tropical peat soil microbial communities from peatlands in Department of Meta, Colombia - 1015_SJ02_MP15_20_MG | ecosystem: Environmental > Terrestrial > Soil > Wetlands > Peat | place...
AGCGACATCTGCCGGTAGGCGACGGCCTGCTTGGAGAGGTCGTCGTAGATGATCACCGCGTGCATGCCGTTGTCGCGGAAATATTCGCCCATGGCGCAGCCGGCGAACGGCGCCAGGAACTGCATCGGCGCCGGATCGGACGCGGTCGCTGCGATCACGATCGAATAATCGAGCGCGCCGTTCTCCTCGAGCACCTTGACGAATTGCGCTACCGTCGAGCGCTTCTGCCCGACCGCGACATAGACGCAGTAGAGCTTGATCTTCTCGTCGCCGGAAGCGTTGAGCGGCTTCTGATTGAGAATGGTGTCGAGCGCGATCGCGGTCTTGCCGGTCTGGCGGTCGCCGATGACAAGCTCGCGCTGGCCGCGGCCGATCGGGATCAGGGCGTCGATCGCCTTCAACCCCGTCGCCATCGGCTCGTGCACTGATTTGCGGGGAATGATGCCGGGCGCCTTGACGTCCACGCGCGCCCTCTTCTCCGCCTTGATCGGGCCCTTGCCGTCGATCGGCTCGCCGAGCGCGTCGACGACGCGACCGAGCAGTCCCTTGCCGACCGGCACTTCGACGATGGCGCGGGTGCGCTTGACCGTCTGGCCTTCCTTGATCTCGCGGTCGGAGCCGAAGATCACGATGCCGACGTTGTCGATTTCGAGGTTGAGCGCCATGCCTTTGACGCCGCTCTCGAACTCGACCATCTCGCCGGCCTGCACGTTGTCGAGGCCGTAGACGCGCGCGATGCCGTCGCCGACCGAGAGCACCTGGCCCACTTCCGAAACCTCGGCCTCTTGGCCGAAATTCTTGATCTGCTCTTTGAGAATGGCGGAAATTTCCGCGGCGCGGATATCCATTAGCGAGCCTCTTTCATCGCGTGCCTGATGGCATTGAGTTTGGTGCGCAGCGAGGTATCGACCATGCGGCTGCCGAGCTTGACCACGAGCCCGCCGATGATGGCGGGATCGACTTTAATATCGAGATCGACGTCCTTGCCGCTGATCGCCTTGAGCGCGGCGCGCAACGCGGCGACATGATCGTCCTTGAGCGTTTCGGCCACCGTGACTTCGGCGGTGGCTTCGCCCTTGTGCTGGGCGACAAGCTCGCGATAGCCGCGGACCATGTCGCGCACCGCGAACAGGCGGCGGTTGGTCGTCACGAGCTTGAGGAATTGCGCGGCGAGGCCGCCGATGCCGGCGTGATCGAGTACTGCGGACAACGCGTTAAGCTGTTCGTCGGCGGAAAAGACCGGGCTGCGCACCAGCCGGGCAAGGTCGGTGCTCGCGGCGAGGAGCGCATCGAAGCGCTCCAAATCGGCCTTCACCGCGTCGATTGTGTTCGCCTCACGCGCCAGCTCGAACAGCGCTGTCGCGTAACGGCCGGCCATGCCTGACACGAGGTGTTCTTCGCCTGCCACGTGTGTTCTCTGCGCTCGTGTATTTTCTTAAGCGCGCGTGCTCTAGAGGCGCGTGCGTTCCGGGCTTCTTTATGGGTTTTTCCGCAAGGCCAGCAACCGGCGCAAGGGCCGACGCAAGCCTTTGGGATTCCGGCGGGACTCGGAATGTGGAGGCGGCGGGAATGCCCCCGCGGCCCCGCGAAAATCGCGGGCTTGCTAACACACTGCGGAATGCGGTGCAACAACGCGGGAAGGCTTGGTGGTGCGGTTCCCGGCGGGCATAATTCCGTTCCTGACCGGGACGGTGTCGTGGCGATCAAGGAATATAGCGCCGGCGCAGATGCGGCCGGGGGTGTCGGCGACATCCATGGCAGGGCGATGCTCGTCCTTTTGTGCCTGATCTGGGGCGTCACCTGGCCGCTCATGAAGATCGCGCTCGATCAAATTCCGCCGCTCGGCATGCGCGCAACAAGCGCCGGCTTGGGCACGCTGACCGTGCTGGCGATCTGCCTGGTCACACGCCGCAGCTTTCGCATTGCCAACGCGCGCGCCTGGGCGCATGTCGTCGTGAGTTCTCTCCTCAACATCGTGGCTTTCAGCGTGTTCACCGCATTCGCGCAAATCACCGCCGCAACCTCGCGGGTGACGATCGTCACCTACACCTTGCCGATCTGGATGGTGCTGCTGGCGTGGCCGGTTCTCGGCGAGCGCCCGAATCGCATGCAGGGATTGGCCATGGCGCTGTGCGCGCTCGGGCTGGCGGTGTTGACCCGCCCGCTCGCCGTTTCCGGAATACCGCTTGGGATCGTGCTGGCCGCTGCCAGCGGCTTCAGCTGGGCCGCCGGCACGGTCTATCTCAAATGGGCGCGGATCGAAGCCGATCCGATGGGCGTGGTGAACTGGCAGATTCTCATATCGTTTGTGGTTATCGCCGCCTGCGCGGCGATCTTCGAGGGACGGCCGCATCTTGAAACCGTGCACGCGGACGCGCTTCTCGCTTTGGCCTTTACCGGCGTCGTCGGCAACGGCGTCGCCTACGGCCTGTGGTTCGCGATCGTGCGGCGGCTGCCAGCGGTAACGGCGTCGCTCGGCATTCTCAGCGTTCCGGTGATCGGGGTGGTTTCCTCGATCCTGATGCTCGGCGAGCGGCCGACCGCTGCCGACATCGTCGGCTTTGCGTTGATCTTCGCGGCGAGCGCGTGCGTGCTGTTTTCCGCGCCGGTCGCGGCACGCGAGGGCAAAAGCGCTACGGCTTGAGTTGCTGCGCCAGTTCGGCGATGCGCGCGGCCATCGCGCTTGCCGGGTCGGCGAGCGCGCCGAGAACGGTGAAATGATTGCCAGGGAACTCGGCATAGCGCGTTTGCGCTCCCGCCTGCCGCCAAGTCTGCGCCATGACCTGGCTCTGGCGCTTGAACTCGCTGGTTTCGAGGTCGCCGACCGCGGCGTCGAGCACGCGCCCGGGTGCGACCGGCCAGAGCAGCGGCGAATAGCGGCGCGCGGCGGCCGCATCGAGCCGCAAATCCTGGTTGAGGCTCGTGCCGATCAGCGGCGCCAGATCGAACACGCCGGACATCGCCCAGCCGGCCGGTACCAGGTCGGCCGGCGCCTTCGGATAGAGGGCGTACCAGTCGGTCGCGACCATGGCGGCGGCGAGATGTCCGCCGGCCGAATGCCCGGCAAGCAGCATGCGCCGACCGAGCCGCTGCCAGAGGAAAATGCAGGCGCGGCGGATTTGTTCGATGATGTCGGCGATGGTGACGATCGGGCAGAGATCGTAACCGACCACGGCGACGGCGACGCCGCGGCCGTTCAAGCCGCGCGCCATGTGGCTGAACGAGGAAGGATCGAACGCGCGCCAATAGCCGCCGTGGATGAACAGCGCGAGCGGCGCGGCGGCGCCCGCCTCGGGCAGGAACAGATCGATGGTCTGTCGCGGCGTATCGCCGTAAGAGAGGCCAAGCTCGGCGCGGCCGCGCTTGAGCGTCTCGGCGCGATAATCCTCGGCGTCGCGCGCCCACTGCGCGAAAATCTGCGGATGCTCCGGCACGCGGGCCCGCAGGTTGTACTCATCCTCGTAATCGACCGCGGCCATCGGTTGCTCCGCTGAAACTTGCCCGCTCTCTCCCTTTCGCAGGGAAGGGTTGGAAAGGAGGGGTGTGACCAATAGACCATGGCGATGCTACAAAATCTGCGTCCCAGCCCCTACCCCCCCTCCCCACGAGGAAGCGGGGAACATGCTGAACGCGCCGCGTCATTTTGCAACGGCGTTGCAAGGAGCCTCATGAAGGTCGGCGGCAAGGTCATGCGCAGCATCTGGCTCGAGCCGGACGGCTGGTCGGTCGGCGTGATCGACCAGACGGCGCTGCCGCACCGCTTCGCGACCGTGCGGCTGACGACCCTGGCGCAAGCCGTGCATGCGATCCGCGCCATGGTGATCCGCGGTGCGCCGCTGATCGGCGCGACTGCGGCCTACGGCGTCGGCCTGGCGCTGCGCGAGGACGCTTCCGATGAATCGCTCGGGCGCGCTTACGCCGCGCTGCTCGCCACGCGCCCGACCGCGATCAATCTCAAATGGGCGCTCGACGAGATGATGGCGGCGGTGCGCAACCGGCCGCGCGCGCAGCGGCAGGCGGCCGCCTATCGGCGTGCCGCGGAGATCTGCGATGAGGATGTGGCGATCAACGGCGCCATCGGCCGCAACGGCCTGCCGCTGATCACGGCCGTCGCTGCGAAGAAGAAACCGGGCGAGCGCGTCAACGTGCTCACCCATTGCAATGCCGGCTGGCTGGCGACGGTCGACGTCGGCACCGCCACGGCGCCGATCTACCTCGCGCACGACAACGGCGTCGCCGTTCACGTCTTCGCCGACGAGACGCGCCCGCGCAACCAGGGCGCCTCGCTCACCGCCTGGGAGCTCGGCCAGCACGGCGTGCCGCATACGCTGATCGCCGACAACGCCGGCGGCCATCTGATGCAGCACGGCCTCGTCGATCTCGTCATCGTCGGCGCCGATCGCGTCACCGCCAACGGCGACGTCTGCAACAAGATCGGCACTTATTTGAAGGCGCTCGCCGCGCGCGACAACAAGGTGCCGTTCTACGTGGCGCTGCCGTCGCCGACCATCGATTTCACGGTGACCGACGGCGTCGCCGAGATTCCCATCGAGGAGCGCGACGCCGACGAGGTGGCGACCATGACCGGACGCACCGCCGACGGGCGCATCGAGACGGTGCGCATCGCGCCCGCCGGCACCCCCGTCGCCAATTACGGCTTCGATGTGACGCCGGCCCACTTGGTCAGCGGCCTGATCACCGAACGCGGCGTGCTCGCGGCCTCGCGCGCGGCGCTGGCGGGGGCTTTTCCGGAGCGCGCCGGCGCGGCAGAATGACGGGTCCGTAGAGAGTTCGGTTGCACAGTCGGGGTGCGTCACGTTGCGTAAGCTCGAAAGCCGGTATTGGCCGAATCCGCCCCTTCCCGGAATCCTGACGATGAGCGTCAACCTGCTGCCGGCGCCGCCGGTCGATGGACGGCAATCGCCGACGGCGCTTGCGGTTGCGCGCGGCACCGCGCGACTGTTGCATGCGCTCGGCTATTCGGTGGTCAGCGAACTGCCGCTGCCGTCCGGCCGTCGCGCCGACCTCGTCGCGCTCGGCGGCGACGGCGAAATCGTGATCGTGGAAATCAAATCCTCGGTCGCCGATTTTCGCGCCGACCAGAAATGGATGGACTACCGATTGCATTGCGACCGGCTGTTCTTCGCCACCGTCGTCGACGTCCCCTGCGAGATCTTTCCCGTCGACACCGGACTGATCGTGGCCGATGCCTTCGGCGCGACGATCGTGTGTGAGGCGCCCGAGCATCGGCTGCTGGCGGCGCGGCGCAAGACAATGATGCTGCGCTTTGCGCACGCGGCGGCGTTGCGCTTGCAGGCGCTGGCCGATCCGCAAGGACCCTATCGCGGCGAAATTTAGAAGCCGAGCGAGGAAGGCGTCGCGGCGACGCCCGGCGCCGCTGCGTCGTGCGCTTCCGCCACGATCGTCGGCGCAAATTGCTTGACGCCGGCATGATCGAGCATGAACAGCGGGATCACCCGCTGCATCTGCATGTCCTCGATCAGCGTGAGCCGGCGGTTGTCGAGCACAATCCATTTCTGTTCGAGGCGGGCGACCACGACGGCGTGATCTTCGGCGACGGCGAGATCGCGCACGATCACGAGCCGCACGTCGTCCGCAGCAATGCCCGCTTCCTTAAGCGCCACGTATTTGGCGATGGCGTAATCCTCGCAATCGCCGCGGCCGCTCGTAAGCGTGACGAGCGGCGCGCTCCAGCGGTCGGGCACGCCCCATTGCGCGAGGTCGCTGGTGGGCCGGATGGCGAGATTGATGCCGCGGTTGATGACGCCGATGCGGGCGCGGCCTTCATGCGCGCGCCCGTCCGCGATCACGGCAAGGAATTTCTGCGCCGCCGGCGGGCAGAGCTCGGCGTCGTCGCGGCAGCGCGCCAGCACCTCGCTCTCGGCGCCGATGTCGGCGACTACGCCGCTCCACTTGGTCAATATTCCGCCGCTCGTCACCGGTGTCGCGCCAATGCCGAACGGCTCGGCCAAAGCCGGCGCCTGGCCGGGCGGCGCCGCCGGATCGGCTGCGCCGACGTTGATCTGATATTGGGCAAAGGCGGCGACCGTGCCGCCGCAAACCGGCGCCAGCAAAACAAACAAAATCGTCACGCCGTACGCCGCAACCCTGCCGAACATGCCGACGTCCCCGTAGGCGCAGGCATCGCGCTCCAACGAGCGCCCGCCCGGCTCTTTCTCTTTTCAGGGAGGCGATAGCCCGACCGCCGCTGCCGCCGCGTTAAGGCGTAGAGGTGCGTGCAGGAACAATCGCAAACAGCGTGCAGGAACTCTCACGCGGTTGCGGAAAATTTTAGTGAATATGCGTCGGCGTACCGCACAAGCGCGATGACACGAGGTCGAGTCGACTGTCGCGCTTAAAATTTTGATGGAGCATGATCTTTTCGGAAAACCGGCGCCCACTTTTCCGGATCATGCTGCAGGCGCTGCTATACAGTGGGCCGCTTTTGCGGTTAGATGAAAATTAGGGACACGAACGATGGGGAGGGCGTCATACGCGGCAAGCGCCGACTGAAGCTTTGCGGCTTCGCGCTGCTCGGCCTCGTGCTCGGCGTCGGCACAGCCGCGGCCGAGGACAAGACCTTCGAGCTGAAGCTTTCCCATTGGGTGCCGCCGTCGCACCCGCTGCAGAAGGCGATGGAGGATTGGGGCGCCTCGGTGGAGAAGGATTCCGGCGGCACCATCACCTACAAGGTCTATCCGGCGCAGCAGCTCGGCAAGGCGTTCGACCATTACGACATGGCGCGCGACGGCATCGCCGACGTCACCTATGTCAGTCCCGGCTACCAGCCCGGCCGCTTTCCCATCTTCGACGCCGGCAATCTGCCGTTCATGCTGAGCAACGCCAAAGGCGGCTCCGCGGCGCTCGACGCCTGGTACCGCAACTACGCCGCCAAGGAGATGAAGGACGTCAAGTTCTGCTTCGCCTTCGCCCACGATCCCGGCTCGTTCCATTCGCGTAGCAAGAAGATCGTGGTGCCGGCCGACATCAAGGGCATGAAGATCCGCCCGGCGCATGCGACCATGGCGTCGCTCGTCACCGCGCTCGGCGGCGCCAACGTGCAAGCGTCGGCGCCGGAAGTGCGCGACGTGCTGGAAAAGGGCGTGGCCGATGCCGTCACGTTCCCCTGGGGCTCGGTCGTGCTGTTCGGCATCGACAAGGTGACGAAGTATCACATGGAAGCGGCGCTCTACACCACGAGCTTCGTCTGGGTGATGAACAAGTCGGTCTATGCGCAGATGTCGCCGGCGCAGCAGAAGGTGATCGACGATCACTGCAACACGCAATGGGCGGAGCGCGTCGCCGCGCCGTGGGCCGACTTCGAGCACGACGGTATCGCCAAGCTCAAGGCCGAGGCGGGCCACGAGGTCTATCCGATCACTGACGCGCAGCTCGATGAATGGAAGACGGCGTCCGCGCCGGTGGTGCAGGCCTGGGCCAACGCGGTGAAAAAGACCGGCAACGACCCGGATGCCGTGCTCAAGGGCCTCAAGGCGGAGCTTACCAAGTACAATTCCGGCTACTGATCGAACCGAATTCCCGGCGGCGCGGGACGAAACGGGTGGAGCGGTCGGCTCATGGCTGAGCGGCAGCAGCAAACGGTGGAGATCGCCCGCCCGCCGCGCGGCGCCATGGACCGTTTCATCGACGGCATCGAGCTCATCGCCGCGTTCTTCGCCGGCGTCGTCGCCCTCGACGTCTTCGTCTCGGTGCTGCTGCGCAACTTCTTCGCCGTGCAGATTCCCGACGGCTACGATTTCGGCCGGCTGCTGCTCGGCATTCTCGTGTTCTGGGGCATCGCGGCGACGTCCTACCGCGGCACCCACATCACGGTCGATCTCATTTACGCCAATGTCGGCGAACGGATGCAGCGCGTCATCGATGTTTTCGCGACGCTGGTGCTGTTGTTCGTCGTGGCGGTGCAGACCTACACCTTGTTCGACAAGGTTGCGAACACCTACGCCGAAAACGTGCTGACGTTCGATCTGCGCCTGCCGGTCTGGCCATTCTTCCTGATCGCCTGGCTCGGCGATGTGTCGGCGGTGCTGCTGATCGCCGTGCGCACCTATCGACTGATCGTCTATCCGCGGCTTTTGGGCGGTCGCTACCAGATCAAGCCGGTCGAATGAGGCGCCAATCCCCGAGGCCCATGTGAGCACCGACGCCGTCGCCGTCGTTGGCTTTCTGGCGTTGTTCGGGCTGATGCTGCTGCGCGTGCCGGTGGGCATGGCGATGGGGCTCGTGGGCGTGAGCGGCTTTGCCTGTCTCGTCGGCGGCGCGCCGGCGCTCAAAATTGTCGGCCACACCTCGATGCGCACGGTGACCGATTACACCTTCGGCGTCATTCCGATGTTCCTCCTGATGGGCGCGTTCGTGTCCAATTCCGGCATGAGCCGCGAGCTGTTCCGCGCCGCCAATGCCTTCGTCGGCCATTTGAAGGGCGGGCTCGGCATCGCCACCATCGCCGCGTGCGCCGGCTTTGCCGCGATCTCGGGCTCCTCCATCGCCACCGCCGCGACCTTCGCCGCCGTCGCCTACCCGGAAATGCGCCGCTACGACTATCCGCAATCGTTCGCCACCGGCGTGATCGCCGCCGGCGGCACGCTCGGCGCCATGCTGCCGCCTTCGACCGTGCTCGCCGTTTACGGCATCATCACCGAGCAGGACATCGGCAAATTGTTCATCGCCGGCATCATTCCGGGCTTGCTCGCCGCAGCGATGGACATGCTCACGGTCGTCGTCATCGGCCGGCTGCGGCCGGATTTTCTTCCCGCGGCGCCGCGCCACTCCTGGCCGGAACGCTTTGCCGGCCTGCGCGACATCTGGCCGATGCTCGCCTTGTTCGTCTTCGTCATCGGCGGGCTTTACGGCGGGCTGTTCACGCCGACGGAAGCCGGCGGCGTCGGCGCCAGCGGCGCGCTGTTGATCGGGATCGCGCGCGGAAAATTGACGCGGCTGCAGATCCGCCGCTCGCTGTTACAGGCGGTGCGTACCGCGGCGGCGGTGCTCACGGTGCTGATCGGCGCGCTCCTGTTCGGCTATTTCCTCACGGTGACGCAGACGCCGCAGAAGGTGACCGCCTTCCTCATCGGTCTCGGGCTCGGCCGCTACGGCGTGCTGGCGCTGATCATGCTGATGTACATCGCGCTCGGCTGCCTCATGGATGCGCTGGCCATGATCATCCTTACCATTCCGGTCATCTTCCCGGTGATCACGCAGCTCGGCTTCGATCCGATCTGGTTCGGCGTCATCATCGTGATGACGGTCGAGCTCGGGCTCATCCATCCGCCCGTCGGCATGAACGTTTTCGTCATCAAAAGCGTAGTCCAGGACGTGACCTTCTCGACCATCTTCGTCGGCGTACTGCCGTTCATCGTCGCCGATCTTGTCCGCCTGGTGATCCTGATCGCGTTTCCGATTCTCGCGCTCTACCTGCCGTCGCACATGGGATAGCAACGCACTGGGATGTCCGTAAGGAAATCCCGGATCATGCACTAAGCTGCGCGCCGTTAATTGCGACCGCCGCCGGCCAGCACGGCGCGCGTCGTCCGATCCGGGCCGAAATCGTCGACGCCCTCGATGGCCAAGAGATCGGCGAGCCGCGTGCGCGCGCGGTTGACGCGGCTCTTGATGGTGCCGACGGCGCAGCCGCAGATCGCGGCGGCGTCTTCGTAGGAGAACCCCGAAGCGCCCACGAGGATCAAGGCCTCGCGCTGATCCGACGGCAGCTTGGCGAGCGCGGCGCGAAACTCGCTGAACTCGACCCGGCCGGTCTGCTCCGGGTGCGACTTCAACGTCTCGGCGTAGCGGCCGTCCGCATCCTCGACCTCGCGTCGGCGTTTGCGGTATTCGGAGCGGAACAGATTGCGCAGAATCGTGAAGAGCCACGCCGCCATGTTGGTGCCGGGCTGGAAGGAATCGATATGCGCAAGCGCGCGCAGAAGCGTCTCCTGCACCAGATCGTCGGCGCGATCGACGTTGCCGCACAGCGAAATAGCGAACGCGCGCAGGCTCGGCACGGTCGCAAGCACCTGATCGCGTATGGCGGGATCGAGCTTCATGCCCCTCCGTTGTCTTGCTCGCCGAGCCGGCGAACCAGATCGGCGATATGCTGCGGCACTCCCTGGCTGACGACTTCGTCGTACATCGCGCGCAGTTGCTGGCCGATGCGCGCCTGCACCTCGCGCCCCAGGCGCACTTCGCTCTTGCGTTGCGTTGCTGGCCTGCCCATGGCGTCCCGGGCTTCCGCCTTGCCTCCCTCGGGAGCCGGTGGCTGGAGGTTAACTGTCTTACCCGTCTTCATTTTTCGTCGCGCCCCCGTAATGTCACCATGATCGGCTATCGCACATGGCTTACCCCATTTGCAGCCCACCAACGCCTGACCCTTGCGTTGGTTCCGCCTGCCGCAGCGGCTTTTGGGAACCAGTTTTGCGCGATATCGTTTTAACCAATAGCCTTTGGGAAATCCGAAAGAGGGGGAGGGTGCCTTGTCGACTTCGCAAGCCGTGGTCCAGCATCTGCCGTTCCTGCGCCGATACGCCCGCGCGCTCACGGGCAACCAGGCCTCGGGCGACGCCTACGTCGCCGCGACCCTGGAATCGTTGATTGCGAACCCGAAAATCCTGCAATCGACACCCAATCCGCGGGTTGCGCTATATGCCTTGTTCACCAGACTTTGGAACTCCGTCGCTGTGAACGGCGCAACGGATGCGGTCGCGCCGGATCTGCCGCCGGAGCGGTACCTGACGCAAATCACGCCGCGGCCGCGCCAAGCCTTCCTCCTGGTCGCGCTTGAGGGCTTTACCGAGGAGGACGCCGCGCAAATCCTCGATTGCGACCTGCCGACGCTGCGGGGTCTCGTCGAGGAATCCGGTCGCGAACTCGCCGCCGAGATCGCAACCGACGTCCTCATCATCGAGGACGAAACCTTCATCGCCATGGATATCGAGGCGCTGGTGGAAAGTCTCGGCCACCGGGTCATCGGCGTCGCGCGCACCCATTCCGAGGCGATCGCGCTCGCCCGCCGCAAGCAGCCCGGGCTGATCCTGGCTGACATCCAGCTCGCGGACGGCAGTTCGGGCCTCGATGCGGTCAACGAACTCCTTGGCTCGCTCGAGGTGCCGGTGATCTTCATCACCGCCTACCCTGAGCGCTTTCTCACCGGGCGGCGGCCGGAGCCGGCGTTTCTCATCGCCAAGCCGTTCCAGCTCGCAGTGGTTTCCGCGGTGGCGAGCCAGGCGTTGTTCTTCGGGCGCAAGGCGCATCAGCGCGAGCGGCAGCCGGCGACGTAACTTTTTCCATTCCCGTTTATCTCCGCCGTTTTTTTGCTGGCGCGACGGCGCCATCGCGACGGCGGTGCAGCGCGTCAAAGAATTGGGGCGCAGCCGATGGATCGATCGGCTGCGCCCACCACGACCGGCCAAGCACGGGGGGAGGGGGGAAAGGATGACCGGTCCGAAGCGATAAACCGCAACCGCACTGTTTGTTCCTTTTACCGGCCGGTGCGACCGCGGCATCACGCAGGTGTGAGCGTCTTTATCACAAGGCGGTGAGTGACGGCGCGGCCGGGAACCGCGCCTGCGCCCGCACGTTTGCCGAACGTGCGGCCGAGCGGTCGCGCCTATTCGGGACAGGGTAGTCGGCGGGTGTCGCAGAAACGATCCGTGCGTATTTCTCTTCGCGTGGGGGGCGCTGCGCTGGCGCTGCTTACCGCGAGCCTGCTGTCGTTTCCTGACTCCGCTTCCCCCAAGGTCTGGTTTTCCGATACCGGCATACTCACTTCAAGTCGGGCGATTTCGGTGAACCGGGTGAACCGAGCGCTCAAAGGCGACCGTTTGCCGTTCGTCGATCCGAGCTTGCATGAGCTTGGTTTGCCGGCGGCGCCGGCCCGATCGCTGTCGCGCGAGAAAATTCCCGTCGGATGCGACGCCGCTTTCAGTCCGATTTCTTCGCCGCGGCTCGCCAACGTGTTTCGACGGTGCACCGCCTAGCAGGCTGTTGAAAAAGTCACTTTGACCATGAACACATCCGAATCCAGAAGTGAACGAAACCGTATCGAACCGGGAACCTCGTTCACTTTATTCAACAGCCTGCTAGAAGACTTTTCGCAAAAATTGATCGAAAGGTGCTGCACAAAAAACGAGTGTTTCTCGCGGAACTTTTAACGTCCTTGCGCGATTAGTTTTAGGAGAAGTCAACGCCGGAGCGTGGATCATGTCCAAGGTCGAGCTGCCGCGGCGCGCCCGCACAGCGGCTTTGTGCGCGGCTTTCGCGACAATCTTGAGCGGCGCCGCTTCGGCGCAATCGTTTTCCAACAATGCGATCGAGCGCGACAGCGCGCTGCTGCAGTACGCCGCGCCGCAGACGCAACAGCCGAACGCGATGGCAAGTGACGACGAACTTGCCGCGCCGTTGCGGCGGCAGATCGTTCTTTATCAGACCGACCAGCCGCCGGGCACCATCATCATCGATACCGCGCACACCTTCCTTTATCTGACGCTCGGCGGCGGCAAGGCGCTGCGCTACGGCATCGGCGTCGGACGGCAGGGCTTCACCTGGTCGGGCGTCGAGAGGATTTCGCGCAAGTCCGAGTGGCCGGACTGGATTCCGCCGGCGGAGATGATCGCGCGCCAGCCTTATCTGCCGCGCTGGGTCGGCGGCGGCCCCGGCAATCCGCTCGGCGCGCGCGCCTTCTATCTCGGCAACACCGACTATCGTATCCATGGCACCAACAATCCGGCCTCGATCGGCAAGCACGTTTCCAGCGGCTGCATCCGCATGCGCGACGCTGACGTGATCGATCTTTATGGCCGCGTCGGCATCGGCACCAAAGTCATGGTCCTGCCCACCGATTCACGAGCCGCCGCGGTTGGCGATCAAAGGACGGTGTCGATCGAAAGGCTTCCGGGTGCCGTGACCGCCAGGATAACGGTCAGCCCGGCCGCCGCCACCGATCTGGCGCTGCCGCGCGCCGTTTGGAGCCGCGATCCGACGTCCTTCGGCCTTTATTGAGGCGGCGTGTTTTACCCGGGCGTGCGCGTTGTTTTTCACATGCGGAAGCGAAACCTGCGGCGGGCGGCATGGTTTGCTTAAAGACGGTCCCTGATGGTACGGCCTTGACCCCGCGGCGGCGGAGTCGAACTCTAAGAGCATGAACAGGCCCAAGATCAAAAAGACGGCGACGATTGAACCGGACAGGGTGGCGGACGATACCGCGACGGCATTCTTCCCCGATTTTTCAACCGTTTGCATCGCGCTCGAAGCCGGACGGATCGGCGTCTGGTCCTGGGACGTCGCCACCAACGCGGTGACCTGGTCGCACAACATCGAGGCGATCCACGGCCTGCCTTCCGGCGCCTTCGACGGCACCTACGCGTTTTTCGAGCGTGACATTCATCCCGAGGACAAGCCCAGGGTCAGGGAAGCCTTGAGCGCGTCACTGCGCACCGGCGCGCCGTACTGGGTGCATTACCGGGTAGTGCCGCGCAACGGCCGCCAGGAGCTTTGGATCGAGGCGACCGGCACGGTGACGATGCGCGAGGGGATGCCGGAGCGCATGGTCGGCCTCTGCCGCGACGTCACCGAGCGGGTGAACCTGCAGAAGGAACTGCAGAGCCGCGCCAAACAGGAAGAGGCGTTGGCGCAGCTCGGCGAGCGCGCGTTGGCGGAAACCGACATCCTGAGGCTTCTCGACGACGTGGTCAGCACGGTCGCGCTCACCTTGCCGGTCGATTTTGTCCAGATTCTCGAACTCATGCCCGGCGACAGCGATTTGTTGTTGCGCGCCGGCTTCGGCTGGAAGGCCGGCAGCATCGGCTCGATCGTGATGTCGAGAGAGCGCGACGACTATGCGCGGCGCATATTGAGCGCCGCGGTTCCGCTGATTACCGCCAAGTTCGCCGCCGAGACGCGGTTCGTCACCCCGCAATATCTCGTCAACCACGGTTGCGTCAGCGGCATGAGCACGACGATCGCCGGGCAGGATGGACGCGCCTACGGCGTGCTCGGCGTCTGCACCGCCAAACCTCGGCAGTTCAGCAGGCAGGACTCCTCGTTCCTCGCCGCCGTCGCCAATCTCGTGGCCGGCGCCATTCAACGCCGGCAATTGGAGCAGCGCCACGAACTGATGATCCGCGAGCTGCGCCATCGTTCCGGCAATTTGTTCTCCCAATTGCTGGCGCTGTTCTCGCAGACGGCCAGAAATTCCCGGAACATGGCCGAGCTGATGAGCAAATATCAGGCGCGCGTGCTGGCGTTGGCGAACGCGCACCGACTGATCACCGAGGCCGGCTGGAAATCGACGTCGCTCGCCGAACTGCTGCGCGTCATACTCGGGCCTTACCTCGATCGCACCTCATTCGCCGGCCCCAACGTCGACCTGGTGCCGGATCCGACCTTCAGCCTGAGCGCGGCGCTGCACGAGCTTGCCGCCAACGCCATCAAGCACGGCAGCCTATCGCGCCCGCAGGGCCGGCTCGAGCTGAGCTGGTCGGTCGCGCGCACGCGGGACGGCATGACGCTGACCTTCGATTGGGTCGAGCGCGACGGTCCGCCGGCGCGGCGGCCGCGACGGACCGGTTTTGGCTCGCGGCTGATCGGGCTGGTCATCGAGCGGCAAATGAGCGGGCAGGCGCGAGCCTCCTACACGCGCCAAGGCTTCTCCATGCGCATGATCGTGCCGCTCACGCACGAACGCTGGCCGACCGAGGTCGTGGACGAGGCGACGCAGTCGGACAGCGGCTGAAGCCCTCGCCGGCACCGCCGCCGCGCAATTTTCATTGTTCCCTCCCGGCGTGCTTTCGTGCTTTAGCTCCTCCCCGGGAGCCGTTCCCGTTGACCGCAGGATGGGACCTCCGGGGGTGATCGTCTCATGCGGTTGACGCGGTTTGCGACGGGTTACGCATGGACCGACAGCCATCGGGCGCCGACACCATCGATCACGAAGAGGTCGCGCGCTTCTCGCGCATCGCCGCGCAATGGTGGGATCCGCACGGGTCGATGGCGGCGCTGCACAAGCTCAATCCGGTCCGCCTTGCCTACATTCGCGACTGCACGGCTGCGCATTTTGATCGCGATGCGAAGCGGCTCGACAGCCTCGCCGGCCTGCGCGTTCTCGACATCGGCTGCGGCGGCGGGCTTCTGTGCGAGCCGCTGGCGCGGCTCGGCGCACGCGTCGTCGGCGTCGATCCTTCCGAACGCAACATCGCGGTCGCGCGGCACCATGCGGCGCAGTCGGGGCTTGCCATCGACTACCGCAGCACGACTGCGGAGGCGCTGGCGCAGGCCGGCGAAAGCTTCGACGTGGTGCTCGCCATGGAAGTGGTCGAACACGTCGCCGACGTCGAGCTGTTCGTCGCGCTTGCCGCAGAAATGGTGAAACCCGGGGGACTTGCGTTCGTCGCCACCTTGAACCGCACGGCGAAAAGCTTCGCGCTGGCGATCGTCGGCGCCGAATATATCCTGCGCTGGCTGCCGCGCGGCACCCACCAATGGGACAAATTCGTGACGCCGAACGAACTCGAGATCGCTATCGCGCAGAGCGGCTTGCGCATCATCGGCGAGACCGGCGTAATCTATAATTTCTTCGCCGACCGCTGGCAGCTCGCCGCTGACATGGACGTCAACTACATGGTGGTCGCGGAGAAAGCGGCGTGATGTTCACGCCCTGGCTGTGGGCCATCTTCACCGTCGTTGCCGCATTCGCGCAGACGCTGCGCAACGCCATGCAGCGCGGGCTGACGGCGAGCCTCGGCACCGTCGGCGCCACTCATGTGCGTTTTCTGTTCGGCTTTCCCTTCGTGCTCATTTTCCTCGTCGGCGCCATGCTGGCGACGGATTCGCATCTACCGGCGCCGCGATGGATTTTTTGGCCCTGGGTGATCCTTGGCGCCTTGGCGCAGGTTGCCGCCACGGCACTGATGCTCGCGGCCATGGGCGAGCGCTCCTTCGTGGTCACCATCGCTTATCTCAAGACCGAGCCGATTCAGGTCGCCGTGTTCGGCCTCGTCTTTCTCGGCGACGCGCTGACCTGGCCGATCGTCACGGCGATCCTCGTCGCCACCGCCGGCGTCGTGCTCGTGTCGACGAAGCCGGGCGGTATGGTCGGCGGCATCAGGCCGACGCTGATCGGGCTCGGCTCGGCCGCCATGTTTGCGCTTTCCGCGATCGGTTATCGCGGCGGCATCCTCAGTCTGCAATTGCCGAACTACGTGATGGCGGCGACGTTCACGCTCACAGCCGGCATCGTCATGCAGGCGGCGCTGCTGTCGCTCTATCTCGGGCTGCGCAATCCTTCGGTGCTGTTCGCCATCCTGCGCGCCTGGAAGCCGTCGCTCTTTGCCGGACTGATGGGGGCGGTCGCCTCGCAGTTCTGGTTCCTCGCCTTCGCGCTTGCGACAGCGGCGAGCGTGCGCACGCTGGCGCTGATCGAAGTCGTGTTCGCGCAGCTCATCGCGCGCTTCACCTTCGGCCAGCGCACCAGCGCGCGTGAGGCGCTCGGCATGGTTCTCGTCGTTTGCGGTGTCGTGCTACTGTTGTGGGCGTATTGAGACAGCCGGGAGGACGACTGTGACTTTTCAATATGTGACGGTGGAAGAGGCGATTAAACGCCGCGGGTTGCGCATGACGGTCGTCGGCGACATTCCAAGTGCGTGGAGCGAAGCGGCCAAGGGTATCCTGCACATCAAGGGCATCGAATGGGCGGCGGTGCGCCTTGCTCCGGACGATGCGGCGTTGAAAGAATGGACGCGCGGCCACAGCAGCGCTCCGGTGGCCGTCTACGACGACGAACGGCCGCGAACCGGCTGGGCCGAGATCCTGCTCCTGGCCGAGCGCCTGGTGCCCGAACCGTCGTTGCTTCCGCATGACCCGGCCGAGCGGGCGCTGGTCTTCGGGCTGGCCCACGAAATCTGCGGCGAGCAAGGGCTTGCTTGGTCGCGCCGGCTGCAACTGGTCCACGCCGGACTGCAAAATGCCGGTGGTTTTACTCCGGGTGTCTCCCGGTATCTTGCGAAAAAGTACGGCCATAGTCCCGAGGCGGGCGCCGCGGCAGCGGCGCGGACCGCGGACCTGCTGCGCATGCTGGCGGCGCGGCTCAAGGCCCAACGGCACGCCGGCAGCCCGTATTATGTCGGCAATTCGCTGACTGCGGTGGATGTCTACGGCGCCGCCGCCCTGGCACTGTTGCGCCCGTTGCCGCCCGAGCAATGCAAGATGAATGACCTCACGCGCGTCGCACTCGAAACCCGCGATGCGGTGACGGAAGCCGCGCTCGATCCGATTTTGTTCGAGCACCGCGACATGATGTACGCAAAATACCTGGAGTTGCCGCTCTCGCTTTGAGCGGCTTTCAGCCAAACGTGGCGATACGGAACGGTAGCGTCAGTTGAGTTCGTCGGGCAGGATCGGCAACGGATGAAATTCGATGCCTTCCTCGTTTAATTCCCTGGCTTCGTCCGGCGAAGCTTCGCCGTAGATCGAGCGGTGCTCGCTCTCGCCGTAGTGAATCTTGCGCGCCTGTTCGGGAAAGCGCGGACCGACGTAATCGGCGTTCTTGGTGATGTGGTCGCGCAGCTCTTTCAGCTTTTTGCGCAGCTCGCGTTCCGGCGCCGACATGACCGGCACCGGCGCGTTGGCGGCGAGCGGCGGCGCCGGCGGGTGCGCCGCCGCCGTCGGCGGCAGCGCCGGCGGCTCGGCCGCTTCGGCGCGATTGAGCCGCGGCGCCATGATCGCCTTCTTCACCTTGGCGGAGCCGCAGGCCGGGCAGGTCACCAGGCCGCGCTTGGCCTGCTTGTCGTAGGCGGCGGAGCTTGCAAACCAGCTCTCGAAGGAGTGGCCGCGCTCGCAATTGAGCGTGTAGAGGATCATAACGGCCCCCGCACCGCGCGCAGGTGGGTCGGCTCGGCCATCGGCTCCACGAGCTCGAAGCGCCGGCCGTGGTGCAGCGAGGGGATGCGCGCACGCGCAGCGGCGACCTGCGCCGGATCGACATCGGCAAGGATGACACCCGGCTCGGTGCCGCCCTCGGCAAGGATC
>Ga0187784_10001587_pt1 | contig 18047 bp, 15 predicted proteins | sample 1015_SJ02_MP15_2_FD_132964 | JGI IMG/M metagenome (GOLD analysis project Ga0187784, IMG submission 132964) | Tropical peat soil microbial communities from peatlands in Department of Meta, Colombia - 1015_SJ02_MP15_20_MG | ecosystem: Environmental > Terrestrial > Soil > Wetlands > Peat | place...
AACTCTGGCGCGGGCCCTGGCAAAAGGCGAGCGTACAGCGATGCCGCAGACAATTGGCGGCCGCTACGGCATCTCGTCCAAGGATTTCACCCCGGCGATGGTGAAGGCCACGTTCGACGAGTTGAAAAAAGCTGAGCCTCGAAACAGCTTTACCGTGGGCATCAACGATGACCTGTCGCACTTAAGCCTCGATGTCGACCCGGCCTTCTCGATCGAACCTGCAACGACCACGCGCGCGGTATTCTACGGACTTGGCGCCGATGGCACCGTGGGCGCGAACAAGAACAGCGTGAAGATCATCGCCGAAGACGCCGGATATTATGCGCAAGGATATTTCGTTTACGACTCGCACAAATCCGGCGCGCAGACGGTGTCACATCTGCGGTTTGGCCCCGAGCCGATACGCGCTCCCTATCTGATCGCCTCGGCCGGGTTTGTAGCTTGCCATCAATTCCATTTCCTGGCACGGCAGGACGTGCTGCGGCTCGCCGCACCGGGCGCGGTGTTTCTTCTCAACAGCCCATACGGCGCAGATCGGGTCTGGGAAAGACTGCCGAGACGGGTACAGCAACAGATCATCGACAAGCGGCTCCGCTTCTTCGTCATCGATGCCAGCAACGTGGCGCGAGAGGTCGGCCTCGGCACACGCGTCAACACGGTCCTGCAGACATGCTTCTTCGCCATCTCCGGCGTGCTGCCACGCGACGAAGCCATCCGGCAGATCAAGGAAGCGATCCGAAAAACCTATGCGCGGCGCGGCGCGGCCGTCATTCAACAGAACTATGCGGCGGTCGATGGGACGCTTGAGCGCTTGCAGGAGGTTCGCGTTCCAGCAACGGCCACCAGCAACCTCGATGGAGCGAAGATCGTTCCCGACGACGCGCCCGAGTTCGTCCGGCGCGTCACCGCGAAGATGCTGGTCGGCCTGGGCGACGAAATTCCTGTCAGCCTCATGCCTGCCGACGGCACCTTCCCATCGGGGACGAGCGCGTTCGAAAAGCGCAATATCGCTGACAGCGTGCCGGTCTGGGAGCCGGACCTTTGCGTGCAGTGCGGGCAATGCAGTTTCGTCTGTCCGCACAGCGTCATCCGCGCCCGTTACTATCACGAGGACAAGCTTGTCGGTGCTCCGGATTCGTTCAAGTCGGCGCCTGTCAACGCTCGCGGCTATCCGGAGGCGCGGTTCACGCTGCAGTTCTACGTCGAAGACTGCACCGGCTGTGCGCTGTGCGTCGAGGCTTGTCCGGCAACAAGCCCGCGCGAGGCCGGCGTGAAGGCTATCAACATGGCAGACAAGCTGCCGCTCATCGAGCCCGAGCGGCGCAACATTGCGTTTTTCGAAAAGCTGCCGGTGAACGACCGTGCCCGTGTCGACTTTGCCAATGTACGCGGCGTGCAGTTCCTGGAACCGCTGTTCGAGTTCAGCGGCGCTTGCGCCGGATGCGGGGAGACGCCGTATCTCAAACTGCTTTCGCAGCTGTTTGGCGATCGCCTGCAGGTCGCTAACGCGACGGGCTGTTCGTCGATCTACGGCGCGAACCTGCCGGTCACGCCGTGGAGCAAAAACCGCGAAGGGCGGGGACCGGCTTGGTCGAACTCACTGTTCGAGGACAATGCCGAGTTCGGTCTCGGTTTCCGACTGGCGGCCGACAAGCACCTGGAGCTGGCCGGAACGCTGCTGCGGCAGCTCTCGCCTCAAGTGGGCGAGGAGCTCGCCAATGCCATCCTCAATGCCCCGCAGATTCGCGAATCGGAGATCAGGGCGCAGCGCATCCGTGTCGCCGAGCTCAAGACCAAGCTCCTGAAGATCGACATGGAGCCGGCGCGCGATCTGCTCTCGGTGGTCGATCATCTTGTCCGGCGCAGCATCTGGATCGTCGGCGGCGACGGCTGGGCTTACGATATCGGCTATGGTGGGCTTGATCATGTCCTGGCATCGAGCCGCAACGTCAATGTGCTCGTGCTCGACACCGAAGTCTATTCCAACACCGGCGGACAATCCTCAAAGGCGACGCCCCTGGGGGCAGTCGCGAAATTCGCCGCCGCCGGCAAGCGCGTCGCCCGCAAGGACTTGGCGCTCCAGGCCATTGCCTATGGCAATGTCTATGTCGCCCAGGTCGCGATGGGCGCCAATCCGCAGCAGACGTTGCAGGCATTTCGCGAGGCCGAAGCCTATGACGGACCATCGCTGATCCTGGCCTACTGCCAGTGCATCGCGCACGGCATCGACATGCGCTTTGGCATGAAGCAGCAACAGCTCGCCGTCGCCAGTGGCTACTGGCCGCTTATTCGCTACAATCCGGCGATGCGAAGCGTCGGCGAAAATCCGCTGCGTCTTGACTCCCCGCGTCCGACCATTCCGTTCAAGGATTACGCCTACAACGAAATTCGCTACACCGCGCTTAATTCAACGAAGCCGGAGGATGCGAAGGCGCTGCTCGCGATGGCCCAGGCCGTCGTGACGGAGAAGTACCGGCAGTATGAGGATCTGGCCGCGCGCGACGGCAGCCGGTTTCACCCCAATGCCGATGACATCGCCCGACTCGGGCAAGCGTAGGAGAACGATCGGCGACGCAACGCCGCCGACGGGACAATGCCAATGGATCTGACAACACGCTATATGGGCCTCGAACTGAAGAATCCGCTCGTGGCCTCGGCGTCGCCGCTGACGGGCAATCTCGACGACATCCGCAGTCTGGAGGACGCCGGAGCCGCCGCCATCGTGCTGCCGTCGCTGTTCGAGGAGCGGATCGAGGCAGAGGTCAGCGCGCATGAGGTTCTCACCGCTGCCGGCCTGGAAAGTTCGCCCGAGGCGCGCAGCTATTTCCCCGCATCGGAAGGGCCGGGCCCCGAACAATATCTCGACCTCATCAGGCGAGCTGTTACGGCCGTGGACATCCCCGTTGTCGCCAGCCTCAACGGCACGACCGACGAAGGCTGGACCAGCTACGCCAAACTGGTCGAGGAAGCGGGCGCGACAGCACTCGAACTCAACATCTATTTCATCCCGACCGACCTAGACTTGACGGGCGGCGATGTCGAACAACGCTATCTTGAGGTTCTGGAGCAGGTCCGGCGAACGGTCGCGCTTCCGCTCGCTGTGAAGCTTGGCCCTTATTTCAGCTCTGTTGGGCAGATCGCCGCGCAACTGGCCACCGCGGGGGCGGACGCCCTGGTGCTGTTCAATCGGTTCTATCAACCGGATATCGATTTGACCCAGCTTCGGCTGCGCAATGATTTGCAGCTAAGCAATGCAAGCGAAATCAGGCTGCCCCTGTTATGGATCGCTCTGTTGTGCGGCCGCATTGACGCGTCGCTTGCCGCGAGCACCGGCGTAGAGGACTCCGAGCAGGTGATAAAATACCTGCTGGCCGGAGCCGACGCCGTGATGACGACAGCGGCGCTGTTGCGGCACGGTCCGCAGCATATGAAGACACTCTTGGCCGGGACGACGTCCTGGTTGTCGGCGCGCGATATCGAGTCGCTCGATGAGATTCGCGGATTGCTGAGCCAACACCGCTTCACCAACCCCGACTCGTTCGGTCGAGCAAGCTATGTGAAGATATTGCGCGATTACGCGGCCCTTCACCCGCACGGCGATGTGTAGCAGGCCAACGGCACAGTGGAGACCCGATGATGCAACGATCTAGGCTCCTTGCGCTTGCGCTACTAGGCGGCCTCACCGCGGGTACGATGACACACGCGGTCGCACAATCGCCGTCCGCGGCGGGAGCGCCGGGCGCAGGGCATGGTTTTCTGATCGACAAGCATGTGGCGGCCGGGCTCAATTGCGCGGCGTGCCACGCCGAAAGTCCTCCGTCAAAACCAGCGGAACAGGCGGCGTGCATCAAATGTCACGGCACCAACGCGCAGCTCGCCGCGAAAACCGTAAACGATCAGCCTAATCCCCACGCGTCGCATCTTGGCGAGATTGCGTGTACCAGCTGCCACCACATCCATCAGGCTTCAGTCCTGTACTGCGCGCAGTGTCATAATTTCGATTTGAAGACGCCGTAACGCCCTTATCCACATAATACGCCGTCATCCAGAGGGCCGTTCGCGGCCATCTCTGGATGACAAATGCAACAAATCGACTTGATCAGCCGGCGCCACCTTCGCTCGCGGCGTTCCTGCCGGCGATATAACCCTGGCATGTGGCGCGGGCGAGACCGTGCTTCGAAAAGCCGCCGGCGGTTTCGCCGCCGCAATACAGGCCTGGGATCACGGCAGCATTCATGTCCATGACCTGGCATTTGGCATTGATGCGCAGGCCAGCGCGCGTGTCGTGTACGACCGGCGTTGCCCAGGCGGCATAGAACGGCGCCTTCGCGATCTTGTGCAGCGGCTTCGGCTTGCCGAAATCCTCGTCGACACCGGAGTCGACGAAGGAGTTGTAGCGCGCCACCGTTTGCTCAAGATTTTCAGTCGGCATCGGCACGCGCTGGTATTGCATTTTGATTTTACCGGCGAGTTCGCCAAGCGTGTCGGCGGAAAAGAAAAAGCCGGCCTTGGCGTCGACGTTGGGCGGCTTCGGATCCCACTTCTCGCGGGCCACCGCATCGGCATCGAAGATCGCCCAGATCGGGCCGCCGCCATTGTGGCCGTCGCCGATTCCGGCAAGCGCGGCGTCGATGAAGTTGTTCGGATTGTATTTCTGATTCTTGGCGTTGAGATAGCTGCCTTGCTTATAGTCTTTGATCGAGTTGTAATCGTTCGCGGTGAACTGCGGGCCGGTCTCGTCATAGAAGCGCTTGCCGATCATATTGACGAGAATGACGTCCTGCCAATTGGCGACCGACAATCCCGAGGCACGCGCGCGGTCGAACACCGGGCTGCCGGGCATCCATTTCAGATTGACGTAGCCGTACTGGCTGCCGATCGTGCCCGGCTTTGTGAGATTGGAGCCGAACTCGCCGGTCTGGTTGTAAAGCCCCCAGAGCGAAGCGCCGATCGCCATGCCGGCAAGTTCGCCGCTGGCGTCCTGGTTCGACCACGGCATGCCGGACAGGCCGCAATATTCCTCGGTCAGCCGCGGATCGAACATACGGCGGAAATTGATGTTTCCGGTCGAACCGCCGGTGGCGATGATGACAGCCTTGCGGGCGCGGATGTTGAGAGTTTGGCCGTTGTTGTTGACCGCAATGCCGGTGACACGGCCGGAAGCCGGCTGCTCACGGTAGATCGCGGTCATCTTATGTTCGAGCAGAATTTGCACGCCGGCTTTCCTGGCGGCGGCTTCGAGCGGGCGCATCAACCCATTACCCGAGGAGAGCGTCTTCTGGATCATCGGGTCGGCCGGCTTGCCGGTCTGCACTGTCGGCCAGTTCATGACCGCGCTGTGCATTTCCCGCGGCACTGAGTTGCCAACCGAAGTGCCGCCGAACGCGTCCGGCGCCTTGTCGACGAAGACGACACCATGCGCGACCAACCATTCGAAGGTCGGCGCGCTGTTGTCAGCGAAGGCGCGAATGATCTCACGATCGTTATAGCGATAGTCGGGGAAACCGTTGCCTTCGACCACCGACCAGTCGGTCAAATCCCGGAACAACAGATCGGGCGAGTCGTTGATGCCATATTTCTTCTGCACGCTGGTGCCGCCGCCAAGCGGCACATTGCCGCCGCTGGTGATGGCGTGACCGCCGATATCCTTCTCGGCTTCGACCAGGATAACCGACGCACCGGCCTCGCGGGCGACGATGGCGGCGGGAAGACCGGCAGCCCCAGAGCCGATGACGACGATATCGGCCTCGCGCTGCCAGGCCGTTGGCGTGTGCGGCGCCTGCGCCGACGCGGGCGCGGCCAACTGGCTGGCAGCAAACCCGGCGGCAACTCCGCCGCCGCTGAGCAGAAAATCACGCCTTTTCATGGTCATACGACTCTCCCTTCAATTGCTCCGGCGCTGCGCAATCACGGCGTTTCGGCGCCCATACGTGCCGCCCCTTAACAGAGCTCGAAGTCTTGCCGGGTGCCAGGAGAACGGCATTGACAAAGATCAAGCCGTAGGCCGGCCGTTCGTTCTAATGAGATTTTCGGATTGCCGCGCGGGGTGGCGTCGATCTAGGAGTTTCCCGATGCGACGATGGCTTGCGCTTTTCGCGTTACTCGTGATCGGGGCCGTCATTGGCGCGATCGGGATTATCGCCAGCACTTTCGTTAACCGGTACACGTCGACCGAGGCGTTCTGTACGTCGTGTCATTCGATGGCGAACGTGGCCGCCGATCCTCACTACCAGCAGTCGGCTCATCGAAACAACGCCGCCGGCGTGCTGGCGAACTGCGCCGATTGCCACGTTCCGTCGGGCAATTGGTTTGTCGAAACCTACTCGCACGTCGTCGATGGGATTCGCGACGGCATTGCCGAATACACCACCAACGCCGGCGATCCCGCAGCTTGGGTGGCGCGCCTGCCGGCCCTGGCACAGCGCGTGCGCGAAGACATGCAGCGCGAGAACGGCGCGACCTGCCGCAAATGCCACGATCCGGCGCAGATCCATCCGGCGAGCTCCGCCGGCCAGGCGGCGCATGCCATGCTCGCAAAGGGCAATGTCAGCTGCATCGCCTGCCACGCCGGCATCGCGCACGCACCGCCCCCCGCGGCGCCGCGGCCGTGAGTCCAGCCCGCACGCGCCGCGTCAAGCGCGCAGCACGTTGAACAAAAACAACAGTCCCGACAGCATCACAATCAGTGAAGCGATGCCGGCCGCAACATGCGCCCCCGCGGTGATGGCAAAATATTCGCCAAGCGGGAAGGCAATGGCGCCGATCACCGAAACCCACAACAGCACGGTGGCCCAAATGTCGTTCTTGGCCATGCCGGCGTGATAGACGAGGCCGTACACGATCAAGACCGCGCCGCCGAAGATGGCGAGATGCGCGTGCACCGAGCCGATCTTGAAGTTCTGCGTCCCAGCCATGTAGAGGCCGACCAGCATGCCGACCACGAGCAGGATCGCGCCCCAGCGTATGAACTGCTTGTCGATATTCTGCATGAATCTCCCCATTTGCTCAGGAGAATGTTTCCTCGCGCCTTCAAGGTTATGCGCGCACTACGAGTGGCACAATAAAATTGCGCAGGCCCCGCGATCAGCCTGTGCAAAAATTAGGATACGATGTTGCGACAACGCCACTCGGGTCGTTACTCGTAGCGGAGCGCCTCAATTGGATCGAGCCGGGCAGCTTTGCGGGCCGGATAATATCCAAAGAAGATGCCAACTGCGGCGGAGAACAGAAATCCGCCTGCCACCGCCGCCAGCGAAATCGGCGCGAGCCATCCTGCGATGCGAGATACGGCAAACGAGCACGCGATCCCCATCACGATACCGGCGAGCCCGCCGCTGACGCTGAGGAAAATGGCCTCGGCAAGAAATTGCAGCAGCACATGCAGGCGGCGTGCGCCGATCGCCATGCGCAGCCCGATTTCCCGCGTGCGCTCAGTGACCGACACAAGCAAAATGTTCATGATGCCGATGCCGCCGACGATCAGCGAGATCGAGGCAACGGCAGCAAGCAGAAGCGCCATAATCCGGCTCGAACTCTCTGAAGTCTCGACAAACTGGCTCAAGTTGCGGATTTGGAAATCATCAGTGTCGCCAGGTTTGATGCGGTGGCGTTCCCTCAGAGTCGCGGTCGCCTGATTGATGGCAGTCTGCACCAGCGGTTCGGCTGCCGCCTGCACATAGATAAAGTTGACGAACCCGGTCAGCCGCGGCTGCAGATTATAGGGATTGGGCGGCGGCAGATACGGCCAATTGAGCGGCGTCTGCTGCTCGGTCGGCGCCGCCACGCCAAGCACCTTTTGTTGCGCGGTCGTAAACGGAATCATGACCAAGTCGTCCTGATCCGTGCCAAAAGGCGATTGACCCTTGGCGACAAACATGCCGATGACCTGCAATGGCACGCTCCTGACCTGGATAAAAGAGCCGATCGGATTCTCGCCAGGACTGAACAACTGGCGATAAACTGTTTGACCAACGACGACGACCAGGCCCGCCTTGCTTTCGTCTTCCGCACTGATGCCGCGTCCGGCGGCAATCTGCCAGTTGGTGATCGAGGGGTAGCTCTCGCTCACCCCTTGGATGCTCGTGGTCCAATTCTGGCTGCTGTACTGCACCTGGCCTTGCTGCCGAATCATATAGCCAACTTGCGCCACTGCAGGGTCTTCACGGCGTATTGCTTGCGCGTCCGTCACCGTCAAAGTGCTGGCGCTGCCGTATCCGGCGCGGATACCGCCGGTCGTGATGGCGCCGGGGACAATGACAACCATGTTGGTCCCAAGGCTTTGGATTTGTTGAGCCACCGCTTCATTGGCGCCCTGGCCGATGGCGACCATGGTGATAAGGGCAGCGACGCCGATGAACACGCCCAGCATGGTGAGCGCCGAGCGCATCTTGTTGCGGCCGATCGCCTGAGCTGCGGTGGCAAGCACCATGAGACCGAACGACAGATGCCCAGCTGTCGTTACCGCCGGGCGCTCCTTGTCTTGCAGCTGCAGGAACGCAGAGCGCTCGATCTCCTTGTTGACCGGTGTGGGTTTGCTTACGCGCTGGTCGGAAATGATCTGGCCGTCGCGCATCGTGACAATGCGGTCCGCATAGGCGGCGATGTCAGCCTCGTGCGTGACAAGGACGATTGTCAGCCCCTGCTGCCGATTGAGCGAAACCAGCGTCTCCATGATCTCGTGCGACGTCTTGGTATCGAGATTGCCGGTCGGTTCATCGGCAAGCAGCAAGCTCGGCGAATTGATCAGAGCGCGAGCAATCGCGACCCGCTGTTGTTGGCCGCCGGACAACTGGCCGGGCGTGTTGTGCTCGCGCTCGCTCAAGCCCATTAAACGCAGCGCTGCGCGGGCCCGCTCGATCCGAACCGCGCCGCGCGTCGGCCCTGCGCTGGAATAGTAGAGCGGCAATCCGATGTTCTCGAGCGCGCTGGTGCGCGCCAGCAGATTAAAGCTTTGAAAGACGAAACCCAGTCGTTCGCTACGGATGCCGGCGAGTTCGGGTTCGCGCAGCGCCGCGACGTCGACGCCCTCAAGCAAATAATGTCCGCTTGTCGGCCGGTCGAGACAGCCGAGAATGTTCATGAGCGTCGACTTGCCCGATCCCGACGAGCCCATGACGGCGACAAATTCGCCGTGCTGTATCGTCAGGTTTACACCCCGTAGCGCCTCGACTTTGACATCGCCGATGACAAAAGTGCGCGTGAGGTTCTCGACCTTGATGACCGGCTGCGCCAGCGCGGGTGCTTCCTGTTGCATTGGAGCGTCAGACTCACAGGCGTGGCGTGGGCGCCGCCGACGGCTGACCGCCCGCTGTGCCGCTCCTTTCGGCGGTAATCACGCGATCGCCCGGCTGCAGATCGCCTTTGACGATCTCGGTGAAGTTTCCATCGTCGAGACCGGTCGTGACAGGAACTGCGACAGGCTTGTCGTCGCGCAGCACAAAGACGCGCTGCTGGCCGCCCGATGGCGCTCTGGCGCCGCCGGTCGCCGCCAAGCCGCCCGGCGAGTAGCGCAGTGCCTGGTCAGGCACGCGCAAGACGTTGTCGCGCTGGTCGACGATGATCTCGGTCGAGGCGGTCATCCCCGGCACCAGCGCCAGATCGCTGTTGTTGACACCAATGACGACATCATAGGTCACGACGTTTTGCACGGTGTTCGGCGATTGACGGACCTGAGTGACAACGCCCTCGAACACCCGTTGCGGATAAGCGTCGACCGTGAACGTCGCCTTGTCGCCGATCTTGACGCCGCCGATATCACCTTCACTGGTATTGGTATCGACTTCCATCTGCTTGAGATCGGTAGCAATCAAAAACAGCGTTGGAGTCTGGAAGCTCGCGGCGACCGTCTGCCCGCCGGTTACGTTGCGCGATACCACCGTGCCGTCCACCGGTGAGACGATATTGGTATAGTCGAGATTGAGCGTGGCGCTTTCCACTAGCGCCTGATCGAGCTTCACCGTTCCTTCGTCCTGATTGACGACGTAGGCTTGATCTTCGGCTTGCTGACCGGCGATCGAATTCTGCTGGGCGAGCTGTTGGTAACGCGCGAGGTCTTTACGATCCTTATCGAGGATCGCCTGATCGCGCGCGAGTTGCCCGGAATATTGATCGAGTGTTGCTTGATACGGGCGCGGATCGATCTTGGCGCAGACTTGGCCCGCCCTGACGTGCGTGTTGTAGTCGCAAAAGATGTTCTGGATCACGCCAGAAACGTAGGTGCCGACGATGATCGTCAGAACCGGATTGACCGTCCCGGTCGTTGTTGCGGTGCGCGCCACCGTGCCGCGGGTGACTTGGGCGGTGACGTATTGCACGCTGCTTTTCGTGCTGAGGAACCAAAACACGGCGCCAGCGCTGATGAGCAGCGCCACAACGGTCAGGGCGCCGACTGTCACGTACTTTCGCAAGCCCGACTTCAACGTCCGTGTGGCAGCGCCCGATGCCGGGAATTGCAACACCTTGCCGCGGGTCTCGACGTGGGACGGATCGAAGCTAACGCTCATCGTGGCTTCCTGCATTCATGCATCGAAAGCAGCCACAAGCCGCATCCGAAAGATTGCCTACCCGGCGCGATAATTCTGCCTCTAACTGCCTGGAAGCAGCAGGGACCACATTGATTTGCATCAATCGATGCTTAGCGGGTCGTGGCTGCGGATTCAGTGACTTGCGGTCGAAGCCGCGCTGTTTTGGCACTTTCCGTATTCGACCGTCGTCTTCTCGGGCGCGTACTGCTGCCACACCATGCCGAGAGAGGAGCGGTCAATGCCGAGGCTAATGTCGCCAGCGCTTCCGCTTATGGCGACATTGCTGATTGAGACATCAGTGAAACTGTAGGTCTGCGACCCGGACTGCGCCTGCAGCGTCTTGGCATCGTCGTCGAACACGACGACTATTGGCTGGTTCTGCGCCGCCGTCTGGCTGCTCGCCAATACGCAACGCAGTTGCTGCGGAGCGGCCGAGGAAACTCCTATTTGCGCCGCCACCGCCGCCCCGACGGTGACTATCAATCGAAGTCTTCGCCTGTTCATGAGCCCTGGGTAATGCCGCCGGCGGGCATCCACATTGATTTGGGTCAAGCCAGGAGGATCCAGGGAATTTGTTGCGCTGGATCAAGGCCAACCCGCCCTTTTTCGGTTGAAATGCACCATGGCACCCGTTCTGGAACATAGCCACAGCGAACAGGGGATTCGAGAGCGTCTCGCGAAAGGACCGCGCACTAATTATCTTCGTGACTGGATCTATGGCGGCATCGACGGCACCGTAACGACATTCGCGATCGTAGCTGGCGTGGTCGGCGCGCAACTGTCGACCAGCGTGCTGCTGCTCCTGGGCTTCGCCAATCTTCTCGCCGACGGCTTTGCCATGGCGGCGGGCAATTACATGGGCACCAAGGCCGAACAGGAGGACTATGAACGCGTGCTGAGCATCGAGCGCCGGCACATCGCGCTGGTTCCTGAGGGCGAACGCGAAGAAATCAGGCAGATCTTTCAAGCTAAGGGTTTTGCTGGCGGCGATCTCGAACGCGCGGTCGCAGTCATCACCGCCGATCCCACGCTTTGGGCAGAAACGATGGCGGCGGAGGAATACGGTCTGTCGCAAACTCCCAGATCGCCGGTGCTGGCCGCGATGAGCACATTCGCCGCATTTCTGATCTGCGGATGCGTGCCTCTTGTCACTTATCTGCTGCCCGGCGGCCTGCCGCTGTGCGTAGCGGCTACCGGCGCCACCTTCTTCGTTGTAGGCACGATCAAAAGCCTTTGGTCACCTGCAAGCTGGTTGCGATCAGGCGCCGACGTCCTGTTCGTCGGCATGAGCGCCGCTGCCCTCGCCTTTGCAGTCGGCTTCGGCCTGCGGGCATATTTCGGGATTTCTTAGAGCGCGAGACCAGCCGCAAGCAGCGCCGCGTAACCGAGGCAAAGGAAGGCCGCCATCGGCGTCAGGGGCAACAGCGAATCATACGCCTCCTCGGTGCAGACCTCTCGGGCAATCGCGCCGGCAAAGGGCAGCGTCAGCAGCGGCAACAGCACCCAGGCATCGAACCCCCAGCGAAGCCAAAACCAGAATGGAACGACGTAAATAAAGGCGGACAGCAGAACGTATTCGACCCGGCTCCACGCGAGGCCAAAGCGAAGCGGCCCGGTGCGCCAGCCTTTTGCGGCGTCGAACGCGCGGTCTCTGATGTCGTCGATGATCAGAATATTGACCGCGATGGCACCGAGCGGCAGGCCAATGACGATGGCCTGCAGTGGCATGCCGTGAAGCAAAAGCTGCCAGTACGAAGCCGGCTCCTGGTGTGCGGCGAATTGGACGTAATAGGCGGCCGCCGGCGCGAATACGCCGAACATGATGAAAAAATGCAGGTCGGAAATTCCGAGTTTGCCGAACGGAAATGGGCCCGCGGAGTAGATCAGGCTTCCCACGATGCCCAGCAAGCCGATGACGATGACTGGGGTGCCGGCCACGTGCAGAAGGTAGGGGCCGGTCAGCGCGGCAAGCCCAAGGCACACCGCGATCGCAAAGAGCAGACGCGCAAGTGTCAGCGTTCCTTTGTTAAGCGCCTCGATCAGTTCCGGATGTTCGTTGACGCCGCGATGCCGGACGAGAAGTTCGTAATTGTCGGTGAACAGTCCAGCTATATGGACCAGCCAGCTTGCGATAAACGCCAAAATTGCCGGAAGCAGTGCGAAAACACGATCGTGTATGGCGAGTCCCATCGCCACCAGCACCGGCGCGGCGGCGGTCGGCAATGAATGTCCGGGATAGACCAGCCAATGGAGCCAGAGGTCACGCCGGGACGGCTCCGCAACGTCGCGCATGTGACCTCATGATGAACCAAGGCCGATCGCGTCACGCACGATACTGAGGTGTGAAACCTCAATTATTCTTGGCGCCCTGGAAGACCCAGGTCCAAATGTTTTGCTGCAGGCACGACGGCAGCGGCTTGTGCCCGTAGGGCATTTGTACTTTTGCCTTGCCCTCGACGAGCACGACCAGATTGCTGGTGTCAGGCTGGCCCGGAAGCACCATCGGCCCGAATTTCGTCCCCTTCATCAATCCGTCATAACTCGTCAGATCGAGCCCGCTGGCATTATAGCCCTGGCCGCCGGGCTGATGGCACGAAACGCACCACCCCTTTAAGATGGGCGCAATATCATCGGCATAGCTCATTTGCGCCTGCTGGGCGCACGCTTGTCGAAGCGGCGGTGACACAGAGGCCGCTGTTATCGACAGCATGCCGGCAGCGACGCTGGTTACGATAAGTTTTGACTTGCGCATGAGCTTTCCCCGATAGCGGTTAGTACCAGAATACAGTAATCCAGAAGTCGATCCGTGGGTTGAGATAAATCAAAGCCGATTTGGCGTCAAAAGCGAACGCTGGCAGGGATCACGTCTTCTCGCTCTTCTCCGATCGCTCGCGCAAATAATCGTCGGTGGTACGCACGTGCGGCCGCGGCGGCGCGCCGTGAGGATCAAATTCATCCTCAGTCACGGCCGCAACCCGGCAGGTATCGCACATCTTGATCAAGTCAAGGCGCTTCGAACCGCCCGGATACATCCAATGTTGACCGGCGAGCTTTGCGCTTACACGTTCGATCGTGCTTTTGACGCCGAACGGCTTGCTGCATTTGATGCAGGTGAACGGCTCTTCCCGCTTGAGCACGCGCGCTGGCGCATTTGCGGCGCGAAAATCGATGCGCGGTACCAAAGTGAGGACCTTTTCAGGACAGGTCGCCACGCAAAGACCGCATTGCACGCAGGCATCCTCGGTGAAACGCAAAACCGGCTGCTCTGGGCTGTCGTTCAGTGCGCCGGTCGGACAAGCCGTCACGCAGGCCAGACACAGCGTGCAGCCCTGAGCATCAATATCGACGGCGCCGAGCGGTGCGCCGGTCGGCAGCGAAACAACATCGGTCGGGGTCGGCGCCGCGCCGTGCAGCGCGCGCAATCCCAATCGCAGCACTTCGCGCTTTTGCCCGTCCGGCAGGAAGCTTGCCGGCTGTTGCGGTGGCATATGGGCATCGATCGCGCGAAGCGCGTCGCCAAGCACGTCTGGATCGTCGGTTTCAATGATCGCCAGGGAGCCGTAGCCAAGGGCGTTAAGAATCGGCTCGGCCAGTGCAACGGTCTTGCGCAGGCCGCCAATATCGTGCCGGGGTTTTCCGCGCGCCACTAAGCGTACGTCGCTGGCGCCGTAAGCGAACGCCGCAACAATAGCTTCGAGGCCGATCTGCGTTATTTCATTGACGACGACCGGCAGAACATTTGCTGCGAGACCCGAACTGTAGCGCGCAAGCGCGTCGATCATTGCGCCGCCATGTTCGCTATCGTGAATGGCGAGAATTGAGTTTTGGCCGCCGGCTTGGCGATAGGCGGTTAGGAGGACGCGCAATTTGCGCATAAGCGTGTCGGATGGCGGCAGTGCGTAGGCGGCCGCGCCGGTTGGACAGGCGGCGGCGCACTCCCCACAGCCTGCACAGATTGCTTCATTGATCGAGACGCGCCCACCTGCCGGCACGATAGCTCCGGTAGGACAGAGATCGAGGCAGCGCCGGCAGCCGACAATGCCCGACCTTGCATGCGCGCAAAGCTCCGCAGTGAACGTAACGTAGCGCGGCTTGTCGAAAGTGCCGACCAGATCGCGCGCCTTGAGCACTGCGCGCAATATTGCCGCCGGATCGCCGGGGTCGGCCCGCACATAACCATCGCGCAGGTCCGGCGCGGCAAACAGCGCCGGACCGCCCGAGACGTCGAGCAAGATGTCGCAATGTGACTTGGCGCCGTCACGCGGCTCGGCAAATGCGAGGGTACCACGTGAGGATGGCGCGGAGAGTGCGAAGTCGTCGACAACGATATTGAAATTGCCGAGATGGCCTGCCGCGGTCCGGATCGTGCCCTTCGCCATCGGAAAGTCGGCAACGCGCGGCGGCGTTACATTGTTCGGCCGGTTGACCAGCACGGTCACATCGAGATGATCCTTAAGCAGCGCTCCGGCCTCGATCGCCTGCTCGTCGCGGCCATAAATGAGGATAACGCCCGCGCTTTCCAGACGGACGAATGGCACCTCCGGATCGGTTTCGGCCGCGGCAGCGATCAGTGCTGCCATCTTCGGTCCGGCACTCGCTGCTTGGTCGGACCAGCCAGCGGTCTCACGGATGTTGACGAAGGAAATGTCCTCAGCGCGGCTTTCGCCAGCCGTCGCCCGGAAAAGCGCCGCTTCCTGCGTGCAGGCGACGATCAGCGGTGCGCCTTCCGCCATTGCGGAGCGAAAGCGTTCAAGCTCGGCACGGCAAAGCTGCTTTGCCGTCTTAACGCCGGCGCCGCGGCAACCGCGCCGCACGCCGTCGGCATCGATCGGCATCGTGTCCTCACACGAGCAAAGCAGAATGTTCGGCGGGCTTTCGGTCATAGCTTTATCAGCGGCCAACGGCGGACATTGGTTCCAGGCCGTCCGCGTGATAACTATAGCCGCCATGTCATCGGGTGTCACACGGCCAGCGATGCCGTCTTTTTGATGAGGGAGCGGCGACCTTCCGTCGAGGTTCGCAAGTGAGCAACACCGGTTCGTCTGTAGAAAGATTTCTGCAACGGTGGTCACACCGCAAGCGCGCAGCGATGCGCCGCACCGAAAACGCGGCCGGAGAGCCGCGCAACGACGGTGGCGCGGTCGCGCCACGGGATACGCCACCTACGCTGAATCCCGAGAGTCTGCCGCCGGTTGAGGCCATCGGCGCCGCGACCGACGTGCGCGGCTTTCTCAAACCCGGCGTGCCGGCGGATCTGGCGCGCGCCGCATTGCGGCGTGCTTGGGCGAGCGATCCCGCGATCCGGGACTTTATCGGCATTGCCGATAATCAGTGGGACTTCACCAAACCCGACGGTGTGCCGGGGTTCGGCCCGCTCCGCATCACACCCGACCTGGAGCGCCTACTTACCGAGCTCTTCGGCGATGTGCGCCCTGCGCGCTCCTCGGCTGCGGTTGAGCCCGATCAGATGAAGGCTGATCCGATTGAGCCCAAAGATACGCAGTCAGAGGCGAAAATCGAAGAGACTGTAAGCAATGAAGGCCCGACCAAGCGTTCCGTCTAGGTAGATTCCCTTAGGCGTCAACCGTCGGGACGGCATGATACATATCACCAGATTCTCGTCTGCTGAAAAGCAGCGAGAATAAGACGATGTGAGGCCGAAGGTGCACTCCGACCAATCCGCGGCCATTGTCGACGAAATCGAATTGGCCCGAGCACAGGAATACGCGCTGCTGGCGGTCCTGCTCGCCAGAGCTCCAGAAGCCGATCTCCTCGCAAAAATTGCAAACCTGCCAGGCGACATGAGCCCGCTTGGACAGGCGCACGCCGCGCTCGCAGGGGCCGCAGCCGCCGCGGATTGTGAGCGGGTCGAGCGTGAGTTTTTCGATCTGTTCGTCGGTATCGGGCGCGGCGAGCTTATGCCCTACGGCTCCTACTATCTTGCCGGCTCATTGCATGCGCCGACGCTGGCGCGGTTGCGGGCAGACTTGGCGGCACTCGGTCTGTCGCGCGCGGAGCGCTGCAGCGAACCGGAAGATCACGCCGCGCTCTTGTGCGAGATCATGGCGAGCCTGGTGGATCACCGCTTCAATACGGTCTCCGGCGCGGATCGAAGGCTGTTCGAGAAGCATCTTGCGCCCTGGATCGGCCGCTTCTTTGCGGATCTGCAAACGGCAAAGAATGCGAACTTTTATCGCCGCGTCGCCGCGGTGGGCCGCGAGTTTATGGCCATCGAGACTCAAGCCTTCAGATTGGCAGACGAAGACAATGGCAACTGGACGGAGCAACGCAATGCCGAACGAGACGAGCAACCGGCGGCTCTTGGCGCGGCGACGTGACGTTTTGCGCGCGCTCGGTGTCGGCGCGGGAGCCGCAATAGCCGGCTCCGCACCCGACGCCGCGCCGGCAGCCGCCAAGACCGAGGATGAGAAACGGAAGTCCCGTTATCAGGCCAATTCACTCGAAGTGCAGACCTATTACCGCGTCAATCGCTATCCGAAATAGGGCGAGCATCGTGCTGATCAGGCGAAGCGAACGTCGGACGCGCAAAGGAAGCTTTCTCCAGGATGCGTCCCCTGAAGGCGGCCTCGACCGCCGCACGTTCCTGCGCCGATCCGGCGTCGCCGGCGGGCTGACTGCGCTTGGTGCGCTCTCGCTCGGCTCGGTGCGCAAAGCCGCAGCCGGAGCGCCGCCGCCCGCAGGCGCCGCGGTGACGATGCGCAAGAGCATCTGCACGCATTGCTCGGTCGGCTGCACGGTTTTGGCCGAAGTCGCCAACGATGTCTGGATCGGCCAGGAGCCGGCCTGGGACAGCCCGATCAATCGCGGCTCGTTTTGCGCCAAGGGCGCGGCCGTGCGCGAACTCGTCAGCGGCGAGCGGCGCCTCAAATATCCGATGAAAATCGTCGGCGGACGATGGACGAGGATCAGCTGGGAACAGGCGATCGGCGAGATCGGCGACAAGCTCTTGGACATTCGCCAAAAGTCCGGCCCTGATTCAGCTTACTGGCTCGGCTCGGCCAAGATGACCAACGAAGGCGCCTATCTGTTCCGGAAATTCGCGGCCTTCTGGGGCAGCAATAACGTCGACCACCAAGCCCGCATCTGCCATTCCACCACGGTCACTGGCGTCGCCAACACCTGGGGCTACGGCGCCATGACCAACAGCTATAACGACATCCGCAATTCCAAGACCATTCTTATCTGGGGCGGCAATCCGGCGCGCGCGCACCCGGTGTCGCTGCAGAACATTTTGGAAGGCGCCGAGCTCAACCGGGCGAATTTCATCGTCGTTGACCCGCGACTTACGCGCACCGCCGCGCATGCCACGGAGTATGTCCGGCTGCGTCCCGGCACAGATATTCCGGTGTTCTACGGCATGATGTGGCACATCCTGCAGAACGGCTGGGAGGACAAGGAATTCATCGCACAGCGCGTCTACGGCTTTGACGAGGTGCGCAAGGAAATCCAGAAATGGACTCCGCAAGAAGTTGAGCGCGTCAGCGGCGTTCCCGGCGAACAGCT